>Ga0335073_10007306_pt1 | contig 15488 bp, 14 predicted proteins | sample Lox_Sample_22_FD_207093 | JGI IMG/M metagenome (GOLD analysis project Ga0335073, IMG submission 207093) | Soil microbial communities from Loxahatchee National Wildlife Refuge, Florida, United States - Lox_Sample_2.2 | ecosystem: Environmental > Terrestrial > Soil > Wetlands | place: USA... | reverse complement strand
CCGGCCAGGCGCCAGGGAACTCCGCGCGGCATGACCAGGCGAAAACCTTCGTCGGTGAGCTCGAACGAGCATGCTCGCACCGGTAGCGGATAGCCCTCGCCGTCGAGAACGGCAAGGTGTGCCGCCGCTCCGCTCTCGACGGCTTCGCGGGCGACTACCTGCCAAGGCCGCACGGGCCAGGCCGAGGGTTTCATGCTGCCCGCCGGCTGCGGATCAGAGGTGGGATAGACGGTAGCAGCCGGCGCGGCCCAGGTATGCGGCGCTGCGTCCATGGCCGCGTGGCTGTCCCACCAGAAGATCCGCTCGGGCGTATTCTCGATGATGATCCGCGACCAGTAGGTCACTGCCAGGCGTGCCTGCTCCCAGCCCACGCCATGGCTGATCCCCTTGAATCCGGTCTCGGCGAGATACCGCATGGTGTTGGCCTGGAGATTGCGGTCGCGCACCGCAGCGCGGGCGCGCATGACCACGACCGGCTCGTCGGCTGCTCCCTCCAAGAGCAGGCCGACCCGCGGATTGCGCCGCGCGCGCTCGGCCTTGGCCGGATTGGGCAGTCCCGTCGCCAGGTCGATCGTCGTCAGGTCGTCGCTGGGGAAATAGTAAGTCGGCGTGTCGATCGGGACGCCCGCCGCGCTGACGGTGGCGAATTCCGTAACGACGCCGGACTCGATGAACCTGAAAATCCGCTCCGGCAGATCCCGCAATCCGCTCGTCACTGGCAACTCCTGAGCCGGCTAAAGGCGATACAGCCTGGCGGCATTCTCACCCAAGACCTTGCGCCGGGTGCTCTCGCGCAGCGTCGCCATCGGGCCGGCGACGGCGTCGAGGGGCGCCGGGTAGAGGCAGGTCGGGTGCGGGAAGTCCGTCGAGAACAGCACATTGTTCTCGCCCACCGAGTCGATCAGTCCCTGCAGGTTGCCATTGTTCCGCTCGAACCAATACGTGGCGTGCCAGTGGTCCTTGAAGTATTCGGAGGGCTTGCGCCTCAGCTTTGCCGCCTGTGCCGGGGCATTCTCGAACAACTCATAGTCCATCGTCTCGAGCATGAAAGGGATCCAGCCGACGCCGCTTTCCACCGATACCATCCTCAGCTTCGGGAAGCGGTCGAATATGCCGGCGTAAACGGTGTTGATGAGGACCCGGGCGTTGCCGATGAAGAGCATCGAGCCGCCGATGGCAGGCTTCACGTAAGAGTCCTGCGATGGCCAGAAATACTGCCCGTAGAAGTTCATCGCCGTGATGCTGGCGCCAATGTGGAAATGGACCGGGAGATTCAGGCTCTGGCAGGCCTCCCACAGCGGATCCCATTTCGGGCTCGCCAGGTCGGGCGCGCCGAGGTCCTGCGGGTCGGAGGTCATGTTGACTCCCCGCATGCCCTTGGCCGCCATGCGCTCCGCCTCCCTGACGCACAGGGGAATGTCCCAGGCGGGCAGCACCGGCATCGGCAGGAAGCGCATGTTCGAGGAAGCTTGCAGTTCGGCGCCGGCGTCGTTGTAGATCTCGACGCACATCCGTTTCACGATCGGGTCCATGGCCATGCCGAGCTCCTGGCCGCCGAGGCCGATGGAGTTCGGAAACAACACCTGACGGTGGATGCCGCACTGGTCCATCACCTTGAGGCGCTTCCTGATGTCGTAGGCACCCTCGTGGACTTCCTCGTTGCCCCAGATGGCCATCGATTCGGCGAACGGGAATTTCCTGTTGTTTCGGTCGACGACTCCGCCGCCACGGACCTCGTGGAGCACGATCCCATCGATGACCCACATCTGCCTGCCGTCGCGGTTCTCGACGTGGAGTACACGCTCCTTGTATTCCTTGGGCGCGCGGCTACTCCAAAGATCGGGTACCGGTGTCAGATGCGAGTCCGCGTCGATTACCTGCACGTCGGCAGCGATAGTAGACATGGCCATCCACCTCCGTGCGTATCATAGTACAGTACGCCGTATCACATTACAATACAGCCGTCAGCGGGGGCCTTTGGGGAGCCCCAATACGCGCTCCGCGATGATGTTTCGCTGGATCTCCGCCGTCCCTCCGGCGATCGTCTCCGAGAAGGCGTCGAGGTAATCGTGGCCCCAGCCGGGATCCCCGATGACTTCCGGAGCGTCTATCCCGTAGAGGTCGATGGCGGCGGCGGCGACGCGCTGCGCAAACTCGGCGAACGCCAGCCGCACGATCGAGCCGCTCGCATCGGGCACGGCATTCTCCGAATCCAAGGCGAAGCGGTAGGTCATGGCGCGGATCGAGGCTCCTTCCGCGCGCAACCGCGCCAGCCTCACCCGCATCTCGGTCCGCTCCGCCGGGCAGGCCGCGAGAAGCTTCTCCATCTTGAGAATGAGCCCGATGAGGAGCGCGAGCGCCGCGGTGCCGCGCTCGAAGCCGAGAGTCGACATCGCCGTGGCCCAGCCGTTGTTGAGGCCGCCCACGATGTTGGACAGCGGCACCCGGACCGAGTCGTAGAACACCTCGCAGAACTTGTGCGGTCCCGCCATGGTGCGGATGGGCCGCACCGTGATGCCCGGAGCGCTCATCGGACAAATCACCCAGGTCAGCGCGGCGGAAGACTTCGCGGCAGCGGGGTCGGTGCGGACGAGGAGCTCCTGCCAGTCGGCGATGTCGGCGAAGCTCGACCAGATCTTCTGGCCGTCGATGATGAGCTCATCGCCCTCGACGCGCGCGCGCGTGCGCAGGCTTGCGAGGTCGGACCCTGCGCCGGGCTCGGAGAATCCCTGGCACCAGATGACCTCACCCGCGAGGATGCGGGGCAGGTGGAACGCCTTCTGCTGCGGCGTGCCGCAGGCGATCAGCGTGGGGCCGGCGTGGTTCAGGCCGACAAAGGAAGCGTTGAGCGGCGAGGGGGCGCCGGCGCGGGCATACTCCTCGAACCACACGATCTGCTCGAGGACCGAGAGACCGCGGCCGCCGACCTCCTTCGGCCAGGCGATTCCGGCCCAACCTCCGGCCGCCTGTCTCTTCTGCCATGCCAACACGTAATCCCGCGAGGGCGGGCCATCCTCGGGCGGCGGGTCGGAGGGCACATTCGCCTCGAGCCAGCGGCGCGCCTCCGTTCTGAATTCTGCGATCGAGCCGCTCATGTGAGAAGCGTAGCGCGGATCTGGTGCTTCACCACCTTGCCCGCGTCGTTCTTCGGCAGCGCGTTCCAGATGACCACCTGCTCCGGCGCCTTGAACGTCGCGACACCCTGCGCCTCGAGAAAGCTGCGCAGGCCGGCGACATCCGGACCGGGCTGGCTCCGCGGCACGATCACGGCGCAGGCACGCTCCCCGGTGCGTGGGTCGGGCAGGCCGACGATGGCGATCTCGGCAATCTCGGGGTGGCGCGCCAGGATGTCCTCGACCTCTTTGGGAGAAATGTTCTCGCCGTTACGGATGATGATGTCCTTCGCTCGGCCTGTGACGACGAGATAGCCCCCATCGATTCGGCGTCCGAGATCGCCCGTGCGGAAATACCCGTCGGGATCGAAGGCTTCCGCCTCGTCCTCGGGGTGCAGATAACCCAGCAGCATCTGCGGACCGCGTGCGCAGATCTCACCCTCGCCCGCAGGCGCTGTCGGGCGCGCGGTCAGCTTGATGTCGGCCAGGCCTGCGCGGCCGTCCGTGTCGGCGGCGTGTGCCACGTCGTCGCGCTGCATGACACCGACGGTCGTGACCGGGACCTCGCTCGAGCCATAGACCCGGCTGACCACGGCGCTCTCGAAATACGCGGCGGCATCGCGGATCAGGGACGGCGGCACGGAGGCGCCTCCACAAATGAACACTTTGAGGCTGGGTAGACGCGTGCCGGCTCGCCGCGCCGCGGCCAGCATCTGCTCCAGGAAGGGTGTCGCGCCGGCCATGTGCGTGCAACTCTCGGCCGCCATGCGCACCACGGCGTCGTCGGCGCTCCAGCGGTCCATCAGCACCGCCGTGATGCCGAGAAGGAGTGGAGACTCGAACGCATAGATGGAGCCGCCGATGTGACCGATGGGCGAGGGAATGAGGAACTTGTCCCCCGGCTCGATGAGCCAGTGATCGCGCAGCTGACGGATCAGCGCATGAATGGAATTGTGACTGTGGAGGACACCCTTCGCGCGTCCCGTCGTGCCTGAGGTATAGAGGACCATGCGCACCGCATCGGGGTCGAGCGTCGGGAATTCCTTTGCACGAGTCTGCTGCTGCAGCAGTGTTCCGTAGGGTGTATGCGCGCCTGCGTCGCCGCGAAGAACCACCACTTCCGGCGGCACGGGCAGTCGGGCGACGACCCGGCTCATCATTGCGGCGTAGTCCTGCTGCCGGAAGGCGGCCGGCACGAAGACCAGGCGCGCCTGCACGTCGCCCAGGATGAACTGCAGCTCCCGATCGCGCAGCGACGGCAGAATCGGGTTGACGACCATGCCGGCGAGGGTGGCCGCGAGGTAGATGACGGCCGCCTCGTGCCAGTTGGGCAGCATGAAAGAGACCGCGCTTCCCGCCGGCGCGCGCGCCAACATGGCCTGCGCCAATGCCGTTGCCTCGGCGCGCAGCGTTTGAGCGTCGATGCGACGTTCCCCATCGACGATCAGTACGCGCTGCGGAGTTTGCTCGGCCGCCGCGCGGAGAGAGTCGGCAAGGGTTTCGCGAACCCACCAACCGCGCGTATAGGCGAGTGCGGCGCGCTCACGGCGCTCGCGGAGCGCTCGCGCGCTGAGAGGGATCTCTTTGGACACGGCATCGCTGGGCATGGCTGTGCATTTCTGCATCGAGAGCCCAGGCCGGAGGCCTATGGCCTCGAGGTCTTGACGGTACGCGGCTCTCCGCGCGAGGCTCTCGCGGGGCTTCAGTCCCGCGGATCGAATGCGTATACTTACTATAAGTCAACACTGTTGTCCATCTCCGCATGATCGACGGGACGCCAAGCAAATCCACCGTCCGGGGGCCGGCGCTCGCGGACGAGCCGCTCGGGAGTCTCACTCTCGGGGGCTTCCTGCAGGAGGTCTGCAGCCGGCACGCCACGAAGGAGGCCCTCGCGTTTCGACTCTCTGCCGGCACGGTCCTTCGTCGCACGTACTCCGAGGTATGGGAGGAAGCGTTTGCCGTTGCCCGAGCGCTCGCCGCGCGCGGTGTTACGAAGGAGACGCGGGTGGGACTGCTCGCAACCAACCGTCCGGAATGGGTGAGCGCGGCCTTCGGCATCGCGCTGGCCGGCGGCACCTGTGTGGCGCTCAGCACTTTCGCCAGCGCGAGCGAGCTCGAGTATCAGCTGCGCGCGGCGGACGCCACGCTGCTCATCTTCGAGCGCTCGGTCGTCAAGCGCGACTTCCTCGCGGAGCTCATCGGGATCTGCCCGGAGATCGGCTCCGCGTCGGGCGAGGTGCGCTCGCTGCGGCTGCCGTATCTGCGCCGTCTGGTATGCATCGGCGAAGGTCCGGCGGGGACCTCGGATTCGCGCCAGCGGCTCCCGGGCGCAACCGAATCCTGGGAGGACTTCCTGCGCGCCGAGACCCTGGCTCCGCCCGAGCTCGTCGAAGCGATGGCGGCGCAGGTCTCACCCCTCGACCGCGGCATGGTGTTCTTCTCTTCCGGCTCGACCGCCAAACCCAAGGGCATCGTGCACGCGCACCGCGCCGCGGCAATCCAATGCTGGCGCTGGCGCCGCGTGATGGCGCTCGGTGACGGAGTACGCACGTGGGCGGCCAACGGCTTTTTCTGGTCGGGCAACTTCGCCATGGCGCTCGGCTCGACGCTCGCGGCGGGCGGATGCCTGGTGCTGCAGCGCTACTTCGTGCCGGGGGAGGCCTTGCGGCTGATGCAGGCCGAACGCGTCAACAACCCAATCGCCTGGCCCCATCAGTGGGCGCGTGTGGCAGAGGACCCGGCATGGAAGGAGGTCGATCTCAGCGCGCTGCATTATGTCGGCAGCACCTCGATCCTGCGCACTCACCCGACGGTGCGCGCCGATTGGGATGAGCCCGTTGCCGCGTATGGGAACACGGAGACCCTGACCATCTCCAGCATACATCCCTCCGGAACGCCCGCGAGCGAGAGCGCAGGCAATCACGGCCGGCCACTTCCGGGAAACACGCTGCGGGTCGTCGACCCCATCACCGGCGATGTGGTCGCGCGCGGAGTGCGCGGCGAGATCGCCGTCAAGGGACCCACGTTGATGTTGAGTTATCTACGTGTCGCGCCGGAAGACACGTTCGACGAGGAAGGGTTCTTCCATACCGGTGACGGGGGATTCATCGACGCCGAAGGGCGGCTTCATTGGGAAGGACGCCTGAACGATGTCATCAAGACCGGCGGCGCCAATGTCTCGCCGCTGGAGATCGATGCGGTTCTGGCCGAGTATCCGGGAGTGAAGGTCGCAACGACCGTGGGCGTGCCGCACGATACCCTGGGTGAGATGGTCGTTGCCTGCGTGGTACCGGAGGCGGACGTGACGCTCGACGAGGCGGCGGTGCGCTCGTTCGCGGCGACTCGCCTGTCGAGCTACAAAGTGCCGCGCCGGGTGATCGTCGTCGCGGAGTCGGATTTGACTCTGACCGGCTCCAACAAGGTCAAGCGAAACGAGCTGCGGGAGCTTGCGGCGCGGCGTCTGTCGGACAAGGCCGTGTGACCATGCCGCGCAGCCGGCGCGGAGAAGTGGCGAACCAGCGGTTGCAGCTTCTCGACAGCACCGAGGTCTCCGAGTAGCCGAGGATCTCGGTCAGCCGCACGAGCGAGGCGCCCGGCTGCTGCAGGTAGCGCAATGCGACCTCGCGCCGCACGCTGTCCTTGATGGACTGGAAGGACTCCCCTTCCTGTCGCAGCCGCCGCTGCAGGGTTCGCGGATGCAGTCCGAGCGCCGACGCCACCCGCTTGTGGGTGCAATCTCCGTCCACCAGCAGGCGGACAATGAAGCCGCGGACCTGGGTGCTCACCGCCGTGGCGGCCGCGGGCGATCTGAAATCGAGATTCATCGTGCAGAACCTCCGGTGCGCGATATAATCACCACTGTCGATTAGCGTGTCAAGCGCCCGAGGGCCCGCTGGTCGCGGCCGGAGCCGGCCGGCCGCGGGACGCCGGCGTGCGGCGCGGTTTTGCCCGGGCGCCGGCTGGCGGCACGCAGCGCCGCGACATATTCTTGGCCCGAGCGGGCGCAAATCGCCGACCCGCACCAGAGGTGAATCAAAATGCCGAACGCGCCGACGCCACGCATCAAGCCACTGTCGCCTGCGGAATGGGATGCCGACGTGTTGGATGCGTTGGACGCTTTTCCGTCGGGCAAAGCGTTCGTGCTCGCGGCGTGGAATTCGGGCCAGGGGCTGGCGGGCGGCTCCAACGGCCTCGGCGCGATGGTGCATCATCCGGTGCTCACGCGGGCTTTCCTGACTTTCAACAATCACATCGCCATCACCAGCACCATTGCGAAGCGGACGCGCGAGCTCATCATCCTGCGCATCGGCTGGCTGCGATGCGCCGAATACGAGTTCGTGCAGCACGTGTCGCTCGGCCGCAAGGCCGGGCTCGGCGACGCGGAGATCGCCCGCATTCAGGCGGGGCCCGACGCTCCAGGCTGGGAGCCGGCCGATGCCGACGTGCTCCGCGCGGTGGACGAGCTGCACGCGCACGCGCGCATCCAGGATGAAACCTGGACGCGGCTCGCCGCGCGACTCGACCGGAAGCAGATCCTCGATCTCATCTACACCGTCGGCTGCTACGACCTGCTCGCCATGGTCTTCAACAGTTGCGGCGTGACTCTGGAGGAGAGCATGAAGCCGCTCGAGCTCGATGCGGCCACGCGCACCCGGATGTATTCGCAGGATGAGCCGGCATGAAGCTGCAGACTCGCTTCACCAGGCTGGTCGGCATCGACTGCCCGATCGTCCAGGGCGGCATGATGTGGGTGGGCCGCGCCGAGCTCGCATCGGCCGTCTCCAACGCGGGAGGACTCGGCATCCTGACGGCGCTGACACAGCCGACACCCGATGCGCTGCGGCGGGAGATCGACCGCTGCCGCTCCATGACGGACAAGCCCTTCGCCGTGAATCTGACGATTCTCCCTTCGATGAGTCCGCCGCCTTACGCGGAATACCGTCGGGCCATCATCGAGAGCGGAGTCAGGATCGTCGAGACCGCCGGCCACAATCCGCGTGAGCATGTCGACGACTTCAAGCAGCACGGCGTCATCGTGATACACAAATGTACCGCAGTGCGCCACGCGCTCTCGGCGGAGCGGATGGGCGTCGATGTGATCTCGATCGACGGCTTCGAGTGCGCGGGCCACCCGGGCGAGGACGACGTCCCCGGCCTGGTGCTGATTCCGGCGGCCGCGGACAAGGTCAAAATCCCGATGATCGCCTCGGGTGGCTTCGGGGATGGGCGGGGCCTTGCGGCGGCGCTCAGTCTGGGTGCTGACGGCATCAACATGGGCACGCGCTTCTGCGCCACGGTGGAGGCGCCGATCCATGCGCGGGTGAAGCAGCTGCTCATCGAGAACGATGAGCGCGGCACGAACGTGATATTCAAGTCCCTGCGCAATACCGCCCGTGTCGGCAAGAACAGCGTCTCCGACAAAGTCGTGGAAATCCTGAAGCGGCCGGACGCGAAGTTCGAAGATGTTGCGCACCTGGTGCGCGGCGCGCACGGCCGCGTCCTGCTCGAAAGCGGCGATCTCGACGCTGGCCTCGTCTGGGCGGGGCAGGTCCAGGGACTGATCCACGACATTCCCACCGTCGCCGAGCTCATCGGTCGCATCATGCGCGAAGCTACGGATATCATTGGGCGCCGGCTCCCGGCGTTGCTCGCGTGAGGTCTTCCCAATGACATCGACTCCTTCGGGCCGGCTCTCCGTGGTAGTGACCGGAGCCTTCGGCAATCTCGGCGTGGGGGTCGCACGCGCTTTCCGTGAGCAGGGTGCGCTCGTCGCGCTCGTCGATCATGTGCAGCCTGCGGCGAACCTCGGCGCGGATTTCGGCGCGCCGCATTGCGTACTGGGCGGTGTCGATCTCACCAGCGTCGCGAGCGCGGGAGCGGCGATGGCGACTGTGTGTGAGACGCTGGGATCGATCGATGTCCTGGTCAATATCGCCGGCGGCTTCCGCTGGCAGACCCTCGAGCAGGGCGACGTCGACGGCTGGGACAGGATGTTCGCCATGAACCTCAAGACCGCGGTCGTCGCGACCAAGGCGGCATTGCCGCGGCTTTTGCAGAGCGCGGCGGGGCGGATCATCAATGTGGGTGCCGGCGCCGCGGCCCGTCCGGCGGGCGCCGGCATGGGCGCCTATACCGCATCGAAGGCAGGCGTGCACAAACTCACCGAGAGTCTGGCGGAGGAGTTGAAGGACCGCGGCATCACCGTCAATGCGGTGCTGCCGGGCATCATCGATACGCCGCAGAACAGAGCCGAGATGCCCAAGGCCGACTACTCGCGGTGGGTGGCGCCGGCCGCGATTGCGGCGGTGATCGCGTTCCTGGCCTCGGAGCAGGCCGCCGCGGTGACCGGCGCGCTGATTCCTGTCTACGGCAAGGGTTGAGAAGCCAGAGCAATGACATCCAATGCATACATCGTGGAGGCGCTGCGCACGGCGGGCGGGCGGCGCAATGGCAAGCTGGCCGGCTGGCATCCCGCCGACATGGCCGGCGAGGTGCTGAACGCGCTGGTGGAGCGCACCGGCGTCGATCCGACGGCCATCGAAGACGTCATCGTCGGCTGCGTGAGCCAGGTGGGGGAGCAGGCCTTCCACATCGGCCGCAATGCGGTGCTCGCCTCGAAGCTTCCGGACAGCGTGCCCGCGGTCACTATCGACCGTCAGTGCGGCTCCTCCCAGCAGGCGGTGCATTTCGCCGCACAGGCGGTGATGTCGGGCACACAGGACCTCGTGATTGCCGCCGGCGTCGAGAGCATGTCGCGCGTGCCGATCGGCTCGCCTACCGCGCTTGCGGTGAATGCGGGACTCGGCGGCCCCTGGAGCGAGCGCATCCGCAACCGCTATCACGTGACGGAGTTCAGCCAGTTCACGGGCGCGCAGATGCTGGCGAAGAAGTATGGCCTGTCGCGCAGCGAGCTCGATGCTTACGCGCTGCGAAGTCACCAGCGCGCTGCAGCCGCGACGAGGGCTGGCGCGTTCTCGCGGGAGATCGTGCCTCTCAAGGTCGGCGACGGCTTGCACACGGCCGATGAGGGCGTCCGCTTCGACGCCTCGCTGGAGGCGATCGGGTCGGTGAAGCTGCTGCAGGAGGGTGGCGTACTCTCCGCGGCCAACTCGAGTCAGATCTGCGACGGCGCCGCGGGGATCCTGGTGGCGAGCGAGCGGGCGCTGAAGACCCACGGTCTGAAGCCTCTGGCACGCGTTCATCAGCTCACGGTCACGGCGGGCGATCCGGTGGTCATGCTCGAGGAGCCCATTCCCGCCACGCGCCGTGCGCTGGAGCGCGCCGGCCTGCGGCTTGCCGATATCGATCTCTTCGAGGTCAACGAGGCGTTCGCCTCCGTTGCGCTGGCGTGGCTGAAGACGCTGGAGGCCGACCCGGAGCGTCTCAATGTCAACGGTGGCGCGATCGCGCTGGGCCATCCACTCGGAGCGACGGGAGCCAAGCTCATGTCGACTCTCGTGCATGCGCTGCGCGCGCGGGGCAGGCGTTACGGTCTGCAGGCGATGTGCGAGGGCGGCGGGCAGGCCAATGTGACCATTGTCGAGGCGCTCTGAGAGGCGCCTCTGGGGAGCAGCGACATGACGGGAGCTCTTTCAGGCCGGGTGGCGTTGGTCACCGGCGCTTCTTCGGGCATCGGCGAAGCCGCTGCGGTCGCTCTTGCGGCGGCCGGCGCGGCCGTCGCGGTGACGGCGCGGCGCGCGGATCGCCTGCAGCAGCTGGTACAGCGGATCGAGAGCGGCGGCGGCCGGGCAGTTGCGCTGCCGGCGAACGTCGCCGAGGAGCGGGCCGCAAAGGGAGTGGTCGCCGACACTGTCGCCAGGCTCGGCCGCCTCGACATCCTGGTGAATTCAGCCGGGGTGATTCAGGCCGGAGGAGTGGAGCACGCCGACCTCGACGAGTGGCGGCGGGTCATCGAGATCAATCTGCTCGCCGCCCTCTATACCAGCCACGCGGCCATTCCCCACATGAAATCGCAGGGCGGCGGCGACATCGTCAACATCTCCTCTACAGCGGGCCGGCGCGCAAGCGCGGATTTTCTACCGTACTCGGTCAGCAAATTCGGCCTGACCGCTTTGAACGACGGCATGCGTCAGGAGCTCGGCCAGCAGGGAATCAGGGTCTGCATCATCGAGCCGGGTGCCACGACGACGGAGGTTGCGGAGGGAATCACCGACACGGCATCGCGCGATCGTATCCGCAAGCACGTGAGCAAGGATGGCGCGATGAAACCGGAGGACATTGCGGCTGCGATCATGCTCGCGGTGTGCCTACCGAGGCGCGCCAACGTGGTGCAGCTTCAGATCCGCCCCACCATCGACGTATCTCCCGCCTGAAGGGTCGCCCCGGAGCGGCTTGTGCGCGCCGTCAGTCGGGCGGTGAATTGGCGCCGTAATAGGGTCCCGAAAGCCGGGCGCGGGCCTCTTCCGCGACGTTTTCCAAGCCGACGGCGCGGGCGCGCTGCACCGCCGGCCGGGCCGAGATGGCGTAAAACCAGCGCGCGACCGACGGAAAGTCCTTCAGATCCTGTCCGTGCATGGGGTGGAACCACACCCAGCCCCAGCACGCCATGTCGGCAATGCCGTAGGCGCCTCCCGCGAGCCATTCATTGGCTGACAGGCGGCGTTCCAACACGCCGTAGAGACGGGCGCTCTCGCCGACATAGCGGTTCGCCGAATATTCATTGCCCGGGGGCGCGTAGCGGCGGAAGTGATGCGCCTGCCCGGCCATCGGGCCGAGCCCGCTCATCTGCCACATGAGCCAGGAAAGCGCTTCCACGCGGGCGGGGCCGCTGCGGGCGAGGAAGCGGCCGGTCTTTTCGGCGAGATAGATGAGAATGGCGCCCGACTCGAAGATGGCCAGATCGCCATCCGGCGTGTCGTGATCGACGATCGCGGGCACGCGGCCGTTGGGATTGATCGCCAGAAATTCCGGCTTGCGCTGATCGCCGGCCATGATGTCCACGGGAACGACCCGGTAGGGCAGGCCGCACTCCTCCAGCATGATGCTCACTTTCCATGTGTTGGGCGTAGGTGCGTAGTATAGGTCGATCATCAGAAGTCGAGCGGCAGGCCGATGTGGTGGCGGAAGATGCGATCGCGGTGGCGCAGCAGGATGGGATCGAGCGCCGCCGCGAGCTCCGGCGTCAGATGGGTGTAGTTGGCGCGCATGAAATCCGGCATCGCGCAGTCCTGCGGCGCGAGCGGCGAGACGAAGAGAGAGAAGCAGGCCCAGTGGAGGTCGCAGGCCGAGAGTTGCTTCCCGACCAGGTACTGCGAGCCCCGGACCTCCTGGCGGTGAAGTTGTGTCGCGAGGCCGCTCATGATCGAGGCCATCCGGGCCGGTGCCCGCGCGATCGCCTCGGGTGTCACGCCGTACATGCGGATCATGCGCTGCATATCGAAGCGGCCGCCGGGCGGGTTCTGCGTGGAGCTGCGCCCCATGAGCTCGAGCCGCCGCGACCAGCCGAACCCGTCCGAGCCGCAGATCTCGGTGCCGAAGCCGAGCGTCAGCGCGCGCTCCAGCGGATCGCTCGGCAGCAGGCTGGGACCGGAGCCCAGGCGCTCCGCCAACAGCAGGATATCGAGCCACGTGCTCTGCGGTTGCTCATCGTTGTACACCGCTACCGGAGCGTTGCGCACGCCGGTCCACGCGTAGAGCTCGTCGTTGCTTTCCATGACGGCCTGAGCGACGGGGGTATAGCTCACGCGGCGCACCGACAGCACCGCCTTGGCGGCTTCGCCCCATGGACCCGGCATGTTCGCCGTCAGGACCAGGCGCAGGCCGGGAAGCGCCCGAGCCTCTGCAACGGAGAGATATTTCATGTCAGTGCCTGATCTCAGCGATTCACGTCGACGATCAGCCGGCCGCGAACCCTGCCTGCGGTGATCTCCTGCGCGGCCTGGATGGCATCCGCGAGACCGATCACGTTGCTCACACGATCGAGCGCCGCGGCATCGAGCCCGCGTGCCAGCCTGTCCCACGCCTTCTGGCGCAGGTCGCGGGGCGCCATTACGCTGTCGATGCCGAGCAATGAGACGCCGCGCAGGATGAAAGGCGCCACCGTGGCCGGAAAGTCCATTCCCTGAGCCAGGCCGCAGGCCGCGACGAGTCCGCGGTAACGCGTCTGAGCGCAGGCGTTGGCGAGCGTATGGCTGCCGACCGAGTCGACGACGGCGGCCCAGCGCTCCTTCTGCAACGGCTTGCCCGCTTGCGACAGCTCGTTGCGATCGATGACTTCAGCGGCGCCGAGTCCCTTCAGGTAGTCGGCTTCGCCTGTCTTGCCCGTAGATGCTACGACCTTGAAATGCGCGCGGGAGAGGAGCGCAATCGCGATGCTGCCTACTCCGCCGGAGGCGCCGGTGACGAGAACCTCACCCCGGTCGGCAGTCAGGCCGTGGCCGATGAGCGCCTCCACGCAGAGGCTCGCCGTATAGCCCGCCGTGCCGATCGCCATGGCCTGCCGCGTGTTGAAAGCCTCCGGCACACGCTGCAGCCAATCGGCCTTCACGCGCGCCTTCTGTGCCAGTCCGCCCCAGTGCCCCTCACCGACACCCCAGCCGTTGAGGAGCACGCGATCGCCGGCATGCCACTCGGGAGAGCCCGAGCTCTCGACGACGCCGGCGAGATCGATGCCCGGCACCATCGGAAACTTGCGTACCACCGGCGATTTGCCCGTGATCGCAAGCCCGTCCTTGTAATTGAGGGTGGAGTACTCGACACGCACCGTGACCGGCGCGTCCGGCAGCCGGGCTTCGTCGAGCTCGGCCACGCGCGCGGACTGCGGTGCGCCCTCCGGCTTCTCGATCAGGATCGCTTTGAACATCTCCCACTCCGCTCGGTGTTGATTTCAGTCACGGGCAAGTCAGGTTGCGCCTGCGGCAAACGAGAGGATCTGCGGCGCAAGCAGCGGCCAGCGCGCGAACAGGCCTTCGCCGGAGGCCTGCGCCTGCAGGCGCTCGAGCCACTCACGGTCTCCCCACGGAGGCTCCGCGATGCTCGCCCGGGGTATCATGGCGTGCACCGTCTCGCTCGTCTCCCGCGGGTGGTGGAAATCAGCCTGGCCGCTTCTCAAAATCATGACGGGCAGTGCAAGCGCACGCAGCTGTGCCGGCAGGATGTCTGGTACGGGCGAGCCTTCCCGGGGAAAGAATGAGTCGGCCCACGCCTTCATGGTTGCGATGAAGACGGCGGGATCGAGGCGGCCGAGCCGGCCGCGATTGTCGGGGTTTCGTGTCAGCGACTCCTGCCAGGCGGGCAGGGCGGCAACGGCTTCCATGCCGCCGAACGCCGCCGCGGCGAGGGACTCGTGACAGTAGTAATACGCCAGGGCGGCGAGACTCACGCCGCCGCCGCTGATCCAGAAGATAAAGAGCCGCTCGATGAGCTCGGGGTAGCGGATGGCGGCGAGCAGGGATACCCGTGACCCTGCCGAACCGCCGACGAGGAGCGTAGGGCCGACGCCGAGCGCTCGTAACAATCCTGCCAATGCATCCGCGTTGAGGATCGACTCGCTCGGCCCGTCGAAGCACACGTCCGACTCGCCGCAGTTCGGCCGATCCCACACGATCACGCGCAAGCCGCCGTCGGCGAGCTTCTGCGCGAGCGACCTCACACCGGGTGTATCTTTCGACGAGCGGCCGCCCGGGGTGATGAGGGCGGAGCGGCGCCCGTTGCCGATGATGTCGTACGCGATGGCGATGCCATTGACTCGAATCTTTGCCATCGGAGGAGATTGAGGCGGGAAAGCGGCTGCGGCGCGGGCTATAATCAGCACTGTCGATTAGCATGTCAAGCTCAGCCTGGTTGGCAGTCGTCCCGTTAATAGACACCATCGTTGATTATTGATAGTATCGGCACGTTACAGATCGAGGCATTTTCAAGCCCATGACCACGTGCGAGCCGCTCGAGTTACCCGAAGACATCGATATTGCGGCGCTGCGGGAGAGATACCGCCGCGAACGCGACAAGCGCATGCGCGCCGATGGCCAGACGCAGTATTTCCGGCCGACCGGCGGTGCGGTGGGCAGCTTTGCCGCCGACCCACACATGCCGATCGCACCGCGGGCGCCGATCGCCGAGGAGATCGATGTCGTCATCCTCGGGGCCGGCTGGGGCGGCCTCATGGCGGCCTACCATCTGACACAGGCCGGTGTCACCAGCTTCCGCAACGTCGATAACGCGGGCGATTTCGGCGGCGTGTGGTACTGGAACCGTTATCCCGGCATCCAGTGCGACAACGAGTCTTACTGTTATCTGCCGCTTCTCGAGCAGACCGGGTTCATGCCGTCGAAGAAGTTCGCCGACGGCTGGGAGATCCAGGGTTACGCCCGCTCGATCGCGCAGAAGTACGGCTTTGCCGATCGGGCGCTCTTTCAC
>Ga0335073_10007305_pt1 | contig 15489 bp, 20 predicted proteins | sample Lox_Sample_22_FD_207093 | JGI IMG/M metagenome (GOLD analysis project Ga0335073, IMG submission 207093) | Soil microbial communities from Loxahatchee National Wildlife Refuge, Florida, United States - Lox_Sample_2.2 | ecosystem: Environmental > Terrestrial > Soil > Wetlands | place: USA... | reverse complement strand
AGTCAAACACCAAAGTCACCGCCACGCCATTCTAGCCTGAGGTCAGAGCGGTGTTGAAGTATATCTCACACCCGCCTGCCTCCTCTTTCTTTCTTTTCCAACTCACTACCACCCCAACAATAAAATAAGCTCGCAGTCGCGGTTCGCCGTCCTCAGACGTCAGTGAACTGCTGCCAGCCATCAGCGTCGTTCTGACCGGAAAAACCATCGCACTTCCGCCGTTCATCATCCTCAGGCGCTGTGAAGGAGCCTTTCGATAGTGCATCTTCCACCGACGGTACGAGCCTTTTCTTATCCGCACCCAATCCAATCCCATCGACGAGCCGCTCTCCTCATCCAGCTCTTCCGGCGCCGACGACCAAGCCGTCGATCTCACTGCCGCCGTCTCAGTTGAGTTGAGCTACCGTCACTCTTCAGTAGAATACTATCCATCAAATACAAGAGTCAAAAGAAGATCGTCGGGTTGACAAGTGCCGCTGGATCTAGTCTGCCGCAGATCCCACATCAAGACAAAGTGACCTCTGAACTTTTAAGACCGTCAATCATGATGGACACCCTTACCACGCATCCGTCCACCGCGGCAGAAGCACGCGCCTTCACCGCTCCGCACTCGCTGTCGTTTCCCGGCGGCGCAGGTCACATCACACCTCCGTCGGAGAAAGAGTCGCAGTCGCAGTCACAAGCGAACGGTCAAGTCAATGGCCATCAACCTGCAGTCAATGGAAGCGCCAACGGGACTGGGCCTGCATCCGCTGCGGCGCCCGCAACGCCAGCTGCGACTCCAGGAGCCGGCCAAGGCGTGTCCGGCATCATCCCGACGTTGCAGAACTTGGTGGCAACCGTCAACCTAGACTGCAGGGTGCGTGCACGTTTCGTGTAGTCTGCCTCACCACTTGCTGATGCGCTTGTTTAGCTTGATCTCAAGACCATCGCGCTGCACGCTCGAAATGCCGAGTACAATCCAAAGCGTTTCGCGGCCGTGATCATGCGTATTCGCGAGCCGAAGACCACCGCACTCATCTTCGCTTCTGGCAAGATGGTGGTGACGGGTGCCAAGTCTGAGGATGACTCCAAGCTTGCTTCTCGCAAGTATGCGCGTATCATTCAGAAGCTCGGGTTCAATGCCAAGTTCACCGACTTCAAAATCCAGAATAGTATGCTTGCCGCTTTGCTGCAATTGCATGGCATTGCTAACCGCTGAAACAGTTGTCGGTTCTTGCGATGTCAAATTCCCAATCCGATTGGAGGGTCTTGCATCCAAGCATCACAACTTCTCAAGCTACGAGCCCGAGCTGTTCCCTGGCTTGATCTACCGCATGATGAAACCCAAGATTGTGCTTCTTATCTTCGTCAGCGGCAAGATCGTGCTCACGGGCGCAAAGGTGCGGGAGGAGATCTATCAAGCCTTCGAGCTGATCTATCCCGTGCTCTCTGGTCAGTGTGAAGTTTTGGCAAAGCTTTGACACAGATACTAACATCCTTATGGATTTCCGCAAGTCTTGATTGAGCCTTCAAGGCAGTCCTATCATTGCCTCACCGAACGAGAACCACAATTTGAGTTCATCGCGGTGACGGTAAGGACGAAAATATCGGGATATCTGATCCTTACTGTTCCATCTCCGACTTCCCCCAATTTTCTTCAGCACACTCCAAAAGGGCACATCACTTTTGTACAATTACTTCACTAGGTTTGACGACCTTCACGTCTGCTATCCTGCTGTTTTGCGGCATTGCACGGTGTTTTACGGCGCTTAAGAGCTTATCGAAATCTCACTTTTACGATACAAAATTTGGGCAGATCTGGTCAAATTGGAGGGACATAGCAAGATCTCCACATCCTTCGGCGGCATTTGCATATTATTATTCACTATCAGATGGCTAGAGACTTGGTTTGGTGTTGGGAACCCCTTCCTTCTTTTGCTTTGGCGGCGGGTGCGGGTCGGTCGGCGCCACCATTAATCGCTTCGATATTCCGGCCGCAGAGACTGACTGACTGACTGACACGAGCATACGGGGCTTTTAAGGGAGAATGGTCATTGCTCGGTGAGCTCTTCATGTAAGATCGGTAGACAGATAGTCTGGCTCTTTGATGGGGTACGGGATCGTATATCTCACCCATTGAATTGCTTCCTTAAAATTTTTCTGTCCGTATTAATATGGGACAGATTCTCCCCTACTCTGTACTTTTTTCTCTTTTGACGCTGTTGAACAATGCAAATTGACATGATTGAGGTTGGGAGATAAGTGTTGATTGTCCCAATCTTGTTTATGCGTGGTGACTGTGCTTTTGGGGTGATTAAGGGGCAACGTTAACCTTCGTCACGCAATAGCGAAGTATGTCTTCGCAATACAATTCATTTAAATAAACCAATTCCCTCATCAAGGTTCTCACAGCTACATTTTTCCTCCCTTTCACATTGATATCTAAAGAATTAGCTCGTGGCTCAACATCAAAAAGTCTCCGAGAGAGCGCTGGTAAGGTACTAAACTCGCTTCGATTCTCCACGTGTTTGCGTCAACTTCTGCAAGTCAGCACTACAGTAAGAAGCTAATGCTGCCGTGATGAGATGGCCAAGAGATCTTCTATTAGTGCGAAATCTTATTGTAGCGACCTTTTGGAATCACAGGCGAAGCAACTAGCGCAACTAACCGCCATGCAGACAGTCCATGGCGGTGAGTGGGCATATGTTGCACTAACACGATGCGGGTACGCGTACGACACGAGCTCGAGGTGTCCTGCGTGAGCAAAAGGTTGAGATCTCATTCTAGCCCGAAGCCCAAAGCTCAAGAGTCTAGGTAATTAGGACGTACTCTCGGTGGCTAGGTGTCTGAACGACACGAATTCGAAGCACTGTTTCAACATTCCAACAAGTCGGTCTGCCGCATTGCGAGTTTGTATGCCGCCGCAGCGCCAAAACACGAGGAAACACGAGCGAATACGGAACGCAAAAGGACAGCAAAAACGATTCCCGACTTTAATGCATTACTACTTGAGTCTCTACGCCATGTAAATGTTGTTGCCATCACTCGCCAGCCGTTCTCGAATCTCAGAACTGGCTAAGCCAACGACGGAAGAAGAGTAGGCAAAGGGCAGCAAAGAAGGGGAGGAGCAACTCCCCCCTATGATACAGAGCTGGTCTTGGAGACCATTTTTTTTCCCAACGTCAACACCCCCGAGGCCCGGCTCGAACGGCAAAAATGCTGAGGTCCATCCCAGCCGCAGCCGGGACGTTTGAGGCACCCAGGACGACGGCCGCCGCGCTTAGAGCGCAGCCATGACGCCGATGAAGCCGCCGACAACGAGGCCGCCGGCGCCGAGCACGCGCGCGGCGCCGCCGGTGAAGGCCGCCAGCGAGCTCGTGGCCGTGGAGTTGTGGTAGACGGCGATGGATGAGGTCGGCGAGCCGGTGACGGAGGCGCTGGCGCTGGCGGACGCGGATGACGCCGCGGGGCTGCTGGATGGCGCGGCCGCGCTCGACGCCGGCGCGCTGGTCGCCGCCGCCGTCGAGGAGGCGGGTGCGGCCGCGGCGGTGGCCACGCAAGAGCACACGGCCAGGGCGGCGGACGACACTGCGAGGCCGGTCACGGCGCCGCACGCGTTGATGACGCACTCGAGCGCGAGCGTTTGGATCGACGCGGCCTGCGAGCTGCTGCACGGGCAGGCGAAGTCGCCGGGACTGCAGCCGACCGCGGACTCGGCGGATGCCAAGCAGGAGGTCTGTTTCGGAGGCGTGTCAGCAAGAGGCATTGAGACGGGACGGAGCCCGGCGGAGTCAGCCGGGCCGATTCAACTTACACCGCAGGCTGGAATGGCAGCAGCGACGGACGAGCACTGAGCCTGGGCGCTGACGAGGGCAGCGGAGCCGAGAGCGAGCAGGATGGCGATGACCTTCATGATGTCGAGCGGGTGTGGTTGAGCGAGTGAGGCTTGGGATTGGGTTCTCTTTGCTTCTGCACCGGTTTAAATGAGAGTGGTGTGACGGATTGGGCTTTTGTTGAAGATGGGTACCGGGCTTTTCAAGATCAAGGGAGCTTCTGGGGCCTGCTTTATATCGAGGCGATGGACGGAAGATGGGTGCATTAGCAATCCGGGGTGCGACGGACTGGTCAACAGCGAGCCAACGGAGAGACTTGCCGCTTCAAGGACGATCCAATATTTGGTGCCCTGGTCGCCAGCAACGCAGCGAGCACAGCATGTGTCGCAGGGGTGGAGGAGCTTTAGGTCGGGGAAGATGCCAGTTGCAGGTGGCCCGAGATTGGTTTCGAGCAATGGGACTTGGCCGCAGCCGTTGGCCAGAGGATTTGAAAAGCTAATGACGAGAAGAGCCTACCACAGCGCAGTTTTGCCCTCCTCCGCCTGAGACCACTTGCATTCCTTTTGATGACGGGCTTTTTGTTTTTGAGCTGCATGTGCCACTTCACGAGGCTTTGGAGAGCTGCATACATCACCACGACGACGGAAGCGGGGGCGACGAAACAGCGAGCATTGAGGCCAAGCGCTTCCGTTACCCAGCAAAGCCCTAGTCAGGAAACGATGGCTCGAGCAGTTTTGCATCAAGTAATACCAATAAACAAGGCCTGGACGAAAAACTTGATTCAGCGGGGTGTGCTCGGAGGCTGGGCGGGACTGGCAGGAGTTGGCAGGAGTGGAGGGGTGGCAAACTGGCGCCGATTGCACGTGCGCCAAAACCTGGGGACTCTCCTCCACCAGATCTGCAGAGGGACCGAGGCGCGCTGACTGCTACGGCGACATCCAATGGCCAGAACGAACAGAATGTCTTCGAGTCAGCTCGGAGGCTCGGCGAATCAGCGCCCATTCACGAGCATGTGAAAGGGGAACCCGGTCCCGAAGCAGGTACCACCTCCGTGACCGTCCGCCATTCGCAAGCCGGCCATCGTTTCGAAAAAGTCTTCCTTCGTAGACCTTAGCAGCTTCTTCGCAGCGGTGGCTGGCGGGTGCGGGCGAATGGCAGCCCGCACCATCAGGCCAGCCCCCCCGGAGCGTTTGCGCAACGGCGCTCGTCACCCACACACACCCTCACCCTCCCTGTGCTTTAGCCTCAACCGCCCGCCGACAGAAGGTTCCGCACGCAAGATTTATATTGCGAAGCAGATGAGATCCTGCACGAACGGACTTGTACCCGTCGACAGAAACCTCCATTTAGAGCCTCGTGGCATGACGGGTATGGCAAATGCGATCTATTTATTGTTTCCCACGCCGATCGCCATCATACTTGAGACGCACGACTCCCGAGTTCTTCGCTGTGCTTTCTTGCGTCGTTGGCTGACGCACCCCCGCTCCTCGTTTTTTGCCCACTGTTTCTCCGCCAGCATTCGCTAGAAAGCGAAGATGGTGCAGTCGGCGCCTCCTCCTCGGTCCTCCCAACAATGCACGCCATCCCCTCCCATCTTAACTGGACACGACTCCAGGACACCGTGCGTCGGTCTCATGTGACGGCTGCGGCCAATGATCCTTTCTTTTCACCCGTGCACGCGTCGTTCTTTGCGAAGGGAGCACCGGCGGATTGATTGTTTGGTGGTGTAAGGAAATTGACCTCATCACCGGTGCTCTGGTATCCCTGGAAATTGATTTCATGTATCGCAATATCTACTTCTTACAGCAATGGTGCTTCATATTGCGGCATGGTCAACAGAACTCTACATGACGTGCATTTCATTTCGCGCATTCATCTCGCGCAATCCGCCCGAACCGTGGGCTTGGCGTCCGTGGCAATGCTGTTTCGGTCTTGTGCTCGCCTGATGATACCGCTCCAAATCTGCCAAAAGCCCAATTGACTGCTGTTGGAAGCAATTGACAAGCGAAGAATGGTTCCCGACTTTTCATCTTCCATTGACCTGCGCCAACGCAGCGTGTGATGAAAATACCGCATCCAAATCCCCTTAAATGCCGCCTTGGGAGCGTTCCTTTCCACTCGGACGGCACGCCAAGCTCTGCTTCGGGGAGAAAAACACTCAACAGGCATTGTGAGCTGAAGTATGACGACGAACCTTTCCATTGCTTTCCTTCTCGATCAGTCTGGAAGTTCGTAGCATCGACCGACTTTGGCCGGAACAATGAACTGCGCCTCCGCCTGCAACCCTCCTAAGCCCGCCTGAGAAGGCGTGGCGCAGGTCGCCAATGGTACGACGGTCCGCCCGGCACCGAATGGAAATGCCTTCAAGAAAAAGCGGTGAAGAGATGAATAATTGGTATAGACATTGGAGGTGGCACTCGTTGCTAAACGGCGGCGAACGCTCTCCACAACCAGGCCTTCTCACCAGCTTCATGCTTCATGAGCTTTCGAGGTTGGCACAACTACCTTAGGTAACTATTTCTTATGTGCAGCGCAGCATGCAACAGCGGAGCATGCAACGACGCAGCATCGTGGGGTGACTGAACCGCTCAGCGCGCTGCGCAATTCCCAATGCCATTGACCACTTTGCTTCGCTGCGCCTCACATTCCTTCACATCGCTGGATGACCCATCGTCAAAGTCGTTCCACTGACGTCGTTTGGGCGTTTTCTCTGCTACTTTCAGTGTCAGGTTGGCCGCTGGCTGACCAATTTTCGCGGTCGGCCGCACGGGTTGGCTCGAAGCTGTGGTGGCATTACGATAACTGGTCGCTGTTCCCTCTCCCATACGCGCCGCATGCACCCCTCCGTGGTTTTTTGACTCAAAAAGGCCCAGCTTCCACTTGCTCCTACGCCGACGTCTGTTTCGTTTCGCCTCTTTTTTTTTTCCTGAGCAGCCAACAACACAGTTCTTCACTTCGTGGTGCTACCATTCTTGCCCGTACGGCAGCACTTGGTCTGCATCTTGTCCTTCTTCACTTCGTTTTTAACTGTTCCTCAACCTCCCGCTCTTGACTCATCTCTTTCGCTTCCCACACGTGTCTCTGGCGGACCCCACATCTTCCGTTGTACTCACCCAGCAAATGTCGACTCGAATGTCGACTGAATGGCTTCAATTCTGAACGACAATGAGGTGAAGGAGGAGAGAACACAATCTCAGACCCACGAGGTCGCCGTTGGTGAGCTCCCCTGTCAGCCAGAGCCATTCCGAGCAGTCTACCTAACATTTTGCTCTTCCGCAGAATCCGATGGCCCAAACACACAAGAGCTCTTCTTTAATGCCGTCCTGAATCGCTCTTCCTCGCCAGCTCCCGGTGCATCTTCCACAATCCATCTGCCCATCCTACCAGATGAGACACCAACGTCGTCGTCCCACCCAACCAACCAAAGCGGCCATAGCACACCCTACCGCTACATCCGCAATACCTCCAGCAGTACCGTGCCAACATCTCCAGGCCAGCCGGCATCTCCACACGTCAAGGCAAGCGGCGACACCACACTTGAGCCTGTCAACGAAGATCCTTCATCATCGAACTCGGAATCACTCCCACCGCCAGCAACCAGCGGCTCAGACGACGAAGAGCTGCTCCTGTACTCGCCCAAGCGCGCCGCCGCCGCCGCATCCGATCCGCTCACAAACTCGGAGTCAGAGCGCGGCGCATCGTCGACGTCCAGGCACGCAATCCGCGGGTCGGTGCACCCGCCGCGGCGCCGCCACGCCCACCGCAACGGGCCATCTCCGCACGCCGACATGTACTGGGGCGGCGGGATGGCGGCTGGCATGGGCGGGCAGTTCTGCGACGACGGCTACGACGAGCCGCGCGTGCCGGACGTGCGGCGGCGCCGGCGTGGCCGCCCCCGCAAACGCACCTGGAAGGTCGTGCTGGACCAGAGCGACCGCGAGACGCCGGAGCGGTCGCCGGCGGCGCGCCACGCCGAGCAGCTCGTGCTGCTGCGCAAGGTCGCGCGCTTGCAGGCCGTCCAGACGGTGGTCGTGTGCGCGGCGGCGCTCGTCTGCGTCGGCGTGGTGCTCTGCCGCTGGTAGCGCGGCGGCGAGGACGCCTGCGTCGAGAGGGGCTGCTGCGTGGCAATTGAAGACGACTTCCTGGGAGCAGCGATGCTGGGCTGCCGGCGGCTGAGTTTGGGTATGCCTGAGCTGCGAGCTGGTCTCCCGGCATTGGACGTCTTTATCACCACCTCGCTATCCTGGCTCGACCAAACCTTTTCAGCAATTTCTAATACCCCCACCGTGACAATAACATTCCCATACCACTTTGGTACTCTTGCTGCCAGGCTCTTGGCTTCTTCGTCCTGTTTTCATACTGCTACGGTGTTGTCGTTGCACTCCTTTGGTTCAGTGGGAGTTCTGGGCCGTGATCGCCGGAAACGAAAGGCTTCGTTGGATCTCTATAGAGACGGCAAGGCGTTCTTTGAAGTGTGTTCGTGATACCTTGCACATACGTAATACACATGGGTGGCGTCCTGAAACGCTCATTAGCATGCGTGCGATATAGATTGGTTACTTGGACGGTCATTGTACGGTACTTCGAATACTACCATCAGATAATTTCATTCAAATCATCAATCTCAACACAGGTTGTCATTTATGTTGACCAGATATATCTTCCTCCTTTTTGAAGAACGTTATCCACACGCGTTTCGTCTGACATCAGCTCGGCTCTCAACTTAGCACCACCAATGTCATCGGCGGAACTTGACTCTCTTGGTCAAGTACGGAGGAATTATTCCCGTTATCTTTATATCGAAAGTATCATTTAATCGAGTCTTCGTCCGTCTAAGCCAGAGTGAGCGCAACTATTTTGTCCATCAGTAGAAATTTGTGAATGCATTGCGTCGACGCGCTGTTGACTGAATCCACAAATATGCACAATTTTCAACGGCGCCGTGGTAGCTTGCATCCCGACTGGCTGAAGCTGAAACGGACGAAATTCGGTGGCAGATAAAGAATCATGCTAGTTTCGAATGTGATTTAGACTTCGGGGATCTTTGGATTCCAAATTCTCCACCTCTTGTGGTCTGACAGAAATAAATAAACCGCAATGTAAACGTCAACTATCCTCCTTTGTTAGGCAGTCATTTCCATTGATACTACTACGTAGGTAGCAATCCCGGCTCAGCGAACAAAATTCCCCGCTTTACACGCTTGTGGTGTTGAACAATCGAAGCCATGGGTTACGCCCTGAGTACGCAGATGCTGAGGTCTAGCTTTTTCATCCCTAAACCACCGCTGACGGAGAAGAATTTGGCAGATCAAACAGGTGAGGTCGGCAATTCCGTGAATGAATCTGTAAATCTGATCAATTCATAGGTCGAGTCCACCTCGTAACTGGAGGCTATGGTGGTTGCGGCTTGGAACTGGCAAAGATCCTGTATCAGCATAATGCCACGGTGTACATCGCTGGCAGGAGTAAGGAGAAGGGCGACCGCGCCGTTGCAGAACTCAAAAAGCTGTACCCGGACTCCAAAGGCAAAGCGGTTTTCCTAGCTCTCGACCTGGCAGACCAATCCACCATCAAGAAGTCAGCTGACGAGTTCATGTCCAAGGAGAGTAGGCTCGACGTGCTGACACAAAACGCTGGTGTTATGGTTCCCCCTTCCGGTAGCAAAGACGCACACGGTCACGACCTGCAGATGGGAACGAACTGTCTCGGCCCGTGGCTCTTTGCGCAGTGCCTGCTGCCGGTGCTGAAGAAGACAGCGGCCACAGCACCGCCAGGCAGTGTTCGCACAACGTGGGCGGCATCGTCTGCCATCGCGTTCTCGCCGACGGGCGGCGTCGCCTTTGAAAACGGCAAGGTGCAGGACCAGAGCGTCCTGGGCGTGCAGTACGGCCAAACCAAGGTCGGAAACGTGTACCTCGCCCACGAGTTCGCGCGCCGCTACGGCGCCGATGGAATTGTCAGTGTCAGCTGGAATCCAGGCAACCTCAAGACTGACCTCACACGCCACGGCTGGGCCGTCACCAAGTTCTTCCTGAATACGCTCATCCTGTATCCTGCCGTCTATGGTGGTTACACCGAGCTGTTCGCAGCCTGCTCGCCCGATATCTCAGCTAAGGACAACGGTGCTTTCATCATCCCATGGGGCCGGATTGGTTATCTAAGACCTGACATGGTCGCAGCGGAGAAGTCAAAGGAAGAAGGAGGAACTGGAATATCCCAACAGTTCTGGGATTGGTGTGAGCAGGAGTGTAAGCAGTACCTGTAGAGACATGTATGCGTATTGCTGAAGCGAAGTCCAAGCAAAGTTTGGTCAATGTACATCCACAGTATAGCATTTCAAGCGTATTGATCTAATATCGTAGCAAGAATATACTAATATTATGGCCTGAGACATATACATTTCGAAGCTTCGGATGTGGTGATATGAAGTGACGTTCCATACGGTCAAACAGGTTGAGAGAAGCGGTATTTGACTCATTTCGTCAATGCAAGGCTCTTTCCGGTTTTCCGACGTTATGCATAACGTGGAGAACCGATTCGCTAACATCAAAGGAGCTGAAGCAGGCGGGATGCCTGTTGTACATTACGGAGAATGCCTAATGGCAATTCATATGACCAGGCTGCTAGGATGGTTCGATTTCATGCATGTCGAATGAGATAAGAGGAATGCAATGGTCCACAACTGGAAAAGTCTGAGTAGAAAGGCGTTGAGCTTGACAGAACAACCAACATTGAATCTCTATGCCAATCGCGCTTCATTTATATGAGCATGCCGAACTTCAAGTTTATACCGATAGCAATCAAATCAATTGAAATTAATACTTCATGTTGGATCGTGTCCAAAGATGTCTGATCCTTCGATCGGCAAAATAGAGTTATTACAACGGCGGCGCTAGAGATGCATGTAAGGTAGTCTTCTCAACAAAACACCCGGACTTTCACATGATTACGATTGTCGGTCCCTATCAGTGAAGATTATGGCGCAATGATAGAGCTTTGAATTGTTTAACTACCTGTCCAGCCTTTTTCATCCATCATTTATACGCTAGAGTTCTGAGACCAGATTTCATACCATCACGTTCATATACATGCATTCGCCATGGTGGGCAATAAACGTTCTCCCGTTGATATAGCCGCCGATGCTCCCAACGTCGAGGAATTGTATGACGATAAAGACTCGACGCTATACACGATACTGCCGACTTCGATCCGGAGAAGATTGAGACGAATATCAGGGCTACGAAAATCTGTTGCAGGATATAGCCGACCATTGAGCAGCTATTCGGTGAGCAGCGGCTCAACAGCAGGTTCGGGTTTGGGAACTCCTCCGCCAGAGTATACATCTAGAGTGTCACTATCGGAGCCAACATCAGACAGTGAGTTTGAAGAGGCTCCGAATGGTCTCTACGGTCCGCGAATCTTTGCTGCAGCAGAGGTTCGAAGTGGGATAAGGTGGAAGTTTGCAAATCAAGGTAGATACCGATACGGATATGCGATCATACTCTTGCTGATACTTTGTAGGGCTTAATCTTATGAATCTTGCTGGCCAAGAGGCGTCGGCTGTGACCACAGATACCAATGAGGGTAGCCCTTCGTTAGTACGCCAACTCTATCTCCACGGCCTCACCTACCTACTCCGGGGACTACCGAACAATCTCTCGGCCGAGGAGAAGCTGAGTGTATGTGCAGCAATGCCGGATGAAGTAGTTGCTTTGCGAGCCACCAGCTTTCAATCCACCGAGTTGATTCAAGTCAAGACGAGCACGGTGCGTGGTATTCGAAATGGACAACCGGGTCAGAGGCCATCCATGCTTCAGCGTGTGCTGGCGGCAATGATTGTTCAAATGTTCCTAATAGCACAGTTTCTTCTCCCGTACATCAAAGTATTCATGGCTGCGGCGTATCGGTATGAGAGAAAGCATCGGATAACGGAGAGGGTGGTATCTTTTGGGGTGAGCACCGTGGATGGAGCGATGAAGAGGAGCATGGATGTCAGCAACAACGTGTACTGTGTGAATGAAGGTAAGGTTGGCCAAGCGCTGAATGATTTCGCGATCTGGTGGCTTCAAGGAGTAAGCGGAGGTATTCGTGACGGTGTTGCGGAGGGTCTACTGCTCACCGGGTTCGACCCAACCAAGAGTGTCGATGGGAAGGGCAAGAAGGTAGATTAATAGATTACCAGAGGTGCATGCAGGAGTTCGTCATATAAACCCAGGATAGATCTTGAGTCCATGACTTGATGTAATTATTGTTTATTGTGCAATACTCGAGCGTGGAAGTGGGAATGAACGCTAAGCTGAGATGGGTCAAGGGAAGTCTCGCCGTAAAGAAAAAAAAGATTCGAAAGTCGACAATCGAATCCATCCCTATCGCACTCATCGCTCCACATTCTCACCCGTCTTCTCGCAATTCTCTTCCATCCATTCCTTCAATTGTCTTGCTATACCATCACTATCAAGTGGTTATTCCAACAGAAGTGCGCCTTCAACTTCATTTGCAACACATCCATCAATCTACCATCATCCCAAATGCTAGGAGCTTTGCGCCGGAGCGCGACGGCTCTCTCCCGTCTTGCCTCCTCATCTCCTTCTGCCCGTTTGTTCTTAAGCGATACAAGATCGCATATTGCTATCGCCAATGGCTATCTCAGAGTAACAACCACAAGGTCGCTCCACAGCACAGTCGGTTGGCGACAACAAGCACAGCAAGTAAAGCAGGATCAGGCCGAAAATGAATTCGAGTCTGAAGAAGATGGTGCCATTACTGAGTTCGAGGAGCTCCAAAAGCGCTCCCTTGTCGACGCTGCTATTATCAAAAACATTACTCATAGCATGCATCTCACCACCATGACCGAGGTGCAGCAGAGAACCATTCAAGCTTCTCTAGAAGGCACAGACATGTAAGTTCTTCAATTTACTTTGGACCCTTGCTCTAATCTAACTTCTACGTAGCATTGCCCAGGCTAAAACCGGGACGGGCAAAACTATAGCCTTCCTTCTTCCTGTTCTCCAACGCATCATACAAGAAGATCCTAGCCTCTCTGGAACCGCTGCAAGATTCCAACGGACATCAGCTTCCGATATCCGCGCCATCATCATCTCACCAACCCGAGAACTCGCCGAACAAATAGGGGAAGAGGCCAGACGGCTGACCGGGAGAACCAAAATCATTGTCCAGACCGCTGTTGGTGGCACTCAAAAGTCCATGATGCTCCGGAGAACCCAAGCACAAGGCTGCCATGTTCTGGTTGGAACTCCAGGCCGACTTCGGGATTTGTTGGAAGACCCATACAGCGGCGTGGCAGCTCCGAAGCTCGCCGCTTTTGTCTTGGACGAAGCAGACCGATTGCTGGATCAAGGGTTTCTGCCGGAGATCGAAGCAATAATGGACCAGCTACCAAACCCACGAGAAACCCCTCGGCAAACGATGATGTTCTCCGCAACGATACCCGCAGATGTCATTTCACTTGTGCGACGGATGCTTAAGCCAGGGTTTCAATATGTCAAGTGCATCAGAGACAACGAAGTGCCAACGCATGAGCGGGTTCCACAGAAGGTAGTAGGTATTAATGGCCTTGAGAACAGGCTACCTGCGATCCTAGAGCTTTGCCAGCGAGAGATCGAAGCGGCTCAGACGGGCAAAGGAAGGCCATTCAAGGCTCTCATATTTTTCAACTCTACGGCAGAAGTATCGACGGCTGCAGCTTCGTTTCGCAATTTGAGAGCAAACACCGCTAATCATCCTCTTTATCCCGCGAAAGTGCTCGAAATCCACGCCAAGCTCACTCAGGCACAGCGGACGCGTACCTCTGACCACTTCAAGAACGCATCAAGCGCAATCCTCTTCTCGTCAGACGTAACGGCCCGTGGCATGGATTTTCCAAATGTCACACACGTTATTCAAGCTGGCATGCCTAGAACTCGAGATCAATACATCCACCGAATCGGTAGGACTGGACGCGCCGGAAAGGAAGGAGAGGGTTGGCTGCTTATTAGTCCTATCGAGCACGGAGAAACTCACAATATGCTAAGAGGTCTCCCTCTGGTGAGGGATGACTCGCTCACAACGGCTAAAGTTGACATGACCAAGCCAGCGCAACTTGCGGCTCAAACAGCCCGTGTCCTGACGGACATAAGCGAAGCAACCAAATTCATAGACCAGACAGACTTGACTAAGGCATACCTAGCTCTGTTTGGAACCTTCCAATGGGCTCGTTCCAAGCACCAACTCGTCGATGCTATGAACCGGCTTGCGCGCTTCGGATGGGGTCTCGAACGACCTCCCGTCGTACCGCCAGTTCTGGCACAGAAACTTGGACTGGCACGCATTCCTGGCTTGAATATTGGTAATCCCATGAACAGCTTGGACGGCAGGCCTCACTTCGCCGACAGGTCCAGCTCGAGAGGGTCGTCAAAGAGCTGGGATTGGTCTCAGAATGAACGGAACTCTGGAGAGAGCTCCTCATCACGCTTAAGATCAAGATCAGGGCGAAGCCAATCTTTCCGGTAAAAGACATCGTAATGGTTTTCATCCAAAGCTGGGCGTCACGGACGATAGGTTGCATCTGTACATTATGGAAGACCTTAGTGGCACGGATTTAGAGCATAGTAGCGAGGCTTCGGCACATCTTAACGCTCAGGCGCCGTGGTAACTGGACAATGGGCCTAGGACAATCATCACTCTCAATGGCGTCTAGTTGTAGTTATTGTAGATCTATCTTATTGCTTTGAAAATACCGTATCGACGAGTATCGACCTTGCTCACGTGCCATCTACCTTCTTCGCCGAATCAGTTTATTTGCGCCCTGCATCGGATGCTGCTTTGCCCAGTCAGTCTTAGTTACGGATGAGGCCGCGAGACAGGAGATAAGTCAAAGGCTAAGACTGTGGCCGGCTACCAGTATTTGGTTGGTGGTTGCGCAACGAAATCGACCGACCTTTCGCCATCGACGCCCGTCACGCCTCGCCCCCCGCCTCATATACACAACCTCTACTCATACATTTCCGATTATCAGCCCGCATCTCCCTCCATACTTTGGCTTCACATCTCTGCCAGACTGCCCTTGGCCTTTCCTGCCCATCAGCTTCTTCCTCATCATGTCTACCACCGCCCGCCGCCGGTTAATGCGCGACTTTAAACGTATGCAGACCGACCCGCCTGCAGGAGTCTCTGCGTCGCCAGTGACGGACAACGTCATGACCTGGTTCGTAACTTCTTCTTCACACTTCTTTTGTGCGTCTAACGCGGTTCCAGGAATGCTGTCATCATTGGTCCTGCAGATACTCCGTTCGAGGATGGCACGTTTCGTCTCGTCATGCACTTCGAAGAAGCCTATCCAAACAAGCCGCCGGGAGTTAAGTTCATAAGTCAGATGTTCCATCCCAACGTCTACGGCTCAGGCGAACTATGTCTCGACATCCTGCAGAATCGATGGAGTCCAACCTACGATGTGGCCGCTATCTTGACTTCCATCCAGAGGTAAACGACCTCGCCACTCATTAGCCGCCTGCATACGCTGATCCACTACAGTCTTCTTAATGATCCCAATACCTCATCCCCTGCCAACGTCGAGGCATCAAATCTCTACAAAGAAAACCGACGCGAGTACGTAAAGCGCGTTCGAGAAACGGTGGAGAAGAGCTGGGAGGACTAGGACCCGTTGCCCATCGGTAGA
>Ga0335073_10007303_pt1 | contig 15490 bp, 14 predicted proteins | sample Lox_Sample_22_FD_207093 | JGI IMG/M metagenome (GOLD analysis project Ga0335073, IMG submission 207093) | Soil microbial communities from Loxahatchee National Wildlife Refuge, Florida, United States - Lox_Sample_2.2 | ecosystem: Environmental > Terrestrial > Soil > Wetlands | place: USA... | reverse complement strand
CTTTCCACACCTGCTGGCCGGGCCGATCGTCCATTATCAGGAACTGGTGCCGCAGATGGAGCTGCCGCCGCGGCGCTCCCGCACGCTCAGCAATGTCGCAATCGGTCTGGCGATCTTCTCGATCGGACTGTTCAAAAAGACCGTCCTCGCCGACACGATGTCGATCTATGCCGACCGTGTCTTCGACGGTGCCGCGCACGGCGCGGGCGTCGGGTTCGTCTTCGGCTGGCTCGCCGCAGCGAGTTTCACCCTGCAGCTGTACTTCGACTTTTCGGCCTACTCGGACATGGCGATCGGGATCGCCCGCATGTTCGGATTCCGTCTGCCCTTGAATTTCCATTCGCCGCTGCGCGCCGGCTCGATCGCCGACTACTGGCGCCGCTGGCACATGACCCTGCAGCGCTTCCTGGTCAGCTACCTGTTTCAGCCGCTCGCAATTCCGCTGTCGCGCTGGGCCGTGGAGCACGATCTTGGGCGCTGGCCGACCTTGTGGGTTTCGGTGGCGCTTCCCACCCTGCTGACCTTCGTCGCCATCGGCGCCTGGCACGGCGCCGGCTGGACCTACGTGGTGTTCGGCCTCATGCACGGCGTCTACCTGACGGTGTTCGAGATCTGGCGCCTCGCCACCCACCGCAGAACGCGCGGCGCGCGGCGCGCGGCTGCGGCCGATCAGGCCGGCTATCGGCATCTCTGGGGCAATGTCCTCACTTTGATCGCCGTGCTGTTCGCCAATGTCATGTTCCGCGCCGCCAACGTACCCACCGCGCTTGCGATGTGCAGCAGCATGCTGGGCTTTGGGACGGCGCACCTTGCCGCGGCGGTTCCCGCGCTCGGGGCCGTGCCCAACGTGCTCGCGGTGCTGGTGGGGTTTGCGATCGTGCTGATCTTTCCCAACACCCAGCAAATCATGCAGCGCTACAGTCCGGTCTTCGAATGGGAAAAATGGCGGCACGTCGCTCTTCCGGCGATCGCCTGGCAGTGGCGCTTGAGGTCCCTTCCGGCGCTCGCCACGGGCGTCATCTTCTGCCTCGGCGTGGTGTTCGTCATGCGCGGCGAGGCGCGCTTCATCTACTTCAAGTTCTGATTTGGCCTGCAACGTGAGCCGCGCGCGAGATGGCAAGAGGCAAAGAGTGCAAATCGGCATACCACGCATCGAGGAAGGCCTCAAAGTGACCGGCGCCGAGGTTCGGGAGCGGGATCCTGCGGCCCGCGGACTTTCGATGCGGGGGCTGCGGCCGCGTGTGCTCGCCTATCTCGGCTGCTTCGCCGCCGCGAGCGTCCTCATCTACGCCGCCTGCGTCGCTCTTCCCGACAATCGCTATATACGCTTCCAGCAACTGAACGACGGGCAGCTGTATCGCTCGCAATGGGCCTATGAGCGCCTGCATTTCGATCCCACGCCGATCGATATCGCGATCGTCGGCACCTCGCGGTCCAAATTCGCGATCAGCGCTCCGCTCCTCGAGCACGCGCTCGATCGGGATGGCGCGCCCGGCTTGCACGTGGCAAATCTGTCGCATCTGGAGGGCGGCTACGATCTGATGTACGCCATCACGAAGGAGCTGTTCGCAACCAAGCATCCCAAGATCCTGCTGGTCAACGTCGTGGAGCAGGCGGACCGCTTCGGCCACCCCGCCTTCAAGGATCTGGCCGATCGCGCCGATGTCTATGGCAATCCGCTTCTGATCAATCGCGACTACTTCGCCGATGCGCTTTTCCTCGCCTACCGTCAACTCAAGCTGTGGCTCATCGGACGCGCGCCCGGGTTCTTCGGCTACAGCGCCACGTTCAACCCTGCGACCTATGCCGGCTCGGCGCTCGATACCACCGGTTCGGAACGTTTCCCCGACGGTACATCGATCGATACCGAGGCACCGCACAGCGAGCAGGAGATCGAGAAGCTGGCGAGCAAATACTGGGCCGGGGTGCACGGTCCCATTCTTCCGTCGGCTCTTCGCGATCGGGAATTCGCGGTATCGCGCGCCAGCATCCGGAAGATCGTGGCACTCGCGCGGCGCAATGAGTGCCCCGTCTATTTTTACTATGTTCCGATGTTCCGCGGCCCCGAACAGCCCCTTGACTATGACTTCTACGAGTCGCTGGTCGGCGCAGACCACATCATTCTGGACGAGGCGACGCGAGAGAGCTACCAGTACTATTGGGACGGCCGCCATGTCAATCGTGCGGCCGCTGCTCTACTGACTCGCCGGCTCGGCGAGCGCATCGCTCATCTCGTCTCGGCGGACGCCCGCGAAGGAACCGCAGCCCAGGAGGTAAAATGACGCCGAACCTGCATCATGTGGGCATCATCATGCCCTCCGAGGAGGAGGCCGCCGAGTTCATTGCCCGGATGGGCTATGAAGTGGATTATCGGGGCCGGGTCGAGAAATGGCAGGTGCTCTGCATTTTCCTTCGCTGCTGCGGGCCGACCGCCATCGAGTTGGTGATTCCTTGGGGCGGACCGCTGGCAAAGTTCAACCAGGGTTTCGGCGGTGTGCACCACTACGCGATCGAGGTTCCCGACCTAGTCTCGACGCAGGCGGGGCTCACCGGCCAAGGCGTGAGGTTCATCGAGGACCGACCGCTCAAGGGCGCCGGAAATTTCCTGTGCAACTTCATCGATCCGGTATTCACGCGCGGCGTCATGATCGAATACATTCAGGTGCTGGGCTGAAGGGAGCGAGCTGCGGCTGTCCGACCTCACTTGATGGGGCTCGGTGTGATCGCATAGACTTTCTCGGCCGTGCATGCGCCTCGAAGATTGCCAGGCTGATAGAGGATGACGAACTGGACAGCGGATTGACCCGGGGATGACTTCACTCTCGGTTCCGAGCATCGAGCGTGCCGCGCAGAGCGCGCAAATTGCCGTGCTGATTCCGTGCTATAACGAGGTCGTCACGGTTGCCGCCGTGGTGAAGGACTTTCAGCGCACTTTGCCCGCGGCCCGGATCTACGTCTACGATAATAACTCCACCGATGGCACGGCGGCGGCGGCGGCGGCGGCCGGCGCGCACGTTCGAACCGAGCCGCTGCAGGGCAAGGGCCATGTGGTTCGCCGCATGTTCAGCGACATCGAGGCGGACATTTACGTCCTGGTGGACGGGGACAGCACCTATGAAGCGGCCGCAGCCCCCAACATGATCCGTACGCTGATCGAGGGCAATCTCGACCTGGTCAATGGCGTGCGCCATTCGACGGTTCATCAGGCATACCGGCCGGGCCACAGATTTGGAAACTGGATGCTGACCGCGCTCGTCGCATTGATATTCGGCCGACGCACCCGCGACATGCTCACCGGCTACCGGGTGTTCTCGCGGCGTTTCGTCAAATCGTTTCCTTCGCTGACGGCCGGGTTCGAGATAGAGACCGAGATCATGGTGCATGCGCTGGAGCTGCGCATGCTGATGACCGACTTCGAAACGGAGTACCGCGATCGGCCCGAGGGATCGGCCAGCAAGCTCAGTACGCTGCAGGACGGAGCCAAGATCCTGCGGCTGATCGGCGTCCTGATCAAGGAGGAGCGTCCCCTGTCGTTCTTCGGAGTGATCGGATTGGTGCTTTTTCTCACCGCGGTGGTGCTGTTCATTCCGGTGTACATCGAGTATCTGCACACAGGTCTCGTGCGCCGCTTTCCGACGGCCGTCCTGGCCACGGGTCTGGTGCTCGCGGCCATCCTCAGCGTCGCCTGCGGGCTGATTTTGAGCACGGTGACGCTCGGGCGCCGCGAGATGAAACGTCTCACCTATCTGCAGCAGCCCGGTGCCGGTGCGAAGCGCTATAGCCCGGATTGAGAGGATGACCGGCTCCGGCCGAACCCTCCTGCAGATGATCTCCTTCGGTGTCATCGGTGCCGCGGGGTTCGTCGTCGATACGCTGGTCCTGTATGCGGCGCTCTACTCGGGCCTCGGACTCTACGCGGGTCGAGGGGTGTCGTATCTCGCAGCGGTCACTTTCACCTGGTCACTCAATCGTCGCTATACTTTTGAACGGCGCGAGAATATCGGGCCCTTCGGGCAGTGGCGGCGGTTCGCCCTGTCCCAGCTATCGGGTGCCGCGATCAATCTGGGCGTATACAGCGCCCTGATGCGGATGAGCCCCTACTGCGCCTCTCATCCAGTCATCGGCGTGGCGGCCGGCTCGCTCATGGGAATGATGATCAACTACGTCGCAGCGCGACGATACGCGTTCAAGCAATAGCCGCGGCATTCCGAGCTTCGAGCCGCAGCGAGCCGCGAACATCGACTGTGCCATGCATGGTCAGCCACGCAGTCGAGATCCATGGCGACTATTCGCCGGCAGGCGCGCAATCGAGTGCAGTGCGCCTGTCATCTTGATACACGATGACGCAGACGGCGCGCATGCCGTCGAGGATATCGCGGACGCGGAAGAATTGCCGAACAAGCAGGTCTTGCCACGGAGAGTGGCCCAGCTCCCCCCGCGGGTAATATTTGATCGGCAGGGTTCCCATATCCCCTTCACGGGCGATGAAAACATAGCGAATGTGCCGCGCGCGCAAGTAGGCAAGCCAATCCTTCGGATCGTCCGACGATGGCAGGCCCGGCGAAGGAGAGATCACGCCGGGCCAATCCATGGTATTTATCCTGTTTCGCTTGTAATCGAGGAAGGTCGGCGCATCGATGAAAGCGAGGACTCGAGCGCCGGGCGCGATGGAGGACTGCAGCTTCGCAACGCCCGCGGCCAGCCTATCGCGATCGCGTGAGATGTGAGTATCGTATGCCAGCACGAGCGGATTGGGACCCGCTTTGAATCCGACCGCGCGCGCCATCGGCTCGAACAGCCATCCGTAATAGAGCGTAGGAAGGCGGTGCATTCCGTATGAATAGGTGATACCGACGACCGAGAGCAACGCGACGGCGAAGAATGAGCGTCGCCAGGCCAGGTCGGACCAGCCAAACAAAAGAAAGATGAGCAAATTGAAAATCACCATCGTGGGAAAGAGGTAGCGAAGAGCCATGATCGTGATCTTGGGTATCGCACAAGCCATCAGGCCCACGGCAATGATGACGAGCAGCCGCGTACGCCTCTTCAGGGGTCCTTCGCTTGAGTTTCGCAAAATGGCGATCGCAAGCGCGAGCGGCAGGGCAATACAGAATGCCCATCGCACATAGGTCTTGCAGAGGGTCCTCCAGTCGGCAAAGTGGCTGAATTCCGTGGCCACTGCATCGCCGGTCCCCAAGATGGGGAAATAGGGGGTCCCCGCGACTCGGTAGGTCGCATACATCCAGGGAATCATCAACAGCGCGCACACGAGCGCAGCGATGCCGCCCTCGCGGATCACCAATCTCCCCTGCCCTTCGAGAACCTCGGCCGCATAATAGGCAAGAATTATCACTGCCGCCGCGAGGCCATAGGTCGTTTTCAGACATACGATGGCGAAGATATGGAGGCCGATCACGACGCCGCGAGAAATCGACCGTGCTTTCTCGATTTTGCCGCCGAAAAGGATGGTCGCCAACGAATAGGCGAGCGCGACAGCGACAACGTCGGGCGACAGGTTGAAGTTCGGCCAGGTCGCGACCAAGAACAACGTCCAGGTCAGCGTCAACAGCAGCACGGAAACTCGCTTCGGCCGGTTCTCGACGATCAAGGCGGCGAGCAGCACGGTCCCAAGCCCCAAATCCATGAGTCTCGCGGTCGTGAAATCCGCATAGGCCAGGAGCGAAGCGTATAGATAGCTGGAGCCGCCGAGACCTGCCTCGATCCGCCGGTAGATGAATGGGTCCTGGTTTGCGCTGCCTTCCTGCAGCACGCGCAGCGGCAGCAGAAGATAGGCGCGCACATCGTCTACAATCCAGAAATCCCAGGACGCCGCATTCAGGACGAAGAATGCGTAACAGGCCGCGAGCGCAATTGCGGCGCAGATGACCGATCGCGGCGAGCGTTTGAGGTCCTCACCCAGGCGCCTGATTGCGGCCACGACCGGCCGCCGGCGCAGGCCGAGAAACGCGCCGATGATTCCAACCGCACTGAGCGCATATACGGCGAGCGGACTTGCGGTTGCGGTAGCCTCCAGGAGGCCGCACAGGGCAAGGTAGACAGCCACGCCCGTCGACACGCACTGCGCAACGCTCAGCTTGTACAGCGAGGCGCTCACGATGCTGCCAAATCCGAAGAAACTCAAGGCCAGCAATGACGTGGCCGCCACACCCACTAGTATGTGCACGGCCCATTCCGTTGCGGAGTTTGATACAGGCTCATCACCTTGCGGGACTCAACGCGCGTTGGTCGCGTTCGTCAATGTCATCCAGACCGATGTGAGGCTTACCGGGCCGACGATATCCGATGCCTTGATGCCCGGCGGCGGCGGCGCAGATTTCCCCGCGACCGGCCGCAACACGTTTTCCAGGAGAGCCTTCGTATGGGGCAAGCTCATGCCGTGCTCATGCACGAGACGGCGGTAGGCCGTGTCGTAAGCCGGAATCAGACCTGTGAAATTCAGGGGGCGCCCGCCATAAAGACCGTCCGGCAACTGCGCGCCCATGCGCAGGGCGGCATGCAGCTCCATGAAGGCGGCCAGGCGCTTGGCATTGGGCCCATACAGATCGATGCCCTGATGCCGAGCGATCTCGGCGGCATTGATGAGGCCGGCAAAGGCCATTTCCGCATGGCCCAGGTCGCGGCCCGTCTCGCTGCACAAGCCGTCCACGAATTTATCGCCGGGCTGGTACCAATTCTGCTGCACGGTGTGGTGCTCGAGCATCCCATGATCGTCGCCGTAATTTTGCACGGCAGCGCCGATCCAATCGGCGCTGCCGGGCGCAAGCCGGGCGTCCATCGCTCTCAGCGCGGAATCATCCGGCGTCTTCGTCCAGAAGTCGGCGCCGGCGGGCGCGGGTCCGTCGCTCGAAAGATAGATGTAATCGGGCACGTAGCTTTCCCAATGCGTCAGGCCCTCGCAGAAAGCGGCCGGGTCGTCGTTGAAGACGCCGATCGCCATGAGCGCGTTGATCACGGCGAATTCGCGGTTGCCATAGGCCATCCGGTCATGCAGCTCGGGAAGAAATGCGACGTCGAGCATATGGCTGAACTGCGCAATTTCCTGCCGCGTCCATGCCGGATAGGTGGCGCGCAGCAATTCGGCGCTCAAGGGGAATGTCGAGCCCGTCCACGCGGCTTCGAGATACCAGTTCTGCCCCTCGTGCACTTTGAGGGTCGACGACCACGCATCCAGGATCTTCGCGGCATTGCGTGCGAAGACCTCTTTGCCGGTGAAGATCCATAGCAACGTCTGCGTATAGGCCGCCGCCGCATCGTCCCACTCTTCGTAGGCGCCTTTCGAATTGCGTCCGAGGATCCCCGAGGAAACGACCTCGAAAGGATGCGGCGCATAATTCGGTTTGGCATATTGCGAATGCTGGAGCGCGACGAATGCAGAGCGCCATGGCTCGTCGCCGGCGAGGATGTGCTTGCGCACGGCCGCGAGTTCCGACAGGTCGGTCAGCAGCCCGGGATGCTTGAATTTCCGTGCGACGCAGGATTGCTCGCTGTTCGCGTGGGCACCCGCCGCGCCGAACAGCATCGCACCGAGAAGAACGAGGGCGAGTGCTCGGCCGCCCAACGGCCTGCGGTCCCAATCTGGCCTGCTCATCGAGAGGACTCCAAAGCCAATGCCTTGCATAACCTGAACACTGCGCCCGGCGGCGACGGCTCCGCGCTGAGCAGCGGCTAAGCGCTCAGAGGATGCACCAAGCGAGCGCAGTTGTCTCGCCGCGGAGCGCACTCGCGCGCTGCCAGCCCTGCCGCGATGGCCGTGAGGGAGCGCTCGCATGTCTCGCATGCCCCGTTTGCGTGTAGGAGTCGGCCGACGCATTGAACCGTAGGGGCCGGACAGCCAGCTTCGTTCGCCGGGTATTCATTAAGATCGGGTTAGGTTGTCGACAACGGGGCTCGGCTCGACGAGGGCGGCGCGCGGGACGCAGCCGATGCGGCCATTGAGGTATTTTCGCCACGATTGGACATATGCCTCGCAGGCTGTATCTTTATCCGGGAATGTGTCACAATTTTTTCGTGGAAATATAGGAATTGCCTCGCGGCAAAGGCAGCAAGGGGCCGCTGTCCAGGACGAGCGTCCAAGGGATCGTCAGGTTGATGCAACACGGGTTCGGGCAACGATTTCGGACTTCCCATGCCTCACAGGTCGTCATGTTGAAAAGCAATCGCAGGCTCTGCGGCGTCCTCGCTCTGGTCTCGTTGCTGGCCGCTTGCGCCTCCGTGACCGAACCGCTCCCTCCGGCACCGCAGATTGGAATCGGGCCTCCCACGGAGCAACCTGCTTATCGATTGCAGCCTGGAGACGTGATCGAGCTGCACATCCTGTCGAACCCCGAACTGAACGAGCAAGTGATCGTCGCGCCGGACAATCGAGTTACATTTCAATTCGCGCCCGGCTTGACGGTTGGCGGGCGCTCGCTGCAGCAAGTGACCGATATGCTCAACAAGGCCTATGGCACGACCACCAAGAACGACTTGCAAGTCGTGCTTCGCAGCCAGGTTGGCACTCGGGTGTACGTGACGGGAGAGGTCGCGACACCCACCGAGGTGGTCGCCAACGGGCAGATTTCTGCGCTGAGCGCGATCACCCGCGCCGGCGGCTTCAAGATTACCGCGCAGCGCACCGAGGTCGTGCTGATGCGCCGCGACGAGGACAACAAGCCCCACCTGTACGCGCTCAATCTGCTCGCGGCGATGCAGGGTAAGGACCCGAACGCCGACGTGTTGCTGCAACCCTATGACGTCCTGTACGTGCCGCGTGACCGGATCAGCAATCTGAGCCTGGTATTCGAGCGGATCCGCAATGCGATTCCGCTCAACTTCAGCTCCGGCTACTACGTGACCAACTGAGTCGAGGATTGGCACAATGCTGATCGAGCTGTCGACGCCGGGGATCATTTACGTCTTCTTTCGCCAGAGATGGATCATTCTCGGATTCTTTTCGCTCTTCTTCCTCCTCGCCCTCGCCTATTGTTTGATCGCGACATCGCGTTACCAGGCAGACGCGGCGGTCGTCGTGAACCTCAATCGGCAGCTCACCGGCGACGTGACGGCCGATCGTGCTGCCGCGCAGACTCCAGCCGGAACGGACGAGCTCGTCAACTCCTACACGCTGGTTCTGCAAAGCGATGAACTCGCGGCGCAAGTGATCAACGAAGTGGGCCTCGACAAAATGTATCCGAGCCTGTACGAACAGCAGGTCGCGCCGAAGACGTGGAGCTTGGGCGAGTTTCTGGGCTTTCACAGCAAGACGCCCATCGAGCAGGCCATCTATCGTTTCACGACCAGGGATATGAAGGTCGAAGTACAGAAAGATTCAACCGTCATCCAGATTTCTCTGTTCAACCCTGATCCGCAGGTCGCTAAGCGGGCTCTCGGCGTGCTGATCGACCGCTACCTCGAGAAGCAGGGCAAGATCGGCCGAGACCCTCAATTGGCCTTCGTGAAAACTCAGGTCGCCTTCTACAAGAAACAGGTCGCCGACGCGCAGGCGGCCATGGAGACGTTTCAGCTCAAGAACCACATCTCCTCGATGGACGAGGAGACTTCCTATCTGCTCAAGCAGCGATCGGACCTCGAGACCCAGCTCTCCACCAGCAAAGTGCAGATCGAGGAGGATCAACGCCGCAGCGCGGCGCTGACGGGTCAGCTCAAAACGCTGAAGCAGACCGTCGCTCTACATCAGGAGGATCGCGACGCGGCCCTCGATGCGGCGCGCGCGCAGCTCGTCGATCTGCAGGTCCGGCAGGAATCACTGAGCACCGGCTTCGGTCCGAACAGCCCGGCGGCGGTGGAAACCCGCGCGCAGATCGCCAAGGTACAGAGCTTCATCGATTCCTACCCGAGCCGCACGCCGCTGGTACAGCATGCGCCGAATGCGACCTATGAGGCGACCCAGACCTCGCTGCTGCAAACGCAGGCCGATCTGCAGGCCCTGCTCAAGGGCCAGCCCACCCTGCAGGCGCAGATCGACGGCATCACGGCGCGACTCGCCGAACGCTCGCGCGAACAGGCCGCCTATCAGGATCTGGTCCGCGAATATCAAATCGATGATGAGAACTATCGCGCTTATCTTCAGGCGGTGCAGCAGGCTCGCATCGCCGACGATCTGAACAAGTCGCAGGGCACGACGGTAGCGGTTTACGATCCGCCCCATATGAAGAGCTCGGCGCCGACCAGGCCCAAGACGGCTCTCATCATTGCGGGCGGCACCTTCCTCGGGCTCCTCTTCGGCCTCAGTGGGGCATTTCTACGCGAGTCCTGGGATGAACGACTCAATACGCCCCGGCAAGTCAACGCGTTACTGGGATTGCCGCTGCTCGGGACGATGGCCGATTTGAACCGTCCCGCTCTCTTGCATGGATGGCGCCGGTGAGTACTCGCGCCGGACTCCTGGCGCTCGCGAGCGTCGTGGGTTTACTGAGCTCTGCAACCGCTCAGCCGCCGCCGCCGGTCCGCAATCCGGCGAACAATCCGAATAACCTCGCCAATCCCGCCTACCAGTCGAATCCGCAGAATCTGGGTCCGAACAACGGACCCCCGCTGTTCGGGGCGCCGAGGCCCGATGTGCGGCCGGATCCGAATCCGAGACTGCGTATCAAGCGGCCCACGGACTGCCCTTTTGGCTATCAGGTGCCCCGGGAGCAGCAAGCGCAGGCACTGCCACACCTGGTGGTCTGTGTCCTCAAGCCGCCCTATCAGCCGGAGTACCTGAACGCCAGTCCCGGCCTGGTCATCGGCGCGCAAACGTCGGCAGCGCCGACGACTCTGGAACGCACCCTCGTCAATCAGTGCATCGGCCACCCCACCGGATCCTACGCCTGCGGCCGCGGCGGCACCGAATGCTGCCGTCCCAATCAAGACAACATGTGCTTTGCCGGAGCCTACGCGTGCTACCCCACGGGCTTTGGAACGGGCCCCAAAAAGGCGTGCTGCATGGGGAAGTAGTTGTTCAGACGCCTATTCCTTCTCACAACCTTCGTGATGCTGGTGAACCCCAAGCTTGCGCTGCATCTCGAGAGCAACCTCGGCAACGCGGCTCAAAAATTGCTCATCATCCTCACGGGAGTGGCGTTTGCAGCGACACGGCCCATGCACCGCGGCGTAGTGCTGGCGATCTGCGCGATAGCGGTCCTCACGCTGGTGTGCGCCGTGGGGACGGAGTACCCAGGATTCGAGTGGCGCCTTTACCTCGGCGGCCTCGTGAGCATCATTGCCCCTTTCGCCCTGTTGACTGCACAGCCCGAGTCCCGAGATCGCGAGCTCGTCCTGGTGGTCTTTGCGGCGTTGCCCGTATTGATGACGCTGCTGGGGGCAATCTATCAATTGGCCGGCATCGGATCCTTGTTTGCATTGGATACCAGCCTCGGTGGGTTGCGTCTGAGCGGCAGCCAGGAGTCCCCGGCATTTCTTTCTGGCGCAGCCTTCGTCGGAACAGTAGCTGCGCTCGAGGTCGCCGAGCGGCGGCACCTTGGATATGTCGCGTTGCTGGCGCTCGACGTCGTCGTTCTGGCTCTTGCCGGCGGCCGCATGGCATTCGGGGCGGCCGTGCTCGTTTGCGGAGTCGCATACCTGCGCAGCTTCCGGCAAGTTCCCCTGTTGAAGTTCTTCGTGCCCATCTGGCTGGTGAGCATCGCCGCGGCCGCGTTCGTCTTTCTGGGAGGGGATGTGCTTCGGCACTTGACGAGCACCTCGCTCTCGAAGCGCGAGCTGATCTGGGCCGCTTTGCAGCGCCATCTCGATGAGCATCCGTGGTTCGGGGTGGGACTCGGCAACCAGCAGCTGCTCATGCCCGCAGACCTCAAGGGGCAGGGCGTCGGCACGATTGCAGGCCACAACGAATATTTGCGCGTCGCCGTGGAGCTCGGCTACCCAGGCGCGATCATTTTCTTCCTGCTCACGCTCGCCATCTGTTTCATGGTGTGGAATTCCGCCTGGGTCCGGAGAGACCCCATGTTTCTGGTCTGCGTGGCCGCGTTTTATCTGTATACGCTCACCGACAACACCCTGGCGGCACCGCAGATTTTCTTCATCTTGACGGTCGCTTCATTTGCAGGCCGCGGCGCGAGCGCCACGCCGATCAAAGACGGAGGCTATTCCCCCGCGGTGCCCCCGCCCCTTGCGGGTAGTCGGCGTACCCAGAACCTCAGCGGTCGAAGTTGAGCGCCTGCGAGGGTTTCGTATTGCGGCGCTCGGCGAGTGCCCGCCGCAAAGCCCGGGCGAACTCAAGCAGCGTCAACCGGCGCCGCAACGCGTAATAGATGCCGACGGCGATTTTCCGATGAAATTCGCTCGATACGCCGCTGCGCGCATGTCGTGCGAGCACCAAGAGGCTGCTCGCATAATAGCGCGCAAGCAATTGGCGGGACTTGTCGCGATGCCCCACCAGCGCGGCGTCGCAGTACGCCGTTCTGCGCGCGGCCCGACGGGCCCTTAGCACATAATCGAGATCCTCGGCGCCTCCCATGGGAGTACCGACCCCCAGCCCCTCATCGAATTCACCGATTGCATTCACCACGCGACCGCGCATGAAAATGGTATTCGATGAGGCGTTACGCACGATTTCTGCGGTTCGCGCGACGCCGGGCTCGTCTTCGGCAAACCTTGCTTGGCCGGGCGTGGAGGCGTACCGGCAGAACCAGAAGTCGAGCTGCGGGTTCCTCGCGAAAAGCGTCGCCACCTGCACCAGAAATCCGGGTGGATACCAGCAATCGTCGTCCGGGAACGCCACCAAGGTATCCGTCTCGATAGCGCCTTCGGTCGCCAGCCGACGCAAGAGAATGTTGCGAGCGGTCGACAGCGGGACACGGCCCGCGACGGCAACGGGTCTTACGAACGCCGGCAGGGCCTTTGCAAACGCGGGCAATTCCTCCGCTGCGCAATTTTGCAGCAGCAATGCCAGCACCGTACGATCGCCCCCCAATGCGCGCTCCGATTCAATCAGAGCTTGCAACATGCGATCGCGCACATCGCTACGTCCGCCTCTCATGTCGGTGGTCGAAACGAGTATGAGATTCATGCCGCCTTCCGCGCGTCTCGCCGCATCGGGCCGCACCGTGGCGGCACGGCGATCTGCCGTGACTGATTCATCGCGCATTCGCAGGGGGCAAGGCGGCGTGGGTATCGTACCAGCCCGGCAGCGGATGGCCCCACAGCATCTCCAGCAACCTCCTCAAGCGGAGCCCGCCGGGGACCTTGCGAAACAGCGACTCATCGCCGAACATCCGATAAAGCTTGAAAATCCTTTTGTAGGCCGCCATGCATACCTCGGCGCTCAGCCACAGCTCCCCCAAGTCCTCGCCGAAGGGGCCAGACGCATGGCGTGCAAACACGAATGTGAGCTCCTTGCCGTGTATGTCGGTGGTCGTGATGCGCCTGCCGGGGATCTCGGCTTGCTGGACGGCCATGAATCTCACGTAGCCCAGACCGGTCAAGACGTCCAGTTCCTTCTGTACCTCATCGAGGTGCACCTTGTTCGACTCGATCGAAAGATAGGCCGGGCGTTCCTCGAAGCCCTTCAAGGCGTTGAGGACCACCGTGTCGGCACCTTCGATATCGATCTTCATGAAATGCGGGATGCCGAATTGCTCGAGGCATGCCGCGATATTCACGCGGTTTACTTCGATGATTGCGCCTCCGGAACCGACAGCCTCGTTTCGTCTGTTCCAGTCCGCACGTATGGTGCCGAAAACGGTTGCCTTTTCGTTCTTGTAAAAACGAACTGGACCCGGGCCGAGCTCCGAAGTGATCGCACCCTCCACGATATGCAGCCGCCCTTGCGCGAGCTCGTCCTTGAAGCGATTCTTGCAAAACGCCACCAGATCGGGACTGGCTTCGAATGCGATGACCTTATATCCCTTTTTCAGATAGAAGCTGGTGTCCTCACCCTTATGAAGTCCGATATCAAATACCAACGTAGGCTGATAGCCCATCGCTTCCCTTGATAAGGTGGAATTCGATCCGGCCTAAAGAGCTGGGCTTCGCCATCATCCACGGCTCAAAACCATCATAACAGAAACACTCTGTCAGACCCATGCAGATCCTCCCCGCATATCGTGCGGGGGATATCTAGCGTGATCCGCCGGGGGCAAAGTAAGCTAGGAAGGATGAACTGCCGCATCACGCGCGAGCTGCTGCGCATCGATCAGCGCAATGGTTGACCGGACGCCCTGCGCGCCAGACATCGCGGACGTCGCTCCCATGCTCGCGGGAGCGAGCGTGCTGGTCACCGGTGGCACCGGATTCATAGGCGCAAGACTCGTCGAACGGCTGCTCCTCGAGTGTGGGGCCAAACCGCGAGTGTTGCTGCGCAACCATTCGCGTGCAGCATCGCTCGCTCGCCTCGGCCTCGACGGCGTCGTCCTCGTGAAAGGCGAACTCGGGGACGCTCAATCATTGTCAAATGCCGTTGCCGGCTGCAGCGTTGTATTCCACTGCGCCATGGATCGCGGCGATCGACAGTCGAACATCGAAGGAGTCGATTCGTTGGCGGCAGCCTGCATCAAATACCATGCACGGCTGGTGCATGTCTCCACGATCGCCGTCCATGAGCCTTTGCAAGATGGTGATCTCGACGAATCGACGCCACCGGCGCGCACCGGCACGCGCTACTCCCAGATGAAACTCGAGGTCGAGGATCGGGTGATGGAGGCCGTGCGCAGGCAATCGCTCGATGCCTGCATCGTCGTTCCCACCATGGTTTATGGCCCTCGCGGCAACGCCTGGACGCTATCTCCCGCGAAGCAGCTCGCGTCGGGAATCGTGGTTTTACCGGAACGGGGCGAGGGGTTGTGCAACGCCGTGTACGTCGACGATGTCTGCCAAGCCATGATCCGCGCCGCCCTCGTCCCGGCCGCGCGAGGGCGCCGCTATCTCATATCGGGGCCCTCTCCGCCTACCTGGGGGGCATTCTTCAGCGGCATCGCAGATGCGATCGGACGACCCGGCCCTCGTCTCGCCGCGACCGAGGAAATACCCCGAGGCTCCGCGTTTCGCGCGGCGAGGCTGTTACTACAAGATCCCAAGCGCCTGATGCGCATCGCCCCCATCGGCAAATTGGCCGAGTGGACCAAGCGCAGAATCAGCCCTCGGAGCAGGGCGGGACTCGAGCGCCTGTACAACCTCTATCAACGTCGTTTACCTCCTCCCACCTACATGCCAAATGCGCAGCAATTGACGCTCTACCGCACCCGCTGTCGAGTCCGCATCGATCGCGCGACCGCCGAGCTCGGCTACCGACCGGCCTATGATTTCGCGCGCGGCATGCAAGTCACCGGCGAGTGGCTGCGCCGGGCTCTGCGACCCGAAGAGAAGTGAAGCCCGTCTGCGCGGCCCGCAATCCCATGGTTGAGATCGACGAATCACCGCAGCGTCGGGTTGCGAACAGGCACGACATGATCAGCGGCAGGATCTACCTGCTGCTCGATCAAGCAGTCTTTTCCGGCACCAATTTCATTCTGACGATCGTCCTGGCCCGAAC
>Ga0335073_10007302_pt1 | contig 15495 bp, 12 predicted proteins | sample Lox_Sample_22_FD_207093 | JGI IMG/M metagenome (GOLD analysis project Ga0335073, IMG submission 207093) | Soil microbial communities from Loxahatchee National Wildlife Refuge, Florida, United States - Lox_Sample_2.2 | ecosystem: Environmental > Terrestrial > Soil > Wetlands | place: USA... | reverse complement strand
GACAACGTTCCGCGCACGCTGAATCTGCGCGCGGTGATCCACAACTACGTTGCGCACCAGCGCGAAGTGATCGTGCGCCGCACCAAGCACGAGCTGGCGGAAAAGGAGGCACGGGCGCACATCCTCGAGGGCCTGCTGATCGCGCTCGACAACCTCGACGCGATCATCGAACTGATCCGCGCCTCGCGCGACCGCGACGCAGCCCGCGAGCAGCTGGTCGAGCGCTTCGCGCTTAGCACGATCCAAGCGAGCGCGATCCTCGACCTGCGCCTGTCCCAGCTGACCGCGCTGGAGGCCGACTCGATCAAACAAGAGCACGCCGACGTGACCGAGAGGATCGCCGAGCTGCGAGCGATCCTCGGCGAGGAAGCACGCGTGCTCGCCGTGATCAAGGAGGAGCTCAGCGAGATCGCGGAGCGCTTCGGCGACGAGCGGCGCACCGAGATCAGCCACTCCGAGGACGAGATCGACATCGAGGACCTGATCGCCGACCAGCAAATGGTGATCACGATCACCCAGAGCGGCTACGTGAAGTCGCTGCCTTTGGCGACCTACCGCCAGCAGCAGCGCGGAGGCCGCGGTGTGACGGGGATGGAGATGAAGGATGGCGATTACATCGAGCACCTCTTCGTTTGCTCCTCGCACGACTACCTGCTGTTCTTCTCCAACCGCGGCAAGGTCTATCGCTCAAAGGTCTACGAGCTGCCCGAGGCCTCGCGCACCGCGAAGGGCCGCGCGCTCGTGAACATCCTGCCGCTGAGAGAAGGCGAGCGGATCCAGGCGGTCGTCTCGACGCGCGACTTCAACGAGACGAAGTACCTGGTGTTCGCGACAAAGTCCGGCACGGTGAAGAAGACCGAGTTCCAGGCCTACAACACTCCGATCAAAGCCGACGGCATCATCGCGATCAAGATCCGCGACGACGACGAGCTGCTGGCCGTGCGGGCGGTGGACCCGGACGACGAGATCATCATGGTCTCCAAGGCTGGTCTGACGGTTCGTTTTGCGGAGGCCGATGCACGCGCGATGGGACGCGACACGACGGGCGTGCGCGGCATGGACGTAGGCAAGGCCGGCGAGGTGATCGCGATGGACGTTGCCCGCGATGACATGGATCTGCTGGTCGTGACCGAGAACGGCTACGGCAAGCGCACACAGATCGCCCAGTACCGCAAGACGAACCGTGGCGCGAAAGGTGTCAAGACGATCGGCCTGACCGAGCGCAAGGGTGGCCTCGCGGGCGCGCTGGTCGTGCGTGAGCACCAGGAGTTGGTGTTCATCAGCGTCGGCGGGATGGTGCAGCGCACCGCCGCGGGCGGCATCTCCCAGCAGGGTCGCTCCGCGACGGGCGTGCGCGTGATGAACCTCAAGGACGAAGACCTCGTAAGCGCGGTGGCACTCGTTGTCGACGCCGGCGAGGACACAGACGCGGGACAGCCCGACCCGCCTGCCGCCGACCAGGCGGCCACGGACTCCGCGAGCGCCTAGCTCGCACGCCCGCTCGGGCGCCTCAAACTGTCCAAAATCGCGGCCGAAGCCTCAATGCGGGGGCGAGTCTGCCGACGTCGAGAAGGTGAACAGTTTGCGAACCGCCCTGCAGGCGACCCCCGCGTTGCTTGCCTGTGTGGCGCTTGCAGCCCCCGCCGACGGTGCTGCCGCGAGCTCGACGGCCATCGCCGCGCGCTTCGCGGGGCCGGTCGCGAGTGCCGCCTCCCACTCCAAGGCAAAGGCTCGTCACGGGCGCACCGCGCGCGGCCGCGAAAGTTGCCCGTCAACCGGTCGTGGGCGCAGCCCCCGCAAGCGCGACTGCCACCAGACGGTGCGCCGGGCTACTCCGCCCCAGAAAGTCCGGCGTCCGCAAGCCAGCTCGCCCGCAGGCAGCGGCACGAGCGGCGTGTCAGGCACGGGTGAGGCTTCCGCCCAATCGGCGTCGATCGCCGCGGTGCTCGCGACTCCCTGCCAAAACACGAACCTCACGCCGACCCCCACAAACCTCGCGCTCGTGCGAGCGGCGGTGCTGTGTCTAATCAACACCGAGCGCGCGCAGCACGGCGAGCTTCCCTTGCAGGCAAATCGTCTCCTGGAAACGGCCGCCGAAAGCCACGGCAAGGAAATGCTCGCGGTGAACTACTTCGCCCATGTCTCCCCCTCGGGAATAACGCCCGTGGACCGCGTCCGCGAAGCGGGCTACATCCCCAACTCCGAAGTCGGCTATGTGGTGGGCGAGAACCTCGCGTGGGGAACGCTCTCGCTCTCGACGCCCGAAGCGATCGTCAATGCCTGGATAGCCTCACCCGAGCATCTGGCGAACATCCTCGAAGCCAAGTACCGCGACACGGGAATCGACGTCGAGCCCGAAGTGCCCAAGGAGCTCTCCGAAGGGGTCGAAGGCGGCCTCTACACGCAAGAGTTCGGCGTGATAGTCCGCTGAGCGGCAAAGCCTCCGTCCGCGTCACGTGGGTTCGCTACTCTGAGCGGACCAGAGAAAGGAGGTGGTCCGTACGTTGTCTGACAGTTCTTGCGGGACCCTGGAGGTGACCGGCCGCTAGGTCGGAAAGGCTGGTCCGCTTAGCGGAATCCAACCCGGGACACCCCAAGACGACTGCCGGTCCTGGTCCCTCCGGCTGCCTTACTCGATCGTCTTGGTTTCCAGTCAGAGCATTTAGGGGAGGGCGCCTCGTCGAGGGCGCCCTCCGCCTTTCTCAGCCGCTCAGAAGCCTGCGTGTATCTGCGTCCTCAGTCGCTCGTGTGCAGAGCACCACGCTCCCTGCGTCCTTGATCCGCTTGACTTCTGAGCGACTGAGGGCCCGGATGCCCGCGCGCTCCCGCGCTCGGCTCAGGCTGCCTGAGGCAGGTACTGCAGCCAGGCGTCGGGAATCGTGGGGCTGGCGACGTGGATGAAGATCTCGGCGCGCGGGGTGCGTGGAGTACGCCGCGGGTGCATGTTGGCCTGGCGCGGTAGGCGGTCGCCCTTGCGCCGGTTGCAGGGTGCGCAAGAAGCGACGATGTTCTCCCAGTTCGAGCCGCCGCCCTTCGATCGCGGGATCACGTGGTCGACGGTGAGGTTCGAGCGCGACCCGCAGTACTGGCAGGTCCAGCTGTCGCGTGCGAACACGGCGCGGCGCGTGATCTTGCGCCTGTGTGCGTCGCGCGGCACGTTGACGTAGGTCACGAGTCGGATCACGACGGGCCGCGCGAGCGTCGAGCTCTCCGAGTGCAGCTCCCACCTGCCGCGCTCGACCAGCTCGGCCTTCTCCTTGAGCAACAGAACCACCGCACGGCGTACGGTGCAGACGTTGATCGGCTCGTAAGTCGCGTTCAGAACGAGCACCCGACCACCCATCGCCGCACTTGTCGGCGATGTCTCAGGTCCGCGCCGCTGGTGCTCTAGTGGCGACACGGACCCCACCGGCTCTGGTGGGACTGCGCTCTCCATGATCAGCCGGGAAGTCTAGCGGGGCGTGCCGCTCGTTGGGGCCGCAAACCCGCGCATCGAGCGCGCGATCGTGCTTGCTTAGGCGGACGGTCGCGGCGAGGGGCTCGCGGCCGGGTAGGAGCCGAGCACATGCACTTCTTCGCAAAGCTCTCGCAGCGCGTCGATCGCCTGCTCGACGCGAGCCTCGGCGATGCGCCCGTCGAGGTCGAGGAAGAACATGTAGTCCCCGAGCCGCTCGCGTCGCGGACGCGACTCGATCTTCGTGAGGTTTATCTCGCGCCGTGCGAACGCCGAAAGGCAGCGCAGCAGCCAGCCGGGACGCTTGGCGCCAAGGCCCCAGAAGACGAGCGAGGTCTTCCACTTTGCACGAGCGACGTCCAGCGCGCGGATCGGAGGTAGTGCCGCCTGCTCGCCACTACCACGCGCCAGCCAGGCGAAGCGGGTTTCGTTATCGGCACGGTCCTCGACGCCCTCGCGGATCACGGTTCCGCCGTAGACCTCAGCCGCGAGCAGTGTGCCGAGCGCCGCCCGTCCCGAGCGTGGTTCGGTGACCACGAGGCGCACCGCCTCAGCGGTCGAGCTCGCGGGAAGCACCTGCGCGTGTCCCAGCTCCTCGCGCAGGAAGCGCGTGCACTGGCCCGGGACCTGGGGGTGGGTGAGAACTGTGTCGATCTGCGCGAGCTCGACCCGCTCGGCAGCGATCAGCGAGTGGCGCACGCGCAGCAGCTCCTCGCCGACGATCGCCACGTCGCGTGCCTCGCCGGCGAGCAGGTCCAGCGTGACGGTGATCGAGCCCTCGAGCGAGTTCTCGATCGGCACAAGCGCCCACTCGACCGTCCCGCCCCGCAAGGCACTCACGGTCTCGTAGATGCTCGGCAGCCCGACGGGCTCGACCATCTCCGCCGCTGCGCCCGCGAGCAGGGCCTCCTCGCTGAACGTCCCCTCCGGGCCGAGGTAGCCGACGCGCGCCCGGCCCGAGCGCCGCTCCTCCTCCTCAGGCGGGGGGCTCATCATCGCCGGGCGCCCCGTTCACGGAGCCCGCGAGCGCGATCCGCACAGCCTCCGCCTCCTCGGGCGATAGCTCGAGTTCACCTTGCCCGGCCGTCACCTGCTTGGCATACACGCGCGCCTGGTCGCGGTGATGGATCGAGGTCAGCACGATGCCCGAGCGTTCCCCGTCGAGCAGCGCGATCGAGACCGATTGATGCCCCGACAGCTCGTTGTAGGCGTCGTAGCGGACGAGCGAGTGGTGGGCGATCGTCCCGCGCAGCGCCGCCTCCACACCCGCGAGCCGCCCGTCGAGGCGCACCGCGACGTCGTCCACGTAGGCGCGCAGGGCCTCGAACGCCTCGTGCAGGCGCGCGGAATGGGCCACCACGTCCTCCTGACCCTGCTCACCCAGCACGAGGCGCTGCGCGCGCCTTAGCCTGCGCAGGCTGAGCAGCAACCCCAGGCAGCAGAGCAGGGCGATCACGGCTATCGCGGCTGCCGCCAGGGCGACGATGCCCTTGGTGTCGGTGAGGGTGGCAAGGATGGCGGGCACGATCACAAGTTAGCTGCTGGCCAGGGCGCGTTAGACGGCATCCTGCCTTCTGGGGGCCGAGCCGGCCTTCGCTTCTCGTCACACCCTGTAGCCGCTCAGGCCGCCACGGCAGTTACCGGGCCGGCCGTCCAGGCCGGCTGTTCTCGCGCCCAAGCCCGCCCGAAACCCCGCGGTGCGGAACCTATTTCGCGAACACCGCGAGATAGGTCTGCTTGTTGTTTTCGGTGTTCGACTCGCCGGGGACCTTTTCGACTTCGATTTCGACCTTGGCGGCCTCGCCGAGGGGCACGCCGTTGACGGGGACATCGACGCTGACCGTCTTGCCGGCTTCAATCTTTTCGATCGCGTGGGAGGCCTTGAACTGCTTGCCCCCGGCCGTGACCGTGGCGTTCACCTTGACGTTGGTCTCGGTGCTTTCGCCCCCGTTTTCGACGTTTACCGTGAAAGTGGGATTGCTGCCGCCGCTGACGTGGTTGAGCGTGGGTTCTTCGGAGAGCGCGTTGGCGCCGACGCTCACACCCGTCAGCGCACTGCCGTGCGTGCCCGAGGTCGGTTCGTTGGTCTGCCCACCCGTCGTCGACTTGCCGGTGATTCGACTTTCGACCGTGGTCGGTTCCAGCCAGCCGAGGTTCGGGAGCGAGCGCGAAGGAGCGGTCGTAAGCCCCTGTACGCCCGCTTCCTTTAGGGTCTCCTGAACGAGCGGCGCGACACGCTGGGAATAGAGCACGTCGGAAGCGAGGAAGATCTCCATGTCGCCCGCGATCTGGGCGATCGCCTGCTTGCCTTGGCCGCCGAGCGCCGTGGGCACGAGCGCCGCGACTTTGGTCACGGCTTCAGTGCGAAGATCGAACAGCAGCAGCAGGTCGCGCTGGGCGTCGGCTAGTTCTCCCGGCGGGCTGAGTTTCTTGACCCGCGTAGCGAGATCCTGCGCTTGCACGCGCAACTGATCGACCTGCACCTCGACGTTGAGCGCGGACTTGCCGCCCGCGCCGGAGAGAGCCGCGAACAACGGCCGCGATACGTGTTCGTCAAATTCCTGTGCGAACAGGCTGACTTCGTGGTTGTAGCTCTTGAGCGCGTCGGTCTTCTGGCCTTTGAGGCAGCCGTTGATCAAGAGGATGATCAGGATCAGCAGCACGATGCCCGCGCCGAAGGCGACGCGCCGGCGGACCATCAGCGTGTGCTGATCGAGAGGCAGCGAGCCCGCCGCACGCTGCGGGCGACGGGGGCTGGGGCGTTGCGGTGCCCGAGCCGCGCGACCGGCGGGTCGCTGTGCTGTCTCCTCCTCGTCGTCGAAGAACGACAAAAGCTGCTCCTTGCAGGGACCTGAGAAACGGCCAGTATGACCGCCGGGTCAGTCTGTGACCATCCTGCAACTTCTCCCTCAACGTACCTTCTCCTGCGGTCGGCGGGCAGGGACAGGAGCGGGTGGAGGCGAACCTCGAAGCCGGTGGAGTCGCCGACGATCGTCCATCCTCGCCGCCCGCGCGCGAATGCTGCACGGGCCGCCGAGCCGCGTAGAGATGCGCTGGTGCTCGGACGCTACCGCCTGCGCGAGCGTCTGGGGGCGGGGGGCTTCGGGGTGGTGTGGCGTGCCTACGACGAGCTGCTAGCGCGCGAGGTGGCGGTCAAGCGAATCCCGCTCGCACCCGGCGAGGACGGCGAGCGCGCGACTCGCGAGGCGCTGGCCAGCGCTCGCTTGGCGCACCCGGCGATCGTCGCGCTGTACGAGGCGTGTCCGACCGAAGAGGCCTTCTACCTGGTCTCAGAGCTGGTCGAAGGCGAGACGCTCGCGCGCTTGATCGCCGAGGACGAGCTCGCGGACTCGCAGATCCTGCAGATCGGCGTAGCGCTGTGTGCTGCGCTCGAACACGCCCACAAGCGCGGCGTGATCCACCGCGACGTCAAGCCGCAGAACGTGTTGGTGCCGGACGCGAGCGATGTCCCGGAGCCCGTCTCGGAGGCGTTTGGTGGGGTGGCGAAGTTGACGGACTTCGGCGGCGCGCGCCTGCACGGCGACGACGCGCTCACGCGAACGGGCGACGTGGTGGGCACGCTCTCCTATATGGCCCCCGAGCAGAGCGAGGGGCGAGGGGCGGACGAGGCCGCGGACCTCTACTCGCTCGCGCTTGTGGTCTACGAGGCGCTGAGCGGGACGAACCCGGTGCGAGGCCGTACGCCGGCGGAGACGGTCAGGCGCATCGGCCGACCGATCCGCTCGCTGACCCGCGTGCGCCGCAACGTGCCGCGCGAGCTGGCGCGCGCGATCGACCGCGCGCTTGCGCGCTCGCCGGGGTCGCGTGGGTCGCTCGAGGATCTGCGCCGGGAGCTCGAACGGGCGATCGAGGAAGGACCGCGACGCGACGCGATCGCACGCGAGCGCCGTGGCACGGCGCAGGCGCGACGCGACGTGGAAGCGCTGGAGGCGACGGCTGCCTCACCCGCGATGGAGCCGGGCTGGGCCGACGGGGCGCCGGTGGCCGAGCAGACCGTGGCGCCCGATCCGGGCGCACTGCCACACGAGCCTCGACTCCGCACGCCACGACGGGGGCTGCCGCGTCTGGCTTGGCTGGGCATCGCGTTTGCCCTTGCGACGTGGCAAGCGGCTGCGGGTCGTCCAGGTGTGAGCCTGCTGGCGCTCGCGGCGCTGCTGCCCGTAGCTCTGCTGCCGATCGGGCGTCGGGACCGGCCGGGGACAGGAGGCTGGCTGGTCTGCGCGCTGGCGCCCGCGCTCGGGACGATTGGGTTGGCGGGGGCGTTCCCCGCCATCGCGGGCCAGCCCGCCCGCTGGCGGATGCGCGCGGCGCTCGGGGCGCTCGGCTACTGGTGGCTCGCGCTGGCCGAGCCGCTGATCGGCCGCCACCTGTGGCTGGGACCGGCGGCGGGAACACCGGCGCGCGTGGTGTGGGAGGGCTCGCTGAGCAGCACGGCGATCCACGTGATCGGACCGCTTCTGAGCTTCGGGGTGCTGCTGGGCGCGTTGCTCTGGGCTGCGGCGTCGGCGCTCTTGCCGCTGCTCGTGCGAGGCCGCCACGCGGCGCTGGACGCGCTCGCGGCGATCGTGTGGGCGGGTGCACTGATTGCGATGCAACCTACGCTGGACGGGGGGTTGGCGACACACGCGACGCAGCCCACCCCGCGCGGTGCGATCGTGGGCGGCGTGCTCGCGGGAGCACTCGCTGTCGCGGCCCGGGCTCTGCGCGGTCCCGTCTGACGTAGCATGGCCCCACGGCTCGAGCCGGCTTGCGGTGAGTCGCCGGACCCCAGATGAACGTCCTGAAGAGCGTCGAGACAACGATCGCCAACCTCGTGGAGGGAACCTTCGGGCGCCTCTTCCGCTCTGAGGTCCGTCCGATGGAACTCGCGCGCAAGCTCGCGCGCGAGATGGACGAGAACCGCACGACGTCGGTGTCGCGGGTGTACGCCCCACACGTCTATGCGGTCTGGCTCTCGCCGGAGGATCGCGCCCGCTACGAGGGCTTCGAGCACGAGGTGATCGACGAGCTGTCCGCCTATCTCCTCGAGCACGCGCGACGCGAGGATCTGATCTTGGCGGCGAGCCCGGCGATTACTTTTCACACCGACGAGCGGCTCGCGTTGGGTGAATTCGGGATTCAGGCGCAGTTGGTCCGGCCCGCGGGTCAGAGTGAGGCTCCCCAGGCCGCGCAGCGGCCCGCGGCCCCGGAGGGTCGGGGACACGGCGAAACGATGATCTACAGCACCTCAGCCCGCGTGCGCGGACCGGTCGAGGAGGCGCAAGCGCGCCGCCCGGCTCGTGCGCTGCTGGCGATCGAGGGCCGGCGCCTGCCGCTGCCCGCACGCGGTGCGACGGTGGGTCGCAGTCGTGAGTGCGACGTCGTCCTCGAAGACGCGGGGATCTCGCGCCGCCACGCGGAGTTTAGGCCCGAACCGGAGGGCTGGACCGTGACGGACCTCGGCTCGACGAACGGCGTCCGGCTGAACGGACGGACGGTGCGCGGCACCGAGCCCCTGCAGCCAGGCGATCGCGTGGAGCTCGGCTCGACGGAGATCGTGTTCGAGCTTGGATGAGGACGCCGGCTGGATGACGTCGCTCGCGCCCGTATCGGTTGCCCTGAAGTTCGGCTTCCTCGTCGTGCTCTATCTGTTCGTGCTGTGGGTCGCGCGCAGTGCGCGCCGCGACTTGCGCCGCGGCGATGTGGCGTTGAGTGCCGAGCGCGGGGCGTCTGCATCGCCGATACCTGCGGACGCGACGGGCCTCTACTCGGCGACCTCGGTCGGCGCGGCGGATGTGGCGAACCGCTCACCGCAGCTGGTTGTCGAGCGCGCGCCGGGGCACGAGCCGGGGATGATCTACGACGTGGACGGGGACCTCGTGCTCGGCCGCGGGGATCGCGCGGAGATTCGCCTGGAGGACCCGTTCGCCTCAGCTCGCCACGCGCGAATCTTCGAGCAAGCGGGGGCAGTCGTGATCGAGGACCTGGGCTCGACGAACGGGACGTACCTGAACGAGGAGGTGTTGGCCTCGCCACGGCCGCTGCACCCTGGCGATCGCGTGCGAATCGGCGACAGCGAATTCACCTTCGAGGTCGAGTGATGCTGCGCGTCAGTGAGCAGTACGCGGGCACGGACACGGGTCGCCAGCGACGGGCGAACGAGGACTCCCACCTGGCCCGCGCGCCGCTGTTCGTGGTCGCGGATGGGATGGGCGGGGCCCAAGCCGGCGAGGTCGCCTCGCGCCTGGCGATCGAGTCCTTCCAGGAAGGGCTTGGCGACGCCGCATTGCCGGAGGCGGCGCTCGCGGCGCTCGCGCAAGAGGCAAACGCCCGCATCCACGAGCTCTCGCACAGCCACGCGGAGCAGGCGGGAATGGGCACAACCCTGACCGCGGTCTACGTGGGCGAGCGCGAGATCTCGATCGCGCATGTGGGCGACAGCCGTGCCTACCGCCTGCGCGACGGCGAGCTTGTGCGCCTGACCGAGGACCACTCGCTGGTAGACGAGCTGCTGCGCCAGGGGCGGCTGACGCCGGAGGAAGCGCTCGAGCACCCGCAGCGCTCGGTGATCACCCGCGCACTCGGTCCGGAGGGCTCGGTCGAGGTGGACACGCGCTCATATTCGGCGCGGGGCGGAGACGTGTACTTGCTGTGCAGTGACGGGCTCACGACGATGGTCCCGGAGGACCGACTCGCCGAGATCATGCTCGCGCACTCAGCGCTGCGTGACGCGGGGGAGGCTCTGATCGCAGCGGCGAACGAGGCGGGGGGCCGCGACAACATCACGGTCGTGCTGCTGCGCCTGGAGGAGCTGGGCGCGCCCGCGGCGCCGTCAACCGAAGAATCCCGCGTGGTTTCGCCGCCGGAAACCGTTGCCGGTTCGGGAGATGCCGTCGCCGGCGCGCCTCTCACGGCGGCCGAGTGGGAGTCGCCGGTGGTTCAGCGTCGGCCCCGCGCTCGGGCTGGCAGCGGTGAGAAGCGTCGCCGGCGAGGCGCCCCGCGCTTGCGCGGCCTGGCAGGGGCGACAATCGCGCTGGCCGTACTGGCCCTGATTGCGGCAGGCGCGTACATCGCGCTTCAGTCCGTGTATTTCATCGGCACGAACGATCGCGGTTTGGTGACGATGTTCCGTGGGGTCCCGTTCAGCTTGCCGGCTGGCCTGACGCTGTACAGCAGCGACTACGTCTCGGGAGTGGCCGCTTCGACGCTCTCTCCGCAGCGCAGGCAGAAGCTGCTCGACCACTCGCTGCGCTCCGAAGCGAGCGCGGGCGATTTGATCAAGAGCCTTGAACTCGGACAGCTGGAATGAGGATCGGCCGTGATCTCGCCACCGGAACGGAGCCCGCTCGATGAATCAGCCGATCGTCCGACTGTTTGGGGTCGTGATCCTGATGTTCGCGTTGCTGCTCGCGTTCACGTCGCGTTGGACGATCTTCGAAGCCTCTTCGCTGCGCGACAACCCGCTGAACGCCCGCTCTCTGCTGGAGCAACAGCGCGTCGACCGGGGCAGCATCTTTGCGGCGAATGGGAAGGTGTTGGCACGCAGCGTACGCTCACACGCAGGGCGTTCCTCAGAAGCGATCTATACACGAACCTACCCTTCTGGGGACGAGTTCGCCCACGCGGTGGGCTACTACTACATCGACCGCGGCCGCACGGGCTTGGAGAGCTTCCGCAACCCCGCGCTCAGCGGGCAGACTGGCTCGAACCTGCAGTCGATTCTCGACCAGCTTCAGGGCAAGAGAAAGCAGGGCGACGACGTCTACACGACGCTCGATCCAGGCGCGCAGCAGGTCGCAAACGCGGCCCTGAAGGAACACGAAGGCGCGGTCGTAGCGCTCGACCCGCGCACAGGCGCGGTGAAGGTACTGGCTTCCTCGCCGTCCTACAACCCGAATTCGCTGCGCTCGACGCGCAGTTACGAACAGCTGGCGAAAAGCGCGCACGGCAAGCCGCTCGTGAATCGCGCGACGCAGTTCGGCTACGCGCCGGGCTCGACGTTCAAGGTGCTGACGGCCACGGCGGCGATCGACAGCGGTCGCTACACGCCGGAATCGACGGTGGACGGTCGCAACGACGTGACGGTCTCAGGCGTGCCGCTGCAGAACGACGACAACGAGAGCTTCGGGCCGATCACGCTCACGGAGGCGCTGGCGAAGTCGGTGAACACGGTCTGGGCGCAGGTGGCAGAACACGTGGGCAAGCGCACGCTCGCTCGCTACATGCGTCGCTTCGGCTTCGACAAAAAGCCGCAGTTGGACTACCCGGTGGACGAGATGTCCTCGAGCGGGGAGTACAGCCACGGAAGGCTGATCTCCCCGACGAGCTCGCTCGTGGACGTGGGGCGCATGGGGATCGGCCAGGACAAACTCGAGGTGGTCCCGCTGCAGATGGCGGAGGTCGCTGCGGCGGTGGCAAACGGCGGCAGGCTGATGCAGCCCCACATGACGGCACGGATCGTCGACCCGGACGGGCGCACGGTGAAGCGGATCTCCCCGCACTTGCAGTCGGTCGTGATGAAGCCCTCGACCGCGACGGCGGTCCGGGGGATGATGGAAGCGGTCGTCAACGAAGGCACGGGCACCTCGGCGCAGATCTCGGGGGTGCAGGTCGCGGGCAAGACGGGCACCGCGGAGACGCAGATCGGCACGGCGATCAACAACGTGTGGTTCATCGCGTTCGCGCCGGCATCGAACCCGAAGGTGGCGATCGCAGTGACGTTGAAGGGGGTGCCGGGTCAGGGGGCTGCTTTCGCGGCGCCCGTGGCGCGCGAAGTGATCGAAAGGCTGCTGCATGATTGAGCGAGCAGCGAGCGAGGCGACGTCCGGGGGGGCGCGACATGGTTGAGCCGAACACGATCATCGACGGGCGCTACAAGGTGATCTCGCGCGTGGGCTCGGGGGGAATGGCAGACGTGTACCTGGCCGAGGATCAGCTGCTGGGCAGGCAGGTCGCGGTCAAGCTGCTGCACCACCACTTCGCTGAGGACCAGGAGTTCGTCGAGCGTTTCAAGCGCGAGGCCTCGAGCGCCGCGGGGCTCTCCCATCAGAACATCGTGGGGATCTTCGATCGCGGTGAGTGGGAGGGCACGTATTACATCGCGATGGAGTACGTGCCGGGCCGCTCGTTGAAGACGATCGTGCGCGAGCAGGGAGCGCTCGACCCCGCGCTCGCGATCGACATCGTTGTGCAGATCCTGCGCGGCGCGCGCTACGCGCACCGGCGTGGGGTGATCCACCGCGACCTGAAGCCCCACAACGTGATCCTCGATGAGGAGGGGCGTGCGCGCGTGACGGACTTTGGGATCGCCCGAGCGGGCGCTTCTGACATGACACTGACGGGGTCGATCATGGGGACGGCCCAGTACCTCTCGCCCGAGCAGGCGCAGGGCCATCCGGTCACGGGCGCCTCGGACCTCTACTCGATCGGGGTGATCCTCTACGAGCTGCTGACCGGAGTCGTCCCGTTCGACGGCGAGACCGCGGTGGCGATCGCGTACAAGCAAGTCGCGGCGCAGCCGCAGCCGCCGAGCGAGATCAACCCATCGATCCCGCCTCAGCTCGACGCGGTGGTGCTTCATGCGTTGGCGAAGGACCCCGCACAGCGATACAAGGACGCGGACGAGTTCATCGCTGCTTTGCAGCGCGAGCGCCAGGCGCTGCCGACGGCGGCGGGAGCTACTGCGGCTCTGGCGGCAGGCGCGGCGGGGGAGGCCGGCTGGGCGACGGCGGCTACGGTCGCTGCGGCGACGCCGACGGGCCCGCCCGTGATGCCGCCCGCGCGCCCCCCCGGGCAAGACGGTGCGCACCCGACGGGCTCGATGCTCTTGGCGGAGGAGACCTACGAGGATCGAGGCGGCGACCAGGGCGAGGGGCCTGGGATCAACCGCGTCCTGCTGTGGAGCCTGCTTGCGGCGCTGATCGTGGGGGGCATCGTGGCGGCGGTGCTGCTGCTGTCGTCCTCGGCGGGCCACGTCAACGTGCCGAACGTGACCGGGGAAACCGAAGCGGCGGCGTCGGCGAGGCTGCGCGCGACCGGGCTCCAGGTCGCGCCCTCGCTCGCCTCCAGCGCGACGGTCGCGGATGGTCGTGTGATCAGCCAGACGCCGCGCGGGGGCAGCCGGGTCGAAAAGGGCTCGCGCGTAGGCATCGTGGTATCGAGCGGCCCGGGGAGCGAGGCGCTGCCGAACGTGGAAGGGCTTACGGGGAAGGACGCGATCGACCGCCTGCACACCGCGGGCTTCAAGCCTTCGCGTGAGGAACAGCCGAGCTCGAACGTGGCGAAGGGCAAGGTGATCGGCACTGAACCCCCCGCGGGCACCGAGCTGCAGGTCGGCAGCCCGGTCTCGGTGCTGATTTCGAGCGGCCCGGCTCAGGTGAAGGTGCCCGATCTCTCGGGCGACTCTCGCAACGGGGCCGAAGCCGCGCTGAGTGCCGTTGGGCTGGAAGTGGGCACGGTCGGCGAACAGGTGTCTCCCGGCGCGACGGTGGGCAGTGTGCTGGCCCAGTCGCCGAAGGCGGGCTCCTCGGTAGAAGCGGGCTCCTCGGTGAACCTGACCGTGGCCAAGGTCTCGAACGAAGTCGCGGTGCCGAAAGTAGTGGGCCAGAGCGAGACGCAGGCCTCGGCAGCGTTGGGGGGTGCGGGCTTCGTGCCGCGCGTGGCGAACTCGCCGGTGAGCGAACAGAGCCAAGTCGGCGTCGTGTTGAAGCAGACCCCGGCGGGAGGCAGGACGGCACGCAAGGGTTCGACGGTTACGCTGACGGTGGGAGTGCTGGAAACCACGCCGACGCCAACCACCACGACGACACCGACCACGCCGCCGACGACGGGCACGACGACGACGGCCGCCCCGACCCCTCCGGCGGCGGCTGGTTGATGGCGACCGCGGGCACAGAGACCTCGGCGCGAACGCGGGAGGGCACGACGCGTCTGCGAGTCGCGGTCCTTTCGGGAGGACGCTCTTCCGAGCATGAGGTCTCGCTCTCGTCCGGGGCCGCGGTGCGCGAGGGGCTCGAGAGCGTCGGGCACGAGGTGGTGGATGTGCGGATCGGCCGCAATGGTCGCTGGCATCGTGCGGGCGAGCAGGAACCGCTGAGTCTGACCCCCGGCGCGGGCCTGCTGGACGCGGACGTCGTCTTCCCCGTACTGCATGGGCGCTTCGGCGAGGACGGCACGGTGCAGGGGCTGCTGGAGATGCTCGACGTTGCGTATGTCGGGGCGGGCGTGGCTTCCTCGGCGCTGTGCATGGACAAGGTGCTGTTCAAGGAGCTGATGACCGCGGCGGGCACGGTGCCGCAGGTCGCTTACATCGACGTGGGCGCGAGTCGCTTCGTCGGGCCCGACAGGCAGGCGCTGTTGGAGCAGGTGATGCGCTTGGGGCTGCCGGTGTTCGTGAAGCCGGCACACCTCGGCTCCTCGGTGGGGATCGTGAAGGTCACCGCGGAGCATGAGCTGATCGGCGCGATCGAGTCCGCGTTCGCTTACGACGCGCGGGTGATCGTGGAGGCAGCGGCGGCCGGCCTGGAGGTCGAGTGTGGTGTCCTGGGGCTCACCGCGAGCGAGCGCGGTCCCGCGGGCACGGCGGCCCAGGTCTCGCTGCCGGGCGAGATCGCGTACGAAAGCGACTTCTACGACTTCGAGGCGAAGTACGAGCCGGGGGGAATGGATCTGGTGATCCCGGCGCGGATCTCGGAGACCGCGACGGAGCGTGTGCGCGAGCTCGCGCTCCAGGCGTTCGCCTACGCGGGCTGCGAAGGCCTTGCGCGCGTGGACTTCTTCGTCGAGGGCGAGCGCGTGCTGCTGAACGAGCTGAACACGATGCCCGGGTTTACGCCGACGAGCGTGTACGCGAAGTTGATGGCTGCGAGCGGGGTTACGTATCCGGAGGTGGTGGACCGGCTCTGTCGGTTGGGGATTGAGCGGTTTGCGCAGCAGGGGGCGCGCGCGTTCTGAGGATCGCTTCGGCGTCTGGCAGACGGGGCGTTTGAGAACGGCATCCGGCCTTCTAGTCGAGCCGGCCTCCGCTCAACGACGGCGATACG
>Ga0335073_10007301_pt1 | contig 15495 bp, 14 predicted proteins | sample Lox_Sample_22_FD_207093 | JGI IMG/M metagenome (GOLD analysis project Ga0335073, IMG submission 207093) | Soil microbial communities from Loxahatchee National Wildlife Refuge, Florida, United States - Lox_Sample_2.2 | ecosystem: Environmental > Terrestrial > Soil > Wetlands | place: USA... | reverse complement strand
ACGGAATGGTGATGGCGACAATCAGAGCCGCGCGAGCATTGCCCAGAAACAGGAATAGAATGATCACCACCAGGACGATGCCCTCGGTCAGGTTGTGGAGCACCGTGTGCGTGGTGAAGGCCACCAGTTCGCTGCGATCGATGAACGGAACTACTTTGACACCCGGAGGCAGGATGGTGTCATTCAGTTCTTTGACCTTGTCGTGCACGCCCTGCAGAGTCGAGTCGGAATCGGCGCCCTTGCGCATGAGCACAATGCCGCTCACCACGTCCTCGTTGTCGACGATGGTGCCGTCTGAGCGGCGAATCGCGCGGCCGAACTGGCCCAGCCGGATCTTCGGCCCCTGCGCCACCACCGCGATGTCTTTCACCCGCAGCGCCGTCCCGTTGATTGTCTTCAGGACCGTGTTGGCGATGTCCGGGACGTTTCGCACCAGGCCCACCTCGCGCACGTTCACCTGCTGCAGTCCGGCTTCGATGAAGCTGCCTCCGGCATTGGCGTTGTTGCTCGCCAGTTGCTGCTCCACCTGGCCGATGCTGAGACCATAGTCGATCAGCTTACTCGGATCGATCCGGACCTGATATTCGCGCGTCGGTCCGCCGAAGCTGGCCACATCCACCACGTCGGGCACGGCTTTCAGGTTCTTCTCCACAACCCAGTCTTCGAGCGATTTCAAATCCATCACGTCATAGCGGGGATTGGTACTGCGCAGCGTGAAGAAATAAATCTGGCCGACCGGGCTCCAGTCGGTCCCCATCTGCGGCGTCACGCCGGTCGGCAGTGTGACCTGGGAAAGCCGCTCCAGCACGCGCTCGCGGTTCCAGGCATTATCGGAATCATCGTCGAAGATCAGCTTCACATCTGACAGGCCAAACAGAGAGAACGAGCGCAGGTGTACCACCTGCGGAATGCCGTTCATCGCGATTTCCAGCGGAATGGTGACCTGCTGCTCGATCTGTTCGGCGGAGATGCCGGGCCATTGCGTGATGATATCGACGTAGTTGTTGGCCACATCCGGATAGGCTTCCACCGGCAGGTTGTGGAATGAGATCGCGCCCCAGACCAGTAAGAGCAGCGCGACGGCGAGAACCAGAAAGCGGTTGTTGAGGGCGTAATTGACAACGCGGGCGATCATTACTGCTCCACGGTCGCTTGAAGAGTCAGGGCGTCGGCGGCCACCTGCTGTCCAGGCTCCAGGCCGGACAATATCTCCTGTTGGCCGTCAGGGAGCATCTTACCTGACACCACCTCCAACCGGCGAAACTGATTTTTCCCAACCGGGGTATAGACCCAGTCGCGATCATGCAAGTGCAAGATCGCGGAGGCCGGCAGGCTGGCGTGTAGTTCTTTACTCATGCCGTGGAACGTCGCGGTGACGAACATGCCCAGCCGCAGCGTACCGGGATTTTCCACTTCCAGCCGCACCTTGGCAGTGCGGATATTGGGGTCCAGGATGGGGCCGATGTTGCTCACACGCCCATGCAGAACCAGGTTTGGATACGCATTCAGGTGAATGTCCGCGTATTCTCCCAGGTGCACGAAGGTCAGGTCGTTTTCGTACACGTCGCACACGATCCACACATGGGACATGTCGGAGATGGTGAAGAGGTTGGGCGAGTTGTCGAGAGTCTTGACACCGGCCGCGATGGTTACCTGTTGATCGGTGATTACTCCGCCCACCGGCGCATGAATCTCGACGATGGAGCTGGGATGCGCCATGTCGGCGCCCAGCACCTTCAGATGTTCGACCGCGGTTTCCACGGTGACCTGTGCTTTGACGTCGGCGTCCTGCGCCACTTCCAGGTCTTTTTGCGCGATGGCCCCCTTCTCATACAGGAGCTTGGAACGGTCCAGTTGGGCTTTCGAAAGGGTTTCGTCCGCCACAGCCTGGCGGTAGTCGGAGAATGCTTGCGCGATATCCTGGCTCTGCACTTTCAGCAAAAGCTGGCCCTTCGTGACCTGGTCGCCCAGCCGTGCGTCGATTTCGACGATACGGCCGGAGGCCAGCGAAACCACCGGAACATTGCGCGACACGTCCGGGCTGACGGTGCCGGTCACGTTCAGCTGCGGGGCCGCGTCGTACTTCAAGGCGGTCGCCAGCGGAAATTGTTCGGGATGGTCCACTTTGAACAGGTTGGCGTCGGATTCATGTTCGACCACGGCTTTCGGCGGCGCCTCGGCCTTATAATCGGCCTGCACTTTGTCGCCGCATCCCGTCAGAATCAGGCTGGCCAGGGAACCAAGCGCAACGAAAGCCGGAGCCAGAAATGGCTTCATGGAATCACCTCCCGGCCGACGGCCAGATTCAATTGCGCGCCAGCGGTGAGGAACGCTCCCACCAGGTTCAAATAGTTGAGTTGGGTGCTGCGATAGTCTTGCTGCGCCTGCAGGAAGTCCAGCAGCGACGCCCCGCCGCGGGTGTAGGCGAAGGAAACGGTCTCGCGCACGTCCACCGCGTCCTGCAGATAAGTGGTCTTGTAGGGACGGAGCAGAGTCAGGTTGCTTTCCAGCGCGGCGTAGGCCGAATCGACGTCGCTGAAGACCTGCGCCCTGGCGGCGTCCTGCTGTCTTTGGGCCCGGGTGATGTCCTGCTCGGTGCGCAGCTTCTCGCCCTGGTTGCGGTCGAAAATGCGCAGCGGAATGCTGATGCTGGCGCCGACCGTGTTGTTGTCGTAAGGGTTGTTGAACGACGGGTTGTGCGTCCACCAGCCGCTGAAGGTGGGATCGGTGGAACCGTTGGACAGGGCGAGCAAGTGATCGGTCTGGGCTTTGTCCACGGCTTGCATGGCTGCCCGCAGATCGGGGCGCGTCTGGAGCGCCAGGTTGCGCAGTTGGTCCAGCTCCGGCACCTTGCCGGCGAAATCGAACGGCCCGGTTACATCGAACTGCTCCACCGGCGTGCGATCGTTGAGCAGCGCCAGCAGCTGGATCTTGGCGGTGCGCAGATTTACCAGCGCGGTTTGTACGTCGGTCTCAAACTGCACGCGCTGCAGTTCCAGGCGCTTGAATTCGATGCGCGAGATGTCGCCGGCCTTCAGGCGCTCGCTGGAAACGTCCACCAGGCGGTTGTAATACGCCAGGCTTTCGCGCGCGACCGCGAGGATGGCCTTTTGCTGCAGGGCCTGCAAGAAGGCTCCACGCAGCGTAAACAGCAGGGTTCTTTCCTGATCGGCGTATTCTGACATCGTGACTGCGGTTGCCTTCTGGGCGCTTTCCCGCCGCAGTTCCCGCTTGCGGTCGCGTTCATGCAGGTAACTGATGCTGGAAACAAACTGGGTGCCGGGGAACGGCTGATAGACTCCTCGATACGGTGTGAGCTGGGTGCCGTCGGTGGACTCCGAAAAATCCGGGTTGGGCCGCAGGTAAGCGGTGACCTCCTGCGCACGCGATTCATCGATGCCGATCCGCGCCGCCTGAAGCGACGGATTCGTGGCCACAAACTTGTCCCGCAGCTGCTGCCAGGTGTAGCTCTCTTGCGCCAGTAATGTCCCAGCGGCTACCAACAGCCAGAGACCGAGCCACGGCGTCAATCTCACTCTCATGCAAAACTCCTATTGCGGCCTCCCCGCGCCGCTCACTTTTGTTAAGGGACGATGAACAGGAGACTAACGAGCGGGCGGAGCCCGGCTGGGCGTATCGCGGCGCAAAGCCCGAACCAATGCCGCCTGCTCGGGCTGCACCAGGAGAACGGAAGAGAATATGGGCGTGAAAACGAACGGCGTGGTCGTTTGACCGTGTTCGATGTTCTGGAGTTGGGCAATCAGCTGGTAATTGCTCTCGTGTCCCGAGGCGAGCGCCTGGCCGCTGGTGCTGCCCGTGTCCAAATCGCTCAGACGGACGCGGTCATCGCTGGCCGAGATGCAGGGAAACAGCGATACGGCGGCCAGAAACACCGACAGCGTGCGGTAGAAGTGAATGCGGCGGCTGGGCGCGGGCGCACAGCGCCGTGACCACCACCAGTGCCACGTCACGCCGCCGACGCACAGTACTGCCCACCCGAGATTCAGGATGGTATCGAGGTTCGTCACGGCCAAGCGGGCGCACGAGCGCCTGAGAGACATTATATCTCGAAGGCCGTGCCGAATCCCGCTGCGCGAACAGCCGGACCGCTAAAGTTAACATTTCCTTTGACGATTTAAGATCATGGGCGGCTTTCAGCCGGAGACCGTCGCCGCGCCGGATCTCGACCTCGCGACCAGCCCGGAACGCGTGTTGCCGCTCCTTGGCGGCGCCGGCGAAGTTTGCCTGCTCGTTCCCGATCGCGACACTTCCGGCCCGGAGGTCTCCATCGTCATTCCCGCGCTCAACGAAGAGCAGACCATCGCGGAGTTTGTCGCCTGGTGCCGTCAGGGATTGGAGCAGGCCGGGGTGCGCGGCGAAGTGCTGATTGTAGACAGTTCCACGGATTCCACCGCCGCCAAGGCGCTGGAGGCGGGAGCGCGCGTGCTGAAAACGCCACGGCGCGGTCTGGGGCGCGCTTACATCGACGCGGTGCCCTACATCCGCGGCCGGTTTGTGCTGCTGGGCGACGCGGATCTGACCTACGATTTCCGCGAGATCGGGCCGTTTCTCGAAGAGTTTCGCCGTGGCAGCGAGTTCATCCTGGGATCGCGCTTGGCCGGCAGTATCGAAGCCGGAGCCATGCCCGCCCTGCATCGCTACTTCGGCACGCCGCTCACCACGTGGATCTTGAACCGCCTGTACTCCAGTTCTTTTTCCGACATCCACTGCGGCATGCGCGGCATCACGCGCGATGCGCTGGTGGCCATGGACATCCAGTCGGAATCCTGGGAATACGCTTCCGAAATGGTGTTGAAGTCGGTGCAGATGGAGCTGCGCACGGCCGAGGTGCCGGTGCACTTCCTGCGCGACCGCGAAGGCCGCGTCAGCCATCACAAGCGCGCCGGCTGGCTTTCGCCCTGGATCGCCGGATGGATCAACCTGCGCAGCATGCTGGTGCATGGAGCCGAGTCGCTGGCGCTCCGGCCGGGCCTGTTTCTGCTGGCGCTCGGTCTGCTGCTCACCTTGCCGCTGAGCCTGGGGCCTGTTTCCATCGGCCGCTACGTGTTCTCGCTGTACTGGATGCTGGTGGGCGTGGCGCTGGCCTTCGCCGGTCTTCAAAGCTTCTATCTGGGATGCCTCTCGCAGTTATTTCACGATTACACCGGCAAAGCGCGCCGGCGCTGGCTGCGCGTGTTTGGGTACAACCGCTCCGTGCTGGCGAGCACGGCGAGTGTGGCGGCCGGAATTGGCTGCCTGATTCCGTTGATCCGCGAATATCTCGCCGACGGGTTCACGCTCTCGGGCGCCATCGGACTGAGGAATCACCTGGCGATCCTCGGCCTGCTGCTGGTCATGTGCGGCTTCACGAATTTTGTCTTCACGCTGGTGCTGCACGCGGCCAGTCTTTCGGCTCGTAAGCTGAGGCGGCCGCGAGGATGATCGGTTGGTACCAGCGTCTGGCTGCGCGGCCTTGGCTCGCCTGCGCGGCGGTGTTCGGGTTTGTGGTGGTGGCGCGCCTCGCGCTGTTGCCCTGGCAGCATGTCCCGATGCCGGCGGTGCATGACGAATTCAGCTATCTGCTGGCCGGCGATACCTTCGCGCACGGGCGGCTCACCAATCCCCCGCCTCCGTTCTGGCAGCATTTCGAGACATTTCACGTGCTCCAGCAGCCTACTTACGCTTCGAAATATCAGCCCCTCCAGGGCGTGGTGCTGGCGATCGGCGAAAAATTCTTCGGCCTGCCCTGGGCCGGAGTTCTGCTCAGCACGGCTTTGATGTGCGCGGTGATCTGCTGGATGCTTCAAGGCTGGATTACACCCGGCTTCGCGTTGGCGGGCGCGCTCGTGGCGGCGCTGCGCATCGGCATTTTGAGTTATTGGATGAATTCCTACTGGGGCGGCTCGGTGCCGGCCATTGGGGGCGCGCTGGCGCTGGGGGCGCTGGCGCGGATCGCGTTTCGGAAAAAGTACGGACACGCAGCGACGATGGCGCTCGGCCTGGCCGTACTGGTTGGCTCGCGGCCTTATGACGCTCTCGTGTTGGGCTTACTCAGCGGCGGGGTCCTGGCCTGGTGGCTTCTGGCGAAACAAAAGCTCCCGCCGGGCACGGTGCTAAGACGCGTGATTGTGCCTGCTGTGCCGCTGCTCGCGATTACGGCGGCTTTGCAAATGGGTTACGACTTTCGCGTGACCGGGCACGCGTTCGAACTGCCATACCAGGCTTACGACCGGCAATACGTCGTCGCTCCGATGCTGGTCTGGTCCCCGATGCGCTCCGCGCCGGTTTATCGCCACGCCGTCATGAAGACGCTCTTCACGGGCTGGAATGTGGATCTGGCCAAGGAAGTAAAGTCCAACCTGGCCGGTTCGTTCCTGCTCAAGATGGCGGCGCTGAACAACTTCTTTTTCGGACTCTATCCATTGTTAGTGGCGCCTTTGATTTGGCCTTTTCCTTTGAAGACGGACGAGGAAAAGCTAACCGTTTGGCTGCTGTTGGGCTTTCTGCTGGCGCTGGCGCCCATCGCCGGCTTTCAGCCGCATTACGGCGCGGCCATCGCGGGACTGGTCTATTTGCGTTTCTTGCAGGCGATCAGCCGATTGAAGGAATGGCGGCTCGCCGCGAGGCCGCTGGGCTGGACGCTGGCGGTCTTCTTCCTGGCATTGATCCCGCTTCAGTTCGGGCGGGACTGCGTGGATCTGTGGCGTAGTGGGGAATTGGCGCCGCGCCTGGCGATCAACCGGCAACACGTCGTTCGAACGCTCGAGGCGCAACCCGGCCGGCATCTCGTCTTGGTCCGCTATGCGCCGGAACATTACGTCCACGAGGAGTGGGTTTTCAACAGTGCGAATATCGACCAGCAACGGATCATCTGGGCGCGCGAAATGGGCCCCTCCGAGGACAAGCCTTTCATCCGATATTTCCGCGGCCGCGAAGTCTGGCTTCTGGAGCCAGACTGTTCGCCGCCCAAATTGACACGCTACACCGAATCGGCTCTGGGTTCGCCGCCGCACGGCGCGAGCCCTGAAGATCAAAACGTAGGAGGGCGACCCTGATATGCATCCCGCACTCATGGACGACTGGGACCGGCACTGGAGCGACATCGCCAGCACGACGGAGGCCGGCCCAACGCCCAAATACCGCACCCGCTTGATTCTCCAGCTGCTCGAACTCGACCGCTTTCCGGGCCGGGCTCAGTTGCTGGATCTGGGCAGCGGTCTGGGCGACTTCGCGGCTGCCGTGCAGGCAAGCTTTCCGGGGGTAGATGTCGTGGGCCTCGAACTGAGCAGGACGGGCGTGGACATCGCCTCGCGGAAAGTTCCTTCCGCTAGGTTCCACCAGCGTAACCTGTTGGCCCCGGCCCAGCCCGGCGATAGCGATGGAATTCGCGCCACGCACGCGGTTTGTTCGGAGGTGCTCGAGCATCTCGATGACCCACGGGTGTTTCTGCGGAACGCGATTGCCTACCTGGCCCCGGACTGCCGTCTGATCGTGACCGTACCCGGGGGACCAAGCTCGGCGTTCGCCAGGCACATTGGGCATCGCCGCCACTACCGCCCTCGCGAGCTTCGCGAGTTGTTGGAGGCGGCCGGTTTTGTCGTGGAGCGGGCGGCCGGTTACGGGTTCCCGTTCTTTAACTTGTTCCGGTTGCTGGCCACGTTGCGAGGCAAGCGCCTGATTCAGGATGTTTCTGTCCCGGCGTCGCAGGCGCCCCTGCATGTTCGCGTGGGATGCATCGTGTTTGACGTGCTCTTTCGGATGAATCTCAGCTTCTGGGGATGGCAAACGGTGGCCGTGGCGCGGTGGCCCGGAAACCCGTCTACAGAATCAGCGAAAAGGGCCGAATAACGAGTAGGCCGGTACTTCGGCCGCAAAAGGACTACGCGTGGCAATTGGAATCCTTGGCGGAGGGCTGGCGGGCATCACCATCGCCGCCCACCTCGAGCAAGACTACGAAATTCTGGAAAAGGAAAGCCGCGGAGGCGGCCACTGCCAAACCGTCCAGGAGCAGGGTTTCACCTATGACGCCGGCGGCCCGCACATCATCTTTTCGCGCAACCGGCAGATGGTGGACTACATGGTGTCGCTGCTGGGCGCGAACGTCCACCAGGCGCGGCGCAACAACAAGATTTTCTTTAAGGGCCGCTATGTGAAGTATCCGTTCGAAAACGGCCTGTTCGATCTGGAGCCGCAGGACCGCTTTGAGTGCCTGTATCACTACATTCAGAACGACTACCCGCCGCCCAAGAGCAATTTCAAGGAGTGGATTTACCACCACTTCGGCAAGGGCCTGGCCGAAAAATACCTGATCCCGTACAACGAGAAGATCTGGAACGTTCCGGCCGAGGAACTGGGCCTGGAGTGGGTGGAGGGCCGCGTCCCCAAGCCGCCCGTGGAGGACGTGATCAAGGCCGCGGTGGGAGTCGAGACCGAAGGCTACACGCATCAGCTTTACTACCATTACCCGCTCGACGGCGGCATCGAGTCGCTGCCGCGGGCGATGGCCGCGAACGTCCACCACATTGTGCCGGACTTCAATGTCGAGCGCATCTGGAAGGAAGGCGACCGCTGGTGCGTCAGCAACGGGCTCTTCACGCGGCGCTACGACGCGCTGGCGTGCACCATCCCGATTCAGGAGCTGGCCGCCGCGCTCGAAGGCGTGCCGCGGGAAATTCTCGCCGCCGTCAACGCGTTGCGCTACAACTCGCTGGTCACGGTCTCGGTAGGCTTCGACACCGCGCGTGTTCCGGACTACACCGCCATTTACGTCCCCGACCCGGCGATCCGTTTCCACCGGCTGTCGTTCCCCGCTGCGTTCAGCCCGCACAACGCGCCGGCCGGCCGTTCGATCATCCAGGCCGAGATTACCACCAATCCCGGCGACGGCACACACGAAATGCCGGATGAAGAGCTGCTGGCGGACGTCATCAGCGACATGCAGGACCTGGGGCTGGCGCGGGCTTCGGAAGTTTGTTACTCCCGTGTCCTGCGCACCCGCTACGGCTACGTGGTGCAAAACGACGCCTGCCGCCGTTATCTCCGCCAGGCCAAAGCATACTTCGAAGAAATCGGCATCGCGCTCTGCGGCCGTGTGGCGGAGTTTGAATACATCAATATGGATGTCTGTATCGAGCGAGCGATCCAGGTGGCCGGCCGTCTCAACCGGCGCAATGCCGCTCGCGCCGAACAGCAGGAAGTGAGTGTACAAGCCTGATGTTCATCTCGAACTTCGCTTTCAAGACGCGTCTTCAGAAGTTGCTGATCCGGTTTCAGGACCTCCGGGATTTCTCCGAGTTCCACCCGGCGCGCGAAATGCGGCGGCTCGCCGCACGGGACAGCGTCCGCTACGCCAGAAAGCATATGCGCACGGCGGTGGGCATGGAAAGCGCCCGCGAAGTGCTCTCCACGGCCTTGCAGGCGGTCACGGTGGATGGATATTACATGGAGTTCGGCGTGTACAAGGGCGGTACCATCCGGTTCATCGCCAAGCAGACGGGCGCGGGCAAGACGATTCATGGCTTCGACAGTTTTCGCGGTCTCGAGCAAGCCTGGAGCGGCAATAACTGGAGTTTCGACGCGGGCGGCCGCCTGCCTAAGGTTCCCCGCAACGTGACGCTGCACCAAGGCAGATTTTCGGAGACCCTTCCCGGGTGGGTGGAGAAGAACGCGGGCCCGGCCGCGTTCCTGCACATCGACTGCGACCTCTACGAATCCACGCGCTCGGTGTTTGAGAACCTGGAGGACCGTATTGTCCCGGGAACCATCCTCGTCTTCGACGAATACTTCAACTATCCCAACTGGCAGGAGCACGAATACAAGGCTTTCCAGGAACTGGCCGGGCGCTGCCGGATTCAATATGAATATCTGGCCTATGCGCAGTGCCAGGTGGCGGTGAGAATCACTTCCGTTGGCCGGCAGGACTCGCCCGTCCGAGCGTTGCAGGGCAGCCTCGCCGCGGACCTCGAAAGACAACCCGTATAAAAACTGCAGGAAAGCTGGGGAAGGGACGATATTCCGGTCAGTGAGCCTGGCGGAATTCGTGTACACGGTGTTGTTGGAGCCGAGGCCGGTCCGGGCCGCGGCTAACGCCGTGTTGCGGGCGATCGCCCGTCCGTCGGTAACCGTTCACGATGCCCGCATTGTCTTGAACCCTCGCGACCCGGTTATCTCCGGGGCCCTGACGCTGAATGTCTACGAGCGGGCCGAAACCAGAGTTTTCCTCCAGCTCCTGAGGCCCGGAGCGGTTCTGCTCGATGTCGGGGCCAATGTCGGCTACTACACGGCTCTCGGCATGCGGGCGCTCGGTCCCGCGGGTAAAGTGATCGCCCTCGAGCCGGACCCGGAGAGCTTCTCCTTTCTGCAGCAAACCGTTCAAGCCAATTCCGGGGCGCCCGTGTTGTGCATCAACAAGGCGGCCGGGCGAGAAAGCGGAACCGGCACCCTCTTCACTTCCACGGAGAATCGCGGCGACAACCGGATGTACTCCAATCAGCTCGCGGACAGCTCGTGCGCTGTGGAAATCGTCTCCATCGATGAGTTGCTGGCGGAGCTGGGCGTCCGCCAGGTAGACATTGTGAAGATCGATGTGCAAGGATTCGAACACTACGTGTTGGCGGGCATGCGCCATACGTTCGCCGCATCCCGGGACGTTGCCATGATGATGGAATTCTGGCCCTCGGGCATCTCCGCCGCGCGCTCGGACCCTGGAGCCGTGCTGGAAATGCTGGAGGCACAGGCCTTCCGGCTGTTCGAAATTCTTCCGTCGGGAGCGGTTCAGCGCCTGAACGGCCACAACGATCTGATCCGCCGCTATCCGGACCGCCACTACGCCAACCTCCTGGCTTTGAAAGGGGCAGAGTTGCCTCTGGAGCTTCGCGATCGCACCAGCGGTTAGCCCTATTCTCCCGATCCCCAAAGGCCGAATAGCTATCAGGAAGGGTATCCGGTTGATCTCGGTCGCGATGATCTCGATGAATGAGGAGCGGGCCATCGGCCGCGTCATGCAAGACATCCAGGCGGCTCTGGCCGGACGCCCCTACGAGGTGGTGATCGTCGACTCCAGCCGGGATGCCACGCCGGAAATCGCCGAACGCATGGGCGCGCGCGTCATCCGCCAGTTCCCACCGCAAGGTTACGGCCGCGCCATGGGCCGCGTGCTTCGGGAAGCCCGCGGCGATGCCGTCGTCACTCTGGATTGCGACGGCACCTATCCGGCCAGCAAGATCCCGGTGATTGCGGAAATGGTGCTCTCCGGCGAATGCGACCTGGTGAACGCCTCCCGCCTGGAACGCCGGCCCGCCACGATGCCCTTCGCCAACTATCTGGCCAACTGGGTGTTTGCTTTCACCGGCCGGCTGCTGGTGGGCGTAAAATCCACCGATCTGCACTCCGGCATGCGCGCCTACAGCCGGGAGATCATCGAGCAGGTGGAGGTCGACCCCAACGGGCCGGCGCTGCCCGTCGAGCTGTTGTTGAAACCGGCCCTGCAGGGCTTTCGGATCCGCGAGGTCTTCATCCCTTATGGAGAGCGCATTGGCGAGACCACGCTGCACCGGTGGTCCAGCGCCGTATGGACATTCCGCCGCATTTTTCGCCTGGCAGGGCTGCGTTATTCTCGTGCGTTTTCAAGTCCTTACCCCGGCAGGCCCGCGAATACTTAGACCCGCGTCCCTATAATGTAGGCGCGCGAATGGGCCGATTAACGGTCCAGGAGCCGGCGCAAGCTTGACCAGTCTGACAGGCCTTCTCGAAGCTCTCAAAGAGCAACCCATCCCCAGCCTTGCCGAAGGCCCGGCCACCGGATTCGCCGCCACCTTCATCGCCGAAAGCATCGCCATCCTGGAGCGCGTGGACGTCGCCGCCATCGAGCGGATGGCCGCGGGGCTCGCCACGGTGCGGGAAGCCGGCGGCCGCCTGTTCATCCTGGGAGTCGGCGGCTCGGCCGGGCATGCCGGCCACGCGGTCAACGACTTCCGCAAACTCTGCGGCTTTGAAGCCTACGCGCCCACGGACAACGTCTCGGAACTGACCGCCCGGGCGAATGACGAAGGCTGGGATACCTGCTTTGCGGGCTGGCTGGCCGGATCGCGGATCGGCCCGCGCGACGGCGTGCTGGTGTTTTCAGTCGGCGGCGGCAGCCGTGAGAAGAACGTCTCGGTGAACATTGTCCGCGCGCTCGAAACCGCAACCGCGGCCGGCGCGCACATCTTCGGCATCGTGGGACGCGACGGTGGATTCACGCGCCAGGAGGCCGAAGAGTGCGTGGTCATTCCGCCGCTCGCCGCGGACCGCATCACGCCGCACACCGAAGGGTTGTGCGCCGTGCTCTGGCATCTTCTGGTGAGCCATCCGCTGCTGCAGCGCTCGGCCACCAAATGGGAGTCGGTGCGATGAAGCGGTTCTTCATCGCCGGAGGCGCGGGCTTCATCGGCAGCCACTTCACAGACCGGCTGCTGTGCGACAAGAGCGTCGAAGCGGTCACGCTGTACGACAATTTCTCGAGCGGGCGCGAATGGCACTACGCGCATCACGAGCATGACCCGCGGCTGCACGTGATTCGCGGCGATGTTAAGGACCTGGCGGCGCTCGAACGCGCCATGGCCGGCCATGCAGTGGTCATCCACCTCGCCTCGAACCCGGACATCGCCCGCGCGGCCGTCGAGCCCGACATCGACTTCCGCGAAGGCACGTTCCTGACGCAGCAGGTCGTCGAAGCCATGCGCCGCAGCGGCGCCCAACGCCTGCTCTACGCCTCCGGCAGCGGCGTCTACGGCGACCTCGGAGAATACGAAGCCGAAGAGGACCACGGCCCGCTGGTTCCGGTATCCACCTACGGCGCGAGCAAGCTGGCCGGGGAGGCATTGATCGCTTCGTATTGCGCGATGTTCGATTTGAGAGCCTGCGCCTTCCGCTTCGGCAACGTGGTCGGCGCGCGCCAGACGCACGGCGTGGGCTTCGACTTCATCCGCCGCCTGCGCGCCAATCCGGAGTGCCTGCGCATTCTGGGCGACGGCCGGCAGAGCAAGTCCTACATTCACGTCGAGGATGTCGTGGATGCCGTGCTCACCGCGCACCGCAAAACCGAAAAGAGCTTCGAAGTGTATAACGTCGCCACCGGCGACTACATCACGGTCACCGAAATCGCCAAGCTGGCCATCGAAGTGGCCGGCCTCGCCGAAGATCAGGTCCGCCTGGAATACACCGGCGGCGATCGCGGCTGGAAGGGCGACGTGCCCATCGTCCGCTTGAATACCGGTCGCATTCACGCCTTGGGCTGGACATGCAAGCGCACCACGCGCCAGGCGCTGTGCGCGGCCTTGCAATCCATGCTAGCCGACGTGCGCCTGGGGAGGTTTTAAGCATGCGCCGAGCCGTGTTCTTAGACCGCGATGGCGTGCTGAACCGCGCGTTTCTGCGCCAGGGCAAACCGTATCCGCCCGCCACGCTCTCCCAGCTGCGCGTGCTGCCCGGCGTCCGCGATGCCTGCAGGCGGCTGCACGAGGCCGGATTCGCGCTCATCCTGGTCACCAACCAGCCCGACATCGCCCGCGGAACGGTGACGGCCGATGAGGTTTCCGAAATGAACGGCCGGCTGCGGCGCTTCCTGGAACTGGATGGCGTGGGGGTCTGCCCGCACGATGACGAAGCCCGCTGCTCCTGCCGCAAACCCAAGCCGGGCCTGTTGCTCGAAGCCGCGCGCACCTGGAATCTCGACCTGGCTTCCAGCTACCTGGTTGGAGACCGCTGGCGCGATATCGAAGCCGGCCATCGCGCCGGATGCCGCACCATTTTTGTCGACTACGGCTATTCCGAACGGCGCCCGGATGGGCCATATCTCCAAGTGCGCTCGCTGCGCGAAGCCGCGAACTGGATACTGCGGACCGCTCAGATGAGCTCTCCAGACTCTACCGTGAGGACCTTACGCTATGCCTGATCCTGTCGCTTCGCTGCGCGTGAAGATCTTTGCCGACGGCGCCGACCGCGCCTCCATCCTGGAGCTGGCCGCCAAGCCCTGGATCCAAGGCTTCACCACCAATCCCACGCTCATGCGCAAGGCCGGCATCACCGATTACGAGGCCTTCGGCCAGGCGCTGGCGCGCGAAATCCCCGGACGCCCCTTTTCCTTCGAAGTGCTTTCGGACGACTTCGACGAAATGGAACAGCAGGCTCTGCGCATCGCCTCCTGGGGCCGCAATGTCTACGTGAAGATTCCCATCACCGACACCCGCGGCAGGAGCTCCGCGCCCTTGGTTCGCCGGCTCACCCAGCAGGGCGTGCAGTTGAACGTCACCGCCATGATGACGCTCGCGCAGGTGGACGCCGTGGTTCCCAGCCTCCGCGACGGCCCGCCGAGCTGCATTTCCATCTTCGCCGGACGCATCGCCGACGCCGGCTGCGATCCCCTGCCCATCCTGTGCGGCGCCCTGGACCGCATCCGCGCCCATCCGCAGATCGAGCTGATCTGGGCCAGCCCGCGCGAGCTGTTCAATATCGTCCAGGCCGACCAGATCGGTTGCCACATCATCACCGTCACGCACGATCTGCTCAAGAAACTGCACCTGCTCGGCCGCGACCTGACCGATTACTCGCTGGATACCGTCAAGATGTTTGTCGACGACGCCCGCGCCGCCAACTTCACGCTGGACGCCCCCGTCAGCGTCTGACACATACTCGCCATCCCGCTCCTCGCTATCATCAAACCTGAGAGGAGCAGCATGGACTTAAACCTGAAATCCTATACCACGCTCGGCCGCACCGGCCTGCGCGTCAGCCCGCTGTGCCTGGGCGCCATGACCTTCGGAACGCAATGGGGATGGGGCTCGGACGAAGCCACGGCCCGTTCCGTTTTCGATCGCTACATCGACGCAGGCGGCAACTTCGTCGACACCGCTGACGGCTACCAGGGCGGCCAAAGCGAGCAGCTGACCGGCCGGTTCATCCAAGAACGTAATTTACGCGACCAGGTGGTGCTGGCCACCAAGTTCACCTTCAACGGCAGCCAGGGCAACCCCAACTCCGGCGGCAACGGCCGCAAGAACATTTACCGCGCGCTCGAAGCCTCGCTCCGCCGCCTCAATACCGATTACATCGATCTCTACTGGCTGCACGCCTGGGACACTGTCACGCCGGTCGAAGAAGTCGTGAACACGCTCACCGACCTGGTGCGCGCCGGCAAGATCCGGCATTATGGCTTCTCCGACACGCCGGCCTGGTACGTCGCGCGCGCCTACACCCTGGCAGAGAAAGAAGGCAAAGACCCCGTGGCCGCGCTGCAGCTGGAATATTCGCTGGTGGAGCGCAACATCGAGCGCGAGCACATCCCCGCCGCGCAGGAGCTCGGCATCGGCATTTGTCCCTGGAGCCCGCTGGCGGGCGGCTTCCTCACCGGCAAGTATAAGCGCCAGGGCGACACCGGCGCGGGCGATGGCCGTCTGACCAAGGGCAGTCCGTTCAACATGTTCACCGAACGGAACTGGCAAATTCTGGGAGTATTCC
>Ga0335073_10007300_pt1 | contig 15496 bp, 26 predicted proteins | sample Lox_Sample_22_FD_207093 | JGI IMG/M metagenome (GOLD analysis project Ga0335073, IMG submission 207093) | Soil microbial communities from Loxahatchee National Wildlife Refuge, Florida, United States - Lox_Sample_2.2 | ecosystem: Environmental > Terrestrial > Soil > Wetlands | place: USA... | reverse complement strand
GTGTCACTTTTATCTATAAGGATTACCCAATGGTGCAACTCCATCCTTGGGCGATGCACGCTGCCGTCGATGCAAATTGTTTAGCTGCACAGAACAATGGAGCCTATTGGGATTTTGCGGATACCATTCATGCGAACCAAAGCGAGGTAAATGCCGAAAAGGCATCGCCGGATCGGTTAGACGCCATCGACCGACTCACGTTTTCGCAAGTGGAGAAATACCACTTGGACCAAGTAAAACTCCGAGCCTGCGTTAAAGCTCAAGATGAAAGTTCTGTTCAGGCGTCCATGAAAGAAGCGGAGTCGGTGGGAGTGGAGGCGACACCGACATTATTTATCAATGGAGAAAGACTCAACGGCGCTGTGCCCATCGGGCGTTTGCGCGCCGCTCTGGACAACGCCTTGGCAGATCTGAATCCTACCGTCATAACGCCACACTCCAAGTGAGATTCCGTTTGAGACAGTCGACAACTTTTGAAACGGCCATAGCCGGGGGATGAGTGCAATCGGGATCTTACATCAACCTTGCGAAACCTAGTGCAGGAACCGTTGGACCGCCTTAGAATCAGACTCACTATGCGCATCATCTCCGTCAGGGTGGAACCAGTAGCGCGGGTATTGGCGATTGTTTATGCCGTCTTTGGACTGAGTGCCTTCCTTCTGTATGCGGTCGCACCCGGTGTTCGGTTTCTCACACTCCCGTTTGGTGTGTTAGCGCCTCTTTTTCACCTGAATTTGAATGTGAACTTGGCGCGTTCAAGCGATGTGTTCTACAACATCTTCTTGTGCGTGGCTGCGGTTCTGTCGTATTCCTTGACCGGTTGGATAACAGGAGCATTCGCGGCAGTGTGCTTTAACGTCGTAGCCAAGTTGACAGGCGGAATCGATGCCAAGTACGTATCGGCAACCAATGGCGAAGCATAAGGGGCACGGCGCGTAACTGTCGTGACCAGACGATTGTGCTTAAGTTCCCCGCCTTCGCGAGGATGAGCGAAATTAGGATTTTGCAACAGGTACCGATGGATGACTCAGACGCTAGTCACGAACCACGGGTTGTTGAGCGATTTGCTGAGTAAGTAGATCAGTCACTCGGCAGCAAATCGGGGGCATATCGGCGTTTTACCCACCGCTCGACAATTCCCAACCCCGCTGAGGCACCGAAGGTAACCGCTGCGAACGGCACAAGCCACAATCTCTGGTCCCGTACTAAAGCAAAAAAGACGAGAATTATCGCAACTGCCCAGGCGATCCAACGCAGGGCACGGAGCCACGGCAAGATTCCGCGCAAGCTTGCCTTCTGCGCTCGGCCAACGATTCCCACAAGGCACCATATCGCGAGCGGCGATAGAGCGATTGCCAGAACGTAAATTAACAGCAGAGCCTTGTGCCTCATACTCCACCCCGAATGCGTGGCACTCAGAGACTACCGTAACGCCAACTGTATTTCTAGTCGTCGCAGTCGGGCCATAGCGTTCAAGTTCGAATCGGCGGGAACTTGAGTGAAATGGAGATGTTACGTCAAACATGCCGGGGCTGCTCTGAACGGGAGTAAAATCGCCCACATGAAGGGGTTCCATGGCGGACGGGAAGCCAAAGAATTCTTGATCTCTAACATTGTCGCGGAAGCGCAGCGCGAGAACGTCCCTCTCTCGGAGGTCGAGCGCAAAATGCTGTACTTCACCGAAAGCGGGTGGACCCTTCCTGACATCATGCAGGTTAATGAAGACTTTGATCGTGACTACGACCAAGACGAGTACGAGCGGAAAGTCGCCAAGCTCGTCAGGAACGTAGACCGGCGGATGAGGAAGGATTCCCCTCAAGATTACGAGGAATGGTGGGCAGCGATCCGTTTTCTTCAGCGAGAAGACCACTACCTCTCGGTAATGATCAGACTGGCAGGTCTGAAGCCTCGCGGCGATCAGTTGAGATTATTTGTGACCGCGCTTGGGATTGTGGCCCTGATCCTGATTTCGATTTTCTTCAGTATCAAGTACAACATCCACATGCCGTCTCGGGGGGAACTCGGAATTTTCGTGTGGGCTGTCCTCGTCGGCTTGTCCGTCGCCTATGCGCTGGCGCGATTGGTACTTGGTAGCAAGAGAACGGACGGCTTCACATCCAAAATCCTAGAAAGAGTCGTCCGAATCTATCAGCGCGTTACTGGCAGCGCCTAGCTGTCGTAATCATGCCATGCCGCTCATCTTCCTGGAGAGGGGGGAACTTGAGTGTAACCGAGATATTACGACAATCTACGAATTAACGCCCCATTCCGATGGAATCCGTTAACCTAGATCACCATGGCCTCGATCAAGCCTACTCGCCGTTGTATAACTTTTTCGGTTGGATATTGAAGCGCACTCCGACATCGGCAAGACCCGCTCGATGAGTGTAATCGCCCGGATTACACTCAAAATGCCTACTCAGACGTTTACCGGAGAACGCCGCTCCTGCCGCCAGAGAGGCTCTATCGGGGTTTCGGGCTTAGTCAAAAATCCAACTATAGCGGGTATGACCGAAAAGCGAATGCTTTTGGAGTTTTCTGATTTGCTAGTCAACATCCAACTTTTTCCATTCGGCCTTCATGTTTTTCCACTTTAAATGATCGAATCTTCCGTCGTTCAGCGCAATTACAAATAAATTGAAGGTCCGCACAAAATCATTAAAGCGTCGCATCCATTCCTCGTCCCCGAGCTTAGGTTGGCCAGTTAAATACGCTGGAAAGATAAGTCCAATCAGGGCAAAACAGATGTTGCGCCGGGTCATTGAAAATCTCCTTCGGCGCCCTTCAATTCTTGACCCTCAATCGCGGAAAGCAAGATCTCCCTGTCGTTTCTATATTGCAGACTTGGCGCAGTGTGGATCGTTACAGTTCTGTATAACATCTTCACTCCCTTCCAAACTATGTTGGTTGCCTGTCTGTTTGCGTAGAGCACCGAGTGCCTATGTCCAGCATGGCCTTTAGCGAAGAAAGACATTCAACGTGCACCGCTGCTCTTGGTGCGCCGCTACTCAGTCCGAAGCGCCCGCATAGGATCTAATCGGGAAGCCCGCCATGCGGGCGCGAGACAGGCAAGAACCGACACTGCCAACAGCGTCCCAATCACGCCCGAGAGAACTACGGGATCGAGAGGCTTCGTTCCGAAAAGCATCGATTGAAAGATGCGTGTCGCCAGGATACTGAGTAGCAGGCCAAGGCCGAGCCCGAACAGTGCCGGGCGCAGGCCGTCGACCAGCATCAATCCCAAAAGCTGGCCTCGTTGCGCCCCGAGCGCCATCCGTATTCCCAGTTCCGTTGTCCGCTGAGCGGTCAAGTACGACACCACGCCGTACAGTCCCACCGAAGCAAGGAGCAGCGACAGAATCGCGAAGGCAAGAACCAGGCTCGCTGTCAGGCTGGCGTCGAGCAGCGACTTGCCGATCACTTGATCCAGGGTGAGCACATTGGAAACGGGAAGCTCCGGATCGAATGAAGCGATCTGCTTTTGCACTGGCACGGAGAGTTGCAATGGGTCCGACGCAGCGCGAACCGCAAGCATCTCGGCGTTTAGGTCGCCTTCAAGAATGGGGAAGTACATGGCCGCCATTGGATCCTTTCCCACCTGGTACAAGGTGTCCCCGACCACACCCACAATTTCATAATCGACGTGGTTGGGCATTCCCGGGTGGAAATGCGCTGGAACGTGCAAGTGCTTGCCGATGGGATTTTCACTGGGGAAGAATTGGCGGACGAGTTGACGACTCACAATCACCTTATACGATTGGGCAACGCGGTCGTCGCTGGTAAAGAACCGGCCGCTCACGAGAGGAATCCCAAGCGCGGTGAAATAGCCTGGGTCGGCCCAGCGTATCACCGCGTCGGGCATATCTTCGCCCGGCTCGAGTGGAGGATGTTCCTTCACCGTGAATACGCAGTCGCCCCAGAATCCTGCTCCCGGAACTGTGTTTCCCAGTGCAACGGCGCGTACGCCGGGAATGGCTCTAACTCGCTCCAGCAAGGTTTCGTTAAATGCGTTCACCTTCTCCGGCGTATCGTATTTGTTTGCGGGGAGGCCGTAATTGAGGGTGAGCGTGTTTTGGATAATGCAACCCACATCGGCAGAACGCAACCGCAGAAAGCTCTTGAGCAGCAGCCCTGCGGCAACCAGCAAGACTACCGTGATTCCGATCTCCGCAGTGACAAGTAACTTTCGCAGCACGGTGCGCGAAACGCTGCTGGCTCCTGTGCGCACGGAAGTTTGCAGGGCTGTCGACATCGTCTTGCCCGTCGTCGAGAGCGCGGGCAGCAGGCCGGCAACCAGCGCTGCTGTGAACATCAGCGCGCACGCAAACGCAATCACAGCACCATCGAGGTGGATGCCTTGCGCCGTGGGCAGGTTTTTCCATGCATGCGCGAGCGACCTGCTAGCAAATACTGACAGGAAAATGCCGCACAGGCCTCCTGCCGCGCAGATCAGCAGGCTCTCGGTCAACTGCTCGCGAATCAACGTGGTGCGCTGCGCTCCGAGAGCGCTCCGAATTGCCACTTCCTTCTGCCGTGCCGCACCCCGCGCGACCAGCAGATTCGAAACATTGAGACATCCGATCAGCAGCATGCAGCTGACCGCGCACAGCATCAGATTCAGCGGCTGTTTCACATTCCCGGCGAGATCCTCGTTCAGAGAACGCGGGACGACATCTTCGGCGACTGGTTCGTGCGGATATTGCAAATGAAGCTGGTACTGGACGGCGCTCACTTGCGCCAGAGCGCTGGCCAGGGTCACATCAGGGCGTAGGCGGGCCACGACTTGGCTTCCGTGCCAGTCGTGATGCTCGAGAACGTCCGGCGTGACATTCACTCGATAGGGAACCCACAACTGGATGCTTGCTCCGGGATAGGTGAACCAAGAAGGCAGCACGCCGATGACGGTGAAGGGCTTGCCGTTGAGGTGAATCTGACGACCTACAATCTTCCTATCCCCAGCAAACCGCCTCTGGAACACGCTCCAGGTCAGCATAACAACGGTGCTGCCGGGCTGGTCCTCTGCCTCAGTAAACACCCGGCCCCACACCGGCTGCACTCCCAGAAGCGGAAACAGATTCCATGAGCCCGCGGCGGCCTGAACCGATTCCGGTAATTCGCCGCGTTCGCCGGTTAGGTTGAACCCCACGTAAGCCATGATGGCCATGTCTTCAAAACCATGCGTGTAGGAGCGCCAGTCGTAAAAGTCCGCCGTTGCAACGGGGGTGTACTTGGAATCCTCCGAGGCCCCTCGATGGTGCTCATACAACATCACCAGCCGGTCTGGATCCCGGAAAGGAAGCGGCTTCAGCAGCACCGACCGCACGACAGTGAAAAGAGATGTGGCGGCGCCGATGCATAAAGCCATAACCGTAACCGCGATGATTGAGAATCCGGGAGTGCGGCTCAGCGTGCGAGCAGCGTATTTCAGGTCGCGGGCGATACGGCTTAGCGGCTTCGGAGAGTTCTGCTCCCACAGCGATTCGCGCACCTTCTGCACGTTGCCGAACTTTAGTCGCGCCTGGCGCCGGGCTTCGCCGAGCGACATGCCGCGCGCCTCATTGTCGGCAGTCTCTTGTGCAAGATAACTCTCAATCTCGTCCTGCAACTCGGCATCAGAGCGATTGCGATGGAGAAATTTGATCCAACTCATTGTGCACCGCCTTCTTCGCCCATTACGAGGCCAATGGCGCGGGTCATCTGGCGCCAGCGGCTGGTTTCGCGAACCAGCTGTTTACGACCCTCTGCCGTCAGCCGGTAGAACTTGGCCTTGCGATTGTTCTCGCTCGCACCCCAGTACGAAGAAACCCACTTGCGGTCCTCGAGCCTATGCAGTGCGGGATATAGGGAACCTTGCTCCACCTCCAGAAGGTCCTCAGAAGTGTGCTCAATGACTTTGGCGATGGTGTGCCCGTGAGCATCACCGCCGACAAGGGTCCGCAGGATCATCATGTCCAGAGTGCCTTTGAGCATTTCATTCTGAGGTTGATCGCTTTTGCGCATCGGTCTCTCCACTCGAATATCTACGGGACGGAATCATACACCACTCGAACCTCTATGGGAAGCAAAAAAAAAGACGTAAAAATTCTCGTCATCTGTGCGGTGCTGCTCGTGATCGCGAAGGTGGGCTCTGATTGGCTCAGGCGGAAGCGGAGGGATCGGTAGCTTAATGGAACGTTACCTGCACTTCGAGAATCTCGACATCGCGAATGTCTACGTTGAATCCAGGTGCAGTGCGTGCGGGCAGGACTTTAATGCCGGTGCAATGCCGGACGAGCGAATGATGGAAGTGGTCGAGCGGGTCAGGGATCAGTTCAACCGTCACGATTGCGGAACCGCTGAGGGCGGCGTCATCGTACCAGCGTGATCGCTCCGCATGGCGGAGTGGAAACTGCGACCGCGACAGGATGTTCGAGCTGTGCCGGATCATCGACCGGGAGAGCGATCCGAAGTGCTCACTAAGACAGTAGCAGTTCCCAAGGACCAAATTTAGTACCCGGAACAGTGCGGGGATGCATTCCCAGATAACCAGTTTGGGGACCGATGTATTCCCAAAACCCTAAACCTTCAGAACACGTACCCGTCTTACCCGTGCGGGGGTCAAAGCGGATAATCCCCCTGACCGTATTTTCACGAGGGAAAGGTTCTACTCCCACATATTGTTCAGTGATTTCGATTACTGTGCCTTTCTCAATGAGCGACCCGCTTTTCATCGACACTTCTTGTCCAACCACTAGCGTTATCATCGCTTTACTATACCAACCCCCTGACATGCCCCTATTCGCCGAGCGCGCGTCATACCGGCGTGACCGATTTCGCATGGCGGAGTGATCTCTATATTATTTAAGATCCTTTTCGTACTTCCGGCGCATCTCCATGAAGGCTTCGGTGATGGAGAGCTGAGGCTTCTCCGCACGTTCTTCCGGCAGACGCATACCAAGGCGTTCACGTTGCGCGCGGAGATTTTCCATCGCGTCACCATATTCGGGCGCGGCGTTCCTTTCGAGCCGTTCGCGCTGGAGACGCATCTTCTCCGAGAGCGTGCCGTAGTTTGGGGCTGCTCCCTTGGCCGGGTAAAGCGACGCCCAACCGTTCTCACTGCTTTGGTCGAGGATGGCTTTCACGTTCTGTCCTTGGTTATGAAACTCATTCAGCTTCTGCAACAGGAGTCGCTGAATGCCGGGCGTCGTGGTCTTACCGATACTCACGCGCATGTCCAGGAACTGCTTCCATTCCGCCAGCGGCACCCACTCGGGCACGCGGATTCTTCCGTGATCGCGGGCGGCATACTCTAAATGCTTGCGGAATACAGCCTGCCAGTTTGAGCGTTCATTTCCTAGGGATAGATGGAGGTCACGGAAGACTGTTAGCTCATGCTCAATCTCCAATCCCCTCTTCCTGGAAAAGCGAACGTTGATGGCATCTGGACTGAAATCATCCGGCAATTCCGTCTTTGGGAGCGGAGCGAACGAATCGCGGTCCGGAGCAAACGAAGTTTGCGGAGGGTGCAAGTTTATAGGCAAGATGTTAAGACAAGTATTGTGGGACATCTCAGCGCAAGCACGAGCGCAAGGCTTCATTTTGTCCTCCTGCAAGTTACTGTGTTTCCTACTGGTTGCGGCCAATGTTCGGGCGCAAGGATGGGCGCAAGACCCCCCGCAAGGGTCAGTTGACCCGAGTGCCGATAAGGTTGAATGGCGGCTTCGAGTTCAGCATCCGGACTTCCCCATCTTCGTCCACCCATTTGTAGTTGTGGATTGTCACGGCGAAACTCCCGCGACCGCCGGGGACGATGTGACGCGTGATCCATCCCATCTTCTCCAGCCGCTTCATAGCATGTTGAAAGGTGCGCTGGCTGTAGGCGTGACGTGTAGCCGTCTCAAGTCCGCCAGCGGAAGTGTGCGCGACGATTCCAGTCTTCCAATCGGACCAGCGATACAGGAACGTCATCGCGAGCAACATCGACACGGAGATCTCGCCCCGCGAGAGCTGTTCGAGTAAGAGCTGCGGGATGCGAACATCGTAGCTAGTTGCGGGCAGGGACATACTCTGGCGGTTTCGCCTCCGGGTTGTATTTCTTACTCGTCGTAGTCTTCGACTGCATGATCGCGCCCTTGACGAATGCCAGCTCTACCGAGCCGTAGAAGGAGGGCGGGAGACTCGCGAGGACTTCTTCGATGATTTGTTTGTTAGTTAGTGACATATTTCCTGCTGTCCGCATTGCGGACACTGCCTAAAATCGTATGTACGTGGTATGGGCCACACGTGCCAAAACGTGTAACGCTAGGCTATTGATTCTGCGTTGTTTGGAGCTGGCGAAATTGGCGGGCTAGACGTTCCCCAGACCAGCTCCTTGGCCTTCCGGGACGCACGCTTGCGTTTCTCCGGAATCGCCTTCACTTTGCGCTTCATCCCCGCATGCTTCCGCAGCTCCGCCTCGAACTGCAGATCAGTCATCCTCTCCTCGGCAGGAGTCAGCGTCGCCAGGAAGACTATGTCCGAAACTGCATTGCCAGGAGTGGGGAACAATCCGCTTTCCAATGACGCCAGAAGTTTCTGCGCCATACGATCGAGATGCGGCGACAGGCCGTGAATCTGTTGAAGCGCATGCGCGAAGTTCGGAACGTCACGACGCAGTTTCAGGAATTCCGCGCACACGCGCGCCTCTTCCACCTCGTTGCGACGATCGGCTTCATTGCGCTCGCGCAGTGCAACCTTTGCACGTTCGGTCATCTTCGGCCGAGCGGTTCGCTGTTCGCGTGCTGCTGTACGATCGGCATCGGTGATACGCATAATGAGTCCTCCGGTCGATTACAAAGGGCGACTACTGCACCGCGACGTATCCTGGCGGCAGTTAGGCAAACCCGCTATGGGGTTTGTGCGAAAACCAGATCGTCATGACCAGCGGGTTTTCCCCACGGCGGTTCGTCGCCCCTCTATAAATACTGCGTGGTCTGTTGCCACAGACCGCAAAAATCCAGAATGCGGACCGGTTCACAAAGCGGACGCAAGTTCCTGCTCTTCCTTCTCCACCGCCGCCTGCCGTACTTCCGCCAACCTGCTTTCGACGGTGCGAACGCTGATCCCGATCGCAGCCGCAATCTCAGCAGCTGTCTGGCCCTCCGTCGCGCGATGCACAATCTCGCTGAACTGGGCCTTGCGTAGATCGTTATTGCTTTCGAGGATCACCGCCAGGCCGTCTTGTAATTCACGCGTGCGTTCCTGTTTGCGGATCAGCTTGTCGAGAGCTTCTTCGCGGTGGCTTCGATAGCCTGATTTACTGCGGCTCTCCCTCGCGCTCGGTACTTCCGCATGTGGCAAACGGACCGGCGCCATAGGCCGCAATTTTTCCTTCCACGCGTCCCGGATCTCCTGTGATCGGAGTTCGACCATTTCACGGCGCTGGTCCTCGGCAATCAGGGCGAGTGCAAGTTGCACGTCGCTCAGTCCGTATCGCGATACGATCCGGCGCAAGTGGAGTTGGTCCAGGAACGGCTCCAGCCGCTCTGGGGCGATCATCCGTGCTGTTGGCCGGTAGACTGGGCGGTCTGCTTCGGTCTTTGATCGTTTTCGTGGCATGTTGTTCAATACCTGACGGATCTGGCGGCTAAGCCGATGACCTAGCCGCCCATCTCTGTTCTGTGGCCGGAAATTGCTCATGCGCTCCGGCGTGACGCGCAGCCTCAATCTGTTTCGTTAACGTGCAATATGCACGCCTTGGCTACGCATTTCCCCGACGAGCTTCGCGATCGAATCCTTGTGATTCGGGAACATTCTCCTCACAGCCGTATGGGAATTTCCCGCATTAAACAAGGAACGAGCTTTCTCAAGCACTTCTGGAGTTTCCTTCTTCCGTCGTTCTTCTTCTTCATGCCGTTGTTGTCGCCGAGCCTCTTCTTCGGCAATCTGCGCAGCTTCGGCTGAGTCCCATGGAATTGTGATCCCCAATTCTTTTGCAGCTTCCTCATACGCGGTTTCCTCAGCTTCTTCGAGGTCGGAGTGGAGGAGTGTGGCCTCGGGTTTAAGCTCCATTAACTTGGCCTTGGCGGCAGTCAGCGCCTCAGGAGCGAATCTCTCCTTCGCTGATTCAGTGACCTCAGCTATTTCGTCTTCCATCTCCGCCTCGTCTGCCGGACTTCCGTCGTATTTACCTTCGGCTACCTCATGCTCCGTCGTGATATCTCCTTCGATTTCCATCACGCTTTCGCTGTTCGGCAGCAGTGTCGGAAATAACTCGCGGGCCTCGATGCTTCCGCCCAGCTCGTACCAGGTTTCGGTAACTTGTCGTTGGACTACTTCGAGTGGCATTGATTTTTCCTTTCAGGTTTGCGCCAGACTCCGGCAATGCCGGATCGTCGCGCTCGGTTTGTGTGAATGGGACAGAACTTCGCCATGACCGTAGCTTAGGACCGACGTAGCGAGGTTCAGGTTTGGCGTGCGCGGCATTCATGCAACAGCTTCTCCGCGCAAGCGGCGGGCGACTTTGACTCCGTCAAACAAGACGGAGCCGCCGAAGCGGATGCGTGGAATTACGTTGTTGCGCGCGAGACGGTATACCTTCTGCAGAGAGGAACGGAACATCTGCGCAAGTTCCGCTGCGCGGAGTGGATGGTCGATGCGTTCCAGCTTTTCCAGAACGCCCGTGTTAATAATGGGCAACGAAGAAAGAGACACAGCTCCTCCTTGAAGGTCGGACACCTATAGCGCCGACTTCTTTAGTTTTGGATTTTTATTGGGAGTGGCGCTCGGTGCCTCCAGGGAACCGGCGCTGGTGAAGATCAAGCAGCCCAAATTTCAGGCGGCAAAAATTCTAATACACGATCTAGGCTGTGGATTACAACCTAATTAAAATGAAAAGTTGCTTGGTTCGTCGAAGAGATTGAACGGCGTAAGAGCGCGACGCACTGCCGGTTTGATGGTGTCAGACACCGCCCATCCCGCCTTTCTGGCTGGTTGCTAGCAGACAACAGGTACACAATTCGCCCTGCGACCCACGCCAATTCTGACTGACGGACTGACGGTGATTCACAAATGCGGTTGCGATAGTTGCGTTGATGCTCAAGAACCTCGTTGCTAGTAATCGCCAGTTGCAGCTCCATTTTTGTGTCCTCGTGCCGATATGCTCGGCTCTGTGCCCAAACATCGAGTTGCTAATTTGATTACGCTGCCGCGTCCACGTTCGCCTGGACCGGGTTGAACGCGAAAGGTAGTTGCCGTGGATCGTGCGCCGCCCAGTAGCGGTCGGTATCGGTCACGACGCCGTCCCAGACGCGCCGAACTCGTTTCCTCGGTGCGCGTTTCTTAGGGTGATAGGGAGCCTGCGTCTTCTTCCTGCGCAGCATCTTGTTCATGCAGCACCTACCTGGGCAGTCAGATCCTCCTCCTTCACCAACGAAGACTTGGCTGGCGCCTTCTTCTTAGGCTTTGCGATCAGCGACACAATGTCGGAGTGCCAGTACTGAGCCAGCAGCCGGATCAAACGCGTCGCATCCTCGAACTTCACTTCGGCGACGTAAACGCCGCCTCCGGAGTCCAGCTCGCGAACGCACAGGATTTGGCCAGGACCGTAGAGCTTGTGGTCGGCGAGGCGTGGGTCGGGCTTGGTTTTCTTCGTCATGCGACCGCCGTCTTCGTGTTCTGGATGTAGTTGTCGAGGTCAACCCGGTCAAATACCAGACGCTTGCCGATCTTCGCGAACGGAATGGCGCGCTTCCAGGTCAATGTGTAGATAAACCATTCAGTGGCGCCGAGATAGGCGGCGGCTTCCTTGATGCGGAAATAGCGCCGGTCGGGTTCGGGGACGGGTTGGCGGTTGATGGTGCGCGGCTTGCTTTGAGTAGTCATAGAGTTGATATATATGTAGACCCATTATACACTACTGTGACCACAAATGCAAGAAAAACCTAGACGATGCCAGCCCTCGCCAGCGGCGATTTAGGGCTTGCGTGTGTGGTCAAGTTGTGTTTAACTATGTCTATTATTATACCACAGCTATGACCATAAATACAAGCCCGATCCAGACGATAACCGACCTCGCCAACCTTAAACCGACCAAGGAAGCGCTGCGGGGATTCCGCAAGAAGTACGATCTCGACTCCGAGCTTGACTCCGCGCCCGCCAAGTACGGCAAAGGCTCGGATGAGCGCTTGCTATTTTTCCGCGATCTGGCGCAGCGTCTTTGGACCGATGTCGGAGATGCTGGCGGGCTCGATATACTGCATGAGCTATTCTTTTTGTCGGTCTGGCCCGGCGCTGTCGGCATCGACTGGAGACGGCAACGGATCGTCTATCGTCCCGAGGGCACGCTCCAGGGAGCGTTCTATGCGTTGCTGACGCACAGCCATCTGGCCAAGCGATGCGCGAATCCAGATTGCACGGACCCGTTCTTCATAGCAGAACGCGTGGATGAGCGCTATTGCTCGACGCGTTGCAAGCGCGTCGGCAGACTGGCTAGTAAGCGGGACTGGATGCGGGAAGCACGGAGGAAGGGATGAAGCGCAAGCGCAAACAAAAACTGGGTCGCCGTGATCGTGGCGAAGGCTCTCTGTTGAAGACGGCGCGGAGTCGCTTTTTGTATTCACAGTTCTATCGCGATGGTAGGCAAGTTCGAAACAGTACCGGCACAACCCTGTAGCAGACGGCGCTCGAATTCCTTCGCAAGCAGATGGGCGACCGTGACCGTGGATTCTCGCCACTGAGTGACGTGAAAAAGATCAGGTACGCCGATCTCCGCAAGGGTCTCCTTGCGAACTATACGGAGAAGGGCAACAAGTCGCTCCGGACGATGGCGAATGGCGAGGAGACAATCTGCGGTCTACCGCAGCTTGATGAATTTTTCGGCTTTGACAAGAACAACAATCACGGTCCTTCCGTCGTGCAGATCACGACGGACAAGGCGCGGCAATTCGTTGCTGAGCGTCAAAAACAAGGCGCGGGCAATGCGGTTATCAATCGCTCCCTCGCTTGTCTTCGTCGCATGTTGAAGATCGCCCACGAAGATGGCAAGCTGCCCATTATGCCTGTCATTCGCTTACTCAAGGAACCGTCAGCGCGAAAAGGATTCGTGGAGCTAGGCAAGTTCGAAGAGCTTCTCGGATTGCTGCCGACGCATCTTCGTCCCTACATCACGTTTCTATATTTCTGCGGCGGACGCAGGGGCGAAGCGGAGCTGATCGAATGGACGCAGGTTGATCTTGAGCGCCGCCTGATTCGACTGGAAGGCGATCAGACGAAAAATGAAGACGCACGGTATGTGCCGCTGCCCTCACGTTTGGTCACAATGCTCGATGAGATCAAGCCGAAGCAGGGCCGAGTCTTCGACACGACCAATCTGCGCAAGGAGTGGATCAAGGCTTGTGCAGCTTGCGGCCTAGGCACTAAAATCGAATTCGAGGATAAGCCCTATGATCCTCACTACGAGGGTCTGACGCTGCACGACTTTCGTCGCAGTGCAGCTCGAAACCTCCGGCTGGCGGGAGTACCAGAGACGGTCATCATGAAGATCGGCGGATGGAAAACTCGCAGCGTTTTCGACCGTTACGCAATCGTTAACACCGATGACGTGACGGCGGCAATGCGTCAATGGGAAACGGCCTCGCTCAAAAAACTCGCCTTGGAGAACGGTGAGACTTCGGTGATACTTGAGGGGTCGTAAGCTCGTAAATTATTGATGGCGCTATCGTCTAGGGGTTAGGACGGAAGATTCTCAATCTTCAAACCCGGGTTCGATTCCCGGTAGCGCTACCAAACCTTTCTTCGCATTCAGACGTAGCTTTCTGTTCCCGTTCAGACCCGGTATTCCCTCTCAAATTCACGCAGTTGATCGATCTCTTGCTGGAGTTTTCGTTGCTGACGTTTTCGCTGCGGAATGAAGATCGCGAGCCACAGGATGAAGATCGCGAGGATTGGGCCTACGCTTAAGAGCATTTGCAACGGCTGACGGATGTCTCGAACCATCATGGGTGTGAGGACCATCGCGATGCCCACGAAACAGACGATCAGGCCCGAGCGCAGCCAGATGTTCCGGGAATAGTCGCGCCGTTTCTCGAGCCCCTGCCGATACGCCTGCAGAGTCGTTTTCAGGTCGACATCGGATGATGCCGACTTCGGCCAAAGAATCGTATAGGCCTTGTAGCCACTGTAAAGGGCCCAGAGACTTAGCAGGCCGAAGCCCAGACGCATGGTCCAAAATCCGGCCGGGCCCAAGCCGAAGCTGTGGAACTTTTCCGGAAAGATGAGAAATCCCCAGCCGAACCAGAGGAAGAGTCCAGCTCCGATTGCTGCGGCCCAGATGACAGCGATGCGCGCTTTCTTCTCCATTCGTTGCGCTTTGAGGCGCAGTGTATCCGCGGACATTTTGAATGCCTCCGTTGGCTGGCTTTGCCAGAGATTTTGCGGGTCGTGGTTGTGGAATTCAGTCGGCATGAACTCCTCCTTTTCCTCCGTCGCCTTGTTCGCCGAACCAGCGCTTGAGAATTTTCTTGATGCGATGAATCTTCATGGCAATGTTGGCGGGTGATAGTCCTGTGATTTCGCTGATCGCAGCGGCGGGCATGCCTTCGAGATAGGAGACGATGATCTGACGATCGAGCGGTTTGAGCCGCTGGATGAGCGTGGAGAGGCGTTCGAGCGCCTGGCTTTCATCAATGGCGAGTTCGTCAGGAGTGTTGCCAGGGATGGTTTCAATTGTCTCAACATCTTCGAGATTTACCAGCCTCTCACGAAGGCGGCGCTGCCGAATGACGTGCCCGGTGGCGACGTTGTGGGCGACGCGATACACCCAGGTTCTCAGGGAACATCGCTGATCGAAATTGGAGAAGCTGCGCCAAAGATGGAAGTGAATTTCCTGGAGCAGGTCGCGACGAGTTTCTGCGTCTAGTTCGTAGGCTCGCGCGAGGCGATCGAGCGCGGAGCCGTAGGTTTCCGCCGCCTGCTCGTAAAGGGAAACCTGAGTCGCGTCTTCCGTCGGCATGGCTTCTAATCGCTGCACACTAAGGTAGTCGTTGGAGAGGGAGATTTCTAACAGAGGTAGCTAAGTTGCCCGATCGCTTGGCGTTGCGGGAGGTCTGGCTCACTTCTCGGGAACCGGACTGCGAAACAAAGGGTCTCTCCACTCCGCGTTCGCCTTCCGCTTCGCGGGCCGCAACGCTCCAGTCGAGATGACAGCTATCGAGATGACCATCCAGCCCTAACGCGCTGCCAGCAGTGATTGCAGCTTGCGAACCGCGGCGGGGATGTCGCGGGCCGTGGTGCCGCCGTAGCCGAGGATGAATCCTTGGCGCGGATGTTCCATATACATACGAGAGAGAGGCCATATCGAAAGCCCATGGCGAACAGCGCGGGCGGAGATTTCCTCGTCGCTGCGACTGCGCCTGAGAAATGCGGTCAGGTGCATGCCGGCCTCATCGCCGATCATTTCCAGTGTTTGCGCGCAGGTCTTTATCAGATTATCGACAAGCACGCGTCTTAGGTTTCCATAAAAGACTCGCATGCGGCGGAT
>Ga0335073_10007298_pt1 | contig 15496 bp, 22 predicted proteins | sample Lox_Sample_22_FD_207093 | JGI IMG/M metagenome (GOLD analysis project Ga0335073, IMG submission 207093) | Soil microbial communities from Loxahatchee National Wildlife Refuge, Florida, United States - Lox_Sample_2.2 | ecosystem: Environmental > Terrestrial > Soil > Wetlands | place: USA... | reverse complement strand
CACCTCTCCAGCCACCCACGCTACGTTTATTTTTGGTGGTCTGTCCAATATAATCTCTCGTCTTTTCTGACCAGCAAGGAGTCGTTCGTTAACCGGCGCGACGCGTCAAATTTAAAGTCAGGGGGCTTTGTGGATGACAAACTTACATGGCCCTTCCAACGCTCCAGGTTGTCAACCGTCAAAAAATAAAAGTGGTCCATCCAACGCGCGTCTAACGGCCGTGCAAGGGGTAAAATCATTAGCGGCAATTTGGTGCGAAATTCAACTTCTCAACGGTTGCGAACATGGTCTTATCCTGGGCAACCGGAGAAATACTGTTAGCGGTTGAATATGACACCATCTGCAACGGTTCGGGGAGTTGAACGGAATAGTTTCCTTGCTTTGTGCACAATTTCCGTTAGCTGGAATTAATTTTCGCGCGAAATAGAGTTTAGGAGGCTGGCTGGTTGCACGCGGCAGTTGCATTCATCTGCAGACTAGGACCGTTCCCTTGGAAAGAGTCCGACGGTTAGAAATGCTTTGTTTGGATGTGCAAGCAAAATGGTTTTATTCCACCATCTTCCGGAAGGAGTAAGAACTCCCTTCGCTATGCTTCGGCAAGAAGATTCTATAACTGAAACTGCAACTTAACGACGGGCAAAAAGAAGGTTAGATATGTTTGAGCTACTAAAACTGCGGCCCGTGTTCGGTATTCGGCTATTTACATTCACTCCAAATTAGGAGCCGGAATCTTGGATCTCGGTGTTTAAGTTGGTGTGACGCTGTCCCGCATTGACCCACAGAGGACAGTATAGGACCGAGAAGAATAAAGTTTTTGTGAATGCAGTCTGAAATCGAATCTTCCTTTGTCTCATTTTTCCGCTGCGATCGTCGCTCAATATCTGCGGTGCTGCGGTTGCTGCCTTGTTGTATTCAGGAACCACCACACGCCTCTGGAAATTAGACAGGTGCACGGACAAAATACAATGGAAATTTGGCCACCCTCCACGTACCCATTGTTTCACATGTGCTGTGTACCCAACCCCACGCTATTTTCGAGATATGATCGGCAGACTAATAAATACAGACTCTCTACCAGGTCTATCTACACAAGTGGGCCAATTGCCAAAACACCGGTACTGTCTCTCTCCCATCTATCTTGCCTATCTCTTGAGAAGGATGTCTTTGCTGACTGTCTAGAAATGTCGCTGTTGTGCTGTTGTATCCCCCGCGCACCAGTTAAACCCCCACGCCTTAAAGATAAGTCTGCGCGAGAGTCGTACGAACTCGTAAACCTGCATCCCCTCCCACAAGAAGTCTGGGAGAGAGTCTTAAAATTCTTACCCCTGCATACTTTATGGCGAAATGCTCGTCCGGTATGTCGGCACTGGAACCGAACTGCCATGGATATCGTCTGGAAGAGACTAGTGGATTCGACTATCATCGACGTACAATGGCAAACTTCCGAAAAACGCATTCGGCAGCGATTGTATCCTATTCTCCCAAAGTCACCCGAGACTCTAGATTGCAAACCCTTTTCAACTATCGCACGTTGGAATCTGCCTGAATTCGAGATGGCCTTGTACAACGCAGAACGGGGACGGTATAAATGTACAAATGTCATATTACTCTTACCCTCTGGGAAAACATGGCAGAATGTCGCTATCTTTGTCCTTACTCGGTCAACAGCAACAAAAGATCTGTGGGAGTTTGCGCAATTCTCCGGAAGAGGTATCGATCTCACCAAGGAGTTTTTCGAACTATCTTGGTTAGCAAGGTGGAGGGTGACGTTTTGTGAGGGTGAAGAGAGGAAGTCGACTTCGACTAGAGGAGATATGCATTTGGACCATGTTACTGTTCCACTGGCGCAATTTGTCAAGTTGGCGGCGTTTGCTGAAGAGGAGGAGTGGCCCAATCTCGCTAAAATCGATGGGTTTGATAGGACTAAGGGGAAAAGTCGGCCTAATTCAGGGGTCGGTACGCCGCGAAGAAGGAGTGAGCCGAATGGCGACTAACGAACGTCTACCGTGTTATTTTTTGTTCAGCTTCAATCTCAGCGATTCTTGGAATTGTTGAAGGATACCGATAGTTTAGCGACAAAATGTATATCCTAGGTCAACTTGTGGTGTGAGAGATATTTGCATGTTGTGGGTACAGGCGAAGCATTGTTACGATTAATAGGAGATTCAACTCTTCCCTGTACGATTAGACCTACTGTATCATTATCCCTATCGTTACGTAGTGCATAGTCTTATCGGCTTAAATGACCGTAGAGACCTTTCGCTGAGATAGGAAGATAGTCGAAGTAATAATAATACGAGGATGGAGGACAAATCACAAATATATGCATGTTCACATTCGATGCGATGAGAATTCCTCATTAACTTAGCACGGTCATTACGACCCGTAGGATACCTTACGTTATGACACTACTCGCGACTTCCCAAGATATGTATACTACGACAACATGCCAGCATCCAATCCCATGGCCCTTAAAAACAAATTCGTGTTATCAATCTTACTCTTCGCAATTTCCGGGGGCAAACTCTTCGATGCAATGACGTTGTCCATAACTTGATCCCTAAATACAGTTAATCACGACTCTCACGGGAAAAGGAGAATCGTCATACCTACACTCCGCAACCAAAACATGTTGTTGCTCCATATTCGCTCCAATAGCCACACTTGCCAAAAATTGCCATATATAAACATCATCTCCCCACGCTCCTCTGGGAGGGAATACATTGGACCAGTGTCCTTCCATCAACGAAAAGAATCTGTCGAACGTAGATTTCCATTCTTTCACTTCGACTTCGTCCATGGAGACTTCGCTGTTGAATATGATTTGAGAGCGAGAGAGAAGCAGAGTTAAGAAAGCGAGACCGATCTTGGTTTCGGCGATAAAGGGAAGAGAGTTTCTATCGAGGAGAATTTGCATTAGACCGATTAGAATACCAAGATCAGAGGTTTCGATTAAGGGAACAATAGGCGGAATGACACTTGAGAGGAAGGTTTCGATAGATTCCTTTACTGAAGTTGGAAGCGATGGAGAATTTTCTAGGTAGCGACCTTGGGAGATAACATCCAATTGCTGGAGATGCGCAATTATCATGGTGAGGATGGTTAGACGTTGGTCCGCATTAATAACGAGAAACACTCGGGGTATGGCCTTTTTGCCTTTGAGATACGATAAAAATGAAATGAAGGGATGGATTTGGTTTCTACTGTCAAAAGGTTGTAGAATATCAGAGTATACCCTTGATCAATAGGTTCCATGACACCAAGCTCATTCCAAAGTCGATCTAACAATTCTTGTCTCCTTTCATCTGTTAACGGGGATCCTCCTGGTCGTCGTTCCTCTTCCAAATCAAGTAGAATATCATACACATTCTCAATAGCTCTCAAAACTCTTCTTTCAGAATGTCTATCCTTATCACCAAAAACCTGTAATTAGCACAACCTTCACACAAAAGGGTCAATTACTTTTTGTTCCTCCGCGTTAATAGGCTTCCTAACATCCAACAAAGCTCTAGGCCTTCCACTTCCATGAAACGCAATTTTCCCCAATGCACCTTCTAAACTCAACGCTTCCTGTTTAGGACGACTTCTCGCATGTTGTACAGCCTTCAAAACCTGATTTTCCATCAACCGTTTACCTCTCCCACGTAAATATGTTTGTGCCATCGAATTCAGAGGCTGATTAGGATGAGATCTCGACCTAATTGCAGTATGAACTTGATAATAAAAGTCTTCGAGATGAGGTTGTGAAGGATCTGCCAAAAGTTGACTAATTGAAATACGCTGAATGAAATTTTTGTCTGCTGGTGTCATGAGACCGTTGTACTTTGACATTTCGTTTAACTTTTGGTTTCGTTTACGGCGTTTGGCGTCTTCTGCTAGAAGACGTGCATTTTCAGCAGCCATGATTTCTTGGAAATTGGGTGGTGGATGTCCTCCTGGAAGACTTGTGGGGCGGGAAGGAGGAAGGTTGTTTTGTCGCACTGGTGAGCGCTGAGGTGATCTCTGGGAAGGAGGCACTGGTGCAAGCTGTGGAGGTCCAAATTGTTGTGGAGGAGAGAAAGGTTGTTGTACAGGGGGTCCTCGTTGATACTGTGGTTGTTTGAACTGCGCTTGATCATCTATGTACTGCTGTTGACTCACATATTGCGGCACTGGCGGTCCTGCTATTGGGATCTCGGGTTGAGCTTGAGGAGTTGGCACTGGTTGAGCAGGAAGAAGCGGTACTGGTTGACTAGCCGGAGCCTGCTTGCTAGATAATATCTGTGCCTCAACTTCTTCTAAACTCATATACTTCTTTGCAGCCTTTGGTGGTTCAGGTTTGGCAGCAGCAGGAGGAGCCTCCAGGTTGGCCCAGAGGGCAGGATTTGGAGCAAGTGGTTTCTTAAGTCAGTACAAACACACAAGGTAAACATACAGTCTTCATTTGGGGCTGAGGAGGTTGCTGTTGAAGCTGCTGTCGCACAAAACTAGTCTTTTGCTTTTGACGTTGTACTTCGGCCTGTCGTGCGGCTTGTGTTGGTGGTGGTTGAGTAGGCCCATGACTTCGAGTATAGGTCATTTGCTCTTCTTCCATCACGTTAGCAATCTTGGCCGTCTTTCCAAAATAATCAAAATCTCGCCCTGTTCAGGTCAGACAAAGGTTCTTCTTCGCAGTGTTACCCATATCTGCTGCTGAGGATCCAAAGGTCTCGTCATTATATTCGTCCAAAGTCTCGTCAAGTTGATCGCCTAAACCATCGTACGTATCCTCAAAGTTGTAACTATCAGGATATTAGAACCCTATCCCAGAACAGACAAGGCAAGCATACGTTTCTTCATCGTCATCCGGTAGATTAGCGAAATGGTCATGAAGTGAGAACGCCATCTTCAGCGAAGGGTCAACTCAGTGACGCCGTGATGAAAACGAAGCAAAATCAAAGCTCAAAATGTACAAGTTGCAGTCGCGTTCAGAATTTACGAAATTAAACTTTTCAAAAAGTTACGCCGTTCTCGGCGGTCTCGCAAAATGACTGCGGAGCACAAATGTGCCAACGACGACTGCAACAATCCCGCCAACAATCGCTGCTCTCGATGCAACGCAGTATGGTACTGCAGCACAGACTGCCAAAGAACAGACTGGCGTCAGCGCCATAAAGGGCTTTGTGGTGTCACAAATCCTGCCCCTATCACTTCCCAAATGGAGTCTATTGTTGACATTCCGTGTGTCATGATACAGGCAAACCATCGAGGTTACAGAGACATCAATCTTCCTTCCACAGACCCCATTTTCGCCTCCGAACCGATACCCGTTACTGTCCAGTTCGGCTACCCACTCGTAATGAAACGGACCCAGTTTGGCCGACAACGGTCACCAGCCACAGATAATCAGCACGCCACATGGTTGAACATCAATCCTTCCACTGGGTGGGCACCAGACCCATGGCAACATTCCATCGGTAATGTCATTGTGGCGAATGCCAACAAGTCACCCTTAACAGGGGACGTCCTGGCTGCGATTGTAGATTATGTTTCCGAAATCTTGGATGAATTTAGCGCGGGAAGGGGTTCTGATGTCAGGAGGAAATTTTATAATCGGCGACGTTTGGACGACTATATTACCCGCCACGGGCAGTCCACCTCGGATTATCAAGCTCAACTGAAAGAAATTCAGGAAAAGGTTAGAACGGGAGAATTGAAATGGGACCGAAATTCGGTTCAAGCTAATTTTGGAAATCGTGCGAGATAAAAAATTCTATTTCGATATCATTTACTTGAATGCGAGTCTCATCTTCCCAGAGCACATTAATTCTCCGACGATGAAAAGTGTCAAGTCGTCTTTAAAACCAATTTGCCAGTCGTCCTGCGTCCCTACCCATTAGCCAAGGTAACTACCGAATTGAACCTCTAGATCTGACTGTGCCTGGGCGGCATCTTTCAGATCATACACCTTTGAGACAGTAACTTTGAAATGTCCGTTTGACAACAAATGCATCAATTCAGTCGCATACAAGTCAAATTCCTCTTTGGTTTGAATGTAAACCCCCATGTTCGGTCTGCACACCTTCAAACACTTGGGAGACAGAATCAAAGGCGCAAAGGGTGGAACTGCACCAGAAGCGTTTCCAAAACTAATCATACTTCCTTTACGAGCAAGACAGTCTAGTGACAATTCCCATGTAGTTTTTCCAACCTAGAGGTCAGACTCATCGTAGAAGATACCATACCCCATCATAGACACAGATGACACCTTCTCCATTGGTCAATTCCTTGACTTTGGAAAGAACAGTATCGTGTTCGTAAGACTGGATGACGTGCTCGAATCCAGCTTCTTCGGCCAATTTGGCTTTTTCGGCACTGCTCACTGTCCCAATGGAATGGGCTCCGAGATCTTTGAGGATTTGGCCGAGAAGGAGACCTGTACCGCCTGCTGCTGCGTGGACTAGGATCCAATCGCCCTTCTTTACGGCATATGACTCTCTTACAAGGGTCAGGACAGTCAAGCCGCCGACCAGCGACCCAGCAGCGACCTCGTCCGAGACATTGTCAGGAACCTTGCTCACAAACTTAGTAGGTGCGACTGTATACTCTGCATACGCCTGCCATCAGAACAAAAGTCGCTAAAAGAAAGTCACCCCCTCCGAGAAGTAAGAGACCCGATCTCCCTTTTTCAAGTCGACGACCCCCTCGCCTAAAGCTTCCACAACCCCAGCCCCTTCCCCGCCAAGGATATATGGAGTCTTTGGGATAGGATACAGTCCGCTTCGAAGATATCTAAAACAACGTTTTAGCCAAAAGACAACATGGAAACGTCAAGCAGTGGATGGGAAATTACGTATCCTTGAAATTGATTCCGGCAAAGCTGTTTTTGATGAGGATTTCATCCTTCCCTGGTTTCGGAATGGGAAGATCACCGTACTCTAGAGCTTCCAGTCCTCCCTGCTTTCTGATAAAGACTGCTTTCATTGTGGACATTGTGCGTATTGCTGATGATGGACTTGACAATTGATGGAGTAGACGGCCAAGTCGCACGGACATCCAGCGGGGACTGCGGCGGCTGCGAAACTTTACATGATGTGCATCACGTGAATGATATCATTTCTCGTGATGAGATATCAAGCGAGGAACTATGGGCTCAATTTCCCGAGGCTAATCACGACATTTGGCTTCTTAAAAGTTAGAATTGCTTAATATATAATATGGCACAGTTAATCTCCGGCTACTTTCTTGATGAGATAGACTCCACCGGGTTTGCATCATCTCCGATCTCGGGGACTGCTGTCTGTCCCGGAGATTGATCGACCGGACACAGCCCCGTCCAAGTGCAGTCGCTTTGCAGCAAGCCGTTTTGTGCGCATTGCCCTCGCTTTTATCGCACGTACCAGCAACCTCCTTCAGCATTGCCCTCCTTTTCACATCCCCACTGAGGATGGATTTCAGTAATACGCGTGCCCTTCTGATCGGAGCGGGAGGCATAGGCTGTGAGCTTCTCAAAACACTTTGTCTGCACACCTTCAAGGAAATCTTCATCGTACTAATCTCCCTTCCCCCTAAAGGTCTGTATCTTGCTTACATCGTTTGTGAAGGTCGACTTGGACACAATCGATTTATCTAATTTGAATCGCCAATTCCTTTTTCGCTTAAGCCATATTAAGAAGTCTAAGGCGCTGGTATCGTATCCTACTGCAAACGAGTGTGTTGATAGATTGTAGGTCGCTAAAGAAGTTGCGCAAAAGTTCAATCCAAAAGTCAAACTTGAAGCACGTCACGCGAATATCAAAGATCCGGAATTCAATATTGCTTTTTTCAAAGGATTTAACATCGTATTTAATGCATTAGATAATTTAGGTATATATTGACTAACACGAGATGGTTAACCGTAGATGCCAGAAGACATGTCAATAGAATGTGTCTCGCCGCTAATGTTCCATTAATCGAGTCTGGCACAACTGGTTTTCAAGGACAAGTTCAACCTATTGTTATGGTATTCAAAGCGATTGTTACATTCTAATTATAGGGAAAAACGGAATGTTATGATTGTAATCCAAAGCAAGTACCGAAATCTTTTCCCGTGTGTACTATTCGATCAACCCCATCACAACCGATACACTGTATCGTATGGGCAAAGTCATATCTCTTCACTCAGCTTTTCGGAATCGACGAAGATGAAGTCCCTGAGGTTGACCACACCGTAGACGAATCCAATAGTACTTTCTTTTTCTGCCCTCTTACTAATTGCCAGTGGAGGAAATAGCGAATTTGAAGAAGGAAGCAGAAGCGTTGAAGGTCATGAAAGCAGCAATGGGCACACCCAAATTCGCCTCAATCGTCTTTGAAAAAGTATTCAACACAGATATTCATCGTCTTCTTTCAATGTCCGATATGTGGAAGGCCAGAACTCCTCCGAAACCTCTCTCATACAACGACTTTGCTCTCCCATCAGACGAAGAAATCGAGAAACCTTCCAACGACGATCAGAAGATATGGGACCTGACCACCAACATAGCAGTCTTCAAACATAGCCTCGATCGTCTAAGTCATCGATGGAAAGCAATTCAAACTCCCGATGCAGTACAAGTACTCAACTTTGACAAAGACGACGTGGATACCCTCGACTTTGTCTCTGCAACGTCAAACATACGGTCTACGATTTTCTCCATTCCAACGAAATCTAAATTCGACATTAAACAAATGGCTGGGAATATCATCCCTGCAATCGCAACTACAAATGCTATTGTTGCGGGATTATGTGTACTCCAAGCAATTCATGTGTTGAAAGGGGAACTTGATAAAGCGAGGATGGTGTTCATTTCTAGGAGAGCCGATCAAGCTTTTGCAGCAGAACCTTTAAGGCCGCCAAATCCTGCTTGTCAGGTTTGTGGGATTGTTCGTACAGAAATGCAAATTGCGGCGGAGACGACGATAGGAGATGTTGTTGAAATGCTACGTGATGAATTGGGATATGGGGAAGAGATTTCGGTGTTGGGAGATGGAGGGAAGTTACTTTATGATATTGATTTTGATGATCTCTTAGAGAGGACTCTTAAGGATTTGGGGATTGGGGAGGGTCGCACGTTGACTATTGTGGATGAAGAAAGTGACAGAGTGAACGTTGAGTTTATTATTTCGGAGGGCGATTCATTTTTGACGCCGAACGTTGGAGATATTCCAATCAAACCACCGGAAGCAAAGCAGGAAGATAAAGGACCAAACGGCGTCGCACTTGAGAATGGAACGGGGAAAAAACGGTCCCGAGAGGATGAGAACGAAGATCTGGATTTCAGAAAGAAAGCAAGAGTCGGAGTTGAAGGTCAAGGTCCGAACGACATTATCATCATAGATGAGGACGATGATGCAGTCTTGATAGACTAGGATCATACAATATTACACATCATTATTCATAAACCATTCCTCCATCTATGGTTATTGTCGTGCCAGTCATATACTCATTTATCGCCATCATCAACGCAACCTGTGCTATCTCCTCAACTTTTCCAAATCGCTCCATACCAATTTTTGAGACCAAAGATTCACGCCACTTTTCGGGGAAATCTTTGGTCATATCTGTATCGACATAGCCTGGTGCAATTGCATTTACCCGTATTCGAGGTGCTAATTCTTGAGCAAGTGATTTCGTGAATCCAATCATCCCAGCTTTCGAAGCTGCATAAATCGTTGAGCCTCTTCCCCCGCGATAGGCTAGGCCTGACGAGACATTTATGATACATCCAGGGACTAACGTCAACCTCAAAGCACCAGTATCAGAGCACCTTTCTTTCTTAACATTACTTTGGAAACTGTTCTGGATGCTAGTATAGTGCCAAGCAGATTAGTATTCAAAACAGACGTAATGGTCTGATAATCCGTTCGATAAAGCAGCGAGCTATGCGTTATCCCAGCGGCATTGACCAATATATCTATCGAAGCATCCTACCATTACAAGTTTTCCCTTACTGAATTACATTTTCTGCCTCGAATTTAGTCCAGGTCTCCTCGGCGGCAACGTCTCCTGCAACGCATTTGTGTCCATTCGAAGGCAATTCAGCTACACGAGCGTTAATAGTGTCGGTATTCCTTCCAACGAGAATACAAGACACTCCATTGCGAGCCAATGCCTGAGTTATCCCAAACCCAATTCCTCGTGAAGCTCCAGTGATTAAAGCGGTCTTGCCCGCGAGTGTCGCAAAATTCATGTCGCCATGTGTTATGCTGCGTGGTGTGAAGGGAAATTTCAAGGGGAAAATTTAGGCGCAATTTAGAGGCGCGCAGCAGCCAACTTAAAATTCCCCTTGAAACGTTGACAATATTCTCCGAGAAGGAGACCAGTGCGTCCAATGTGCTCGGATATTGCGACAAGATGAGGAGATTTTGCAGGTCGGCGGTGCAAAACGAACTGATATCCCTACCCGAATCTACTCTTTGACCTTTGGAAGATTTATTAGATTCAGGCACCGCGGGGTCAATGGTCTTTATCCTTGCCCACAGATTGTCTCTGTTTTAAACCATTCTCCTTTGATGAACAGCTTGGCCGAAACTGGAGGCTGACTGAATATGAGTAATGCTGGCAAGCTGCGGACAGGAATCACTTCGATTGCAACAACTGAGAACTTATTCAAACAAGTCGAGACAGAAGCTTCTTGGCGAACGTTCGTACGAGTTGGAAGTAAAAGACACTGAAAATGGCCATGCAGCCCCACTTGACACAAATTCAGTGTCATCATTGCCGTGTTGTGGTCACGGGCCTCGTCAACTTATCCCCCCCTCTGACATCCTGTGTCTCAGCCGAAATGGATAAGTTTAAGATAGCACATGTCAGTGCAGCCTGCGTGTTATTCTTGGAGTATAATAGTACAACATAAGAAAGGCCTCGGAATCTTTTGTTTATTCTTGTATCGTCGTTTCATACCACGTTCAATCACGACTCCAACCGGCATCTTTCTCTGGTATTACGAAGAATGCAAAAAGACCAACACCTCCGTCGATCGAGAAGCTGGAGGGATCTTTCATCCTTTATGTCAAGGCGGCGATTAACAGGAGACGATCCCCCACCAGTGCCAGTCAAAAGAGCATCATCTCTAGGACAGGCACGCCTCGAGGCCAGAAAGTCACGACTATTTCACACCGACACCAACCATAATGTGACCACTACAACCACAAATCTTCCAGACCAACGAGGAAAAGAACGCGCCTTCCAACGGCGAGAGAGTGTCAGACGGAAACCTGTCAAAAAGAACCCACCTGAAAGCTCTGCTCCAGTCAGTCCTTCCCAAGCATTTCGACGAGAAAGTCATCTTCCAGGCTTTGCGTTCTCACCGCAAGCTTTGGAACCTTCACCTCCGCGCACCCACAAACGTTCATCCTCATTTAAAGAATTTGCTGCAGCTATGCATTCGAGATCCTATTCTGCTTCAACAGCGGGCCATTCGCGAATGGCATCTGAGATGTCAGTGCCCATGATCGCCGATTTCGATCTGTCGAAACACCAAGATAGCCGATACTTCCTTTCAGATCCACCGTTGAACTTCGATTTCGAAACCCCCAAATCACCGGAACAGGAACTCTCAGCTGAAGAGAAAGCCGAGATAATCAACAATGCTTCTCCCATGCATGTCGTCGATATCCACCGAATCGGTTCCAAATCACCAACAAGAGGTGGCACATTGAAACGTCTTTTCAGTCGTGGAAAATCCAAAAAGTCATTCAGTCCTCGTCTCCCATCAACTCCCAAATCGAGCCCTCCAACAAAAGCGGCCTCTCCAGTCAAGTCGGTACCTATTTTCGAAGCAGCTAACGCAACTACTATTTATCAGCGGCCTGCACTTGTCAAAGCTCCTCTATCTCCCCCACCTTCACCCCATCGTAAGGACGCTCCACCTCGTCTCACAGTTCAAATCCCCGATTCTGCTATGGGAAGGGCCAGTAAAATCTTCGAATCTATTTATGTAGCACATGCACACGCGCAAGAATCTATTGGAAACCAGTGGGAATTTCCAACTCCTCCAACTACGAGTGCAGGACCTTCTTCAGCACCTCCCCGTAGTGTCGACATTCTTGATGCCGCAATGGAATTTACAAGGCGAATCTCCGGACATCGCAACGCACCGAAGCCAAAGAATCATAGGGAACACAATGAAGCGCATCAATCGAGTATGTCTGCGCCGTCAACGCCACAAAGACGCCGTTCTATTAGGGTCATGTCGATGTTGAAGAGGAACAGTCGTATGGTGCACACGTCTTCCGGAAATCTTGTGGTGTTTCCCAAGCCTCCAGGCATGGAATCTGTAGTACAATTAAGTGATGTGGAAGAAAGTGAAGATTCGGGTAAGGAAGATGATGATGATGAAGAGTCAGACGATGAATGGGACGATAGTTCATTTTCATCGAAGAAGCTTGGAAGTCCATATAAAGAACCTGAATGGGAAATGCTTACACCTCCGAACAAGGGAGGCAAAAATTGAAATCTACCGGATATAGACTTGTAGAATTCGACAAATAGCTGGCCTATGCAATGATATACCAAAACTTTTCCAATAACCTTACATTGCCGTTTCCAAACTTCCATAATTAGATCTCTGGATCCGTATCCGGAAATTCGGTATCGGGAACTTCGAGTGCAAATGTTGGTTGAATAGACTAGCAGTTAGCATATATGAACATTGTAGAAACCTGCCGTGACACTGTCAGTGTACCAACTTCCATCGCTGAGTCTGTACCATGATCCTTCAATATGCATTCCCCTAGTTTTAGCACTCATAGACTGTGAGATTTACACATAAACGAATTCCATAATTTCAGGTTCCAAAAAGATCCGGATTTCTACATCTTTGAAATCTGGTTCCAGGAAGTCCTCCTCTACACCTTCTATAATGCATTGCTTTAGCACAATCTCATCGGCGGTCACGGCAATAACCTGGCACGGAAACGACCAAGTGCCGGTTACTCTTTCGGCAAGGAACTTTTGTCCTCTGGCTCGACGAAGAAAGGTCATTGCTTTTCTTGTTGTAAATCGCTCTTCGAACTCTTCGTCGGAAGAACCATGATAGAGATCCTTATAATATCCACCAAAGTACGCTGAGCAAGCCTTGTTGAAATTACCGGGTAAAGCGCTAGCACATTTCCTACCGTCAGATTAATAAAATAGAATAGAAACCTATTTAGCGTGAGCTCAACTTTGGCTTTGGAAAGGATCTCTTTGGCATCAGAAATGTTATCTGCATACTCCGGAAAGACATTATGCCATTCCACATAGTTGAGGAAGTTGGTTAAGAGATCGCACTATACAGATCAGCTTCGAATGCTTGTGAAGTACCGCAAGAAGAATCTCGTCTGTAGTTCTCCACCCGTGCTGGATAGGAAAATGGTGAGTCAAAAAGCCTCGCATGACCCAAACAAAATCAACCTCACTATCGTTCAATACATTTTCATCAACAGCGTCTTTGGCAGCTGCAGCTGCAAAGTCTTGCGCCGTGCCTGCCATCTTCGGATCCAATCCCTGAAACTGTTTAGGACCCTGAAATGAGCAACGCCAAAGGATATCGTTACCGTTCTAATGCCTCCAAATGTAAGATATGCTGAGAAGATTCTCTCACGGTCGATTGAAAAGCGGCGTGCGGCACGGTATTTCTGCACCACCCTTTCAGCCCGACTGCATATCAGGACAATAGTTGAGGAGCACTCACGTAGCTACACTCAATTTAGGATCATATAGTAATTCTTCCTCCTCTGCCTCTGCGACTCTCATAGGCGGTTCAGCGTAAAACTCTTCAAATCCGGTAATAAGGCTAGCTGCACCCTTCGTTCCTTCCAAAGCCTTTGCTCCTTTCACCTATCATCAGATTGAGTTTAAAATGGCAGTCATACCCCTTTAGACTTCTTCTTTTTCTTCTTCTTTTTCTTGGGCTCTTGGCTGAATCCAAGTTCCTGGGTTTGTCCATCTGGAGTTTCCACGGAGACTGTTGTAGGAAATGTAGGGAACTCAGGGGGTTTCGTCGGCAACATCCACTCACCATCTGATTCGAGACTTTCGAATTTGGGAATGTCGTCCTCTTCCAAATCCGCTATTTCAAGGGGAGGAGTATTTTCAACGTCTGAATAGCGAGCCGGAGTGTCGTCTTTAGTGCGATCGGGAGACTTCTCAGGATGACTCTTTTCAGAGCCAGGAAGACCAATTGGTTCAGATGGACGAGTTGGAGGCGTGACAGGACGGTTGAAGATGGAAATAGGAGGTTTTGTAGGGACCACCCCGTCCACTACGCTCGTTGCGGGGGAACCTCGTGCCGAGAATGATTCACCTGGCTGGATATCGTCCAAATCCACCTCTGTCTCGGAGTTATCATGGTCATTCAGATTGAGCTGTTTAATTGAACCATTCACAGTAGTAAACAAGTTGTCCTCGTCAAATTTGTTCAATTCACCCAGGTCGAGAGGTTCGGCATGGAGAGTCATTTTCGAGGGGAGTTTGCCTGTCGTGGGACAAGGCGCAGGTGCTACAACGGTGTCACCCGTCTCCATCTCGGAGGGAGAGGAATTCAAGTGCTCAAATGCGTTGATATGCGTAGACGATGCAAAAGAGACGACACGAAAACGAGGATGGAGTTGTGCGAAAAGTACGCCTCAATAGTCAAAATGGAAATGAACGATAAAAAAGTTTAACCTTATTTTGTGGCAGGCTACCAATTCCAGATACTGAATAAGTGATTACAGGCAGAGTTCAATTCCTACATCCTGGTATAATGCTTTTGAATCTAAAAATGCTCGTCTGCTACACATTCATGGCTTCCAAATGCTCCAAAATCTTTTTGATCCCAGGCAATACATTGTGATCTGGTCCCTCGCCTTGTCGAAATGCTGCATGTGCAAAATCAATCAGTTTAGTCTTAGTTATGTATTGTGGCACTTTTTCCGTCTCATCGTCTTCTTCATCTTCCTCATCCACTACCTCTCCTCTAGCTTCGTTCTGGATCCCAATCTCTATTGCCTCTTCGTCACCTTCATAGACGTACAAAATGCTAGACGAATACATGCGAGATTCATGAGATGAGAGCATGGTGTGAATTGCCTGTGTATCGGCGATTAGTCGTTGTATAATTAGACGTTTGTGCGTAGGATTCTTTAGGGACGCGAAGAAGTTGGTGAAACCTTCAGCCAGCGTCTCGGTCGTGAGACCTCTGCCGTACACTTTTGGATAAATTGTGTGTTCTCCCGCATGTGGGTTCCATACCTATCATGAGAACTTGGATTTATTTGTATAGTACCCGCATTCCGGTCAACCGCAAATGATGGTCCCAACTGGTTGTGGACTTGCTTACATTCTCGAGTCTTAACCTCTTTGCCTCCGGTGTCTTTTCATCGGTTAACACCTTGCCCAACTTGATATCCAGCACACTGGGTCGTCTAAATCCCCATTCCAGATTCTCCAGTACAATAGCCTGTTCAAATCGCTCACTTTCCAGTATATTATTGAGCGTTCCTTCTTCTCCTTCACCAGGTTTAGTGAGCGTTAACTGACCCATATAGGTTG
>Ga0335073_10007297_pt1 | contig 15499 bp, 12 predicted proteins | sample Lox_Sample_22_FD_207093 | JGI IMG/M metagenome (GOLD analysis project Ga0335073, IMG submission 207093) | Soil microbial communities from Loxahatchee National Wildlife Refuge, Florida, United States - Lox_Sample_2.2 | ecosystem: Environmental > Terrestrial > Soil > Wetlands | place: USA... | reverse complement strand
AGGATTTCAAAATAGAAACATTGCTTCCTCAGTGATGGGATTCAGATGGGATGGGTTCGATGCTACTTTGGGGAGTCCCAGTGATTTTGAGGGATTAGGGAGAGTTGTTTTTTGAGAGAGAGTTTTATGAGAGTGTGAGGTGGTTGTTAATACTTACGCTATATTTGGTATAGAGTCTGGGGTTTAAAGAGTTGTTCTGAAATTTGTTATCTGTTTTGCGGATATGGTTTAGTTACCGCAATGGGCTTTTGGTTTTCGGTTTAGGTCTATGAGCTTATTGTTGCGAAAGGGTTTCTCGGTGTGTTTAGACGGTTAAATTAGGAGTTACAATTCGGTAGACTACCTTTTCATTTACAAATTACGACCTTCTTAGAAAATTCATAAACTGGAATTCAAAATATGATCATATCTTTCATAATCTCACACCTCATGATCAGATCATCGTCAGGAGATCGCGTCAACTGTCCTTGATCTCGTGAACTCTGGTGGCAAATAGCGACTTTTGCGATTAGAGGCGATCTCATTGGAATCACGTGAACTCCTGCAGACTGTGGTTTATGGGTTAGGGTTTGTTTGTTTACATGGCGCACAAATCTGTTGATCCCAGGTCAACTTGAAAAATGTCAACTCCAGAACCACTTTCTCTCCGTTCACCGAATCGCCCGAATCCTACTCCCTCTTCGATTCTTAAAAAGACAATTCCTGCACCAGGGACAATTCGGAAAATACAACATACGCGGTTGGCAAGTAGTATTAGTACTCCCAGACCCGCGTCTCCACCTAAAGCTTCAACGCAAGGTGGATCTCCTACAAGACAATGGGCAAGTAAGAGTATGTATAGCCCTACAAGAACACCACGTCCTGCCTCTGTGATCGAACACAAAGTAAATCCCAAACCATTTCTCCGATTTGCTATGGAAGATAAGTTGACTAATAACTAGGTTGAGGCTCCAAACACGGTGGTACGGAATACAAATACGGTGCGAAATAACACTGTGCCAAATACCATTCAACGAGTCCAAAAAATATTCGATCCAAATATACAAACTCCAATTCGATCAACAACACAACAACAAACCACAAACGACCTACTCATCTCTTTTGAAACACCTACTTCTGCTTCCACAGCCACGGCGCCTGCATCTTCCGCATTACTAGATTTAAACGACTTATTAGCTCCTACACCAAATATGACTCGTCACTCACATGAATCTCTATCTCTCGAAGATTCGCGAATTACCGAATTATTAACGACGACATTGGACTCTGAACGAGCAAAATGGCAGGAAGAAGCTGAGATGCGTCGTGTTGCTGAACTCGAATCACTAGCAGCTGATTTACATTCTCAATATCGCGAGAAACATACTAAGAAAGTGGAAGCTTTGAAAGTGACGTATAAAAGACAGTATGAGAAGAAAGTGGGTAGTTTAGAGGAGAAGGTTAAAGAGTTGGAAGGTATAGTGGAAGAATTGAAGAAGGAGTTGGAGAAAGAACGGACCGAGAAACAGGAGTTAATTGAGATGAGTGAGGAATTGATGAGGTTGACTTCCGCTGGATCGGGGGAAGGGAATGTCAAACCAAAATTGGATGAGAATAGTCTTGGAGAGGGAGATATTGAGGCTGAGCAGTGGGATTGAAAATAGTATCAAGGAAATGATTTGGATTTGTCTCCATGTGCATTGTTTGTAACGTATGGTCTTAGGAATGTCTTGTTGGTTGCAACGAAGAGATCGGAAACTTCCTATCATGAGAAGGAAGTGAGTTGTGGCAAATTGGATTGTTGACGATGACGTGGCCTTGTCATGTTTCGGAGTGTTTTCAGTTTTGCGCAATTATTCGTTCGGTTGCATGAATCATGATGCATCCCACACTTTCCTTCCGAAGCGGGCTTCCCCGCGGTTCTTCCATTCCGATTCCCCGTGGGGTATTCCACACCACAAATCGTCTTCCCGAGGTTATACTTTCAGATGTGCTACAATGCAATGCATCTACTTTCATGTGCTATTCATATGGACGATCGACTACATTCTGCATCTGCATTGTGTCCTTGGCAATTTCGCCCGAATTAACGTGTGAATTTGGTCCCATTGAAGCTTGTGCCTTATATGAGAGATCCCGGCGGCGATCCCGCTATTGGAATGCCGAACGGCTCCGATTTCATGACTTTCCCATTCATCTCGCATGCACATTTTGAGAAAGTGTATCCGAACATCTCTCCTAAATATACTACTTACATCGTAAATGCCCTTCGTATTGTCTTGATAAATCTCGACAATGCATTGCCATAGTACCACGCTCTGCAATCGAAGAAAGATCAGTTCATTTTGCTTTACTGATACTAAGTGCGTACCTACTATCTATGACCCAACCAACCTCACCTCGCAACTCCACGTGGACACGGATCAACTCAACCAAAGGTCCATCAATCTCTAATTTCAAGCGTCACCTTATCCTGACCATCGCATTTCATATCCTAAGTTATCCATCCAATCCTCAATCTTTCTTGGCTATCGCCCCTCCTGGGATCTACAAAAATGGGGTGGTGGTGGGGGTAACGGGTCGGATCGTGCATCTGCATTTCCAAATCAGTACAAGGGGAACTTAGACAAACACACATTCTAACTGGCCAAGAATGCACACTGAACGTTAAGAGACTTTTTCGTGGCGTCGATCTACACGTTGCCAATCCAAAGCTTAATGAGGATTGCAACACTCTGAAGGAATATGATTGGATCATCGGATACGTTTACATGCTTGGGTAAGTATGATGCCGTCTAATTTGGGGGAAAAAGATATTTTGGAGAGGGGTACATCCGGTCTGACACTTTGCATTACGATACTTGGTCCAGACATATTAGCGTGTGTTCATTGTATGTGGAGAGACGTCATTTTTGAATTGTGATTGATGTTCCCAAATTACGCCCTAGTGCGGTGGCGTTTCGCGGTCTTGTCCCCGCCCGCAGTTGCTGCTAAATAGCTATACTGCGATGCACTAGCCCCGCGTCGTCACCAGTTTCAGATTTCGGAAGGGGTTTCTTGCTTCGGATTCAGAGCCAGGTGATGACGCTGCGCGTAGATAGGCTGTGTGCATGTACACGTGCTCAATTGATAGCGCCGAATTGAACCAGATGAACTGAATTGATAAAGATTAGGGTTGCTACCGTATTGTCGGGTTTGCATGCATTGGAGATACATGCGGTGTTTCACGCAATGCGCTCACGAAGTATTTTTATAGTTCATTTTCTCGCATGCACTGGAATTTTTGATTTTACATGATGCCGAGTCTTGTTTAGTAAATACCTTGCAGCGCGGAGGCCGGTCCCAGAAGCGGATTATTACGGTGGGCTGTGTCCGAGTTGCATGATCACGGCTAGGGTGTTGGATCCTTTTGCCGAAGCATAGCTGGAAATATTTTTGCAGTCGGATGCGCTTTCGTCCGATTGATGGCAGTGACCGTGTGGAGTCTCCGGATGACCCAATTTCCCTTGTTAGATTTGGGGCCACAGTCAGGATACCCTTCGGCGATTTCGGTGTTTCAATAAATTTGTAAATATTTTCTGGCTAATAGTTGCAGGTCGCCGCGAATAGGAAAATGCCGAACCAGCAGCGGATGTAGTGTATTGAGGCAGTGCTGGCCCGGATTCTTCAGCTTTTCTGTCACACAGACAGAAGTTGGATGAGATGAGCACCAACAAAACAAATTCAACCGATGAATTGGCGCTCACTGAATGAAATGCATGAGATTTGCTGGCCTTGGCTGGCGGACTAGCGATTTATTGATGGTGCAAGCTGCGGTTTGATGGTTTCCACGGCTACGGATTGCGCTTAATGCATTTGAGGGATTGAACGAGGCAAAAATCAAAGTGTGGAAATGAATGCACGCAATTTGGTGGAAATGAGCCTCCGAAGAAAAGGGCATTTTTGTGTCTAGGAAGCCAGCGAAAAAACAACAGTGAACCCAAAAATTCAAGCACGGAAAAACAACCAACAGAAATCCAGGCCAGCAGCCACCACTCGGGTGTTCATTCAGAAGGTTTATTACGAATATGTAAAGTTTTGGTGAATAATTTGTGTAAAGAACCAACCATTACGAATCGACATCACGAGAATCACGGATTTGTGATGAATTGGATTACTGTAGTATTCCTGTGACCAGTGAGTAATCCAAAGTCGTTCTATAATCGCCAGCATTTTCTCCGGTTGCCTTTTCTTTCTTTTTTCACATTATTCATTCACGAAAAAAAGGCACCTTGGGTGGCAGGTGGCAGCAGTCAGTGGCACCCCACTCTCAATACCAACACGCACACAGTGCATTCATCCGCTTAGTAGCACACAGTATTTAGCACTGCGACAAAGACTGGCAAGGCCCCGAGCAGCCCAAAGCAAATAAAGCCTACACCCACCACCCCTTCCCTCCTTCCACCAAAAATTATATATTAGACCTACCCCAACTACTACACTCTCCATTCGATACACTACCTCCCTTGTCGAGGAGCTTTCCTCTTCGAGAAAGCAATCTACAACTTTTTAAAAACTTTTCAAAAACAAACTTTTTAAGCAACGAAGTCATCTTCATCTGCTAGCCACCGTTCGGAGGCCAGCGCTTCACTTCAACAACCGTCACATTGTCCTCCACAACAACTATCTGCATATAACACTTGTGTCCAGGGCGAACGCCCTAGTCACACCCTCCCTCCCTCCTCACCCTCCTCTCCTTCTTCCTCCTCTCCTCTCGATCCCTCCTCTTCCTCTGGTGACGCCTCACAAATCAACTCAAACATGGGTCTATCACGTAAAAACTCGGCTGTCAACACCCCTGCCTTGGCTCGCCAGAATCCCTCAAACACACATCTCAACACCCTAGTCACTCCAACAACAAACGGCATCAACTCTCCTACTCTCGGCCACGATAAACCTCATTCTGCAAATACTTCTGCTCCTTCCTCACCCGCGGGATCGATCGGGAGTGGCGTGGATTGCAAAGAATTAAAGTACTTTGACAACTCGGCTATTCCTGGTTCCCCTGACAAACCCAATGCTGTTCCTAAAGACGGACAGAAGAACGCGATGTCCCGATTGACCAGGATGTTCTCTCAATCCGGTCGTGACAAGGAGAAACAAAAGGAAGTGGAACGAAAGAAACAGCAGCAACAAGAGAAACTCTCCGTCTCACCGGTCGTGTCGGATCACCAACCTCACTCTGGCGGAACAAGTCCCCTTCCCAAACACACCGAGAGGGATGGCGAGTACTCTTCTGATACCGATAATGCACCATCTCGTGGCTCAAGTGTTGCTGGAGATCATCCCAAGTCTAGGAATGTGTCTGCTCAGCATGCCAAGAATGGAGAAACTGCTGTTGTCCCGTTTGTACGATTTGAGATGTTGGAGGATGGAGTCAATCATGTACATCATCTACGTGCTACCAAACGACAGGAGAAACTCTCAACAATGTTGCAATCTTGGCTTGGTGGTGGAAAGAAAATGGTTGAGGAGGAAAAGCCTGCGCCTATGAAAGATCAACTCAGTTTAATGCATTCATGGATAAACGAAGTGAAGACTGAGAAGTTGGTAAATGCTAAGAAGGACGGTGCAGCTACTTCCGCCACATTAGTAGAAAAGTACGGTCGATGTCAAGAAGTCATCGGAAGAGGTTTGTCTCCCCATCCACTCCTTCCCTTTTTCATTAGATGATACTAACTATTCTATCATAGGTGCCTTTGGAGTTGTGCGAATATCGCATAAAGCAGACCCTACAGATGCTTCAGTCGAACAACTCTACGCCGTCAAAGAATTCCGTCGTCGTCCTCAAGAAACGCATAAGAAGTACACCAAACGACTCACCTCTGAGTTCTGCATCTCATCCTCCCTTCGTCATCCCAACGTCATCCACACTCTCGATCTCCTCCAAGACGCAAAAGGCGACTACTGCGAAGTCATGGAATACTGTGCAGGCGGCGACTTATACACTCTCATCCTCGCAGCCGGTAAACTGGAAGTCCCCGAAGCAGATTGCTACTTCAAACAACTCATGGGTGGAGTCGAATACTTGCACGAAATGGGTGTTGCACATCGAGACTTGAAACCTGAGAACCTCCTCTTGACTCAAAATGGATGTTTGAAAATCACCGATTTTGGAAATGGAGAGTGTTTTAGAATGGCCTGGGAGAAGGAAGCTCATTTGACTGCTGGATTGTGTGGATCTGCTCCATATATTGCTCCAGAAGAGTACACCGACAAGGAATTCGATCCTAGAGCTGTTGATGTTTGGGCTACTGGAGTAATTTACATGGCCATGAGAACGGGAAGACATCTCTGGCGAATGGCAAAACGGGACGAGGACGAATTTTACGAACGTTATCTTGAGGGACGTAGAGATGAAGCTGGCTATGAACCTATTGAATCTCTTCAAAGGGTATGTTTCCTCCTTTCCTCCTTTGTTGGATAATGACTAACTTGTGCAGGCTCGCTGTCGTAATGTCTTGTATTCGATATTGGACCCTAATCCCTCTCGTCGTCTTACCGCCAAACAAGTCATAAATTCACAATGGGTCTCCGAAATAAAAGTCTGTAAAGCAGGAAAAGAAGGTCATTCCGGTTAAAATTGTACATAACATCTGACTTGCTCAGGTCGTTAATTCTTCGTGTATGGACTGTATTAGATAAGTCATTCTCTATGTGTTTCCTTTTTATAAAGCGTGGGTTATCAAATTGGGGAGGGGTTTTTTTACATCTTTATTGTTCCTTTCAGCTTTGTTTGTTGTGTCATGTTCTTATAGGTATTGCGTTTGTATGTTTTTCATGTGTATTGTATTGTGGCATTGAAAACTACCATATTACCCGTTTTCTTCATGGTTCGTGTTTTCATTGTAAAATTTGGGGCTTTGAAACGTGAACTTCAGGGACCTTGTAAGTAGGAGAAAATTTGAACTTTAAAAAGTTGCTCGTGAATCTATCCAAGCATATATTTTGGCCATATGAGATGACATACAACTACTCAATCAAGCTCGATAACTTCCCGCGTGCTCGAAGACCCATTTCTAGATGCTACTACCACATTATCAGTCTCTCGAAGCTTCTCAACGACCTTTTCAAATATTCTACGAGCCATCTTCGGCGGGACTGCGTTTGCGACTAATATCAGCGCCATCAGATTTCGGGGACGACTTTGTTTTACGACATTCCGACCAAATATATGAGAATCGGGAAACGACTGGAACCGCGCCAATTCTCTTAACGAGAACTTCCTAGTTCCGTCGGGAAATATGTGCTCATTCGTTCTCGTTATTGTTCCAGGATAAGGCATATCCAAATCCACAAACGAGAGCGTGTGGTTAGGAAGGTCCGCCGGTTGATGTAGTTGGTCGTGTGGGGATATGTTTTCAATTGCTTGTCGGACCGTGACATGTGGCAAGAAATTATGCCCATGAGTTGGCTTCGGAAATGAAGGGAGTTCTTGACCCGGACTGGAAGTTAGTCAGAGGCAAGAAATAGACAGACCAACTTGCTAGAATTATTAGGCGTTTGCGACACTGAGGAACACCATAATCCTGAGCTTTCAAAATCCTCCATTTCACTGAATATCCAGCCTCCAGGATCTCTCGTAACATAGCTTGAAAGAAGGATCTACAGTCAACATCTCGAAAAGATGGGTAAGTTACTTGTTGTGTTCAATACCTATCAGGCCAGGGACTTGTTCCATCGTCATAATTCTAGGGCGACATTTCACCAACAAATCTTTAACGGCAAAAAGAGAAGCTGTGTTCACTTCATCATCCTTTCCTTCAACAGAATGAGCCATACTCCAAGGTTGACAGGGAGGCGAAAGGTGAAGTACATCCACGTGTGGAAGGTCGTCCATCCCAAGACACTGGTCAACAGTCCCAAGCATAACCTGGGCATTTGGAAAGTTTTTCGAGAAAGCCGATGAAGCGTCGTCATCACTGTCAAATGACCACGTCACCTCCAACTCTCCCATCCTCGCTCCCGACGAACTTCCACCGACCCCACAAAATCCATCCGCGAAAGTATACCGCGCTAAGGGGTGTCTAACAGGCGGATTAGCCCGTCGATAGATGAACATGTTTCGCTGACGTCGGCTATCCAGACGTGTCCGGCCCTCGTCAGCCTGTTCACATGATAGCCCGACGATTGACTCTTTTGTCCTTGAATATCTGCAGACGTACGTATTTGCATCGGCACTCTTGAATGCTGGATATCGGATATTCGTCTTGACCAGCTTTATTTTTCGAGAGACCAAGTCCACTGAAACTCTTCCCCGTCCAGACATGTAGACCTCACGCGAATCCATCACCAGGAAGGCGGCTAGATCATCAGCGTCCTTGAATCTGTGATACTGTATGCCGACGATATGGACGCTGAATACCACGCCATCGGTAATGAGTTTCTCGAAATGGTCGATAGTTAATAGACTGCGGTCTGATAATTCGACTGTCTCGTTCACACTGAGGGTTACTGAAGGCTGATCAGGTATTTGTAGGAGATATGCCCTTCGCGATTGTCTAACATGTCGACTTGCTTGGTCGAGACGCATTCTCTTTCTTCCGCCATTGTCATCTTGGAAGTCCCTCATGATGTCAGTTGAGGATGGTGATGGATGGAAATTGATGGAAAATTCGATAAAAGGAGTTAAAGTTTAATGACCTTTCAAATTAAGGCTAACTTTCTCCTTAGTAAGTAGCGACATTTTGGTGAGGCGAAGGGAGAATGTCGGAACAGCGGTCAAGAATTCGTTAGAATCGCTTGGCAATTGAGGATCGAATAGAGTCGAATTGACGAAGATGAACACATTGGCGAACAGCTTCGAACATGCCACAGCCAAGCAGAGAGCCTAAACTTTGCATATTGCCATCATTCATGGCAATAACGAAGTGGTAGAGAAGCCCCCTGAGACTTGAATTTCGAGTTCTGTCTGTCGGCTTCCCTTCCAACGTTTGAAGCGTATTTTTGATTTTGGCGATCGGCGTGATTGTGATCTACCACGACGGAGCTAATTAACCGTTATTTAAATCGCTTTACATTTCGGTTTCCTTTTCCCGACGACTCAGCTTCCAGATCAAATTCAGTCTCCTTCGTCCTCGTCAATCCATCGACGTATCCATCAATTCATCACCATAACCGCAATGTCGCTAAAGCCGATATCACGGACAGTCGTCAATTCCCTCGTAACTCACAAGACACATTTCCCACTACCACGAGTTCCACCCCTGGCAACAACGCCAGCCTACCCCGTTGACTGGCTTTCGAAATCTCTCTTCCTCAAGACTATCATCCCACCATTCTCATCAAACATACATCCATTAAAGTCAAAAGCAGTAAGTATTCAAGTTGGTATTCACACTTTTCTTGCATATCAATTGATGATGATAGGGTATCTGATGCGAGATCAATACAAACATGGAGCATACGTCAATTGGCCAAATTCAATATAGACGCAAACATTACATCATAGAGCAATGAATAAGGATTCCCATAACCGCTGATGCATGGTTCGTATGATTTCATTGTCTATTGTTTGTCTATGAAGATGGTGATCCGTATTTCTGTTGGACTACACTCTTGATCTTCCCACAGAAACTCTCGAATAGGATAGGATCATGACCTATTCGCCATTCAATCGACACTTGACTCGCATCATTTTTGTCCACAACGGTTATCCGGAAACCTAATGCTGCTTCTCCATCGTCTACCTCCAGTGCCATCTTCCGACGAGCTGAACGCGACCATGTATTCCCTGCAGCAATCCCGATAACCTTATTATCTTTCCACGAAGATCCTATTAGTCGCATTGGATTGAGAAGGCGCTGTATCAAAGGGATTGTAAAAGATGCGGATAACGGTGCATCAAATACATACTTTGGTGACTTTGGGATGACATTCCGTAAAGCGAATGCGGTAGAACAAGCAACATCCTGATACTCAGTCTCCAACAAGACAAAAGTGATGTACCTCACGAGGTCGATAAGGTAGAAAAGACCATGCTAATCCCCATCGTTTAGTCGTCCCTTGCACAAACTCCGTCACGGCATAATTATCAATCTGCGTCAGTCATATCTTAGAAGACGTACCTGGTAGTCTTTCAATCTTTGGACTAGAGTAGATATACTAGCGAGTTTGCCCAGCATGGTAGAATACCATCTGACTTGCTCTTTTAGTTGGAGACTTTCCTCAAGGAGACGTGTGATAAAGCCAACTTCTCCTCCGGGACTACACATTTCCACTAATGAACCTGTGCAGGACTGAATTAGCTAAGTACTGATAGGGGGATACAGAGAGTGGTTCAAGCGATTTTTGTCGGGCACGCCGATACAGTTCATCGGCATTTTCATAGAACGGTGGATTGCACATACAGAAATCCAACCTATGTCAGTCATATCTTGGAAACGAAGATACCTGCCATTGGCAAATAATTCAGATGGTAATAGAGGTCCTTCAGGGACGGTTTCCAGTAACTGTATTCGAGAAGCAAGGTTATTCAAGTCGACGTTTTTTCGAGCGTATTGCAAAGATTCGCTATCGATATCTCTATGTGAACGACGTCTTGCAAGGGAATACCTGTTCCACACATACTCCATGGAAATAATGTGCAAGCTAGAAGAGGGTATATGCAAGATGCACCAGTACCTCTATCAATTAGTCTATTCGGCAACAATACATACATATCAACGCCTCTGGCCTCTTGTTGCAAGATATCATCATCAAACTCGAGCTGTCGTGGAGTCGTCTTCAAAAGATCTTGAATCCACAACACATAGTTCAACCGGTTGGGAACCTTCCGTTAATCTCATCGACACATACTGCATGTACCGGGGGACATAATCTATCTTCAGGCAAGTCGATTACAATTCCAAACTCACATCTGAGTATTGCCTTCGTAAGTTCCCTTGCATCAGTGCGGGCTAGGATCGAACTTTGTTTACCTCAGGGCAGCGGGATCCTTGAAATTGATTTGTGATCCTTTGACACTGGCAACGTTAGCACGATAGTAACAAGAACTTACTATGGTCGTAAGGGAGGATATTCGTTTGCTAGTTTCTCAAAGTCTGGCGACTTGTCAAAGAAAGGACTGTCAGGATGCATTTCCCATCCTCTGTCGCAGTCGCAATGCAGCCGTCGAAGTGATCTACAGAAAGTTTTCCCCACGGGTCTCGGACCTCACGGACTACAATGACTCGAATACAACCTCATCCTCGTTTCCTACGATGCTTCTATCCTCACCGCCTCTTCCCAAAATGCTACTACTCCACAGTACAAACATCAATCCCCCTGCCAGTTGAAAAACCCGCTTCACGCGGCGACTGTCACACCGCCATCATAGGTTCCGGTCCAGCAGGATTCTACACAGCCCAAAGAATTCTCAAATACCTTCCCGAATCACAAATTGATATGTATGAAGCACTACCTGTTCCCTATGGCCTTGTTCGGTATGGTGTTGCTCCCGATCATCCTGAAGTAAAGGTTTGCATTCCCAATTGATAATGGAGATTGATTGTAGAATGTACAACATGGATTTGAGGAGACCTGTGCAGTGCCAAATTTCAGGTTTATTGGGAATGTGGCTATTGGCAGTGACGGAGGTGTTGGAGTAGATGTGTTGAAGAGATATTATGATGCCATTGTGTTTGCCTATGGAGCTGCTAAAACTCGACGACTTAATATCCCTGGCGAGGATCTGGACGGAGTTCATTCAGCAGGAGATTTCGTGGGATGGTATAATGGTGTCCCGTCACATAAAGATCTCACTTTCAATCTTGAAGGTGAGAATGCAGTTATCATAGGTCATGGTAACGTTGCATTGGATGTTGCCCGTATCCTACTTACCCCACCTGATCTCCTGGCAAAAACAGACATCACCTCTTACGCACTGGCAAAACTAGAGAAAAACAGAATTAAGAATGTATTCATTGTTGGAAGAAGGGGACTTATACAAGCTTCTTTCACTGTCAAAGAATTACGAGAACTTACAACGATACCAGGTGTCGATTTCAAAGCTGCAGGTCTAACAGATCTACCTGAATTGACAGCGATTCCTAGAAAACAGCAGCGTATCGCGACTTTACTCAAAAAAGCCGAAGCGGTGACTCCGGAAAACGCCACAAAGCTGTGTAAAATCGAGTTCTTGCTTAGTCCAACTCAGTTCATTGGGTCGTCAGCTGTGTCGGGAGTAGAGTTTGAACGACAGCGACTCACAAAGCCTGGTGATCCGAAATCCCAAATCGAGGGAACTGGAGAAAAAGTCACATTACCAGCAGATATCGTGTTCACATCGATCGGATATAATGCACTTCCTTTAAGAGGGATGGATAGTTTGGGACCAGGGGTCGATCTAATTGGAGGAGTGGTCCCGAATAAACAGGGCCGAGTGAGTACAGTGTCCACCAAAGATTTCGGATACGTTGATAAAGATGCTGCAATGACAGAACGAGTTCCGGGAGTCTATGTTTCTGGATGGGTTAAAACGGGTCCCACTGGGGTTATTGCCACAACGATGTTGAGCGCATTTGAAACGGGTGATAGTCTCGTTGATGACTGGAATGAAGGGAAGGAATTTTTGGAGCCTGATGCTGAAGTCAAGGGATGGAATGGCTTTAGGAAAGAAATTGAGAAAGTGGGAGTGCAGCCTGTGGAATGGAATGGTTGGAAGAACATTGAGAATGAGGAGGAAAGAAGAGGCAGTGGATTGGGAAAAGCAAGGGAGAAAATTGTTGATATCCAGGAAATGACAGAATTGGCAAAACGGGAAGAATCCAGATCATAGACAACTCATCTCAAACGGGAGAAGATATCCAAGATTTCGATATGTTAATTATATCATCTTCGAAGTAATGAATCTACTTCTTCTGCTATGGCGAGGGAACTTGTCAAGCCAGGACTCTCTATCCCGAGTAAGTTAATGAACCCCGGGAATCCCTCTTCCTCTCGAATTATAAAGTCTTGGAATTTGGAACCTTTCGGTCCTAACTTTGGTCTACAATTAGATTAGTGGTCAGTTCTCTTACCTTATGCCGGTGTAGTCTCCAACAAGAGCGTTTCGATCGATATCGGGAAGGTACTGCCGTACAGCCTCATAAACTTCGTCGAGGTGAGCGTCATTGACTTTATAATCTGTAGGATCTTCTATCCATTGTATATCTGGCCCAAACTTGACACGACCTGCTAAATCTAAAGTCAGATGTGTCCCAAGACTATCGTGAGTTCCCAAATGAAAAGCTGATACCCAGCAAAATTCTTCTCCGGACAAGGATATATTAATCTCCTCGGCTTCGGATGTGCCGCATTATAACTGAAATAATTCCCTTTGGCATAATACGGTTTGATATGTCGTTCAGGAGGAAGCAGCATATTCGATACTTGACAAGCATATAATCCAGCTGAATTGACGACCACACCGGCATCAATTGAAGTTTCCTCTGCATCCTTCGACTTGAAAGTAATGTCATACCCACCTCCACTTCTAGGTGAGATAGCTGTAACGCTGGTCAAATAAGCGATATCGCCTCCTCCGTCTTCAAATTCACCTAGTAAATGTAACATGAGGCCATGTGAATCAACAATTCCGGTTGAGGGGGAATCTAGCACGGCTTCCCTGGCACGGACTTCCGGCTCCTCCCTGGCTAGCTCTTCTTTGCTTACGAACCGTGTCGGTACGTCTAGTAGTTTGGCATGCTCGTGGATGTCTTCGAGATATTTTGCCTGTTCTGGGGTCTGTGCCACGATCCACTTCCCCGTGTTTCGATATGCAATTCCATATTTCTCACACGTTTTGTACCTACTGATTAGCGTCCTGTTGCAAGTCCATTGGTCATACAATAATTTTTTCCCTCTTATACACAACTTCGTCTTATTAGAATCATCGGGATAATACAATCCGGCATGAATTACTAGATGGTCTCAGTATCAACCCTTGGATCCACACCTACCTTCCGAGTTCCGACTACTTGTCTCCTGCCCAATTGAACTCAACCTCTCGATTACTAAATTCGTCGACTTTTCCCGTCTAACAAGTCAACTCGTATGATCGCCTTAAAAGTCGGGAAAGAGTGGAATATTACTGTGCAAGTTTTGAGGCAACTGCAAGTCCTACAACACCTGCGCCAATGACGACATGATCGCAGGAAAAATGCCGCGAAATTAAAGTTTTTCTCGTTATCCAATGAGCTTGATGGGGCCGGAAGTACGCTCGAGTGGCAGCATGTCGGAGAGAGAGCGAATTGAAGGATACGCAGAGAGCATGCATGAGAAACACGAATTAAGGTCTGCGGCGCGGGGCTCTTTGTTGGTGATTTGTTGGCGGGTGAAGATCAACGGCCGGATTTGGTAGTGGCGCGCGGTGGAAATTATTTCTGGAAGTGACTTGTGACGAGCTCGATCCTTCGGTCCTGCGTTACGTAGTCTAGGCTATATGCGGATTGCCACTTGTGAGTTATCGACTAATCGACGTGTAGTGCTAGAGTGGCAGTGCACTCCTTCCGGCGAGGATGGAATCCGTGATCTTGCGGCGTACCTCAGATTAGAAGCTCTGCAGGATCGGGGTCTGAGATGGTAGACAGCCAAGCGCCTGTCAATTGGTCCATTGTGACCGTTAAATGCTGCTTGTTAATGCCGCTTTAATTTTATCTGATTCCTCGTAATGCAGTCTGTGTTGTCTTTGGCTTTGTGTCCGTGGGGGAAGATGACTTTCCCAATGCGGTCATTTGTGTGATGGTGATTGGCCAGTCGCATCGATGGCGACGGGCGCCTCCGAATTTAATCCCAGAGAGACATTCCCACCCCCCAGCCACGCGTCACTCACCGATCCAACAACTGCTCCCTCCGGCCAATTAACAGGAGACTCACACGACCTGCCAAGGTGACTGACTGTCTTTTAAGGCCCATATCCTTCGACTCGTTTATCAACCCGCTCTCCCTCCTCTGTTGTCCTGGCTGATCTTTCCACACTGCCCATTTTGGGTCAGGAAAACAAAAGGTTACTCAGTTCAAGAACAAGCGTTCGTGAAAGCAGCAAAAGATGTCCAGCCTTTTCTCCAGGTTCAGCGTTTCGTCATCGCGGAAAAGTTCCAGCGCCCAATCTGGGACATTATCCCTGACCACTCCAGAACCCTCGCCCACGAAAAATGGATTTTTAACTGAACACGGAGACAGCAATCCCAAAGAATCCCGAACACATCGTTCCTTCGATTCCAGACTCCTCGTTTCACCCAGATACTCTAGCATCTCGAAAGTACCCAGTCCACGTTCGGCATCATATCCATCGGCCAACACTCAAACGAGAATATCGCCAACTACCATTCCATCACAAAAGTTCCTTACAAACATGCCATTGTCATTAGCGCTTCGCACCGCCACAATCGCAACCCCTCTTCCTGTCGTACGACCAACCAATGTCGCAGAGGAAAAAAGTAAATCCAAAATGCGAACTCGGCTCTTCGGTTCCAATAAGAAACAACAAGTCTCTTCGCCGGGGATGTACGAACTTGCTGGA
>Ga0335073_10007296_pt1 | contig 15500 bp, 17 predicted proteins | sample Lox_Sample_22_FD_207093 | JGI IMG/M metagenome (GOLD analysis project Ga0335073, IMG submission 207093) | Soil microbial communities from Loxahatchee National Wildlife Refuge, Florida, United States - Lox_Sample_2.2 | ecosystem: Environmental > Terrestrial > Soil > Wetlands | place: USA... | reverse complement strand
GGCCGCCAGGAAGTGGGCTGGTTGGTTCCAAAATGGGATTTGGGCGGTACTTCCGCGTTCGTGTGGGGCTGAATTGTTTTGAGATTTGGGCGCGCGAAGGCGTCTTCTGCTTGCTGTGGGGTGAACTTGGGCCGCCCAGGAAGTGGGCTGGTTGATTCCAAAATGGGATTTGGGCGGTACTTCCGCGTTCGTGTGGGGCTGAATTGTTTTGAGATTTTGGGCGCGCGAAGGCGTCTTCTGCTTGCTGTGGGGTGAACCTGGCGTGCGGCGAGCGGGGCGTTTTTCTTAGCTTTTCCAAAGTGGGATGGGTCGGTTACTGCTGCGCTTGCGCGGGGCTGAATTGTCTTGAGATTTGGTGCGCGAAAGCGTCTTCTGCTTGCTGTGGGGTGAACCTGGTGTCCAGAGTGTGATTTTTTCGCGAGCCTCCGGAATGCCTGGCTGTTTTGCCGCTGTTCTCGCCTGGGCTTCTCCTGTGGGCTTCTGCTGCTATTGCTAGTTTTGGCTGCTCGCCCTGGGTGGCGTGGCCGGATTAGCGCCCTCGGACTGTCCGGGAACCTTTTTGAGGTGAGCGACGTAGTCTCGGACATGCGATCTGTGTGTGTGGGGGCGATGGCGATCCTGCTGTTTGCGGGCACGGCGGGCCTGGCAGAGACGGTTGGGGATTGCGCGCACCCGATCGAGGCACAGTTGCGGGCGCGCGCCGATCTGGTGATCGATTCGCGGCCGGCGGGCGTGGAGATTGTGGGCACGGATGCCGAGACGCTGCGGGTGTCGTGCACGGTGGATCGCGAGGAGTATGGCAGCTACGTGGAGCTACGGTTCGACGGGACTCCGGGATATGGGCGGCTGCACATCACGGGGAGCGACTTTCACAACTCGAATCTGAAAGTGCGGATCGAGGTGCCGAAGAAGATAAACGTGCGGTTCCACATGGGCGCTGGCGAAGTGACGGTCGAAGACGTGAGCGGCGACAAGGATGTGGACCTGTACGCGGGGCAGATCAGGATTTTGTCGACGGCAGGAGGGGTCTACAAGTCGGTCGATGCTTCGGTGGACATTGGGGACGTGAAGGCATCGGCCTTTGGGGTGGACCGGGGCGGGTTTTTCCGGAGCTTCACGAAGAAGCTCGACACGGGTGAGTATCGGCTGCGGGCGCACGTGATGACGGGGGAGATCGATCTGGAGTAGTTAACGCAACCGAACATGGTGCCCGCCCCAAAAGCACAATGGCGCCGCAAATGCGGCGCCATTTGTCTCGTTCGGATTCAGACTGTTCTACTTCTGCGTTAGTGCCTTCACTCCAGGGAGCTTCTTGCCTTCCAGGAATTCGAGGCTGGCGCCGCCGCCGGTCGAGATGTGTTTGATCTGATCGGCGACGCCGGCTTGCTTCACGGCCGCTACGGAGTCGCCGCCGCCGATGATGGAGATGGCGTCCTGATTTGCCGCGACTGCTTTGGCGATGGCGTTGGTTCCGACGGCGAACTTTGGAAATTCGAAGACGCCGGCTGGTCCGTTCCAGACGATGGTGCGGGCACCGGCAACGATCTTCTCAATCGCCGCAACGGATTTGGGGCCGATGTCGAGGCCCTGCCAGTCCGCGGGGAAGTCCTTGCTGGCGTCCCAGGGCTGGATTTTCGCGTCGTTCGAGAAGCTGTCGGCCAGCACGTTGTCGACGGGCAGAAGGAGCTCCACGCCTTTGGCCTTTGCCTTGGCGAGGGCTTCGCGGGCGATGTCGATCTTGTCCTCTTCGACCAGCGATTTACCTGTAGCGACGCCCAGGGCGCGCTGGAAGGTGTAGGCCATGCCGCCGACGATCACCAGCGTGTCGACTTTGTCGAGGAGGTTATTGATCACGTCGATTTTGCCGGAGATCTTCGACCCGCCGAGGATGGCGACGAAGGGGCGGGCGGGAGATTCGAGCGCTTTGCCGAGGTAGGTTAGCTCCTTCTCCATGAGCAGGCCGGCGGCCGATTTTTTGACGAAGTGGGTGATGCCTTCGGTTGAAGCGTGCGCACGGTGGGCCGAGCCGAAGGCGTCGTTGACGTAGAGCTCGCACAACGCGGCGAGTTTCTTTGAGAACTCCGGATCGTTGGCTTCTTCTTCGGGGTGGAAGCGCAGGTTTTCCAGAAGCAGAACCTGGCCGGACTCGAGCTGTCGCGCGAGTTCTTTTGCGATGTCGCCGATGCAGTCGGGGGCGAAGGCGACGTTGGTCTTCTCGCCCAGGCGGTGATCGAGCAGGGTGCGCAGGCGATCGACGACGGGGCGCAGGCTGTATTTCAGGTTGACTTTGCCTTTGGGGCGGCCGAGGTGCGAGGCGAGGATCAGCTTCGCCTTGTGCCGCAGGGCGTATTCGATGGTGGGCAGGGTTTCTTTGATGCGGGTGTCGTCGGTGATCTCCGCGCCGTCCTCGGTCAGGGGCACGTTGAAGTCGACACGCATGAAGACGTGTTTGTGCGCCAGGTCCAGGTCGCGAATCGATAGCTTCGTGATTACGCCTTCAGTTTGCAGTGCGGTCGCCATTTGCCTAATCCTCCCTTTGTCCACCACAGAGATCGCAGAGAAATACGGAGCGTTTTTGCAATTACTCTTCCGAAAATATCCCTCTTCTCCCTGTGATTTCCGTGACCTTTGTCATGAGGCTTTTCATTCTTTACTCGTGTGGAGCCGAATGCACCATGGCCTCGGCTTCAATTTCGACGCGCCAGGTTGGCTGCAGGAGCCCTGCAACGACGACCATGGTGGCGGCCGGTCGAACGGTCCCAAAAAACTCACCGTGCGCTTTACCGATGGCTTCCCAGTCCTCGAGATGCGTGATGTACATGCGCGTGCGGACGACGTCTTCCATCCGGGCGCCCGCCTTTTCGAGCGAGGTGCGAATGATTTCCAGAACGTGTCTGGTTTGTGTCGTCGCGTCAGCTAAGTCGGCGCCTACAGGCCCGGTGCCTGAAACGTAGACGGTCTGTCCGGCGCGCACGGCGCGCGAGAATCCTATGACTGGTTCGTATGGAGATGTGCCCGGAATATTCTGCCGCATGGAGTCCTCCCGGTGGTGCGGGGCTCCGGACGGGAGCCCCACACGCGAGCAGCAGTTGAACTACAGACCCTTCTTTGCGAGGAACGTGATCAGGTCGCGTACGCGGCAGGAGTATCCCCACTCGTTGTCGTACCAGCTGATCACCTTCGCCGTGTTGCCGACGACCTTGGTGAGCGGCAGGTCGGCAATCGAGGAGCGTGAGTCGCCCTTGAAGTCGCTCGAGACGAGTTCGTTGGAATCGACTCCGAGGATGCCCTTCAGTTCGCCCTCGGCTGCGGCCTTGAGCGCGCCGTTGATCGCGTCCTTTGTGATTGGCTTTTCGGCGACAAAGGTCAGGTCGACGACGGAGACGTTGGGGGTGGGAACGCGGATTGCGAACCCGTCCAGTTTGCCTTCGACTTCGGGGATGACCAGCTTCAGCGCTTTTGCCGCACCGGTGGAGGTCGGGATCATCGACAGGGCCGCGGCACGCGCCCGGCGCAGATCCTTGTGCGGGAAGTCGAGGATGACCTGGTCGTTGGTGTAGCTGTGGATGGTGGTCATGATGCCGGAGACAATGCCGAACTTCTCGACAAGCACTTTGACGACCGGCGCGAGGCAATTGGTGGTGCACGAGGCGTTCGAGATGACGTTGTGCTTCGCCGGATCGTACTTGCCGTCGTTGACGCCGAGCACCAGAGTGATGTCCTCATGGGTGGCGGGAGCGGAGATGATGACCTTCTTCACGGGGCCGCGCAGGTGAGCCTTCGCCTGGGTGGCATCGGTGAAGCGGCCTGTCGATTCGACGACGATCTGAGCACCGACCGAATCCCAGGGCAGCTTCGCGGGATCCTTTTCGGCGAAGACCTTGATTTTTTTGCCGTCGACCGAGATGAAATCGTCGCCGGCGGTGATTTCGTTTTTCAGATTGCCGAGGATCGAGTCGTACTTCAAAAGGTGGGCCAGCGTTGCTGGGCTGGTGAGATCGTTGACTGCGACAAAATCGATTTCAGGATTTCCGAGCGAGGCCCGCAGTACGTTCCGCCCAATGCGCCCGAACCCGTTGATGCCAACCTTTACGGCCATAGAAAATCGTCTCCTTGCGTCAATTTTTCAGCCTCAGTGCCACAACTCGATGTGATCCGGATCACTGTGGATTCGCATGCCGCAAAACGCCCGGAACCACCCATTTACCGATGCTAGCACCGCAGTCAACGAAAAAGTGAAGAGGGGGGCGGGTGAGCGCTGATTTCGTCATCCGAACGTCACATATTTTTCACAGAAAACCGTGCCTCATGTGGCACATACCGGGTTGTGGCGTTTGCTCCCAGTGCGGGTCTGTGTTACATCCTGGATATGCGCCTGTGGATGCGCGATCGCATGAGACGTCGCTCGAAGCGTGGGCCCAATAATTCAGAGTCCACTGGAAAAATCGGGCAGGAATTGCCCCAGAATCAGCCAGCTCCCCTTCAACCTTCCTATCACGGTGACGGGCCGGCGCCTGAGCCGGACGAAGCCGAGCCGTTCCCGGAGGCGTCCGAGCCTGAGCCCGCGCCGCCGGAACCCGAATCCATTGCCGAGGTCCCAGCCGAGCCCGTAGGCGTGCTCGCCGCAACTGCAGCCGAGCCCATCGGCAAAGTCGTCGTCGAGACTCAGCCGGAGTCCCTCTCGACTCCGCCTCCCGAACCCGTCGCCGGCAACAAAGGCTCCAGAGGATTCGTCGTCCTCACCATTGGCCTCCCCGGCTCCGGCAAGACCACCTGGTTCAAGCGCCGCGGCGTCACGCCGCTCTCCAGCGATCTGCTCCGCACCTTGCTGTTTGACGACATCGCCGAGCAGCGCTGGCAGGGGCTGGTCTTCTCGACACTGCGCTCGCTGCTGCGGGCTCGCCTGATCGCGAAGATGCCATGGAACTACGTGGACGCGACGAACCTCTCGCCGCACGAGCGGCGGCAGTGGATCAAGATGGCGAAAAGTTTTGGCTATGAGGTCCAGGCCGTCTTCTTCGACGTCCCGCTCGAGGTCTGCATGGAGCGCAACAAGCGCCGCGAGCGTACCGTCTCCGACGACGTCATGAAGAAAATGGCCGACCGGTTGAAGGCACCAGACTTCAAGGAAGGCTTCTCGAAGATCACCGTCGTGCGAGTGAAGGGTGCGCCCAGCGGTGACAGGCCTGCTGAAAGCGAATAACTCTACGGCTGGCCCTTTGCCGAGCGCAGAAACTCCTCGCGGCTGACCATTCTCCAGGAGCGGGTCCCCGGCAGCGGGGGCAGCGCGTACTGTTGGGCGGACCACCGGGACCCATCGGCAAAATAGAACGTCTCAAAGGTCAGCAATGCCTGGTGGAGTCGTCCACTGGCGAGCGCCGTGTCGGTGTCCTCGCCGCAACTGGCAAACCTGAGCCGAATCGCGGCCCCTGGCGCGAGGTGGAGAGGCTTCTGGCGTTCCCAGCCAGGCGGCAGATGGTATTGACCATCCCGGCCCAGCCACACCAGTTTCGGCACCTGGCCCTGCTGCTCTGACCAGCATGCGGCGCGCGGATGAGCCTCTGTGCCGTCGCCCGGTTCGGGAAAGACAAATCCCATGCCGCCGCTCACGATGGTTTTCGGCGAAATGTTCCGCAGCGTGATCGTCGCGGTCTCCACCCAGCCATTCCGAACCCTCACAGCACGATCGAGGCGAATGGGCCTGCTCCCGATGCCGATCCTCCCCACTGCGACTGGCCAGTTCGCGCTGCGGCTTGCTTGGGGCAGAGTGAACGTAAGTACAGAAACGGATGCATTCCTCTGGGTGAAACCCGCCGTGGTCAAGATCAGGAGAAACGCTGTGAGCGTGAGCCATCGCCAGACCGGGCCATCCATGTGTTCCCCTCGGATCCGCAACGCTATCGTCTTGCCCTCGACACTAACTCTGCCTGCCCATCCCGTCCAGTTCCTTCATCTCCGCCGCCGAAATCCTCATCTCCGCCGTCGCCAGGTTCTCCCTCAAATGCGCAAGCGTCGATGTCCCCGGAATCAGCAGTACATTCGGCGCCCGGTGCAGCAGCCAGGCCAGCGCCACCTGCATCGGCGTTGCTTTCAGTCGCGCTGCCACATCATTCAGTGTCCCGGACTGCAGCGGCGTGAACCCGCCCAGCGGAAAGAACGGCACATAGGCGATGCCCTTCGCTGCGAGAGCATCGATCAGCGTATCGTCGGCGCGCTGCGCCACGTTGTAGAAGTTCTGCACGCACACCAGGGGCGCAATTTTCTCCGCTTCTTCCACCTGCTTCGCCGTGACGTTGCTGACCCCGAGGTGCCGAATTAATCCCTGACGCTGTAACTCCGCCAGCGCCTCAAAGGACTCAGCAAGAGAACCCTCCGACGGACCGTGTCCGTTTCCCATGAGCCGCAGGTTCACGACATCGAGGGCATCAACGCCCAGGTTGCGCAGATTGTCGTGTGCTCCCTGGCGGAGCTCGGCCGGAGTGAGCGCCGGAATCCATGATGCGTCGTCGCCGCGCCGAGCACCGAGCTTGGTAACGACCGTAAGGCTGGCTGGATAAGGATGCAGCGCCTCGCGAATGATGTGGTTGGTCACATGTGGTCCGTAGTAGTCGCTGGTGTCGATGTGGTTGACCCCGGCGTCGACGGCTTCCCGAAGCACCGCAACGGCCTCTTTGCGATCCTTCGGCGGGCCAAAGATCTGCGGTCCGGAAAGGCGCATAGCGCCATATCCAATGCGGTACACGGTGACGGCGGTTCCGGGGAAGGTAAATGCTCCCCCCAGCTTCATTTCATTCGCGGTTTCAGTTTTCGCCATTGATCCTCCTGCGCAGCTGTCAGGCCGCATGGTAAACAGATGAAGGAACCTTCAGGTTCGGAGTTCGCATTTGCCCGCCGCCGCCAGACCCGCGCTTCACCCGCGAAAGACGCCCCTCCAGGCTCGTTCCGCAGTCACGGTCGACGCCATTCTGGACGCGACGATTCAGGTTTTGGTCGCCTGCGGCAAGGAACGGCTCACCACGACTCTGGTCGCTCGCCGCGCTGGCGTTTCCGTTGGAACCCTCTATCAGTATTTTCCTAACAAAAGCGCGCTTCTGCAGGGGGCACTTCGCCGCCACATGGAAGAGGTCCGGTTTGCAGTCGATAACGCGTGCGAGCAGCACAGAGGGATGGGTCTGGTGGAAATGAGCACGGCGCTGATCGACGCGTTTCTGGCTGCGAAAATGCGCAGCGTGAAGACCAGCGCTGCGCTCTACGCCGTCAGCTCGGACATCGATGGTGCTGCGATTGCCAGGGCCATCGGCTCCCGTACCCATCGATCTGTCGCAGCTTTGTTCGCTACTGCAAGGGAGGGGCTGAAAAAGGATCCGGAAGTCGTGGCCTCGGTCGTACAGGCTGCGCTGAACGGCATCTCCCGCCGCGTGCTCGAGGCGAAGTCGCCGGAGACAGAAGTCGATCTGCTTCGCGAGGAGTTGAACTTAATGATCCACGCTTATCTGCGGACTTGCGCCGGCTCATCGCCTGCCTGATCGTCGAGGGAACAGGGGACGTGCGAACCTCACTGGCCGATCTGTAAATTCTGCGAATCGCCTTGCATCCCGGGACATCTCAGGTTGTGTATGGTGCGCATCCCCCTGGCGCCACGTGTTCGATTGCTCCTGCTGGTCTGCGCGATGGTGCAAGGGGCAGCTGAGGGACAGAGTGTGTCCGCTCCGGAGCCGCAGCCAGGAACAATTATTGGCACGGTCGTCGACACCAACGGGGGCACGATTCCGGGCGCTTCGGTCGTTGTCCAGGGCATCCAGCCCGGCGATCGCTATACGGCCGAGAGCAACGGCAACGGCTTCTTTCAGATCACGGGTGTGAAGGCAGGGACCTCGTATCGGCTCACGGTGAGCGCAAAGGGCTTTGCAGACTGGAGCTTGCCCAGCCTCACGCTTACGCCGGGCCAGTATCTGGACGTGACCGGGATTGCGCTCGCGGTGACCGATACGATTACGGTCCACGCCGTCGTTTCGACTGAGGCCCTTGCCGCGCAAGAGGTGCGTCTGGAGACAAAGCAGCGGGCGCTCGGCGTTCTGCCGATGTTCTATGCCGTCTACGATCCGAACCCTGTGCCGCTGACCGCGAAACTGAAATTCAAGCTGGCCTTCCGCACGGCGATCGATCCATTTTCCATTGGCGCAGACACTTTTCTGGCGGGGATCAAGCAGGCCGACGATACACCTCGGTACGGAGAGGGGGTTCAGGGCTTCGCCAAGCGGGCGGGCGCAAACTTTGCGAGCGGCTCCACGGACATCATGATCGGCGGGGCGGTGCTGCCCACGCTGCTGCATCAGGATCCAAGGTACTTCTACCAGGGCACTGGCTCAAAGAAATCGCGGGTCCTGCATGCGCTTTCGGGCCCGTTTATCACTAAGGGGGACAATCGGCACTGGCAGCCAAACTTCTCCAGCGTGGGCGGCGACCTGGCTTCGGGCGCGATCGCGAACACCTACTATCCGAGCAGCAATCGCGGGACTGCGGTGGTGTTCAGCATTGCACTGGTCGATTGCGCGGGGACGATGGCTGCCGATGTGATCCAGGAATTTATTCCGCGCAATATGGGAGCGAAGACCAAGGGGCAATGAGCCCCTCGTCGTGCGGCGGAGAGAGGATCGGCAGACAAGCGCCGGCTGCTCTGAACGGCATCCCTCGGCGCTTCGAATCGAAGTTGCCAGACAGAGGTCGATGTGCTTTGCACATGAGCTAGTCGTTCCTTTGCGTCAGGGCGATCAGATTCCCGCACGTGTCATCGAGTACGGCCATCGTGACCGGTCCCATTGCGACCGGCGGCTGGGTGAACACGACTCCTGCGCCGCGCAGCCTCGCGTATTCGGCATTCACGTCTTCCACGCCGAACGATGTGTAAGGAATGCCGTCTTCGACGAGCGCCTTCTTGAACGGGCGTGCCGCCGGATGGGCATCGGGTTCCAGAACCAGCTCCACTCCGTCACGATCGCCGGGCTCGACGACGGTCAGCCAGCGATGCTCGCCCATTGGGATCTCGGTCTTTTTCACGAAGCCCAGTTTTTCCGTGTAAAAGCGCAGCGCTTTTTCCTGATCGTCGACCAGCACGCTTGTGAGTACGATCTTCACCATGATCCTCTCTCCTCGGTGGAATGGATAACCAGCGATCGACGATCTCCCGGAGCGGCTCTGCGCGGAAGTAGTGGAACTTGCAGCGGCCCTGGCGCGACGTCACCACCAGGCCAGCCTCTTCCAGCACTTCCAGATGCTGCGAGATTCCCTGCCGCGTGGCTGTGATCCCGTGCTTCATCGCCAGCCGTGCACACAACTCGAAAAGGGTTTGCTCATCGCGCTCCGCCAGCTCGTCGAGAATGGCACGGCGGAGGGGCGAAGCGACCGCCTCGAAGATGTCGACCACGTAAAGACAATAGGCAAGCTACAGCTTGCCTGTCAAGGGTGATCTCCGGGCCCGTTCGAACGTTTAAGAGGGTGTCATCTCGGACCGCATTTACGGTTCACGATTTTGGGCTGAGCCGTTCTTCAGCGGGTTTCTACAGCGAGTCGTAAACGAGGGCGACAAACGTTGACGGCTTGATGCTGCCTTTTGCCCACTGCGCGTCGAGGTCGGCGGTTGGGGCCGACGCGACTGCGTCTTCGACGGACTTGCCCTGGGCCTTGAGCTTCTCGACACGGTCGGCGACTGTCACCAGCATCTGGCGATAGGCCTGCAGAGCGGCCTTATCGCCGAGTTGTCCGTGCCCGGGCACGATCTTCGTGCGCTCGTCGGCCAGCGAGAGCAGCTGGTCGACTCCGCGAATCATGCCATTGATGGTTCCACCGGAGCCGATGTCGATGAGCGGATACATGCCGTTGAACCACAGATCGCCGGCATGGATCACGTTGCCGCGGGTGAAGTGGATGAAGATGTCGGAGTCGGTGTGCGCCTCGGGGGTGTGCACGAGATCGAGATGGTCATTGTTGAGCCACAGGGTCTGGGACTCGGCAAAGGTTTCCTGGGGCAGGCCCGCGTCGGGCGCGGCAGGGAACTGAGCGGCATAGGTATCGATGGTCGATGGCTTCATCAGACGCGATCGGGTGTTCTCGTGGGCGAGGATGAAGGCGCCTTCCAGATGCAGGGCCGCGTTTCCGTCGGTGTGATCGAAATGCCAGTGTGTATTGATCAGCAGCTTCAGCTTGTGCGCGTCGAGTTTGGCGAGGGCATCGAGCAGATGCGGCGTTCCGGTGGAGATCTGGGAGTCGATGACGAGTTTGCCATCGGGGCCGATCTGACAAACGACGTTTCCGCCGACGCCCTGGAGCAGGAATATAGTGTCGGTGAGTTTGGTGGTTTTGATGGCCTCTTTGGCGGCGGCGGTCCGCAGCTGCTGGGCCAGATCGGGGTTGGGCTGCACGGCGGGATTTGTATTTGCCGGCGCGGGAGTTTGCGTTGCGCCCGCATTTTGCTGCGGCGCCTGTGCCAGCACAGATGCACGCGACAACCACGCCGCGGCTGTCATGCCAGACCCGATGAGGAAAGCGCGGCGCGTCTTCATACAGCTATTAGAAACCGAAACGCCGATGCGCGCCTTTGACACCCCTAGAGCAACCCTGGCGGCAGGTTGAGTCCGCCCAGCATACCCTGCACATTGGACTTGATGATTTCGTCGGCGCGGCGGCCGGCCTCGTTGAACGCTGCGGCCACCAGATCCTCGAGCATCTCCACGTCCGGATGGGGGCCGGTGAGGCTGCTGACCGCAGCCGGATCGATGCTCACTTTCAGGACTTCTTTCTTGCCGTTCATCTTAACGGTGACCGCGCCGCCTCCCGACGACGCCTCGACCACGGAGGCAGCGAGCTTCTGCTGGATCTGCTCCTGCATCTGTTTTGCCTGGCCCAGCATTTCCTGAAGTTTCAGAGGATTCAGCATCGATGTGTCTTCTTCTTGCTCTTTCTGATGTAGTTTGAGGTCCCGAAGATTGTTTGGCCCCGGCCGTTCAGATCTGTTTCAAACCTTGTCGTTCAGCTCTTGTCGCGCAAATCCAGCACGCTGCGAATGTCTGCTCTGAACAGCTCCTGGGTCTTCTTTACCAGCGGATTCTCCATCGCCGCGGACTGAGCGCTCCCGGAAAGCGGTGCGGGTGCTTCGCGGCCTGGTCCTTTCGTGCCGTTGGCGCCGTTTTCGCCTGGCAGGAAAGCGATCTTTTGCGTCGCGCCGATGGCCTTCATGGTCTTTCTGACGACTGCCTCGGCCTCGCCGTTCACCGTGAGGGCCAGCATGGTCCTGCGTACGGCCAGTTCTACCTGAATTGCATTGCCTGCCTGGGTCCAGTTTCCCTGGTGGATCAGGTTGGCTGCGGTCTCGTGCCCGGAATTTGCGAGCGCGGCAACGACGGCCTCGCGAATGCGGTCCAGGTCGGGCGGCGCCTGAGGAGATTCGGCCGCGGCCGCGAGTGCAAGCGTGCCGTCAGTGGAATCCGTCTGTGCTTCGGCCAGGCATACAGCGGCGGGAGGCCTGGGTTCGGTCACAGGAGCGCTCACAGAGTAAGACGGCTTTGCCGCCGACGCAGCTCGGGAAACGCTCTCGGCAGGGGAGAGCGAGCGAGCGGCGGGTTCCGAGGTTGTGGCGCTCTCGCCGCGGACTTTGCGGTCGCGGTCGGATTCGAAGGGCGAAGGCCGCGGGGCACTCGGGGCAGTTGCACGAACCTGGCCGGTGACCGGAACTGTGCTGGTGGCTGAGGTCTGGACTCCGCGGGACGGAGTTTGCGTGGAGCCGGAAACGCGGAGCGCGGAGGGGGGCGTCTGAGTTCCGCTGAGAATTTCTTCGATGGGCAACAGGCGCTGCAGGTGGACCAGCTTGACCAGACCCAGTTCGAGATGGAAGCGCTGCTCCTGGCGGTAATTCAGATCATCGAAGGTGCGGAGCATGACCTGGAGAAAGCGCGTGAGGTCTTCTTCGCTGAAGAGGTGGGCCGAGCGCGAGGCGCGAGCCCGCTCGTCGGCCGAAATCTGCAGGAGGTCGGAATGTTCGCCGCCGACTTTTGCCATGAGCGCATTGCGCAGATAGCGGACGAACTGTCGCGCGAGGGCGGAGGGGCTGTTGCCGACGTTCAGCAGGGTGTTCAGCTCTTCGACGACGGCGGCGGTTTGGCCGGCACTGATCTGTTCCATCAGGCGCTCGAAGACGGTGTTGGGCACCGAACCCATGAGCTCGCGAATCTGCTCGGCAGCGAGGTGCGCCCTGGCGTTGACCAGCGGCGCTGATGCGATGGCCTGATCCATGATGGAGAGCGCGTCGCGCATGGAGCCGTCACCGGCCTCGGCCAGCAGGGCCAGAGCCGCGTCTTCGGCGTCGATCTCTTCCTGGGCCGCGATCGATTTCAGCTGGGCGAGGATGTCGTCGTATTTGACCGCATGAAAGCTGAAGTGCTGGCAGCGGGAACGGATGGTTTGGGGGATGTCCTCGGGCTGCGTGGTGGCCATCATGAAGATGACGTGGTCGGGCGGCTCTTCCAGGGTCTTGAGCAGGGCGTTGAAGGCTGCGTCGGTGATCTGGTGGGCTTCGTCGAGGATCCAGATTTTGTATTTGTCGCGGGCGGGGCGGTAGCGTGCGGCTTCGCGGAGTTCGCGGACTTCATCGATGCCGCGATTGGTGGCCGCGTCGATCTCGAGGACGTCGACGGAATTGCCGGCGCGGATTTCAGTGCAGGAATCGCAGACGCCGCAGGGTTCCTGGGTGGGCCGCTGCGGGGCGCCTACCGGTGTGCGGCAATTGAGGGCCTGGGCCAGGATGCGGGCGATGGTGGTTTTGCCGATTCCGCGATGGCCGGAGAAGATGTATCCGTGCGCGACTCGTCCCTGTTCCAGCGCGTTGAGGAGGGTGCGCGTGACATGCTCCTGCCCGGCGACGTCGGAGAATTTTTGGGGACGGTATTTGCGGGCGAGTACCTGGTAGGCCATCGAATGCCTGATTGTATCGCCTAGGAGGGGGCTCGATTTTCCAGAACCTACAATCGAAATTGCGATGTCCGCCGATCTCCTCTACCGCCTTGCAACGCCGGCTGATATCCCGCAACTGGGGCCGCTGATCGAGGCTTCGATTCGCGGGCTGCAGGCCGGTGAGTATTCGCCGTCGCAGATCGAACAGGCGATTGGGACGTGGCTGGGACTGGACACGCAGCTGGTCGCCGACCAGACCTACTTTGTGGTTGAAGTTCCGGAGGGCGGGAACCCGGATCGGCTGGCCACGATTGGCAATCTCGCCGGCTGTGGCGGGTGGTCGCGGCGGAAGACACCTTATGGATCCGATCATCGCCCTGGCCGCGACGATTCTTTTCTTGACCCGCGAAGCGATGCGGCTAAGATTCGGGCGTTTTTCGTCCATCCGGCGTGGGCGCGGCGGGGCATCGGCTCACGCATTCTTGAATTGTGCGAGGAGGCTGCGCAGGCCGAGGGCTTCACGCGCTTTGAGATGGGAGCGACTCTTACGGGGATCCCGCTCTATCGCCACCACGGATACGTTGAGCAGGAACGGGTTGAGCTGCCGCTGGCGAATGGCGAGACGCTGCCGATCGTGAAAATGGTGAAAAAGGTTCCAGTTGCGGATCAGGACGGCAATTCGTCGAGCGTATGATTGGCGAGCCTGCCTCCCCTCAGGCGAAATCCCAACGCAAAGATGCAACTGGAGGAAGAACAAGATGAAATTCATGACCACCTGGTCGTTCCCTACGGGGAACCTTCCTGAAGCCGCGGCGCGGTTCCTGGCCGGCGAGGCGAATCCGCCGGAGGGAATCAAGCTGCTGGGACGCTGGCACAACACGGATTGCAGCGGAGGTTTCGTGCTTTCGGAGACCGATAATCCTGCCCTGATGTACGCCGATGCGCTGAAGTGGGCGGATTTGCTCGAACTTAATACGGTCCCGGTGATCGAGGATGGGGATGCAGGAGCCGCGCTGGCGAATCGCTTCCACAAGTAGCTGGAGGGCAGGGCGGGACGGCTACTTCACGCTTTTCCTGCGGCGCCGCGCTGTTGTGTTTGGGCTGCGTTTCCTGGTTGCCTGCTTTTTCGCACGCTCCCGGCGCCGTATTTCCTCTGGCGAATACATGCTGCCCCGGCAGCTCTTCGAACCGCAGTTGCAGCGCGCTTCGTCGTCATCGCCGTCGTAGAGGAAGTAGTCGTAGGTCAGCTCTTCGCCGGATTTGATGTTGCGGATGGCCATGATCCAGACGCGGCCATCGATCTCCTCGGTTTCGCAGTTCGGATCGCAGGAGTGATTGATGAACATCGCGGTTCCGTGGCCGTCGATGACTGTCTTGCCGTCGCCGACTCCAAAGAGATAGGTGGTTGGCGAGTTTTCGTACTTTAGGTCGGCGTCGTCCTTGGGAATGCGGGGACCGGTGTATTCCACCACGCGGGCGCCTTTGCGGACAGGGGCCATGGTGTAGCAGCCCGCGGCGTGGATTGCTGAAGAACGGATGATCAGGCTCATCTCCACCACAATACCAATCGTGCGGCCTCCTGCGGCTTGATCTGGAGCGTCTAAAATGGGAGAAGATGCTGCGCGCCTCCCTCATCGCCGGCCTGGTGCTCGCGCTGACCCCCTGTGTCCTGACTCCGGTTGTCCGGGGCCAGCAGCAGGACAGCTCCAGCCAGCAGCAGAACCCACCGGCGCAGGCCAACGGGCAGCAGAAGAAGGACCAGCAGAAAGACCAGCCGAAGAAGAGCACAGCTCAGGAGAATCCTTTCCCTGAGGCGCAGTCTGAGGCCGCGGCCCATCAGGGTGAGCAGCCGGGATCGAGCGCCGGGCCCGATGCACCGAAGCCGCAGTCCGGCTCACAGGCGAAGCCCGCTGCCGGCGAGAATCCTTTCCCCGAGGAACAATCGGAGAAGGCGGCGCACCAGGGGCAGCAGGAAGAGAAGCCGGGGAGTGATGGGGCTCCCGGGCCGGATCCGAGCTACAGTTCAAGCCACGTGAAGGGTCTGGACATGCCGACGACGGACGAGCAGGCGCCGGCGAATCTGCCGCCATCGCCGCTGCCGTACAATCCGAAGCTCGCGCGGAAAGACGCTAACATCGGCGACTTCTATATGGAGTCGGGGAACTGGAAGGGGGCGTACGATCGCTTCCTTGAGGCGAATCGCTCCGATCCGGGGAATGCGGAGGCCGTTTTTGGTCTGGCTGAATCGGCGCACCATCTGCACCAGGACGATGAGGCTTTGCGGAACTACCGTCTTTATCTCAGCGCACTGCCCAACGGGCCGCACGCGAAGGAGATTCACAAGGCACTGAAGGCGATGGGGGCTGAGCCCTAGCGAGGTCTTTCAGAACTTTCTTTATCTATGCATATAGAAAAAAGCAGGTCCCTCGCTCGCCTGCCCTGTCTTCGATGGAGCCCCAGGGCACTCGCTTCGGGATGACAGGTACAGAAATTTCAGAAACACAACACCAGCGAGGCCCCGCAGGGGTGGAAGTATCGGTGATATAGTTCCCCACGAA
>Ga0335073_10007293_pt1 | contig 15503 bp, 12 predicted proteins | sample Lox_Sample_22_FD_207093 | JGI IMG/M metagenome (GOLD analysis project Ga0335073, IMG submission 207093) | Soil microbial communities from Loxahatchee National Wildlife Refuge, Florida, United States - Lox_Sample_2.2 | ecosystem: Environmental > Terrestrial > Soil > Wetlands | place: USA... | reverse complement strand
CCGTTTTATGTTTCGGCACTAGGTGATTACTGGCGGCGCAGCTGCTCACCGAATCTTTCAAGAACGTCCAGCAAAGCCTCGAGCATTTTCTTACTATTCGCTGTATGGCCAGTCGTTTTCTTAAGTGCGGCCGAAGGACGGCGAAGTCTCGGATGAGGTTACGAATCTGGCGGACCGTGTATCCCCACTTTTCCAACGTCTTCCAGGTGTAGACCGAAGTGCCGGAATGGTACGTCCCGACCAACCTGCGACGATTTTGGTCCTGCAGAAAATCGGCCGACCGTGCGTCAGCCTTTCCTAAGGTGTGCGGCGACGAGCTTGCCAAGCCGGACCGAACTCTTGCCTAGCGCCTTCCTGTTCGAGGCATTCGGGATATGAGCTTTGGTATAGTCTTGCAGCGCCATCTCGGTGAAGATTCCCTTCCGTAAGGCTGCACTGATTGCAGGACCGCCGGGCCCGACCGGTGGGTAAAGTTGGCAATTCGTCGACCCTTGGTAGTAAATTCGTATGTCATCAAGAGTGGGCCCAGGAGCACCCGCCCGCACGAGCTCGAAGTATTGGTCAAACTTCGGCCCGTTCCGCTTCCGATTCAGCCGGCTGCGCACCGCCGCTTCCCCGTATTTATGCACCGCAGCTTGTATTCCTAGGTTCATAATCCAACGTTTCGGCGTCCACTGTTCTGTATCGGGGATATTAGCCGCGCTGGGGGATAAAACTAGGTTCGAGAACGGATCCATAGTCCCTGCATTCTTAAGGAGGTCGCCCAAAGTCTGCGCTGACGACGGTATGGCCTTGTTACGACATTGTCTTTCAATGCGGGATATCACCTTCTCAGGCGCGTCGTAATTGTACTTGAATGCAAGGCTCTGATACCTTCTAGCTCTATCCATAACCAGATTGTAGATGCGATAAAGCTCATTACCCTTCCCGTATTGCAAACCGGAGATTCCGGAACTGGTGTCAACTCTGGAGGGATGAAATTCACTGCAAGAACGTTTGCGCCTAATTCTGCAGTGCTCTTTAAACCACTCAATGGGCACATCGGGTATGTCGGCAGCAAAGTCTACCCGGGCCGTCCTTAATTTAAGGACGTCCTCTTTGCGAATCTCGAACGCACTGCATACTCCAGAGACGATGTTTTCGGCGCTAAAGGCGCCCACGGTGTCGAACACCACCCGATAGTACCGTCTGTCGCGAAGTTCTTTATTTTCATTATCATACTCATAATAAATCCGAATCAGGTGATCTTCCGACTGATTAAGAACCTTGCGATAGCTTGACCCACTTGCGGAACGTCTCAATTTGAGAGGCCAGAATGACTCCACCTTATGTACAGTGCCCGGCACGTAGAGTTCGAGCCAATCGATCATTAGATTGGAGTGTACAGGCAAGAAATCGAGGGTTCTGTGAGGATGATCACCCATTCGTCGATTTGACGCATTCCGGTAGGTGATACAGCAAGGGGGGTGCTGCACTTTGGCGGCGTTCGAACGAATCTCTCGAATCTGTCCGCTCGTTACGGTCTTGGGTCATGCCCATAGAGAAATCCCTGAAGCCCGTTAATTTTATGGATAGTCTGCCGGATTCGGGGAAGACGGTGCTGATTTCACGATCCTGGTGATTTCCGGGACTTCGCGCTCAAGGACGCTTCCGCGATTACCGATGGTGTTTCGCCAGGAGGAACAATCCCATATTCAAATCAAGGAACCGCCGCAGGTCAGGAGGAAGTAGCCTTACGTCCCCCCTTCACAAATGCAAGTGATTTTGATCACCGAAAATCGTCGCACGCGGTAGCGACACTCTAAAGCATGAAAACTCTCTCGGAGCGTCAGGCCGAAATGAGAGAACGGACGAAATCAATTCGTCGAACGGCTCCCCTTCCTGCTCGCGTAACCAGCAAGAAGCCAGATGACTCAATCACATCCCTGCGAAAGGAAAACAGGGCATTAGAGAACCGCATCGTCGAGCTGCTCGGTGAAAACGCGGCTTTACGGAGACGCATTCTAGACCTGCTCGATGAAAAGCCGAAGCTGGCCGGCGGGGTTGGCCATGACCCTGATCTGTGAGGAAAACCCGCGCAGCGTAGCGAGCCCAAAATAACCAATTGGTTACTGTACATAAAAACACCTTATCGGACGCGGCGCCGCTGGCCGTGTTTGCCCAAATTTACTCTTTTGACAACATCGCCCATCCTTATTATTAGGCTCGCTCGAGCGCCCGCCGCAACTTCTGTGACTCCCGGTCGAGTCCCGCTTTCTGGAGCGAATAGATCGCATCCCACACCAGTCGCTGGAGGTTCTGGATCCGTGCTTCCCTCGCGGCGATGGCAGGATCGAGGCCCGTCCATTGCCGGACGATCGCTCAGGAAGCCCGATACTCGTTGAGCAGAGGAATGATGTACTCTCCACCCGTTCGCGAAGGCCTGCTCGACCAGTCTCGTTCTGTTGCTTCCACGTCCGTCAGTACGGTCGATGGTTCAGCCGCACAGAGCTTCCGAGCGATCTCGAGCGCTTCATCAATAGGAACGTGCACCTCGCCGTTGCGACCCGTATAGGCAACATAGGATTTGTTGCCGGTAGGCACACCGGCGCGAGTCCGAATGCGATCGAGAGCGTCTGTAGGTCCAGATAGAATTCCGTCATCAAAACTCACGTCTGGCTCGCCGCAGGAAGCAAAGACTTGTTCAATGGCCTCAGCGATCGGGTCTTTGTCGCCCTTGTATCCATTGCGCTCGTTGTAGCGGCGCAGACCTTCCGCTTGGCCTTCCTCTTTGAGATACGTTCTGTTTCGGTCGAACACGGCCTCGCGAATCCAACGTTGCGGAACCTATCATTTGTGCTCGTTGTGCCTGGATGTATTTTGGGCAGGGAGTCTGTGTTTGCGGTAGAACCGGACACAGACCCCCATTTCAACGGTGCCTCACAACAAGTAAAAAGAGAACCTGTCGGTCAAGAACGCCAGAATGCCAGGCAAATTCTGCGCGGCCTCGCTTACTTACTCTTTTTTGTCGAATTGCCCGTGGTTTTTGTGGAGGCATCTTTCTGCGGGTCCTTAGTGCTTGCGAACCGGTAGGAAATGCCGACACCCCACCCGACGTGGTATCCCTTCGTCACGGGCAATTCGCCGGTAAACGAGGACGGAATGGTCTGCCCAAGTTGCCAGCCGCCATCGAGTGTCTGTTTTTCGCCAATGTAAGCGCCGGCCGTAAGGAAGAAACGCTGCTGGGCGACGCTGCGTGAAAAACCAAGCAGGAACTCGGGATCGGTACTCTGATTGTCGCTCTTGGCAGTGACACCGAGCGTGCCGTACCAGGCGTCGGCATCATGTCGCGCATACCCGAGGAGCACATGACCGTAGAGCATCGGTGCGAGGCGCTCCCTTTGGTTAGTTTTTAGCCCCACAACTGCATTTCCACCAGAACTCGTGGAGCGCTGATATTGCTTGTCGTCGAGGATGCCGACAGTGAGGCCACCAGAGAGAACGAGGCGAGGCCGACCGAAAATCCAAGGCTGCTCCAAGGTGATCGTACTTGGCCCTTGCGTTTTGCTCGAAGTGGAACTGCCCTTAGGTTTCTTGCCGTCTCCGTTGCTTGCGTTTTTCATTCCTCCCTTCGTGTCGCCTTTCGTATCATCAGCACTCGGAGTGGCCCTCGGCGCCGGAATGTCCGCCAGCGTCTTGGCTGGTTTCTTGGATTTGAACACGGTGGAAGGATCGGCCGCGCAGTCCAGAGCTGAGGAGTCGCTATCCGTGATACTGGTAGTAGTGTCGTTGGACGTAACATCTCGAGTGATGGTTAAGACGGCAGACATTGGATCGACTGGTGGCCCTTCTCGCTTCACATACGCCTCAAACACATCAGGATTGCCGAGAATAGTGCTGACCGATTCATATACTTTGTCATGGACCCAGGAATACTCTCCCTTCTTGCGTTCCTGGTAATGGCATGTTTGGTTGGCGATGTCGACCGCTGCGGATTGCACGTCGAACGTCGCCTGCCGGATCTTGTCGGAGAGTTCAGCAAGTTTCGTTGTCAGATCTGCTTGCTCTTTCATACCGGCCTCAGATAATTTGCAACCTGGTGCCGTGGGTCCCGTAGGGATCTGGAAGCTTAGATCCCTGAGTTGAGTGTCGGCCGCTTGAGCACTCGCAAAGCCATTCACAAGGCTGGCCTCGAATGGTTTGTCCCCTGTGAGATCAATCGAGTGCTTGAGAGCGTCTTCCTGCAATTTGTAAGTTGCTGCTTTCAAAGCTTTCTGCGCATCATCGCTTGATGAAGGAGCTTCCACTAGCGTTTTGTAAGAAACTAGATAGCTCGTTAGATACCTTTCATACTCAGAGTCTTTTTGCATAAGCGCTTCATTAGTTCTTTGAGCTGAGGTCTTGAGAAGCTCGACCGAGGGCTCAATCAGATCGAACTGAGTTTGGTAGCCAACGACCTTCGACTTTGCGCCCTCCAACCATTTACTCTCTTCGGCTTTGGTACAAACCTTCTCAGTGACCTTGGGGCGCACGTTCTTTTTCGGAGACACTTCGAGCTCTTCATTGAAGAGCGAGGCAGAAGGCTGGGCGCCCTGTGCTGGCGTGGCGGGGGCCTTCTTGGGGGTTTGATTAGTCGAAGTGATCGACTTCAGCCCGAACAATGATCCAAGGCTCCCGATCACATCATCCTCGGCGATCTTTTCGTCATCTACCGTCGCCTTGTACGTGTAGCGGAACGGATTGTTGGTGATGTGGATGATGATGCAGTCGGCATGTTTCCAATAGATGCGATGATCGTTGTCAGCGAGCGTGGGGACGTCGAGTGTGTAGGACATGCACTTCTTACCGGAATCGAGACCGGTAATCACCAGTTTATCGTCACTTTGTGCGCGGGCAGATGAGATGGCTTGGACAATAATAGTTGGAATCAGCAGCAGCGTGAATAAAGTGGTTTTCTTCATGGCGTCTCTCCGTGGTGAAAATAGACGCTGCAACTAAGCCGAACCTGCTGGCAGCGGCAGGCTTGTTAGCGGCGTCACCTTACTGGCTTCTTCCTTCTGGTTGGCAAGGCCATGAGGCTGTTGCAGCCTCCGGTGCCAGCGCTGATAAACACTCCGCTCAGGAAATGCTCATTGGCGCTCAGTTAGTAAGGCGGGAAATGGGAGGGAAAGGGGACAGCTCGTCTGTCCCTAAGATTCGAACAATCATCCCGAGGGACAGGACTCACACGGATCTTATTTGCCTATGCACGCTGACTTCCGAGGCGGGTTAATCGTGTCATCGAAGGCACAGAACGGAATCGACCACACAAAATCTGACGGGGTGGCAATACGCGTAAGACCAGGCGTTCTCGGGAATATCGGTGGTTGACTGCTGAAGCTCCAGAACCATGATGGATGGATCGATCCCACCGGTGCACCGTTCACATCGAACCCAGCGTCAGATGTTCTCTGACCGCTTGCGTCGAATCCGGATCTGCCATGACACGTCATACAGGAGGAACGATCAACGAACCCGTCTTCTATAACTGAATTCCCCAAGCGGACGGGGAGGCCGGTATTATCGCTGAAATCGGTCTGGGAACCCTTGAGGCAGTAATTAGTGAAAGCTGGGTCCCAATGCGCGGCTGCGATCAGTGCACTGAGAGCCGCGCTTTTGGCGCAAGGCGGGTACCCTTGGCCCGGCTGCGCGTTCGGCGAGACAACCTGCGTTTGAGCTCCAAAGCGGTCAATGCAGGCAAGAATATCGCAGCGGGCCGGATTGAGCCAATGTTCAAAAGTCGCCCATGTCCAATTTGGAACAAGCTTTGAAATAATGTGCATCGAAACCAGGGCGTATTGTTTGCCTCCCGATCCGATGCTGACATGATAAAGCCTGGGTACATCAACAATGTTAACCCTGTTATTGGTAAAGCTAGGAATGTCGGAAAGCGCAACCCAGCTCGCTTTGATCTCGATTGCGTCAATTGGAAAAGAAATGTCTTTTCCGAAAGCTGCCTGTAGCCCGGAGACTTTGTACAAATCATGCAGAACAATGAAGTCGAAGTCCTGTTTGTTCCTCCGAGACTCTTCCCCCACCTTGGAACTTGTTGGAAGCGGGGGTACGAGACGACCCGCTCGGCGCATCGCCGCGAATCCTGCTGTCGGGACGATCGGCGGGTGAGGGGCTATAGGGGTCGCGTGGGAGGGAAAATGTGGACTCGCCTGGAATGTATCTGTGTCGCTAGCCCATGTCTCGAATAATGCATTGGTTCCGCCCGTAGCTGTGTTTACCTGGATGAACAGTTTCCAAGCAACTTCATCGGGCGCGTTCAGTGCGGGATTCACCTGCGACTGAGCAACCGTAGACGTTAGAAGTAGTAGGAGAACAAACAAAGCTCCTTCGCGGTTGTTACTCTTCATTTGTTTTCCTCGCGGCCTGAAAACTTCGAGCGATCGTAACTAAAGCGATCATGGACAAATCTGGGCGATGGATTTTATCGTCGAATACAACAGTGGACACGCCGGCCCTCCGTAGAATGCGGAAAACCCGTCTAAATCGTCCTGGACGAATTTGAATAATTCTTCCATTGTGCTGAAAGCAGGCGGTTTGGTACTTCGCAAGTGGTCCACGTAATTCTTGATCTTGGTTTGGTACGCAGGAAGTCCCATATCAGTCGCAAGGCCGTTTGCTACGACGTCTGAGGAGGTGCTTCCCCATGTGTCCGGATTACTATCGGAAAGGTGCCCGCTGCGCGTAAGGGCGAGCCAAACTGCTAGTGAACCCGTATGGTCGCAGGGTGCAATTTTCATTGTCGCCGGCTGCTGCTCGCCTTTTTTCTCCGGGTTGCAGGCAGCCAACAGTCCAGCTGAAACCATTGCAGTTGCGGCTGCTCCTTTGATCATTTTCCGTCTAGATATTTTGTTCGATTCGTCGTTTCCTTTTTTTTCTGTCATAGTGATCTCCTTTGAGTACAGTCGCTAGCCTAGTGGATACTTCGCAACAAATCTGCCGCCTCTCTATCCTGCATGCTATCGGGGTCGGGCGAAATTCTCCGCGATACGTAGGTTCGGAGTACGCGCCGTGCGTCCCCCTCCCGGCCAAGCAAAACGGCAAGCTTCGCATAACTTAAAGTTTCGTCTGATACGCGTCCGGGGCTAAAATCCGCGGGCCACTGCCATGCCGATTCTGGTTTGAGCGCTATAAATGCATACGCGTTCAAAGCCTCTTCTCTACGTCGCCGTGCTGACACTTCGTCATGGGTATGGTCCGCTGCAATTACGAGGGCGCGCGCTAGATATTCTTTTCCTAGCATCGGCGGTGTCAAACTGTCAGCTTTTCGGAATTCCTCCAACGCCGGCTCCCAGTGTCCTTCGGCGAGCAGAACCTCTCCGTGCACACGCGCTCGAGCGATGTCGGATAGTGGCTTCAGATTGGAACGAGGAAGCTGCTTCTCAACTCTTTGCAGCTGGGCAGTAATCTGTATCTTGACGCCGCCGCTCACCTCAGACGCAGCTTGGCCGAGCAGCGTTGCTGCATTCATCGATCTTTGCAAGCTCCCATCGAAGCGGAGCGCAATCGCTGTATCCTGGAGACATTTCTTGTATTGAGTGCGCCGGCAATTTAGGTATGCGCGGTCGAGGATCTTATCTGCACGGTCAGCAGCATTGCCAGTAGCGGTATCTTCATTAAGTCCTTTTGTGATCGTGTCGAATGCTTCGGCATACCGACCCTGCTCGGCGAAGAGTCGTATCAGGAGGGAATAGCCGTAGGAGCGATAAGTCTGATCTCTCGCTCGTGTGAGTCGGGTAAAGCGGTCCTGCGATTGCTGAAACCGGCCTTGCAAGAAGTCGGATTCGCCTTCCACTAGATCGGCACCTTCCGAGTGGCCGTGGTCGCGCAGATGTTGAGTCCATTTTGTTGCATCGTCAAAATTCCTTAGGATTAGGTCAAAGCGCGCGATCTCTTCGGGAGCAAACATTTTTGCCGGGTCAATGTCCGCTGCTTTTCTCCAAGACTCGATGGCTTCTTGGGGCCGACCCAACATCACCAATGGAGTGCCACGATAAAACCATCCGAGATAGTCGTGCGGGTAGTATGTCGTGTAGTCGCGAAAAATCTGCTCGGCTCTTGCATAGTCCCATGCGTCATTCGCGTAAATTCCCTGGATGCGATCTCTTTCCCGGCGAGTGAGGCGCTGTTGGCCAAGGGCAATGGCCTTATCGTAGGCGACGTATGCTTCGGTGAATCGAGACAACGAAACTAAAATGTCTCCTAACCTGGTGCAAGCCAAGGCGAAATTTGGATCGGCGGCCACGGCATTTTGCAGCGCCGTGATGGCAGCCTCGTTATCCCTGTTGGCGCGGAATTTCTCCGCCTGCGCGAATTCAGAGAGAGCGTCCCAGTTCGATGTGGTGACGTCTTCCGGTGGGGCATCGATGCGGGCGACGTCGTTGGCGGACTCGCCGATTTCGTGGCGAATCCAGTCGCTGCTATTACGGACTGCGTCGAGAAATCCGCTGGGTATGTCTTTATCCCGACGTCGGTTTGAAATCTGGGTGTCCGGCCAGTCGGACAGGGTCCAGGTCCAGTGATTCTCCCAATGCTGTCGGAAGCGGAGCGGGCTATTATCCGGCTGTTCGACATCGAGGTCGAGAACGTAGTTGTCTCCTACTCGGGAGACTGCTCCAAACACTACACGCCGAACCCCATTGCGCATAGCGACTTCGCGCGCAGTTTGCGGATCGAGCGCGGCATCGGGTGGCCTCAGCATTTGGCCGAGGGTGTTGCGGACGGCATCCGAATCCAAGAGGCCGAAGTATGGAGACTGCAACAGCTGATTGCGAACGAGTTCGGTAGTGTTGTCGAAGCGCCCGTCGCCAGTAGCATTGTGGATATCGGTTAAGAACACTGTCGATCCCTCGGCCAGCTTTGCTTCTTCTGCCTTCATCGAGTAATGGCGGAAGGCGAGGGCGGAAAGGGACACGAACAGGGCACAAATTGTCCCCGCGGCCAGAATCTTACGCGGACTAGTGCGGTGGGTTGTGACGTTGTCCGCGTGCGTTCTGTTCGCCCTGGAACTGGCTGCCGTGCGATTTGAGAGCGCACCATCAACGCTGGCTATGGCCGGAGGGGTCAGCGCATCCGTGACTTGACGCACGGTGTCGAAGCGATCACGCGGATTGAGTGCGAGGCAGTGGGATACGGTTGCGTCCCAAGCGGGGTCCAGATTCGGTATCAGCTCTTTTCCGGATGGAGCGGGCTGTTTCAGTCTCTTAGTGGCTTCGGCGAAGGGAAGATCGTCGGCAAAGGGACGCTGTCCAGTCACCATTTCGAACATGACCAAGCCGAGGGAATAGATATCGGTTGCGATTGAAACTTCGCCGCGCTCGAACTGTTCGGGCGCCATGTAAACGGGCGTCCCCAGCAGGCCCCGGCTTCCGGTGAGGGATGTCTTGGCCGGATCGGCGGCGGCAATGACGGGGCGGGCGAGGCCAAAATCGGTGACCACGACGCGAAGACCCCGCTGAGTAGGCACGAGGAGCACATTCGATGGCTTGAAGTCCCGATGAACAATGCCGACAGCGTGGGCAGCTCCGAGGGCTTCGGCCATCTGAAGGACCATGGGCAGGGCGCGGACGGTGGGCAGAGGACCTTCTCGGCGGAGAAAGGCAGCGAGGGTTTCGCCATCGAGAAACTCCATAGTCAAAAAGACGATGTCCCTTGGGATGCCACCCGCGGTGGAGGAGTAGTGCTCTATGTCGAAAGTGCGGCAGACGTTGGGATGAGTGATGAGGCGGGTGAGGTGGACTTCGCGACGAAAGCGTCCAACCATTTGCGGTACGGAGGAAATCTCGGGGCGAATCGTCTTGAGGGCGACCTTCGCTTTTAGCTCGTGGTCAAAGGCCTCGTAGACTTGACCCATGCCCCCTTGGCCGATGAAACGCATGATCTCGAAGCGCTGAGAGACGATGGTGCCTGGATGAAGCAGTGACGGCTCGCGGAGTGGGGAGTTGGTCCCGTCGCAATTGGCAAGGACTGGCCTTTCAAGGAAGCTGCCGGCGTCGGCATCCGCCTTGAGAAGGCGAAGAACTTCGGATTCGAGTTCGGCATCTCCTGCGCAGGCTTTTGTAACGAAAGGAATCCTTTCCGGCTCAGGGAGTTCGAGCGCGGCGTCGAATATTCTTGTGACGACCTGCCAGCGGGCGGAAGTCATGACGAGCGGCGCAGAACAATTTAAGGACGAACGGAACGTTGCACGCGGCTAAAGTTCACCTCGTTGTACAACCAGGCTTTTGCCGCGCGCCAGTCGCGCTTAACTGTGCGCGCCGATATGCCCAGTAGTTCACCGGTCTCTTCTTCGCTTAAGCCCCCAAAAAACCTGAGTTCGACGATTTTACTCTGCCGATCGTGCAGTTTGGACAAGCGGTCGAGGGCATCGTCGAGAGCAATCAGTTCATTCGCCCTTTCGGGCGAAACAACCAGTGCTTCTTCGAGAGAGACGGCGTCCCTGGCTGCTTCCCTCTTGTTCGCCCGCTTCGTCCGGGCATAATCCACCAGAATTCGCCGCATTACGGTTGCGGCGATAGCGAAAAAGTGGGACCGGCTCTGCCAGTCTAGCTCGGTTAGTCGGGTTAGACGGAGATAGGCTTCATGCACAAGGGCCGTCGGTTGAAGAGTGTGGTCTGAGCGTTCTCCACGGAGATAGTGCGCGGCCAAACGGCGAAGCTCTTCGTAGACGAGGGGAATAAGTTTCCCTTCCGCCGCCCGGTCGCCGGCTCGCAGGTCGAGAAGTAGCTTGGTTACTTCGCCAGGATGCGATTCCAACTCGGTCTGGCCTCAAGAACGGAAGCATTTTACCGCACTCCGAGCGATTTCGTGTCGGCAAACGAAATTGCTCAAGATCAGATCCTTTCGATGATGTCCTCATTGGACGCTTAAATCCGCTTATTCGGGTGGGGTCAATAAAAGAAAAAAGGAGGACCTTTATGAGTTATCGATTCATGATCGGGATATGTATGCTGCTCTTGGCGTTTTGCAGAGCATTTGCGACCGACTTAGTCATCACCGGCGAGCGAGTTCTCAACCAAGATACCGTCATTACCGGTGACACCATCACGATTCAACCGGATGCCGTTGTCGTAACGAATGGCTTTAAGTTGACCGTTGAAGCCACGCGTTCAATTGTCCTCAACGGCACCCCAAGCATAATCTCTTTTGAGCCAAGGGGCAGTCGGCCCCCTGGAGATCCGGGTAGAAGCGCGGGACCGATTATCATCGATACCCCTCTGTTGACCGGTAACATACTTACGATCCGCGATAACGGAGAGGACGGCATTCAAGGTGCTGCAGGAGCCCCTGGTCAACCCGGCCCAAATGGTCGACAGGGTACTCAAAGGGACTGGAATCCGTGGAACGGCTGCATCGGAGGGAGCAACGGTACTCCAGGGGGACAAGGGGGAGACGGGGGAAACGGAGGCGTCGGGGGAAACGGAGGTTCAGGTGGAACGATTGTTATCGACATCCAGAGGGGTTTTACACCCGACGGAACTCCCCGACTGGACATGACGGTTCTTGGAGGACAGTCAGGCGCGGCGGGAACCGCGGGTGGGGGTGGACAAGGTGGGCAGGGCGGCCTCGGTGCTCCCGGAACTGCATATTGTGGGGGGACGGACGCGGGACCGTCCGGGCCTCCCGGTCGGTCTGGACTGCAAGGAGTACCCGGCGCTCCAGGAAACGCCGGGTTAATTATCGATGTCAATCAAAACTCTCATCCGTCTACTTTGACGGAGCGTGAGAAAGCTTTGTACAAGCGCGGTATCCCTCGTTGAAAACTCGAATCCGGGAAGGGGGATATCGGAGAATTAGGGGGGAAGGGAATCCCCTTCCTCCCACTCGTTGCCATCTCTATCCACGGAACGATCAGATTCTGTTCCCAAGCTTTGATGTGGTCAGGTCAAGCCGGGAATAATAGAGGATTTGTTCATATGCTTGACACTACTGCGATTCCTCGCTGACCTCGGTCAGTTCGGGTCAGCCCCTAAATAGGTGCGCTGCTCCGCAACCGATTCCCGATAGCGCCGACGGGCCTCTGGATCCAGTTGAGCAGATTCCCCGTAATACACTAGGCCCAGCGCTCGCCGTGACCGCGAGCTGATATTCGGTCCTGCCGCATGCACCATCAACGAGTGGTGAATCAAACAATCACCCCGCTTCACATGACAAATAGTCTCCCCCTCCAGGCCTTCTCTAGACGAGTTCCCCAAACCCTGCGAAAACCCGAGAACATACGATGCGGTGTGGTCCAGCACTCCCTTCTTGTGGGACCCCTTCCAGTAGTGCAACGCTCCGTTTTCACTATCTATGTCGTCCAACGCGATCCACACGGTCGCGGCTTCATTGGGGACCAAACAAAAATAATACCCGTCTTGATGGGGCGGGGTTGCACTCCCGATGTGTGGAGGTTTGTTGAAGAACTGTATTTCCTGTGGTACCGCCTTTTGTCCTAGCAATGCTTCGGCAGTGCCTCGAACTTTGGAACTAAGAAAAAGCCGGGAGAAAAACGCGTCATTTTCAAGATTCGCGACTTGTTTCAGTGTCTTCGGCTGTCCGGAGACCTGATACATCGCAGTGTTGTTCGGTAATGTGGGAACAACTTCGCGTATGAACCGATTCAAATTGATATCAATTTCATCCACTTCCCCCTCGCTCAAAAATCCATCGATATGAACAAATCCGTCTCGCCGGAAGATCTCTCTGAGTGCCGCATCGTCATGCGTCATGACCGTCCCCCTTCTCATTGTTGTAACTTCAATTCAAATTCACGGTTGATGTTTCGAAGTACCGATTCAGACACTCGCTCGAACTGACTCCAGCCGGTAGAAGCGCGCGGCATTATCGCCGAAAACCGGGGCGACAGCAGCAGTGCCCAACTTGCTTGTGACAAAATCTTGGGCCGCAGCCACTACTTCTTCGTAGCTCGCAGCAAGGAGGCACACCGGCCAGTCGCTGCCAAACATTACTCGGTCGGCTCCGAAGTACTCGAGCACATGATCTGCATAAGGACGCAACTGCTCTCGCGTCCAGTGACCGTAACCTGCTTCAGTTACCATACCCGATAATTTGCAACAGACGTTCGGCCGAAGCGCGACCTCGCGCATCAGATCTTGCCACGGTTGCATTTTCCCAGTTCTAATCTCAGGCTTGGATAAATGGTCAATGGCAGCCCGCAGGCGGGGAATCCTGTCTAATATGTTGAGCACATGAGGAAGTTGCCTTGTAAAAGTTAGAAATTCAAATGCCAATCCGGTCTGTGCGATAAGAGAAAGAGACTCGACAACACGCGGTCGAAGAATCCAATCATCCTCAGGCAAGCTTTCAAGCATCGGGCGGATCCCGACAAAGTGCGCGTTTCGGGAATATCGTTCCAATTCGTATTGAAAATCGGTCGATTCCAAATCGAGCCAGCCCACAACTCCACCAATAAAACTAACCTTCTCCGCGAGTTCTAACAGAAAGTCTGTTTCCGCAACAATCGGTGTGGTCTGCACGACAATCGTGTTGTCAACGCCATATTTCTGCAGGATCTCTTCGAAGTCCTTCGGCATGTAATCGCGGGACAGGACTTGTTCCGGACGGGAAAACCATCCTTTGCTCCATTTCCAAAAATGCTGATGCGCATCTACAAACACACGACACCTTCGTTCGAACAAAACTTTATGTGCTTACACCTTCTTAGGAGGCCGGGGTCTCACCGACCTCATCCAATCGCGGGACTGGTGCCTCAGCGGGCAAGAGGTCCAAGTGCCGTAATTCATCCCAGAAGTCATTAGGGATGAACCTCTTCAACAGCTCGACATTTTGCTCGACCTCAGATGCAGAGCGCGCACCTGGAATAATCGCAGCCACTGCGGGATGCGCCATACAAAACTGCAGTGCTGCCGCGGGGAGCGAGACATCGTGACGTTCGCAAACATTCTGGATCGCTGCGACTTTTTCCATTACGGCTGGAGGGGCGTCGACGTAGTTATAGGTTGCGCCTGGCTGCGCTCCGGTCGCCAGGATTCCGCTGTTGTACGGACCGCCTATGATTACGCTGATGTGCTTGCTTTGACAGATAGGTAACAGATCGTTCAAAGCGGTATGGTCGATGAGCGTATACCTTCCCGCCACCAGTAGGCAGTCAAAGTCGCCATCCCGGGCAAACCGGGCTAACATCTCTGCCTGATTCATGCCAACGCCTATGGCACGAACGACGCCTTCAGCGCGGAGTCTGTGCAGCGCTGGATAGGCAATCTCGATGGCCTCCCGCCAGTGATCATCTGGATCATGAATGTTAAGAATGTCGACACGGGAAAGGTTAAGACGCTCCAAGCTACCCTCGAAAGTCTTCATGATGCCGTCGTAGCTATAATCGAAGATTGGGCGCAATGACGGTACGTTATCGAAACGGTGAAACACTTTTTCATCGCGCGTCCCCGTATCAGGAACTAGGGTGTACCCTACCTTGGTCGCCACGACAATGGAATCACGATCACGTTGAGCTAATTGTCTGCCAAGACGCACCTCGCCTTTTCCGAAGCCATATATGGGAGCTGTATCGAAGTAGTTAATGCCAAGATCGAGAGCTCGACGAACTGTGGCATCCGCCTGGTCCTCCGAAATGTCTTTGTACAACCCTGCCAGTGGAACACTACCAAATCCGAGACGGGTAACTTTCAGATCGGTGTGGCCGATTCCGACTTTCGCGATCGGATCCATAGAATGTTGCCTCCTCAAGAACTTGGGCCTTAGGATTTCAAACTAATCGGCTATTGCCCACCGCTATGACTACAATCGATCCAATGAGGAACAGTATTCCTGCAAGCTCGAATGCATAAGCGGAGCCTGGAGATCCCTTCCACTCTCCGGTCAGGATACCCGCTGCATTCGCTGACAAAACCATGGCGGAGGTATACACGGGAAATCCGAGCACCGGACCCATAACTCCCAATCGCAGGCTTCCAATACCATAGAGGGAGAGTCCAGTCAGAAACAGTAATCCCATCAACATACCGATCAGCCAATTCAATCCCGTCGCGCGTTCCCGGTAACTCCTCCAAGACCCCTTTCTAAAAAAGAGGTAACTGCAGTAAGCAAGACTCGGAACGAAACCAAGAACGAAGATCGGCAGCCATAGCGTATTAACGGCGGAGGTTTCTGACATTCCTTGCTTTATCGCCGTTATCCGAATGTCGTCCCCGAAGGTAAACGCGAGATTCAACATGCTCGAGAGAACACCGGAGGCGACGCAAATGATGACGCCAGTACGAAGATCACCCTTTCCGAAAGATTGCAAGTCTGCTCCGCCAGAAATCTCATCTTTGGAGCGCTTTTTTTGGCGAAGATTTCCAGCGTGAAAACAAAGGATAAGTCCCGCCACAAGGACCACAACGCCGGCGTAAAGAGCAAAGGCTGCAGGACTCACCAACCGCGCGGGGTACAAGATGACCAATGGGATCAGCGAGCCGAGGGTGGCAGTCAATCCAAGGATAATTGTCAACCCC
>Ga0335073_10007292_pt1 | contig 15503 bp, 14 predicted proteins | sample Lox_Sample_22_FD_207093 | JGI IMG/M metagenome (GOLD analysis project Ga0335073, IMG submission 207093) | Soil microbial communities from Loxahatchee National Wildlife Refuge, Florida, United States - Lox_Sample_2.2 | ecosystem: Environmental > Terrestrial > Soil > Wetlands | place: USA... | reverse complement strand
GGAGTGGATCTTCCCTAAGCTACCGGTCGCCGATGCAGGCGCTGCTGGCCTTCTCGGTGCACGAGGCCGCCATGCTGGTGCAGGCGGCCGACGTGGCCTGCGCGCTGTCGGTCGAGGCGCTGCCCGGCACCGACCGGCCCTACGACGAGCGGGTGCAGGTGATCAGGCCGCATCCCGGGCAGCTGGTCAGTGCGGCCCACCTGCGCGGGCTGCTGGCCGGGTCCGGGCTGCTGGCCAGCCACCGGCATCGTGCCCGACGGCGAGGTCATGACCACGGGGAACTTCCACGGCGAGCCGCTCGCGTTCGCCGCCGACATGCTGGCCATGGCCGTGGCCGAGCTCGCGTCGATCAGCGAGCGGCGGGTGGACCGGATGCTCGACCCGGCGTTCTCGCGCGGCCTGCCGCCGTTCCTGGCCCCCGACGCCGGGACCAACTCGGGGTCGATGGGCTGGACCGGGGTCCGCAAGCTGCGCGAGGTGGTCGCCAACGTGCGCGCCTGCCTGGCGGTCGAGATCTGCTGCGCCTCAGCGGGCCACGATCGACGACCTGCTCCCGGCCATCTGCCGGGCCGCCGCCGGCGTCTTCCCCGCCTTCAGCTAACCGGGCAGATCGTCACAAAAAGTAACCCCGGCCCACCACGGGGGAGTGGACCGGGGCACTGCGTTATCGGCTCGGTTCGGCGGCGGTCAGGCCTTGCGCAGCAGGTCGTTCAGTTCCGCCTCGATGTCGATGTAGCCGCTTTCCTGCCCGGCCGGGACGATTTGATAAGTACGCCGCAGGAACGCCGACATCGCCTGGGCGGGTGCCTCGAAGTGAGCCTGGCCAAAAGGTGACGACAGCTCAATATTGAGGATCTTTTCCCCGCCGTCACGGAACCCCGTCCGGTCCGCCCCGGCTTCCGTGCCCGACCCGGCCGACGGCCACACATGGACGTCTCCCTCGCCCTGCCGCGACTCGATCCCGGCCGCCAGCAGGTCCCGGGCGAAGATCCACTCGACCGGCTCGTCGGTGCCCACATGGAACGCCATACGCACCGCGTACGGGTCGCTACCGCTGTAGAACATACTGGCCACAAGCGGGACAATCGTTTGCTGCGGGACAACCAGCCTTAGCCCGAGCTCGGCCGAGATCGTGGTGCTGCTACTTCTGTTCATCGCCTACCCACCCCTATCTAGCCGGGGCCCGGACAACCGGGCTTTGCCAATCCGACGCGACCAGCGAGGAACTATGACGCGCACGGAGGGTGAAGTTTTCCCCGATGGTACACGCTCCGTTTTGCGCCTTTCGTTCCTTACCGGAAGACGAGCTCTCATCATTGCCTTGACCTGGACAAATGTCGTTCAGCTGGGGCGACGATGTTGATGCAGTTTAGTGTTCCGGCCACTCGATTGCATAGCCTGTCACGCTCATCTCATGCATTTATCTACGACGCGTTTCAATATCAATACTGAGCGTAATTAAAGACGCTCCGAAGCGCACGTTTGCAAGATTTGGCCATTACGCAGAGTGATGATCGCCTCCTGTCCAGACCGCCGCTCGGCGTGTCACGCCTCCGGCCGGCGCGCCGAGCCGGCCCGTCGTCCCGGTTCGTCCGCCTGACGTGCCGTGCACCCGGAAGATGCGCTACCCTATGGGAGCGCCGGGAGGGATCCCGGCAGCGGGCGATTGGCTCAGCGGGAGAGCGCCTCGTTCACACCGAGGAGGTCACTGGTTCGATCCCAGTATCGCCCACCCAGCGAGACGGCCGGTTCCTTTTGGAGGAATCGGCCGTTTTTGGTCCCGTACAGCAGTGAAGTACACCAACGCCTGGCTTCCGAGCCACTGGCCGAGTCTGCCCAGCGCATCGCGGGTGGTGCCGGTGGTGCGCCTGATCGCGTTCCGGTCTCCGGGGGCCGGGCTGTCGACCACGACGATGGAGCATCGTGGTGGTCTGGACGACGACGATGGAGCATTGCCGTGGTTGCGGCGGCCCCGGGGCCGCGCGGGGGGCTGGTGCCGCAGGTGCGGGAGCGGCTGCTGAGGCGGGCGGCGTGACCGGCCCGGTCGTCAGGGCCTGGCCGCGAACCGAGCCCCCGGCGCTAGCCGCCGATCATGGTGGTGACCTTGAACGAAGTGCCCTTCGGCAGCAGGCCGAACCGGCTCATCGCGCTCACCACCCGCTGGATCCGCACCGCGTCGACGCCCAGCGGGAAGGCCGGGAGCGAGATGAACGCCGCCGACTGCTTGTCGACGCCGAGGTACCTCTCGATGACCGCCTCGGTCTCGGCGCGGTCGGTGTCCGCGATCTGCTGGCCCTGGGACAGGGCCGCGGTGAACGCCTTCAGCGTGTTGGGGTTCTGCTTGGCCCAGTCCGCGGTGACCGCGTAGCCCTGGACCGGGAAGTCCTGGGTCGAGCCCTGGTCCAGGTCGGCGAGTTCCTCGAGGCCTGCCCCGGCCTCGCCGGCGCTGACGAACGGCTCGGGGGCGAACGCGGCCGTCAGCGTGCTCCCCGCCTCGGTCAGGGCCGTCGCCACGCCGGGGAACGGCACGGTGGTGTAGTGGACCTGCCGTGGCGTGAGGCCGTGCGACACGAGCAGCGAGTCGATCAGCAGGGTGCCGATGTCGTTCGGCGCGTTGACCGAGACGTTCTTGCCCTTGAGCTGGCTCACCTGGCTGATCTCGGAGCCGCCCTTGACCATGACGGTCAGCACGTTCGGCTGCAGGAACGAGGCCTCGGCGACGAGGCGCAGGTCGTGCTGGGGCGCGCCGTCGGCGCCGAGCTGGTCCTCGATATAGGTGACGTAGTCCCCGGCGGTGATGTCGTACTTGCCCGTGACCTGGCCGTTGATCAGGTCCTGAGTCGACGGCGGGACGCCCTTGAACGGCACGACCGTCACGTGCAGGCCCTGCGCCGCGAACAGGCCGTCGTCCTGGGCGATATACAGGCCGGCCGAGTCGATGGCCGGGAAGGCGGCGACGGTGATGTCGGTCTTCTCGAGCTTGAGGTGGGTCGTCGTGCCGGTCCCGGATCCACTGGAGGAGCATCCGGCGGCCAGCATCGCGACCGCGGCCGCCGACGCTACGAGCATGCTGCGGGGTTTCATTCTTGCTCCATCAGGCATTGCGGGCACGTGGATCCTGGCCGGCTTCGGGGGAAGGTACCGTGACCAGCCGCGACGACTGCTGCGCCACGATGATCATAATGTTCCGCACCGTCCGTCACACGCCAAACGGTACGACTTGTCCGAATCTGGCATCATTCTGTTAACAGTACTGACTGTACGTGACAAAGTCGGATAGTGCCAGGTCAGCCTGCCCGTGGCCCGGGTGGCGTGTGACCTGCGGCACTATGGCGCGGAAGATGTTTTAAACCATGTCCGGGCATATGCGTCCGGTCTATTGCGATGTTGGCGGCGATAACCCCGGGCGCGTTTAATGTGCTGGCCAAGGGTAGGAGATCGAAAACGAGACGAGCGCCGGGATGTGCGGGGAGCGCCTCCGCTTGGGTGGGTAAGCTATGACGCGAGAATACGGAATGACAGAAGAAAGCGCCGGGGAATTGGCCAGCGGCGGGAATATCAGGGAACTGCACCGGGCGTTGCTTTCCACGCAGAGCGTCGAAGGGTTCCTGCACGAGCTGGCGGTGCTGGCGGCCCGGCTGGTGAGCGGCGGGCTGTCCTGCGGGATGGTCATGCCGCCGGCCGGCCAGCCGGTCACGGTGGCATGCAGCGATCCGCTCGCCGCCCGCGTCGACGAGGTCCAGTACCAGCTGGAGGATGGCCCCGGCCTGCACGCCGTGCGGGGCGGCGGCCTGGTCCGCATCGAGGACACGGCCGAGAAGGCGCGCTGGCCCGAGTTCGAGGCGCACGCGGCCGCGCACGGGATCCGCTCGTGCCTGGCCCTGCCGCTGAACGCGGACGGCAAGCCGGTCGGCGCCCTCAACCTGTACGCGCGAGCGGCCTCGGCCTTCGGCGCGACCGAGGCGCGGGGGGCCCAGGATTTCGCGGACAATGCCTCTGGTGCGCTGTCACTAGCCATAAGAATGGCGTCGCACGCGGCGCTGATCGAGCAATTGCGTTCGTCGCTCGCCTCGCGGGGAGTAATTGACCAGGCCCTCGGGATTATCATGGCCAGGGAGCATTGCCCGCCGGACCGCGCGTTCGCGATCCTGCGCTCCGCCTCCCAGAACAGCAATACCAAGCTCAGGGATATCGCCAGCGCGGTGGTGACCAGCGTGACCGGCGAGCCGCCCCGGCCGTCCCCGCCGTTCGAGGAGGGGAGCCCGCAGCGGCGCTAGACGCCGCCGTCGGTTTCGGCCGTAGCGGGGCCGGGTCTGGCGAAATCCGCCGCGCCGGGCGTGCCCGCCAGCGACGCGGCGACGCTGGGAAAGATGTCCACCAGCCGGTCGACCCCGGTGATCGAGAGCACCCGCTGCACGCCGGGCGTGCCGATGACCAGCCGCATGGCGCTTCCGCTGGCACTGGCCCGCCGGTACGTGCGGACCAGGGCGCTCACCCCGGCCGAGTCACAGAATTCCGTCTTGCTGAGGTCGGCGATCAGCAGGGAGGCACCCTGGCCGAGGACGCCGAGAAGTTCTTCCCTGACCGCCTCGGCGATGGTCACGTCGATCTCCGCGGGCAGCGTGACCACGGCGACCTGGCCGATCCACAGCACCGGATAGCGTTCCTGAGACACGTACCACCACCATCTGTCCGCGCGAAAAAACGGGCGGGCCGCGTCTCTGGACCCAGCGGCGGCTAACCGCTGGGCTTCGCCGCGCAGCGAATATTATAGCCAGGTCATTACGGCCTCAGGTGCCACTTGATGCCCTGGCCGGCCCGTATCCGGTCCACCGCGTCGCCGTACGCCTCCAGCGGCAGCGGCTCGCTGAGCAGCGGCCGCGGATCCACCGCCCCGCTGGCGAGCAGGTCCACGGCCTCGCCGAAGCTGCGCAGGATGGCCATCGAGCCGGTGATGGTGATCTCGTCGTTGTAGACGCGGAACGGCGAGACGCGGATCGCGGCCTCGGCCGGCGATACGCCGAACACCAGCATCCGCCCGCCGCGGTCGAGCAGGCCGATGGCGGTCTCGACCGCCGCGGGCACGCCGGTGGCGTCGACCGCCACCGCGAAGCGCGCCCCGTCGAGCGCGCTGGCGTCGGTGACGGCCTGGGCCGCGCCCAGCTTGCGCGCGACCTCGAGCCGCTCCCCGACCCGGTCCACCACGGCTACCGGCCCGGCCCCGGCGTGCAGCAGCAACTGCAGCATCAGCAGGCCCATGGTGCCGGCCCCGATCACGACGGTCGGCTCAGCCGACACCGGACCCGCGAGCTCCAGCCGCCGCACCCCGTGCACCGCGCACGCCAGCGGCTCGGCCATCGCCCCGAGCTGCCCGTCCAGGTGGTCGGGAAGCGGGTAGGCGTTCGCCGCGGGAACCGCGACGTACTCGGCGAACGCGCCGTTCACGGTGTCGCCGATCGCCTCCCAGTTCTCGCACAGGTTGCCCCGGCCGGCCCGGCAGCGCCGGCAGTACCCGCAGTAAAGCGACGGGTCCACCGCGACCCGGGTGCCGACCGGCAGGTCGGGCTTGGCGTCCGCGCCGCGCGCCACCACGATGCCCGCGAACTCGTGCCCGGGCGTGATGGGATACGGCGTCGGCGGGAATTCCCCGGCCAGGATGTGCAGGTCGGTGCCGCAGATTCCGCAGCACTCCACCCGGACCACGATCTGGTCGGCCCGCGGCGTGGGATCCGGCACGTCCGTCACCCGGAAGCTGCCCGGACGGTCTAGCACAAGCGCCCGCATCTAGTCCTCCGTCAGTCGCTCAGGCCGCAAGGCGGGCTCCCGTCTCCGGATGAAAGGCGAACACGTCGTCCGGCTGGACCCGGAACGTGACCTGGGCGCCCGGCGGCGGCGTCTTGCGGCCCTCGGTCCTGGCCACGATCAGCTCCCCGCTCTCGGTCAGCCGCACGTGCAGCAGGGCGTCGGCGCCGAGTTCCTCGACCAGCGTCACGTCGCCCCCGATATCCCCGGCGCCCGCGTCCGCCAGGTGCAGGTGCTCGGGCCTGATGCCGATGACGAGCTCGCCGAGGCTGGCCTGCCTGGCCGCGGTGCCGATGGAGGCCGGCAGCGGCAGGATGCGCCCGGCCAGCCGGACGCCTCCCTCGGCCAGCGGGACCTGCTGCAGGTTCATCGCCGGGGAGCCGATGAACCCGGCCACGAACTGGTTGACCGGGTTGTCGTACAGCTGCCGCGGCGTGTCGCACTGCTGCAGGTGGCCGCCGGCCAGCACGGCGACCCGGTGCCCCATGGTCATCGCTTCGACCTGGTCGTGCGTGACGTAAACGGTGGTGATGGCGAGACGCCGCTGCAGCTCGGCGATCTGGCTGCGGGTCTGCACCCGCAGCTTGGCGTCCAGGTTGGACAGCGGCTCGTCCATCAGGAAGACCCGGGGTTCGCGGACGATGGCCCGGCCCATGGCGACCCGCTGCCGCTGCCCGCCGGACAGCGCCTTGGGCTTGCGGTCCAGGAGCTTATCGTCCAGGTCGAGCAGGTCGGCCGCCTCGCGGACCCGCCGGGTCCGCTCCTCCTTGGGCACGCCGGCCATCTTCAGCGCGAAACCCATGTTCTCGGCGACGGTCTTGCTCGGGTACAGGGCATAGTTCTGGAACACCATCGCGATGTCCCGGTCCTTGGGCGGAACGAAGGTGACGTCGCGCTCGCCGATCTCGACCCGGCCGCCGTCCAGGGGCTCCAGGCCGGCCAGCATGCGCAGCGCCGTGGTCTTGCCTGAGCCGGACGGGCCGACCAGGACCATGAACTCGCCGTCCTTGATGTCCAGGTCCAGGGCGTCGACCGCGGGCGGCGCGTCCTTGGCGTACACCCGGGTCGCCGACACGTACTTCACGCCTGCCATGAGGGACCTCCGTCTCGGATGGCACTAGCTGCCAGGGCGTTCACGTATTTCACTTGATGGCTCCCATGGACAGGCCGCGGACCAGCGACCGCTGGGCGATCCAGCCGATGATGATGACCGGGACCGAGGCCACCGTGGCGGCCGCCGACAGGTGCGCGAGGTACAGCCCTTCCTGGGGAACCGAGCTGATCAAGAACATCGGCAGGGTCGCGGCATTGGTGACGGTCAGGTTCAGTGCGAGAAACAGCTCGTTCCAGGCGAAGATCACGCAGATCAGCGCGGTGGAGACCAGCCCGGGGGAAACCACCGGCATGATCACCTCGGTGATCTCCCGGATCCGGCCCGCGCCGTCCAGTTCGGCCGCCTCGAGCATCTCCTTGGGCACCTCGAGCATGAACGAGCGGATCATCCAGACGGCCAGCGGCAGGTTCATCGCGGTGTACAGGATGATCAGCAGCCAGATGCTGTCGAGCAGGTGCGTCTTCAGGGCGATGACGTAGAGCGGGCCGATGGCGGCCACGATCGGCAGCATCTTGGTGGAGATGAAGAAGAACAGGCCGTCGCGCCAGCGCCCCACCGGGTGCACGGACAGCGCGTACGCGGCGGGCACGGCTAGCACCAGGACCAGCAGGGTGGACACCACGGTCGCGATCGCCGAGTGGGCCACGTACGGGCCCCAGCCGGAGAACACCAGCCGGAACTGGGCCAGCGTCGGGCTGAAGGTGAACTTGGGCGGCCAGGTCTGCGCGGCGGACTCCGGCTTGAACGCGGTCAGCACCATCCACAGCACCGGCAGGAAGAACGCGATACCCACGACCCAGGCCAGCACCGCCCAGCCCGCCTGCCCCGAGAGCCGGCGGACCCGCAGCGCGGTCGGCTCGTTCTCCCGCATCGCGACGGCAGTCATCTCATGCCTCCTCGAACTGGAAGACCCGGGCGAACATCCGCAGCGCGAACGTGGCCACGATGATGGTCAAGATGACCGTGACCACGCCGGTGGCGGCCGCCCCGCCGATGTCGAAGGCGTTGTTCACCTGCTGGTACAGGTAGTAGGGGAGGTTGGTGCTCGAGGTCCCCGGGCCGCCCTGGGTCATGGCCTTCACCGCGTCGAACACGTTGACCAGGTAGACCGAGCCGAGCAGGATCCCCAGCTCGATGTAGGGCCGCAGGTGCGGCAGCGTCAGCTCGCGGAAGGTGGCGAAGGCCCCGGCCCCGTCGACCTTGGCCGCCTCGAGCGTGTCGGCGGGCTGGCTTTGCAGGCCCGCCAGCACGATCAGCGTCATGAACGGGGTCCACTGCCAGATCATGACCACGATCACCGAGCCGAGCGCGTGCGTGGACAGCCACGCCACGTGATGCACGCCGAACGGCTGCAGCAGGTAGTTCAGCAGCCCGAAGTTCGGGTCGAGCATCGGGCCCGCCCACACCAGCGCGGCCGCCACCGGCATGATCAGGAACGGGGTGATGATCAGCGTCCGGACCACGCTCCGGCCGATGAACTTGCGGTCGAGCAGGACCGCGAACAGCACGCCGAGGATCATGGCCACGACCACCGCGACGACGGTCATGACGACCGACCGGACCAGCGAGCCGCGGAAGGCCGGGTCGGTGAAGACCGTCTTGTAGTTGGACAGCCCGGTGAAATGCGCGGGGGCGGGAGTGTTCCAGAAGTAGCTCTGGAAGCTGTACCAGAGCGTCACCAGGAACGGGATCTGGGTAACGATGATCGTGTAGATCAGCGCGGGCAGCAGCGGCAGCCGCAGCTGCCACCGCTCGCGGCGGCTGACCTGATGCGGCCTGACCTCGGTCGTGGGAGGTGGCGCCGCGACTGAATCGATTACTGCCACGGGAACGTCCTTCTCGTCAGATGACCAGGAGCGCGACCGGGGGCCCCGGACCCCTCATCCGGAGCCCCCGCCTGGGCGCGGCTAACCGCCGGACAGCTCCGCCGGGGTGTACTGCGAAGCCGCGGACTGGCTCGCTTGCAGGGCCTGGCTCACGCTCTCGGTGCCGGCGATGGCCCCGGCGATCTGCTGGCCGACGGTCAGGCCGAGGCTCTCGAACTGCGGGATGTCGACGTACTGGACGCCGACGTAGGGCACCGGGTTCAGGGTCGGATGCTCCGGATCGGTCGAGTTGATGGACTGCAGGGTGATAGCGGCGAACGGTTTAGCCGCCTGCTGGTAGCTCGGGTTGTCGTACAGCGAGGTCCTGGTGCCGGGCGGGACCGCTGACCAGCCGTACTTGGAGGCTACGAGCTGGTCGTACTGCTTGGAGGTGGCCCAGGAGACGAACTTCCAGGCCGCGCCGGAGTCCGAGACGCCTTGGGGGATGCCAAGCGCCCAGCTCCACAGCCAGCCCGAGGACTTGGTCTTGTCCACCGGCGCCAGCGCGTACCCGGTCTGCTTGTAGACGGCCGGGTAGGTGGTGGCGATGGAGGTCGCGGCCACCGTGGCGTCGTACCACATCGCGCACTTGCCCTGCCCGTACAGCGTCAGCAGCTGGTTGAAGCTGTCGTTGGCCGCGCCGGACTCGCCGTACTTGCGGACCAGGTTGACGTAGAAGTTCGTCGCCGCCTCGAACGCCGGCGAAGTGAGCTGCGGCTTCCAGTTCATGTCGAACCACTGGCCGCCGAACGTGTTGACCACCGTGTCCAGTGCCGCCATGTTGTCGCCCCAGCCGGCCAGGCCGCGCAGGCAGATGCCGGCCACCTTGCCCGGCTGGTTGAGCTTGGCCGCGAAGCCCGCGACCTGAGTCCAGGTCGGGTTGGCCGGCATGGTGAGCCCGGCCTGCTGGAACAAGGTCTTGTTGTAGAACATCATCGACGACTCGCCGTAGAACGGCGCCGCGTACAGGTCGCCCTTATACGACAGCGCCTTGGCGATCGGGGGCAGCAGGTCGCTGGCATCGTAGCTGGAGTCGCTCGCGATGTACTGCTTGGACAGGTCGGTCAGCCAGCCGTTCTTGGCGAACAGCGGGGCCTCGTACGGGCCGATCATGATGACGTTGAACGCGTTGCTGTGCGTGCTGACGTTCTTCTCGATCGCGGCCCGCAGGTCACCTTCGGTGTAGGTGGCGAACTTGACCTTGATCCCGGGGTTCTGCTTCTCGAACACGGACGATGTCAGCGGGATCATCTGGCCGGTGATCAGCGGATTGGATACTACGGCCACGGTTATCGTGCCGGAATTGCTGTTGCTGCCCGAACTGCCGCCTGAGCCGCCGCTCGAACAGGCGGTCAGCGCGGCCAGGGCAGCCACGCAGCCCACGGCCCCGATCGCGCGGAGCCTGACTCGGGGATAGCGCATAAACAAACCTCCGCATCCATGGGGATGTTGTGACGGCGGGACCGGTCAGGATCCCTGGCGGCCTCCTCCGGGGCATGACTGACTGCACGCTTCGCGTACGCTCATCTGAGCGGTGATCTGCTCAAATGAACCATCTGCCCCACACAGTGAGCGCGCTGCTAGGCAATGTCAAGAAAAGCTGCAAATATGAGATCTAGATGCTCAGATGAGCGATGAGAACGGCACGGCGGGGAGGGCTCATGGCCGGCTTGTCGGCGGACCGGCCGTCTGAGGTCGTGCTCGCGGCCCGGGTGGCGCGGCAGTTCTACCTGGAAGGCGTGTCCAAGGTCGACATCGCCGACCGCCTCGGCATCAGCCGGTTCCGGGTCGCCCGGCTGCTCGACTCCGCCCGCGACGCGGGCATGGTGCGCATCGAGATCGGCCTGCCCGGCGGCACCCTCGACGCGGGCCTGTCGGCCGAGCTGTGCTCGGCCTTCGGCCTCAGGCACGCCTTCGTGTTCAACTTCCCCGACGAGGACGAGCAGGCGCTGCGGCGGCGGCTGGGCGAGGCCGCGGGCCAGGCGCTGATGGACCTGATCACGCCGGGCGACGTCCTGGGCATGTCCTGGTCCCGCACGCTGAGCGGGCTGACGGCCTCGCTCACCCAGATCCCGCCGTGCCCGATCGTCCAGATGACGGGCGCGGTGCCGCCGCCCGACGGCCGGGACCTGCTGGACCTGGTCCGCAGCGTGGCCCGGGTGGGCGGCGGCCCGGCCCACGTCTTCTACGCCCCGATGCTCCTGGACGACGCGCAGACGGCCGCGGCGATCCGCCGTCAGGGCGACATCGCCGGCGCCTTCGCCCTGCTCCCGTCGGTGACGATCGCCGTCGTCGCCATCGGCGCCTGGGCGCCGGGGCTGTCCACCATCTACGACGCGATCACCCCGGAGGAGCGGGACGCCCTGGCCGCCCTCGGGGTCCACGCCGAGCTGGCCGGGGTGTTCATCGGTGCGGACGGCAGGCCCGTGGCGACCCCGCTCGACAACCGCATGATCGTGGCGCCGGCCTCGGCGCTGGAAAAGATCCCGTTCGTCCTTTCGGTCGCCTTCGGCGCTGCCAAGAGCTCCGCGGTATGCGCCTCGATCCGAGGGAGGCTTGTCCATGGCCTGGTCACCCACGCGAGTCTCGCCCGAGCCATGCTTGCCATGGCCCCGTAAGCCGGAGCCGGCCCCAAAGGCCCCAAGGGCTCCAAAAGCCCAGAAGGCCCCGAAGGCCAGCCCGCGGCCGCTTGACGGCGGCACGGCCAACCGCGGCCTGGTCATCCGCGTCGGCGACTCCGTCCTGCGGCCGGCCGCGCCCTGCCGCCGTGCCACCCACGCCCTGCTCGATCACCTGGCCGCCGTCGGGTTCGACGGGGCGCCCCGGGTGCTGGCGGCCGGGCCGTTCACCGAGACCCTCACCTACATCGACGGCCACGCGGCCGTCCCGCCGCTGGCCGAGGACACGCTCACCGACGCCGCCCTGGTCAGCGTGGCCGACCTGCTCCGCCGCTATCACCTCGCGGTGGCGTCCTTCGACCCGTCCGGGTACCAGTGGCCCCGCCCGATCCCGGCCCCGTACCGCACCGGCCTGGTCAGCCACAACGACGTGCACCCGGCCAACCTGGTGTTCCGCGGCGGCCGGGCCGTCGCGCTCATCGACTTCGACCTGGCCGGCCCGGGCGGAGCGGCCTGGGATTTCGCCGCGGCCGCGCGCTACTGGGCGCCGCTGCAGGACGACCAGGACATCACCGACAGCCGCCGCGGCCGTTCGCTCGAGCGGTTCCGGATCTTCCTGCACGCCAGCGGGCTGGGCCCGGCCGGCCGCCGCCGGGCGGCCGAGGCGGTGGTGGCCAACCACGACTGGACCTACGCGATCGTGACCGAGGCCGCCGCCGCGGGTCACCAGGGCTTCGCCGACCACTGGCGCCTGGTGGCCGAGTCCGCTGCCCGGTCCCGGCACTGGTGCGAGCGCTATCAGCGTGACCTGATAGCCGCCGCCCGCTAGCCACGCGGCACAATAGCCCAGGACCGCTCACGATAGGGGAGCCAATGATCACTGTTGCGGGCGAGGCCCTGATCGACCTGATCGTCGACCGGGCCGGGCAGGTGGATCCGCGGATGGGCGGCGGCCCGTTCAACGTGGCCCGCGCCGTCGCCCGGCTCGGCCGGCCGGTCACCTTCCTCGGCCGCCTGTCCGGTGACCGCTTCGGCCAGCTGATGCGGGCCGACCTGGAGCGCAACGGCGTGCGGATCGCCGTGACCGACCCGTCCGACGAGCCCACCACCCTGGCCCTGGTCGACGTGGACGCCGCCGGCGTGCCGGCCTACCACTTCTACCTGGCCGAGACCTCCGCGGCCGCCATCGGGCCGGCCGAGTCGGTGCTGCCGGCCGGCGTCTCGGCCCTGCACGTCGGCACCCTCGGCCTGGTCATGGAGCCGGTCGGGACCAGCATCGAGGGCCTCGCCGTCAACGCCCCGGCCGATGTCCTGGTCATGCTCGACCCGAACTGCCGCCCCGGCGCCATCCCGTCGCGCCCGGCCTACCTGGACCGCATCGGCCGCATCCTGCGCCGGGCCGATGTCGTCAAGGTGAGCACCGAGGACGTGGCCTACCTGTACCCCGGCCTGGACGCCGACGCCGCCGCCGCCGAACTGCTCCGCCCCGGCCCCGCCTGCGTCCTGGTCACCGACGGTGCCGCCCCCGTGCGCGCCTACACCACGGCCAAGCAAACCGAAGTCGATGTCCCGGCCGCCCCGGTCGTGGACACCGTGGGCGCGGGCGACTCGTTCGGCGGGGCCTTCCTCGCCTGGTGGACCGGCAACGGTCACGGCCGGGATGCGCTGGCCGACCCGGAACTGGTCCGCGAAGCCACCCAGGCGTCCGTCTACGCCTCGGTGGTGACCTGCACGCGCCGCGGCGCCGAGCCGCCCTGGGCCTACGAGCTAGCCGGTCACGACGGCTGGCGCTGGCTGCCCCCCGCCTGAGCAGCCGTCCGAACAGCCCGTCTGAACAGCCCGTCTGAACAGCCCGGCCTAGTCTGGTCGCGTGACCATCCCGACTCTGCTCACCTTCATCCTCGGCGCGACGGTCGACGTCACCCTGCTCGCCTACGGCGCCCGCCGGCTGCTGGCCGAGCGCCGGTTCTCGCTGTCCCGCACCATCGTCGCGGGCCCGGGCCGGGTGGGCCCGCGCCATCGGCATGTTCAGGACCGGCCCGGGCAGCTGAACCCAGCCGCTAGCCGAGCAGCTAGCCCAGCAGGATGCCGCGGACGAACGCGGCCTGGCCGACGTGCTGCGCGCAGTCGTCGATCACGCTCACCAGCCGCACGCCCAGCGTCACCGGCGGGTTCCAGCGCTCGTCCACCACCCGGTCGAGGTCCGGGTCGGTGACGCCCGCGACCAGCCGGATGGTCTGCTCGTAGACCGCGTCGTGGTATCCGGTGAGCAGGTCGGGCGAGGAGACCGTGACCTGCGCCGCCTGCTCCGGGGTATGACCGTACCCGGTGTCGTCCGGCTCCAGCGGCAGCTCGAACCGCTTACCGTACTCGGTCCACACCTGCGGCGCCCCGAACGCGTCCGCCACGTGGTCGTCCTGCACCCGGGTCAGGTGCCACACCAGCCAGGCGATCGAGTTCGCGGCCGGCGCGACCCGCTCCGCCAGCTGGCCGGTGGTCAGCCCGCGCACCACCGCGTGCACGTTCTCCTGGGTCCGGGCGAAGGCATCTGCCAGTATGTCTGCGCTTGTCATCTGCCGTCCCTTCGGTTTCAACCCCAAGAATGTACCGAACGGCCCACATGACACGCCGTCCCTACCTGCTCAGCGCCCTGGCTGGGTGGTCGCTGTCGGTGGCGCGAGGTACCGTTCCGACGTGCCCCGAGTAATCCCCTCAGTAAGTAACGCCGTGCCCGACGTCGACACGCTGCTGGCCGCCGCCGTCGAGGGCATCGGCGGCGCCGAGCGGCCGGGGCAGGTCCAGATGGCCGAGGCGGTGCGGTACGCCATCGAGGCCGGGGAGCACGTGGCCGTGCAGGCCGGCACCGGAACCGGCAAGTCGCTGGCCTACCTGGTGCCCGCCGTGCGGCACGCGATCACCACCGGCAGCACGGTCGTGGTGGCCACCGCCACCATCGCCCTGCAGCGCCAGCTCATCGACCGCGACCTGCCGCGCCTGGCCGCGACGCTGACGCCGCTGCTCGACCGCGAGCCGGCCTTCGCCATCCTCAAGGGCAGGCGCAACTACCTGTGCCTGAACCGGCAGCAGGGCGGCGTGGCCGAGGACCCGCAGGACGCCCTGTTCGACCCGGCCGACCATGGCCCCACGTCGCCGCTGGGCCGCCAGGTGAAGCGGCTGCACGAGTGGGCCGAGCAGACCGCCACCGGAGACCGGGACGAGCTGGTGCCCGGTGTGCCCGAGGCGGCCTGGCGCCAGGTCTCGGTGAGCGCGCAGGAATGCGTCGGCGCGCAGCGCTGCACGTTCGGCTCGCGCTGCTTCGCCGAGAAGGCGCGGGAGGCGGCGGGCCGGGCCGACGTCGTCGTGACCAACCACGCGCTGCTGGCCATCGACGCGACCTCGGAGATCGAGGTGCTGCCCGAGCACGACGTGGTCATCGTGGACGAGGCGCACGACCTGGTGGACCGGGTCACCTCGGCCACGACCGGGGAGCTGTCGGGGGCGGCGGTCGACGCCGCCGCCCGCCGCGCCGCCCGGCTGACCGAGTCCGCCGCCGACGTGGGAGCGGCGCCGGCCGTGGCCGACCAGCTCCGCCAGGCCGCCGCCGCGCTCGTCATCGACCTCGGCGACGCCGCCGCGGGCCGGATGGACGTGCTGCCGGAAACGCTGGCGGCCACGCTGACGGCGGTGCGCGACGCGGCCGGGGCGTGCTCGGACGCGGTCCGGGCCAGCGCCTCGCCGCAGGAGGAGGACCAGCAGCGGCTGGCCACGACCCGGGTGACGGTGGCCTCACTCGACGACATCCAGCAGACGGCCGGCCGGATCCTGGACGCGTTCGAGCAGGCCATCACCGAGCGCGGCGAGGTCGTCTGGCTGGACCGTCCTTTCATCGACGACGGCCGCCGGCCGCCCGCGCTGCGGGTCGCGCCGCTCGAGGTGGGGCGGGTGCTGCGGAACCGGCTGTTCGCCCAGCGCACGGTCGCCCTCACCTCGGCCACCCTGGCCCTCGGCGGCTCGTTCGCCCCCCTCGCCGTCCAGTGGGGCCTGCCGCCGCAAGGTAGCTGGGAACCCTCGGGCGATGAGCCAGAACAGCCCATGACCTGGACC
>Ga0335073_10007291_pt1 | contig 15503 bp, 10 predicted proteins | sample Lox_Sample_22_FD_207093 | JGI IMG/M metagenome (GOLD analysis project Ga0335073, IMG submission 207093) | Soil microbial communities from Loxahatchee National Wildlife Refuge, Florida, United States - Lox_Sample_2.2 | ecosystem: Environmental > Terrestrial > Soil > Wetlands | place: USA... | reverse complement strand
GCGGAACAAGGTGCTGAGGCTGCGCTCGGTGTGGCAAGGCGGGTCGATCTCGATCTCCACCAGGCCGTCAGCCGAGCCGTTCGCCAGCCAGCTGCCACCCCTGGCATGCACGCCGATCGTTCCCCTCACCTGGTGCGAGGACCGGGCGACCCGGCGGACACTGGCACGCGGCACGTCGACCTTGAAGTCAGCCATCCGGAGCCGGAGTTCGCCGGCGTAGACCTCGATCCGTCCTCCGGCCGGTCCGCCGCTGAGCAGGGTGTCGGCCCAGGTGGAGATCGGGCCCATGCCGTCGTAGCTGATCGCGAAGCGTGCCGGTTCCCCGGCCGGGTCGCTGCCCCCGGCTGCCTGGAACTCCCTGATGACCCCGCGCCGGGCGGCGGCGTAGGACTCGCCGGTCTCCGCCATGCGCCTGCGGGCGGCCGCCTTGATCTTGTCGTGCGCCATCGTTTCCTCGATCCGGTGGCTTCGTCCCGGCGTCCAGCCACCGAAGAGTGATCACGATGGGAAGAGAAGAACCACACGAGGGCTGCGCCGCTCTTGTCCTCAACCGCTACCGCCAGCGCCGGGCCAGGGCAACTCGGAGACAGGCAGGTGTGTTAGCTGCCACCGCAAGCATAGCCCTCCGCAATGACCGCTGCCAGGTACGCAGCCGCCGGGGGTCCCGCGATCGTCTTGCTGCTTGCAGCCCGCCGCCGAGCTCGAGAGATTGCGCACACCAAGCGACTCCGAACGCCCGGTCATGCCGATGAGCGGGCATACCAATCCAGTAGCTTGCGGAGAACCTTGGGTATAGTGCCACCCTTTATTTGCGATGAGGGTCGACCCCAACAGTCTGGCTCTTTCGTAAGCTCGCGTTTGTCAATGCCCGGCGTACCGTCTGGCTCTGTTTAACCTCGGGTGCCCGCTGGCACGCTATCCGTTTCACCTGTGATTACGCGGCGACGCTGACATCATGGGAAATTGAAAGCCGGGTAGTCCTGGTCAGCGGGAATGGCGAGCTTTTGATCATGGGCTGTTCGTTTCTGTGGTCGCGGTCAGCAGGCCAGCTGGTTCGGTATCCCGGGTCCGGCGGTGCCGACGTACTGCTGCCACTCGGCGCTCGTCAGGGGATGCCCTGCCGTGGTGCAGGCGACTGCGGTCCAGTAGCTGGGCGAGAAGTTCCATGATGTGACGTAGCCCGGGCCGGAACCAGCTTCGGTCGCGGAGATGAGGTGCTGCCCGTTCCCGGCGAAGGCGACGGTGGTCGAGGAGTTGTAGGGGCCGGGGGGGAGCGCGAGCAGCCCGATTTGCTGGCCGGAGGCGATGTCGAAGACCGGGGCGCTGCCGTCGGGATTGACCTCAACAACGAGGCCGGCGCCGTTGACGACCGGGCCGTCGGCCGCGTCCGCGTCTCCCGCGAACGACCGGATGAGCTGCCGCCCGTTCGCGCTGCGTACCTCGAACGTCCCGCTGAGTCGCTGGATGAGCAGCTGCTCGCCGTCATAGGCCACCCCGACGGCGGCACCGCCGGGCAGCCGCGTGATGGCTCCGGTTGCGATGTCGACGACATCGACTTGGTTAGTGTCGGGGACGATGACCGCCGCGTATTCCCCTTGCTGATCGGCCGTCGCGAGGTAGTGCGCGATGGTAGTCGCCGAGCTCGGGCTGACCGGCCCGGCTACCTGACGTTCCACGGCCCCGGTCGCGGAGTTACGGATGATGACGTTTCCGACCGTGTCGACCTCCACGATCTCCTTACCGCCATCGGCCCAGGTCAGCGACTCTGGAACGTCGAATCCGGTGTCCGGCAGCCGGGACATCGCCGGGGACGTCACCCAGTTACGCACCAACGCCGGTGTGCCGGTCGCGGACCAGGTCTGGCCGCTGCCGTCGGACGGCGTGAGTACGGAGAGCTCCCGGCCATCAGGTGACCACAAGGCAGGACCGTACGTCAGGCTTGGGGTGCTGCCCGCGAAAACCGTCACCGACACGGCTGCGGGCGGAAGTTTCACCAGCCCCGCCGCACCCAGGTTGTCCAGCGTGATGACCGCGTCGCTCCCGTCGGGACTCGGATAGATACCGGGCCCCCCGCACGCGTCACAGTCCAGGGGTATATCGATTTCCGCCTCGGAGGAAATACGCGAGTCCTGGTTCAGGTTCCACACCGCCAGGAAACTGCCGGAGGCCGACACCAGCTCACTGTCGCTGTGCCCGATGAATGTCAGCGCCCCGGTGTTGACCGTCGTATCCCCCGGTAGAGAACGCAGCGAGCTGGATGAGGCGTCGTGGTAGCTGGTGATGTCCGATACGTAGATTTTTCCGGAATCGGCGTCGGCGGCCATGCGTCCGTCGGCGCTGATCGCCAGCGCTGACGGCGCGTTGCCGACCTCCCACGCGCCGAGCTGTCCGTTGGACGGCGTGGGAGTCGTCAGGGTGTTCCACACACTAAGCGGCGGCCCGCCGTTGGTGAACGCAAAGTACGTCCCGGTCGGCGACAGCGTCTCCGCAGAATCGTGCGCCCCGAAATCGGCGGCGTCCGCCAGCACCTTCTTCAGGCTCGGGACCGCGACCCGTACCCAGGACCCGAGAACCAGGCCCACCAGCTGGCTCTCGCCGTCGAAGCTCAGGCTCAGGGCGGAGCCGTCCAGGTCGGCCGGCGCCAGCACCGAACGACCGGTCCGCTCGTTGATGAGCAGCAGCCAGGGCTTGCCGTAACCCGTGGGTTCGCTGAGAGAAAAGGCGACATACTGCCCTGACGGCGAAACCGCGGCGGCGACCGTTGCCCACCGCGCCGGAACTGGCACCCGCCGGACGCCTGCCCGGCGAACCCAGACCAGCGCGGCGGTGCCGTCCACGGCGGCGATCGTATCGCCGTCGGCGCTGGCCGCGACGCCGGTAATCGCGACAGGCAGGCGGGCCACGACGCTGCGCTTGAAGCCTCGCAGGTTCCAGCTCAGCACGTCGCCGGCGGAGGTTCCGGCCACCGCGGTCTGCCCGTCGGCGGAGGTCGCCAGCGCCGAGACGCTGCCCGTCGCCGGCAGGTAGCGCACCAGCTGCGGATCCGCGGTGACCACGCTCAACAGCCCCGCGCGGGTCTGCGGGTCGGGGTACAGGCGGTAGGCCTCGGCCGCGAACAGCTGCGCAAGGTCCAGGTGCGTGCTGGTCAGCGTCTCCGCGATCGCGGCCAGATCCCCCGCTTCGGAGATAGCCGCCTGCTGCGTCGCCCGGTGGGCCTGCCCGACGGCCAGCAGCGCGGCGACGATCGCCGCGACGAGCAGGACCGTCAGGGTCGACAGCGCCGAGGTGACCGCGCGCCTGGTCTGCCTGCCGCGGCGCAGGTGCTCTCCGATCAGCGAGTCCTTGGGGACATGCCTTATCTCCGCGATCAGGCTGGCGGTGGCGTCCTGTAGCCGGGGATCGGCCAGTGATCGTCCAGACCAGGGGAGGCGGCGCCGGCCGGCGCCGTCAGCGAGCGGGACCGGCCGCAGGTCAATCCACGCAGGTTCGGCTTCAAAGGCGTGGCCCAGCGCCTCCTGGGACAGCGCCGTCGAGGCCGGCCACTCGAAGTCGCTGGCGGCCTCGTCCCAGCGGAGCTCCCCGTCGATCAGCGCGATGCAGACATTATCCGTGCCGCGCTGCTCACGCCACCAGGCGAGCTCGCGGTAGACACCCGCCGACCGAGCCGACCGCGGTGAGGCCAGCAGCAACAGCCACCGCGATGATGACATCGAGTCCTCAAGGGCACCCCACAGGTCGGGCGAGGCCTGCAGATTCGTCTGATCGCGGAATACGCGCAACGTCCTGGTACCGGGCCGGTACCACGGAGTGGTGAACCGCTGCAGCTCATTCTGCAGCCGCACCGCGACGTCACGGTCGGCAGTCTCACGGCTGTAAGAGATGAACGCGTCATAATCAAAGCCAGCCGCCATATTCCCCTCCCCAGCGACTGCCTATCAATCTCTCATGAGAGCCGCACCCGCACAACCACGGGCACGGGCTGCTCCATCCGAAACAACCTTGTGCCAGTACTGAGGCCAGCACTCGTCTTCGCCCTCTCATATGGAGTATGCCGGACAAACTCGCAGGTTTTCTTCGCGGACCGTCCAGGAAACAATAGGTTGCGTCTCTCCGCGAATTCTCCGGTGGAACTTCCTCTCATTGAGAGTCGCGTACATTGGCGTGAGACGCACTCTTCTGCCGCGATGACGCTCGGTCGGCCGTGCCATATTTCACGTCTTCAAGTTGTGGCCTCAGAACCTGTCGGTCCCGAAGTAGCGTTCGGTCCTGGTCCACCGGTCGGTGCCACTGGAACGAAGAGGCCATAGCTCAGGTGCGGTGACGCACATACGGTGCGGGCGGGACTGTGCGAGCGCCGAGTGGGGTCATGACGGGGCTGCTGGTTGCCCAGCCGGTGCACAGGTGTACTTGCCAGTCAATCTCGTTGTCCAGGGCCTCAAGCTGCGCGGGCGCATACGGGCTGAGCACAGCCTGCTTTCCTCGGGCCAGATCCTGCTTGCCATCCTTAGGCCCCACGACGTAGTCGACGCGGACCAGGCGTGCCGCGGGGACCTTGAAATGGTCGGCGAGGAGCTTGGCGTTGGCCTGGGCCCAGATCCAGTAGTCGAGACCTTGCAGAACGAGCATCTCGTCGTGGCCGATCTTTGTTTCGATGATGTGCAGGATCCCGCTGTCGTCCATCCGCAGGAAATCGATGTACGCGGTCCCGCCGCCGGGCCGTTTCGCGGGGAACTCCCGCTCGAGCCGGTACGATCCAGACCAGCCGATCTCGGTGGCGTACCTGGCGAGCGTGGCCTGCATCCAGTGCTCGCGGTATCCCTGGGAGTGGCCGGATTGTTTGTCTATGATGCCTGCCTGGACGCGTGCCCTGACCTTGCTGAGCTCCGCCGGATTCAGGCTCTGGCCGATGAGCGAAAGCGAGTCGGGCAGCGGCTTACCGCGGATCTGCTTCGAGTAATGGACGCCGGATTTCACCAGCAGGCCCTTGCCGCGGCGCTGGATGCTCAGCAGGATCAGGCCCTGGCAGCGCCAGGTCCGGTGGGATTTCTCGTGACAGGCGGTGAGATCAGGCTGGCTGTCTGCCCAGTTCTCCAGGTCGGTGACCTGCCATGCAAGGTCCTTTAGATCGAGTTCCCCGCCGCGCAGCGCACCTTCCCGGAGCAGGCGGCACGCCTCCCTCGGGTTCAGCAGCCTGCAGGGTCGCGCGGTGTTGCCGTCGTGCGTCCAGAGTTGGATGTCGGTGCGAAGGAAGGCGGCGCGGACCAGCGTGGCCTGTACCGGATCCCCTTTACCCTGCCAATGTTCCGGCATGACGAGCCCGAGCTTTCGGCCCTGAGCGTGGGCAATCCCGTATGCCAGTGCCTTCTCCACGGTCCGCCACTGCTCACCCGGGCAGACTAGGACGGCAAGGGCGCGGTCATCGGCGTAGAAACTGGCCCATGCGGGCAGCGGAAAGCCCGTCTTCTTGTAAGGCCTTGTCGGCAGGCTGGCGGCACCGGCTAGAGCCCTCGCCGTCGCGTCGAATTCTGAGCGCCGCTCGTGTGCACGCCATCTGCTGAGCTTCAGCGGCTCGATCATCGAGTCACTCCTGTTCGTCGTGACCATAACGCAGTCGGCGGAGCGGATGTGCTCATAGCATGTCCGCCCTGCGGCTTCTGATCCTTCCGGGACAGGACGCGATGCCCCAGCCTGTCATGTAAGCCCCTGCGGTCCACAGAACCATATGAGCGAAATCCTCACTTGCCGCTGAGGACGAGCACCGGTGATCGCGCCAAAGTCGTCGATCTTGCCGCTCGATGCGTAAAGCTCACGCGCAGCATTCACCCTGGTAAACCGTCCGCATGTGTACTGCTTCACAGTGTGGGGTTCCATCGACCAGACCTTTGGCTGCTAGAGCGCCGGTCAAGTAGTGGTGTCGGTTTCTGCTTCTGCGCTCGAACTGTCGGCGCCGCCCTCTAGTCTGTTGGCGAGGGGGCGTGATGTCCGATAACAAGGCCTTGGTACCGGTATGGACACTGGCCACCGGCGACGTTCAGGTTCCGCCGATCGCGGGCAATGGCCCGATGACCGCGGAGCGATTGGCCGAGCTACGGAACGTGCTGGCAGCATTCGCCGATTCGCCCATCGCGACGCTTGAAGTCCACCCATTGCCAGGCAATCTCGATCGCTCTCGGGGCATACCGCTCGACGCCGCGAGCCCGCTTGCTCAGCACCTCTCGCAGCTCATCTCGAAGACCGCGAGCCCGCCCTCGACCGCGCTGACAACAGCCGGCGAAGGTCTGTACCGGATGGTCGTACCGGCGAAGGTGGCTGCCCAGTTCGGCGAGGGGCTGGTGCGGCCAATGACGTCAAAGGCGGCTCCGGGCGGCATCTACAGTGCGCTGAGGGACGCCTCAGGCGTCGTGGCACAAGCGACCTTCGTACCCGCAGGCGAGGCGGCGGCAGCCGGCGCAGCGGGTGGCGCGGCTGTTACCGGAGCTGCTGCCCTGGGGGGCAGTGCGGCGCTCACCGTGGCCGCCCCGCTCGTCCTGATGGCCGTGGCGGTGGGCATGAGTGCCTACGCCGACTGCAAGCGCCAGCAGGCCATCCAGCACATCAACGAACTGCTGGAGAAGCTGCACGAGGACAAGCTCGAAGCCGAGCGCGGTGAGCTCGAAGGCTGCCGAGACGCCATCGACAAGGCGACGGCCATCCTGCTCGACCAAGGCACGCTCGGCGTGGCCCTCGGGCTCGACTCGGCGGTACACGCCATCAGCAAGGCGCTCGCCGCAGCCGACCGGCGCCTGCAGCGCTGGAACGACGCGCTGGCCAAGATGGCGGACAACAAGCCGGTTGAACTGGGCACGCTCACCACGACGTTCCCAGGTATCGAGGAACCGGGTGGCGAGTTCCGCGCGCACCTCGAGCTGGCGGCGCTCGCCATCGCGCTCAAACGCCGCGTCATCATCCTGCAAGCGGTCCAGCACGCCCAGAGGGACTCGGGCAACCCGTTCGAGAACTTCGTGCGGGCACTCAAAGCCGACCAGCACCGGCTCGACAAGCTGGAGTCAGACATCGCTTCAGTCCTCCTGCGCCTGTCAGCACTGGAACTCACCCGGCCGCACCGCCTGCAGGATCTCGTGTTCACACCGGGCGACGTTGACCGCCTGCTGCGCGCCTCGCACCGTATCCACGAACTCGGCAACGGGGTCGAGGTCAACAACCGCGTGAGTGACGTCGCAATCGAAATCGCACGCAGCAAGGATGGCTCGCTGGAAGTCTTCCCGGCCGCGCCCGCGTAGACCTCAGCTATCGAAACCGAATCTGGCAGAGCGGCAGACATCCTCATCCGGAGCGGCGCGGCTATCGGGTTGGCGCCCGACAGGACGAATCACCCACCAGCTAGCCGCATGACGACTACTTGACCCCCGCTCTACGGGCACGCCAACAGCCGGCCGGCGGTTCGGGAGCCCGGCCGTCAGCCCCTCTGAACGCTACGGCTCACAATCGCAACGCCTACCCCCAATTCGTCAATTAGACGGGTCGGCGCGCGGTTATCCAGCGACCTCCGTGTCGCTGATGGCCTTTGTTATGGCCCAGTTCGACGGGCCAGGCCTGAATGCTCATGCAGCGCCGGACGCGGGATGAACGTCCGCTACTGCCGCTGTGGGAGAGTGTGGCGAGCCGCCGCAGCCTGCACCGAGACTCCTCCCGGGGTGGCAGGACTAAGTTATCGTGCGTTTGTCCATGGCGGTTAGGTTGGTGCGGTGAACGTTCGTCCGCGGGAGGCCGCTGACCAGGCGGCGGCCCGGGCGTTTCTTGCCCGGCACAACAGTCTCCGGGTGGCCCGTCTGGGAGAACTGGTCCATCCCCTGGACTATCCGGCTTTTGTCGCCGAGACCCCTGGCGGGCAGATGCTGGGCATGCTTACCTACGCGCCGACACAGGACTGGCGGGAGTGCGAGATTCTCACCCTTCACGCGAGCGAGCAGTGGCGCGGGGCGGGGACTGCCTTGGTCGGGGTAGCCGGGCAGCTGGCCCGGCGTCAGCGGTGCAGCCGCCTGTGGGTCATTACCACCAACGACAACGTTGATGCGCTGCGTTTCTACCAGCGCCGTGGCTTCTGTCTGGCGGGGGTGCATCGCGGTGCGGTTGATCGCAGCCGTGCCAGCCTCAAGCCTGAGATTCCTGCGGTGGGCGCCTACGGGATCTCGCTGCGCGATGAGATCGAGCTCGAAAAGCAACCGTGAGCACTGATGGCATGCGGACCAAAAGCGCATTGCCAGACCAGCTTGGAGGGCTTCGCTCACGCTGGGAAACGTACTCATTTGCCGCCGACCAAGCGACGCCCTCATTTCGGCGTCTTCTACGCCAAGCACGCCACTCAGGTTTGTTTCATGCATGGGGTGCGTACTGTCCGATGCCGTGGCGGGCTAGCAGATCGGCAAGCTGCTTGCCGCCGATGAGGGTGAGCGGTTTTCCGGCGGCGAATTCTTGCGCGCTGGGTCCGAACTCTGAAGTGGTGACCAGGATTCCCTTCGTCGCGCCCTCGTGCAGCATCGTGCCGTACAGGTCGCGGACGGGGGCCGGGGGGATGGTGCTGCGGTATCTCTTGACCTGGATGACGAGTTTGCCGCCGCGGATCGGGTCTGGGTCCATTGCCCGCACGTCCACGCCGCCGTCGCCGGAGCGCTGGGTGGTCATGACTTCCATCCCCATGGCCTTGAACAAGGCCGCGACCAGGTCTTCGAAATCGATCGGGTCCAAATCCAGGAGGTTGCCCTGCGTGGGACCGTCCTCATCGGCCAGGTCGGCCGCGGGCGCGGCGGTCAGCCGGATGGGATGGACGGGTGCCAGGGTTTCCGGCCGGGGCGACAACTGGCCGTGCAGGCGCTCCAGGCAACTGACCGGGTCGACCCTGGCCAGGTCAAGATGGCCGAACGCCAGGCGTCCCGCGGTGGCGGTGAGCAGGAACGCCTTGCTGCGCCTGCCGGTGGCAGGATCGGCGCAGCTGACGAAGCCGTTGACCGTGACCGTGCTGACCAGGCGAGTGTGGTCAGCACGGAAGATCTCAGCCAGGACGGCCAGCGCGCTTTGCGCGAGCGCATTCCGGTACAGCGACTTACGCTCGCCAGCCGGACGCGAAATCTGCGTCTCCCGGTCATCGGATTTGATGTACCGGTAACGGCTGACGGCCGGGACCACAGTGAAATCCGGTAGCTCCCAGTCGACCAGCAGATGATTATCTGCCCGGTCCCACTCGGTCCGCGCCCGGAGTGGAAAGTCCTCCGGCCAGCCCGCCGATGCGTACAGTGCCGCCGCGAAATACTCGCACACGGCCTCCCGGTCGCCTGCGGTCATCTGATGGCCGATGAGCCGGACTTGTTCATTGTGATGGAGGATCTTCCGCCGCTCTCCTTCTGCCCAAGCCTGATACTGGCGGTAGTACTCAGCGAGCTGCCGCTGCCGACGTTCCTCCGCCTGGGCCGCCGCCCGACAGTCATTCTCGAACTGTTCCTGCGCCCGTCTGCACGCCTCCTGGTGATCCCGGCGGCCCGCCGTGCTAAGCGCACGCAGCCCGCTGGGCGGCGCGACCTGGTAGTTACGCTGGTCGGGCAGCACGACCGGAACGGAAAGCGGCCCAGGAGCAAACGGCGGGATCGCGATTTTCCGAATCAGCCGCTCGAGCTGAAATGGCGGTGCAGCCAGAACGCTTTGCAGAATGCAAGTCAGCCTGGTGACCTGAGCATCGAGATCACTGCTGCGCGCCGCAGCATCCATTTCGCGCCCATGCTGATATGCGCGCACTGCCTCCCGCTGATCTCGGGCCTGGGCGCGGATCGCAGCGCGTTGCGCCCGTTCCCGTTCCTGCTGCTCAGCCCTCCAGGCTCGCTGCTGCGCCTCACGCTGGCGCTGCTGGCGGCGCTGCGCCTCCGCCCAGGCTCCAACGACGCCGCTCCCCCGACTTCGCGCCATCGCTCCTCCCTGAGTGGTACGACGGTTTTATCGGCCCCATCTGGTCGCCGTAGCCACCTGAAAAATACAACCGTAATCAGACGAACACGCCTGAATTTGCCATACAGCAACAATCGCAGATCGAGTTTAAAATGAACGTGCGCCTCACCAGGTCCCACAGTCCCGTCGCCGACATGCCGACAGGACGAGGCAGGCGCCCGGGCCTACCCACGGCGACGTCCGCTCATGCCGCAGACAGAGCGTCCGACGCTCGTCATGATGCTTGTCGCCACGTCTGCGGCGTTTCCGCGGAAGCGCATTGTGCAGATTTTCACAAACCGGCTCCGTAGAAACCCGCCCTTTGCTGCGAGACGCTGAAGCCCGGACATCGGGCCTGGCTCCCTGGCGGCCGGGTCGGGTGCCGGCCGGCGGGTCGCGCTCGTTTCGTACGGTGTCTGGCGTGATTGTGGTGGCGGAGTACGATCCGGCCTGGCCGCGGCGTTCGATCAGCTGCGCCGGAGTACGCGGGGGCGATGGCCGCCGGGGTGCCTGTGGTGGCCATCGAGCACGTGGGCAGCACCGCGGTTCCCGGCCTGGCTGCCAAGCCGGTCATCGACTGTGACATCGTGGTCGCCGGGCCGGAGGTGCCCGCGGCATCCGCGGTGCTGGCCGGGCTCGGGTTCACGCCGCTTGGCGAGCTCGGCATCCCGCTGCGGTGGGCATTCAGGGAGCCCCGGCGGCTGGCCGGGACGAACACCTACGTCGTTGCCGCCGGTTCGCTGTCGCTGCGCAACCACCTGGCTGTCCGGGATGTGCTGACCCAGGCCTGCGGGAGCGGTACGCCGCCGTGAAGCGGCGGGTTGCCGCGGCCGCTGCGACCATCGATGACTACGGCTGGGTAAAGAACGCGATGGTGCAACAGATCCTGGCCGCTGCCGGGCTGACCGAGACAGAACGAGCGTCCATCGACGCCAGCCAAGTGTGATGATCCAAGCTCCCGCGCCCGCTATCCGTGGGAGCTTGTGCCCGGGACAGCACTGGGTGCGGACGTTGTCTGGCCGGTTACCACCGTAATGGTCTGCTGGCCGAGGTCCGTGGCAGCCGTTGACAGGAACGCGGCAGCCGCGGTTCCGATGGCGGCGATAACGGTGGTTGACCAGGTGATAATGAAACGCCGGTTGTAGACCTGGATCCATGCGCGGGGTGACATGCCGGCTGATTTCAGCGCCATCAGGTCGCCGAGGATGACGCCGATGATCACCAGGAACGCGAAGAGCTCGAGGTAGTAGATCGCCGAGATTTTCCAGTCGTGACCGTCCAGCCAGAGGAGATTCATCGGCAGCGACGCGCCGACTACCGTGTATAGCCACAATGCCTTGTTAATTCCGTTCCGGCCCCGTATGTACGGCAGGAAATATCCGAACGCCCAGCCGAACGCCGACCACATGAACAATATCCATGCGGTAAACCCCAGGAAGTCCAGCACCGGATAGCCGCTCCAGGCGGAAGCCGGATGCGTGGCCAGAAGCAGGATTCCGCCTGGCACTAGTCCAAGCACTGCGCCGGCGAGGGCTCCCCACAAGCCTCTCCTGGGGTCTGGCAGTTCGCCCTGATGATCAAATGCCTCGCCGAGACGCGCGTGGCCCTTACGTTGCCAGGCGTCATGCTGCTCGCCTAGCTGATCCTGGGCGCGGGAGAGCAAACGGAAGGTCTGGTCATCGCTGAGCGACGTCCCATCCTTAAGCAGGGCGCCGCGCAGGTCGTCGCCATCGCCCACGATCTTCTGACGCTGGCTGTCCGTGAACTCAGCGTTGCGCCACGCCTGCAGAGTCAGCCGGATGGCCTTCTTGGTCGCCAGCGTCCGGTCCGCCCTGGCAAGTTTCGCGGGCAGCACTACCCAGGCCAGGATCATCAGCCCCAGGATGGGCGTGATCGGCAGGTAAAGCCAGGTGTTATTGCTCATCACCCAGGGCGCGTAGTAGTACGAGTATGGGCTGAACAGAATGAGCATCATGACCGGGATCGCGAGTTGCCGCATGGCCAGCCGGGAGGCAGCGATACGCTGGGTTTCGGTCCAGCCCTGTGCGATCCGGCGGTCCTTGACCGGACGGAGCGCTCGCGAAGCGGACAAGAGTATGGCGATCGCCAGCCCGAGAAACAGCCAGTTCAGGAGCTGCGGTAGCGCGCGATAAAGGCCTGAATAGAAAGCCAGGCTAGGCGGCACCAGTCCGGTGGCATGCCGATTGCGGATCCCCGACTGGTTAATCAGCCAAGGCACGGTGGCGAGCAGCGTGACAACGATAACCGCCGCGGCGCCTGCCCGCCATATCCACCGCCACGTCCGGAGTGTTTTCTCGGTGGTGCGGGGCACACCACCGGCCCGCTGGTCGATGCTTAGCCGCGACCTGAGCTGCTTGAGGTGGCTGGCAGACAGGATACCGATGACAACGACAGCCATTACGCAAAGGCTGACGAGACTGATAAGGGCGGCGGTGAAGTAAGTCCACTTTCCGATCAGATTGACATAGAGCTGAGCGTTGTGCGCTGTGCCCTTGTAAAAGCCGTCGTAGACAAGCACTGGCCAGATCACGGTGGAGGCGAGCACCACGGCGAGCAGGGGCGCCAGCACCCAGTAAGGCACTGACAGTCGGTCGCTCCGGCGAAGGACCAAGGTGCCGAGCAAGTAGACGAGGACGACGAGACCAGGTGTCGCCAGCAATATCTGCCACCGCGTCAACTGGTGGACGCCGAGCCAGACGGCCAGCGTGGTCAGATAGGCCGCGGAAGCGATCAGCATCGTAGCGAGTGGCCCCAGCCAGCGGCGTCTGGCTGACGGCCGCTTCTCGGCTGGCTTAACGCGGAAGCACGCCGCCGGCCAGAGGACCACGGCCCCGGCCACCATGAGCCCCGTGGGGCCAGCAAGCCACGGGCCCACCTGTGAGCGGGGCTGGATCCAGAACATCACCTGGTAAGCCAGTTCGAGAACGGACAGCGCGATGAGCGCCGCGACGATCGCACCGACCGCGTTCCTGCTCACCACCACGACGGACTGCACATCGCGGCGTAGCGGGGGGAGATACCGGCGCACCCTGCTGAGACTCCACAGCAGGACCACGTAGACGACCAGGCTGGCCAGGCGCTGCAGTGGGCCGTTGACGCCCGGGAGGTTGACGCCGCCGATGGACCGCAAGCCTGTCGTCCAGTTTGCCCCGGGCTCGCGCAACACAGCTTCGACCGCTGAATTACCGGGCTGCAGCTCGGTATCGCCGTTGGCCGCGGATGTAAGGCGGGCACCAGTAATGTGAAGAACTTGAACTTCTGATGGATCCACGAATTCAACGTCTCTGGACAAGGCGTCCGTCTGCTCGGCAGGCTGGTATACCTCGATGTATTGCTGGGCGAGGAGCAGCCGGAACGGATTCGAGCTGATGGTTACGGTCGTATTGTCTCCCGTTACCTGCAGCTGGGGCGGCCCGAAGCTCAGCGTGCCCCAGGCCAGCTGATTCCCCGTAATTCCGTCCCTGAACTGCGCAATCGATATCTGGCCGAGAAGGTCGTTGACCATTGTGGTACTGCTTCCGGCGCTCTCGGTGCTCAGTACCTGCGATGTCAGGGCCTCCTGCGATGAGGATTTCACGGTATACCGAGCGACAAGCTGATCGCCGTTGACCGAAACCACAAGGTGAACCGAAGCCATCCGGAAAGTGGTCGGCGTAGCCGCGGGCTGGCCGGAAGATTGCTCCCGCGAGCCCCACGGCCAGCTTTGATCCCTGCTTTCAACGGCGCCGCGGACCGCGATCGCCAGGACATCCACCAGACAAATCACTGCGGCAACGAGGAGCAATGCCGCTATTAGCTGCCAATACCAGGGTAGCGGCTGGCCTTCTCGCTTAGATTGCGCCGTTCCGACCCAACTCATGGCCCCCCCGCCCTGAGCAGGACACCGGCAAACTGAGCTTCGCCGGCCGTGTATAGCTGGACATATTATCCACCCGCCGCCGGGGACGCGGGACTTGCGTCGCTGGCCACCCGGTTATGCTCCGCACAATCGGCCTGACCTGTATTCTTATCCAGCGCCGCCCTCCGATGACCGTCCGGATCATGCCGCAGACAGAGCGCCAGACGCTGGTCACGATACTTGCAGCCACCCACGGGGCGGCGTTTCCGCGGAAGCGCATTGTGCAGATTTTCACAAGCCGCAGCCGCGGAAACGGCCTCTTCTGCCGCTGGGAATGTATGGCGAGCTGGCGCATGTACTGAAGGTCGCCTGCGGGCAGGCCTATCACGCCTTTGCCCCCGGCGGCTACGTTGGTGCCGTGGAGGTCCGTCCGCGGGAGGCCGCTGATCAGGCGGCAGCCCGGGAATTTCTTGCCCGGCACGACAGTCTTCGGGTAGCCCGGCTGGGGGAACTGATCCATCCCCTGGACCATCCGGCGTTTGTCGCCGTCGCCGCCGACGGGCAACTGCTGGGCATGCTCACCTACGTGCTGGGGCAGGACCGGCAGTGCGAGATCCTCACCCTCCACTCGCACGAGCAGTGGCACCGGGCGGGAACTGCGCTGATCGAGGCGGTCGGGCAGCTGGCCAGGCGGCAGGGGTGCACCCGGCTGTGGGTCATTACCACCAACGACAACGTTGATGCGCTGCGGTTCTACCAGCGCCGCGGCTTTTGCCTGGTGAAGGTGCATCCCGGTGCCGTCGATCGCAGCCGTGCCACCCTGAAGCCGGAGATTCCCGCGGCGGGCGCCTACGAAATCCCGCTACGCGATGAGATCGAACTCGAAAAGCAACCGTAAGCACTAACGCTAGCCGATCACAGGCCGCAGTGCTTCGTATCAATTGGACGCTCTCATCTCGCATTGGAACGTCCTCTCGTAGCCGCGGAGCGCGCGACAACGGCTGGATCGAAGATAGCTAGCCGGTCGCCGTATCGCCATGGCGTTGGGCAACCCTCCACTCACCGGCTTCGCGGCGGTACACCTGGGTGGCCCGCAACGTGTAGGTGCGCGGCTGGCTGTCGACCGAGGCGGAGATGTGTTCCAGGCCGGCGGTGTAGGCCATGTCGCCCGCTACGTCGCAGGCATACAGGTCGAAGGCATATGCCGTGCACTTGGAGAAACTGTTGCCGAGGACGGTGAAGAGATCATCGATTTCCTGCTGCCCATAGGCGTTGCGCGCCGCCCCCAGGATACTCACGGGCTCGTTACGCGACCGAAGCGCCCGGCGAGGGGCGGTGTCGCCGTTGTGCAGCGCCAGCTCCGCCTCGTACAACGCTGTCTTGACCCAGGCCAGGAAGTCGTCGCGATCAGTCGTGTCCTCAGCATTCTCTTGATCGAGTGGCCTGACACCGGCGAGCGCAATATTGGGCTCGATCAACTTACGCTCGTGCCGCAGACAGGGCGCGACGATCTCTCGTGATTCTGCTGGCGACCACGTCCACGCGCTCGTAGCCGTGAACAGGTTTCGTGAGGCACTCGTCTGCCGGGACCAGGGTCGCCCGTGGACCTGTTGTGATGCCGGTGATGGCCACCCGATGCGGGCCTGATGGCTGGCGCGGCCCGGGCTGGCTG
>Ga0335073_10007290_pt1 | contig 15506 bp, 14 predicted proteins | sample Lox_Sample_22_FD_207093 | JGI IMG/M metagenome (GOLD analysis project Ga0335073, IMG submission 207093) | Soil microbial communities from Loxahatchee National Wildlife Refuge, Florida, United States - Lox_Sample_2.2 | ecosystem: Environmental > Terrestrial > Soil > Wetlands | place: USA... | reverse complement strand
CGGCGTCGACGAACTGGACCGGGTGCTCGGCGGCGGCGTGGTGCCCGGTTCGGTGACGCTGCTGGCGGGCGATCCCGGGGTGGGCAAGTCGACGCTGCTACTCAAGGTCGCCCACCGCTGGGCCGAGGCGGGACGGCGGGTGCTGTATGTCTCCGGCGAGGAGTCCGCCGGCCAGATCCGGCTGCGTGCGGACCGGATCGGCTGCGTCGGTGACGAGCTCTACCTGGCCGCCGAATCCGACCTGCACACGGTGCTGGAACACATTTCGACGGTCCGCCCCGCGCTGGTCATCGTGGACTCGGTGCAGACCATGTCCACCGCCGAGTCCGACGGCGTGGCCGGCGGCGTCACGCAGGTGCGCGCGGTGACGGCCGCGCTGACCGCCGCCGCCAAGGCCAACGGCGTCGCGCTGATTCTGGTCGGCCACGTCACCAAGGACGGGGCCATCGCCGGTCCGCGGTCACTCGAACACCTCGTCGACGTGGTGCTGCACTTCGAGGGCGACCGCAACAACACGTTGCGGATGGTCCGCGGGGTCAAGAACCGTTACGGCGCGTCCGACGAGGTCGGGTGTTTCCTGTTGCACGACAACGGAATCGAAGACGTCGCCGACCCTTCCGGCCTGTTCCTGGATCAACGGCCGGCGCCCGTGGCCGGTACCGCCATCACGGTGGCGCTGGACGGGAAGCGGCCGTTGATCGGGGAAGTCCAGGCATTGCTGGCCACACCGGGCGGCGGCTCGCCGCGACGCGCCGTCAGCGGTATCGACCACGCCCGGGCCGCGATGATCACCGCGGTGCTGGAAAAGCACGCCCGGCTGAGCCTCGCCGTCAACGACATCTACCTGTCCACCGTGGGCGGCATGCGGCTGACCGACCCTTCGTCGGATCTGGCCGTAGCGATCGCGCTGGCCTCGGCGTTCGCGAACCTGCCGCTGCCCACCACCGCGGTGATGATCGGGGAGGTCGGCCTGGCGGGCGACCTGCGCCCGGTCAACGGCATGGACCGGCGACTGGCCGAGGCTGCCCGGCAGGGGTTCAACATCGCGCTGATCCCAGCCGGCTGTAAGGCGGTACCGCCGAGCATGCGTGCGCTCTGCGCGCCCACCATCATCGCCGCTCTGGAACACATGATCGACATCGCCGACCACCGCAGCGCCGCCCCGGCACCGTTGCATCGGCTGGACGCACAGGCTAACGGGGCCGCAGAATGACACGCTGTGACCCGACCGACGCTGCGTGAGGCTGTCGCCCGCCTGGCACCGGGCACCGGGCTCCGAGACGGCCTGGAACGCATCCTGCGCGGCCGCACCGGGGCGCTGATCGTGCTCGGGCACGACGAGGCCGTCGAAGCCATCTGCGACGGCGGGTTCTCCCTGGATGTGCGGTATGCGCCCACCCGGCTGCGCGAGCTGGCCAAGATGGACGGCGCCGTGGTGCTGTCCACCGACGGCAGCCGCATCCTGCGGGCCAACGTGCAGCTGGTCCCCGATCCGTCGATACCCACCGACGAATCGGGCACCCGGCATCGCTCGGCCGAACGGGCCGCGATCCAGACCGGCTATCCGGTGATCTCGGTCAGCCACTCGATGAACATCGTCACCGTCTACGTGGGCGGCGAACGCCACGTGCTGACCGACTCCGCGACCATCCTGTCGCGGGCCAACCAGGCCATCGCGACCCTGGAACGCTACAAGACCCGCCTCGACGAGGTCAGCCGGCAGCTGTCGCGGGCCGAGATCGAGGACTTCGTCACGCTGCGCGACGTGATGACAGCGGTGCAACGCCTGGAGCTGGTCCGGCGCATCGGTCTGGTCATCGACTACGAGACCGTCGAGCTCGGCACCGACGGCCGTCAGCTGCGGCTGCAGCTGGGGGAGCTGCTGGGCGGCAACGACACCGCCAGGGAATTGATCGTGCGCGACTACCACGCCAACCCCGAGCCGCCATCCGAACCACAAGTCGCCGCCACCCTGGAAGAGCTGGACACCTTGTCCGACACCGACCTGCTCGAGCTCACCGCGCTGGCGAAGGTCTTCGGATATCCGACCACGGCGGAGGCCCAGGACTCAGCGCTGAGCCCCCGCGGCTACCGCGCGATGGCCGGGATTCCCAGGCTTCAGTTCGCCCATGTGGACCTGCTGGTGCGGGCGTTCGGAACGCTGCAGGGTCTGCTCGCGGCCAGCGCGAACGATCTGCAGTCGGTGGATGGCATCGGCGCGATGTGGGCGCGCCACGTGCGTGAGGGTCTGTCCCAGCTGGCGGAGTCGACCATCGCCGATCCGCTGAACTGAATCCGGGCTATCCCCCGGGTGCGGGCGCCGGTCCCGGCGCCGGCGGCGCCTCCGGCGGTGCGGGGGCCGCAGGAGCACCCGGCGCGGGCCCCGGCGGCGGTGGCGGCTGGTTCAGGACGAACGGAACCGGCTGCGAGCGCAGGTTGCCCAGCTGCACCACGAGGTTGTAGGTGCCGGCCCCGATCGCCGGCCGCGGCAACGGGCAGTGCGACGCCGAGCCCATCCCGGTCCAGGTCACCGCGGTCGTCACCTGCTCGCCCGGCGTGAAGGTCTTGACCAGCGTCTCGTTGGACGGCGCGCAGTCCAGGTTGGACCACAGCCGCTTGTTGTCCAGCGAGTACACGTAGGCCGCGAGCACCGCGGCGCCGACGTCACGCTTGCAGGCCACCAGCCCGATGTTGGTGACGACCATGGTGAATTTCGGCTGGTCACCGACGAAGTACTGCGGCGCGTTGGTCAGGCCTTTGACGGCCAGCGTCGAATCGGGGCAGTCGTCCCCCTCCTTCAGCACCGGCGGCGGTTGCACTGCGGCTGTCTGCGTCGGAGTCTCCGGGTTCTGTCCCTGTGGCGGGTTCGGTCCTTGCGGCGGCGCCGCCGCGGGGCTGCCTGGCGGGGGCGGTGCCTGGGGCGCGCCCGAACCGGGGTGGCTTTGCGCCGAACCCGGTTTCTCGGCACTGGCGGGTTTGGCGCCGGCGCTGCTGCTTACGAAGGCAATGATCGTCGCAACCGCGATCCCGATCACGACCACCGCAATGCCCAGCGCCAGACCTCTGCGCCGCCAGTAAATCTCGGTAGGTAGCGGGCCACGCGGTTCAAGATCCAGCACATTCACACCGTAGGCCCAGGTCACGCCGACTTGTTCGACCCGCCTCGGCGTGTCGCGAGGTTAGCTGGCCCCCGAACATGTAGGGGCCGGGGAATTCCGGCCCCTACTCCCCCCTATTCCCCTATATCGCCGACGTGGTCGACCAGCTCCGCCTTGCCTTCGGCGAGCTGGTAGGTGACGCCGGCCAGCGCCACGGTCCCGGCGTCCACCCGCTCCGCGATAGCCACAGAACGCGTCGCGAGCTGCTGCAGCGTCTCGCTCACGTGCCGTTGCTCGAGCTCGTCGACACGGCTCAAGCCGTCGCGCCGGCCCGCCAGGATCGACGGCGTGACGCGTTCCACCACGTCCCGCACGAAACCCCCCGGTATCGCGCCTTTGTCGATTGCGTCGATGGTGGCCTTGACTGCGCCGCAGCTGCTGTGGCCGAGGACGACGATGAGCGGCACGCCCAGCACGGTCACCGCATACTCGATGGAGCCCAGCACCGCCGAGTCGATGGCCTGCCCAGCGGTGCGAACCACGAACACGTCGCCCAGACCCTGGTCGAAGATGAGCTCGGCGGCCACCCGGCTGTCCGCACAGCCGAAGATGACCGCGGTCGGCTTCTGACCGGCGGCCAGGCTGGCTCGATGCTCGACGCTCTGGCTCGGGTGTGCTGGCTTGCCGGCAACGAATCGCTCGTTACCCTCTTTGAGTGCTTTCCATGCGGTTACCGGGTTGGTGTTGGGCATGGCCCACATTCTGCCGGAAGCCGCGGTGATGGCCAGCCCATCGCAGATCCCTTCAAATGAACTTCTGGGGTGGTACGACCGGTCGCGCCGCGACCTGCCCTGGCGCGAGCCCGGGGTGAGCGCCTGGCAGATCCTGGTCAGCGAGTTCATGCTGCAGCAGACGCCGGTTGCCCGGGTGCTGCCGATCTGGACCGAGTGGGTGCGACGCTGGCCCACCCCGTCGGCTACCGCCGCAGCGAGTGCGGCAGATGTGCTGCGCGCCTGGGGCAAGCTCGGCTATCCCCGGCGGGCCAAGCGGTTGCACGAGTGCGCCACGGTGATAGCCCGTGAGCACGGCGATGTGGTCCCCGACGACATCGAGGTCCTGCTGACGCTGCCCGGCGTCGGCAGCTACACCGCCCGGGCCGTGGCGTGCTTCGCCTACCGCCGGCCGGTGCCGGTGGTGGACACCAATGTGCGTCGCGTGGTGGCCCGCGCCGTGCACGGCCGCGCCGACGCCGCGGCGCCGTCGGCCACCCGCGACAACGCCGACGTGTCGGCGCTGCTGCCGGATGACGAAACGGCACCGCGCTTTTCGGTGGCGCTGATGGAGCTGGGCGCGACGGTGTGCACGGCGCGGGCTCCGCGGTGCGGGCTGTGTCCCCTTGACGCCTGCGCGTGGCGCCGTCGCGGTTATCCGCCGGCAACCGGGCCCGCCCGGCGCGTCCAGAGCTACGCCGGAACCGACCGTCAGGTCCGCGGTCGGCTGCTGGATGTGTTGCGCGACAACGACTCTCCGGTCACTCGCGCCCAGTTGGATGTGGCCTGGCTGACCGACACCGCCCAGCGCGACCGGGCGCTCTTCTCGCTGCTCGACGACGGCCTGGTGACCCAGACCGCCGACGGTCGGTTCGCCTTGGCGGGCGAAGAGTAACTCCTCACAGATCGTTGGCGGCATAGGACTGGTTGAAGCTTTTGTTGGCCAAGGGGAAGTCGGGAACGATGGTGTCGGCCATCGCGACGGGCAACGCGGGCCAGTTGAACCAGGACGGGTCGACGATCTTGGCACGGGTGATGCGATCGGCGTCGTCGATCTCGACGCGGTGCACGATGGTGCCGCGCCAGCCCTCGACGATGCCTCTGCCGCTACGGCCGCCGCGGGCGCTGCGGTGCGCGGGCAGGGGTTTGGTCAATGTTGTCGGACCGGTGTGGGATTCGATCAAGTGGCAGGCCAACTCGGCGGCGGCGGCGAACTCGTCGCGACGCACGGTGTAGCGGGCCAACACATCACCCGCGACGGCGCCGACCTCGGTGACGGGCAGCGCGGTGGTGGGGTGCTCGAGCCTGGCGTCGGTACGCATACCGCTGGCGCGTGCCACGTAGCCGAGGCATCCCAGGGCGGTGGCATCTGGCAGGTTCAGCGCGGCGGTCCCGGCGAACCGGTCGTATACGCCATTGTTGCGCAGGGTGAGTTCGGCGACCTCGGCGACGTCGGCCGCCACGCAGCGCAGCCGGGATGTGTCGGGCAGCGCCCGCAGCGTGACCGCGCCCGGGCGGACGGCGCCGCGCAGCAGCCGATGTCCAGTGACTGCGGCGTTGAGCCGCAACAGCTCTTCACGGATGCGCAGAGCGTGCGCGTTGGCCAGCCCGAATCCGACGTCGTTGGCCAGCGCGCCCAAGTCGGTGATGTGGTTGTAGAGCCGTTCGAGCTCGACGAGCAGGGCGCGCAGCCGGTGCGCCTCCTCCGGCAGGTCGACACTGAGCGCGTCCTCGACGGCCAGGCTGTGGGCAAGCGCGTGCGCGACGGAGGTATCGCCGCTGACACGTTCGGCCAAATCGACCGCGCCGCCGGCCCGACGTCCCTCGAAGAGCTTTTCCAGGCCCCGGTGGACGAACCAGAGTCGGGCCTTGAGCCGCAGCACCGTTTCGCCCGCCACCGAGAAGCGAAAATGGCCGGGCTCGATCAGCCCGGCATGTACCGGGCCGACCGGGATCTCATACACCCCGGGCCCCTCGACCGTGACGAACGGGAAATCGCCGGCCCCGCCGAATTCCGACGATTCGGGCGTGGGCCCGGCGGTGCCGCGCATGGGGTGCCATGCCTCGGGCCAGTGAGCGTGACGCACCAGCGGGCGCAACTTGGGGTGTCCGACCGGCCGGACCCCGTAAAGGTCCACCATTTCGCGCTCGAACCGGCCCGCCGCAAACGACAGGTAAGCCAGCGAACGCACCGACGGATCATCTTTGGGCACAACGCATTCGAGCTCCACACGACGATCGGGCCAGCCGGCGAGGAACAGGTAGACGATGCGGAATTCGGCACCGTGGTCGTGGGCCGCCACCAGGCCCAGGCGAAACCCGCCGCCCAGCAGTTCTGCTGCCTTCTCGGCGAGATCATCCTGAGACAGCCTGTGGTTCAGAAGGTTACGAGTCACGGCGAGGCCCCGACGATGCCGGCCGCGGCGGTGAACAGGGCCGCCAGCGGGCCCGCGGTGACACCGAGGGCGATCGATGCCGCGACGCCGAGCAGCAGCGCCGCGGCCACCGTCGGCGGAACGGCGATCGCAGGTGCGCCGGCGTCGCTGCCCAACAGGATCCGGCCCGAGTTGCGCGCCAGCGCGGCGAAGGCGACCGCGATCATGAGCAGGCCGGCGCCGAGGACCCAGGTGAGCCGGGCGTCGACCAGCGAGCGAACGATGGCCAACTCGCTGGCGAACATCGCGAACGGCGGCAGCCCGAGCAGCACAACCACCCCGACGGCGAGCGAGACACCGATCAAGCGGGACCGTTGCAGCACGGCGGTGATGTCGGCGATCGCCGTCGAGTCGTGTGCGGCCTGCAGTTGACCGCTCGCCAGGAACAAAACGGTCTTGCCGATCCCGTGCGCCAACACGTGCAACAGCAGCGCGGCGATCGCCAGCGTGGTTCCGGCGGCCGCCGCGATCGCGATCAGGCCGAGGTTCTCCATCGAGGAGTAGGCCAACATCCGTTTGATGTCGGGTGTCACGGTCAGCATCAGTGCCGCGATCACCAGCGTCGCCAGGCCGATTACCAGCAACCCCGAACGCATGAAGGTGGGTTTGGCGGCGGCGTCGATGATCGGCCTGATGCGGATCAGCACCGAGAACGCCACCGAGAGCAGCACTCCGCTCATCAACGCCGAAACGGGTGCCGGAGCCTGACTGTGGGCGTCGGCCAGCCAGGTGTGAAACGGGAACAGCCCCGCTTTGGCGCCGTAGCCGATCAGCAGCAGCCCTCCGGCCAAGCGAGCGGTGCCGGGATCAAGACCGCCGGCACGAGCGGTCAGCACGTCGAGATTCAAGGCCGCCGCAGCCGGCGCACCGGCGTGCTCGGCGGCGTAGTACAGCAACACGGTGCCCAGAAAGGCGATCGCGATGCCGACCGAGCAAATTATCACGTACTTCCAGGTCGCCTCGACCGCTCCGCGGGTGCGGCGGTGTCCGACCAGAAATGCGCTGATCACCGTGGTGGCTTCGATGGCGACCCAGATGACGCCGATGTTGTTGGCGCACACCGCGAGCACCATCGCCGCCAGGAACGCGGCAGTCAGCGCACCGTACGCCCGAGCGCCGCGCGCGTCGGTGTGGCCGTGGGCGACCTCGGCGTCGATGTAGCCGATGCTGGCCCAGGTCGCCAGCGTGGCGACGACTCCGATGACGACGAGCATGGTGACGGTGAGCGCGTCCACCCGCAGCAGCCCGCCCAGCGCGAAGCGGGCCGCCGATTCGACGCGCGCGCCCAGTGCGACGCCGCAGCCGAGCACGGTCACCGCCGACGCGACGATCAGCGTGGCGGTCACCCGGCGCCATCCGCCGAGGACGACGGCGATCGACGCGACGATCGGCGCCAGGATCGCGGCGAGCAGTAGGCCGGTCATCAGTCGTGCAGCTCCTGTAGCGCATCGAGGTCCACGCCGCCGAAGGTGCGCGACAGCCGGCCAGTCAAAACGCCGATCACGATGACGGCGAACAGCACGTCCAGGGATGCGCCGAGCTCGACGATCAGCGGCACCCCGGCCGTGAGCAGGAAGGCGGTCGCGGCGATTCCGTTGTCCAGCATGAGGAATCCAGCCGCCTGGGAAAGTGCGTGCCGCCGCGTGACCATCACCAACAGCGCGATGAGGACCACCGCCGTGGCTGCCGGTACCGCGTTGGTCGAGGCTGCGGGCTGTAGGTTCACCAGGGTGCGCGTGGCCGCGAAAGCGGTGAGCGTCAGCGCAGCGGTGACCAACAGCGATGTGGCGGTGTTCATCAGCGGGGTGGCCTCGCGGTGGGACGCCGGCTCAGCTCCGAGCGCGCGGGCCAGCAGCCACGGCAGTACCGAGGCTCGCAGCACCAGCACCGCGGCGCCAAGGCAGATGAGCACACCGTCGCCGCCGTACCCGCCGCGCAGGATGGGGATCGCCGCCAGGGCGACGCCCTGACACGCCAGCAGGCGGATGATGGCGGTCAGGTCGCGGCGCCACACGATCAGGACCGCGGCCAAGGTCAGGGCGCCCGCGGCGAGGTCGACCAAAACGGTGAAGCTGTTGTACGTCACGCCGGCACCGCGAAGAAATTGGCGGAGGTCACCGCGAGCAGCGCGAGCAGAAACGACCCGGCCAGCAGTTCGGGCACCCGGAACAGTCGCAACTTGGCAACGAACACCTCGACGGTCGCCAGCAGCCCCGCCAACAGGGCGACCTTGGCGGCCGACGCGACGACGCCGACGACGATTTCGACCACGCCGGGTTGGCGACCGGCGATGCCCCACGGCGCGAACAGGTTTGCCAACAGCGCCAGCAGGACGGTCAGCCGCATGCCGGCCGCCCACTCGACCAGCGCCAGGCGCGGGCCGGCGTATTCCAGGACCATCGCCTCGTGCACCATCGTCAGCTCGAGGTGGGTGGCCGGGTTGTCCACCGGAAGGCGCCCGGTCTCGGCGACGATCACGATCACCAGTGCGGCGAAGGCCAGCACCGCGGTCAGCGACACCACCTGCCCGGGGTGTGTGGTGGTATTCGATACCAGCGCACCGAGATTGGCGGATCCTGCCGGGATGGACAGCGCGAAGACGGCCAACAGAATCGTCGGTTCGACCAGGGCCGCGATGGTGATTTCGCGGCTGGCGCCCATGCCGCCGAACGAGGTGCCGGTGTCGATGCCGGCCAGCGTCAGCGCGACGGTGCCCACGAACAGCAACCCCACCACCGCGAACAGGTCCGCGCCGGCGTCCAGCGGCGATCCCGTGGCGACCAACGGCGCGATCGCGGCTATCAGCAACGTCGACCCGGCCACAACGGCCGGCGCGGCCGCGAACACCACAGTTGTGCCGAGTGGCCTGATCTGTTGCTTGCCAAGCTGTTTGCGTATGTCGCGCCATGGCTGCAGCAGCCCGCCGCCGGCGCGGCCCTCCCACCGGGCCCGGACCTGCCGGGTCAGGCCGACCACCAGCGGCGCCCCGGCCATCACGGCGCCGATCTGCACCGCGCCGGCGACGTAGGACAGCACGTTCATCGGGCCACCACCAACACCACCAGCACGCCGAGGGCGCCGTAGGCCAGGTACAGGTGCACGCTGCCGGTGTGGGCCCGTCGGGCGATGTCCGCGCCAGCGAGCACCAGCCGGATCAGCGGTGTGTAGCAGCGCTCCTCGATCGCATCGGCGATTCTGGTGCGGTAGGTGATGCTGTCGGCCATGTAGCGCGACTCGGCGACGTGAGTGACCTCGATGTCGGTATCGGGACGCAGGATGTCGTCGAATACCCGTTGTAACGGTTCGGCGAACGACGTGGCCGTGTACTGCATGCGCGCGGTGAGACCGTCTGCGCCACAGGCCCATAGCGGCAAGGTCGCCGGTGCCGGACGCCGCCACCGACGCCAACCCGCCAGGGTGGCCGCGGCCAGTGCGGCCGCCGCGAAGCCAACGGCTATCACCCCGGGCGCGATCGAGCCCTGCAGGCCGGGTAGCCGCACGTACGTTCCGAAATCGGTGATCTGCACCGCCCGGGCCGGGGGCAGCGCGGTAACCGCGCGGCGCAGCGCGGGTGCGACGGCCGAGGGCGCCACGGCCAACATGATGCAGGCCGTCGCCGCGATGGCCATGCCCGCCAGCATGCTTCCCGGCGCCTCGCGGGCCTGGGCTGCCTCGGGGCTCCGGGGCCGGGCAAGGAAACCGATCCCGAACGCCTTGACCATGGCCGCTACGCCCAGCCCCGCCGTGAGTGCCACGGCGCCGACGGCCGGCGGCGTCGTCAGCGCCAGCAGGGTCGCGTTCCCCGGTGCCGCGTGGATCAGCGACTGGACCAGCAACCACTCGCTGACGAAGCCGGCGCCCAAAGGCAACCCGCACGCCCCCAGCGCAGCCACCCCGAACAGAGCGGTGGTGGCAGGCATCCGGCGGGCCAGGCCGCCCAACCGGTCGAGGTCACGCAGCCCGGTCGCGGCCAGGACGGACCCGGCCGCCAGGAAACCGAGGCATTTGAACGCCGCGTGCGCGATCAGGTGCAGCATGGCCGCCGCGGCGGCGATCGTCGCCGGCCGGTGCGCACCGCAGGCGTCGAACAGCGTCGCGGCCCCCAGGGCCAACACGATCAACCCGAGGTTCTCGGTCGTCGAATAGGCAAGCAGCCGTTTGAGATCCGTGGCCACCGACGCTTGCACCACGCCATAGAGCGCCGACACCGCGCCGACGGCCAGCAACGTGAGCCCCCACCAGCGCGGTCCCGGCCCGAGCAGTTGCAGGTCGACCCGGCAAATGCCGTAGCCGCCCAGGTTGACCATCGCGGCGCTCATCAGCGCCGAGACTGGGCTGGGCGCCTCCGGGTGGGCGCGCGGCAGCCAGGCGTGCAGCGGCACCAGTCCGGCCTTCGACCCGAACCCCGCCACGGTCAACACAAACACCGCGGTTCGCGCACCCTGCGGTATCGGGTGTAGGTCGGCGAACCGGTCCGCGCCGCCGGTCACCGACAACACCATCAGCCCCAGCAGGATCGCCACGAACCCCAACTGGGTCATCACCGCGTAGACCAATGCGGCGGAACGAACCTGCGCGCGGCTGTGCTCGGTGGCGACCAGCACCAGCGACGCGATCGCCATCAGCTCCCAGGCCAGCAGGAACGTCGACACCGACGCGGCGGCGGGAACCAGCAGCATCGCCGCCACGAACATCGGCAACACGGTCAGCGCGACGCGGCCCAGATGTCCGTGCCGGGTCCCGTGTCTGCCATAGCCCCCCAGGTACAGCCCGACGGCTACCGCTACTGCGCCGGTGATCGCCATGAAGAAGCCGCCCAGCGGATCCAGGCTGAGCCGCACGCCGGACAGCGGCAGCAGCCAGCCGATGCGGACTTCGCGAGCCGGACCGAACATTCCCAGCGCGCCTGCCCACACCCCGGCGGCGCCGGTCAGCGATGTCAGTATCCCCGCGATGGCCGAGCTGAAGTCATTGCGGGGCAACAGTTCTGGGGCAGACGCCACACTGGAGGCCGGCCCTGCGGTCACTTGCCGGTCACCGATCTGACGGCCGCGACGATCTCGCTCGGTGTCGGCGGGCAGCCGGGAATCTCCACATCCACCTCAACCAGCTCATCCACCGCTCCGGCCACGCCGTAGCCGTTCCCGAACACCCCTCGGTTCAGGGCACAGTCCCCGCAGGCGATCACCACCCGCGGTCGCGGCGTCGCGTCGATCGTGGCCAGCAACGGACCGGCCATGTTGCGGGTCACGACACCGGTCACCAGCAACGCGTCCGCGTGACGCGGCGAGGCCACCAACCGCGCACCGAACCGCTCGAGGTCATACACCGGGCCGAAGGCGCCCGAGATCTCTATCTCGCAGCCATTGCACGAACCCGCGTCGACGTGCCGGATCTGTAGCGAGCCACGCACTCCCGCAGGAGGTTCCATCGCCTGCTCGGGCGCCGGGGCGGCGGGCTCGGGGGCTTCGACGATCCGGCCGACCGCCAGCGCTTTGCGAATCCAGCCCATGACCGCTACCCCGCGCCGGCCCGCAGGTCCTCCAGCACGGCGACGCGGCCGCTGAGCACCCCGGTGAGAACCTTGCGCGCCACCATCAGCAATTCGGCGATGTCCGGCGAGGCGATCGAGTAGATCATCGTGTTGCCGTCCCGCAGCCCCTCGACCACGCCGGCGCGCCGCAGCACGCCCAGTTGCTGGGACAGGTTCGAGGCCTCGAGGCCAACCTCGGGCAACAGTTCGCCGACCGTCTTATCCCCTTCCACCAGAAGCTCGAGGACCCTGATCCGCGCCGGATGCCCGAGCGTCTTGAAGAACTCGGCCTTGACTTTGTACAGGGGTTCTGTCACGGCCCAATCTCCTGAAGACTTATGATTTCCTATATTCGATCAATTGAAGAATTTATCAGATAGTGCTGTGGCCGTCGTGCCGAGCGATAAAGCGCCTCAGTCGCGTGGTTGGACGCCCGCCAGGAACGCCTCGACCGCCTCCCGGTACACCTGCGGCGCTTCGTCGTGCACCAGGTGACCAGCTTCAGGAACGCGCAAATACGTTGTCGAATCGTCCTTTTCAGCCATCTTCAGCATTTGCCCCGGAGGCGTGACGGAAGTGCCGGCCTCGATCAGCAGCGCCGGCGCCCGCACGGCCGACCACTGGTCCCAGTAGTCGCGGGTGCCCCACTCGGCGGCGATGTCGATCCACCACGAGGTGTGACCGTGCAGCCGCCAGCCCGTCGCGACGCGGTCGAAGGCTTCCAGGAAGTACTGGCCGGCGATGGATCCGCCGAATTCGGCGAATATTTGCTGCTCGGAATCGAATTCGACCGGAAGAGCCTGCAGCCAGGGCTCCCACTCACTGGTGGTGCGGCCGCGGAAGTCCGGCGCCATGTCCTCGAGCACCAGCGCCGACACCAGTTCCGGATGCTGCGCGGCCAGACACCAAGAGTGCAGCGCACCCATCGAATGCCCGATCAGCCCGACCGGTGCCCCCAGCGACGCCACCGCGTCACCCAGATCGGCCACGAACCGTTCGGTGCTGATCGGGTGGGGATCGAACACGTCGCGGCCGCGGTGCCACAGCGCGTCGTAGGTGTACACCGTGCCCAACCGGGTCAGCCACGGTATCTGACGCGGCCAGGTGGTGCCCCGGCCCATCAGGCCGTGTACCAGTATCAACGGCCCGCCCTGTCCGCCGTGGTGGGTCAACAGGTCGCTGGGCATACTCCCATCTTGCGTGACCTGCTCGCTTGCCGGGCACCCGGCACAGGTAGCCTAGCGGCATGCCGCCAGTGGTGAAGATCAACGCAATCGAGGTGCCCGCGGACGCCGGCCCAGAGCTGGAAAAGCGGTTCGCCCACCGTGCGCATGCGGTCGAGAACTCTCCCGGTTTCCTCGGCTTCCAGCTATTGCGCCCGGTCAAAGGCGAAAACCGCTACTTCGTGGTGACACACTGGGAGTCCGATGAAGCATTCCAGGCGTGGGCTACCGGGCCCGCCATCGAAGCCCATGCCGGCCACCGGGCCAACCCGGTGGCGACTGGCGCGTCGTTGCTGGAATTCGAGGTTGTGCTGGACGTTGCCGGATCCGGCCAGCCGGGGTAGCCGGCGCCGGGTGCGACACCACGCGACGGCACTGGGCGCCGCCGCGGCACTCGTCGTAACCCTGACACCCGGGTGCGCCCCTTCCCCCACCCCCCCGGCGAACGCGGCGAACCCAAGCAGACAGATCGACACCAGGACGCCGGCGGGCCTTCGCGCCCAGCAGACCCTGGACATGCTCAATTCGGACTGGCCCATCGGCCCGGTCGGGGTCCGTACGTTGGCCGCGGACGACAAGGTCGACTCGGTGACGACCACCATGGAGGGGCTCTGGTGGGATCGCCCCTTCACGCTGGACGGCGTCGACCTCGGCACCAGGGTCGCCACCCTGCATCTGACCTCCTCGTACGGCGCGCGACAGGACATCCGACTGCACACCGACTTGGGCAGGTGGGTCGACTCGTTCGAAGTCGAAACGCAGGCGCCGTCGATCAAGTCGTGGCGTGACGTCGACGCGGTGCTGGGCAAGACCGGCGCGCGCTACTCCTACCAGGTGGCCAAGGTCGACGACGGCCGCTGCGAACCGGTAGCCGGCACCAACACCGGCGAATCCCTGCCGCTGGCATCGATTTTCAAGTTGTACGTACTGCACGCGGTGGCGACCGGGGTGAGGAACGGGACGGTGTCCTGGGACGATCAGCTGACCGTCACCGACAAGAGCCGGGCCGTAGGCTCCTCGGGCTTGGGATTGGTTGCCGGGGACCATGTTTCGGTTCGCACGGCCGCCGAGAAGATGATCGCCACCAGTGACAACATGGCTACCGACCTGCTGATCGAACGGTTGGGCACGCACGCCATCGAGCAGGCGCTGGCCAGCGCCGGGCACCACGACCCGGGCAGTATGACGCCCTTCCCCACCATGTACGAGCTGTTCTCGGTTGGCTGGGGTAAGCCGGATGTGCGCGACCAGTGGAAGCAGGCGTCGTCGCCACAAGTGCGCGCCCAGTTGCTGCAGCAGGCGAATTCCACTCCCTACCAACCTGATCCAATCCGGGCCCACACTCCGGCCTCCAGCTACGGGGCGGAATGGTATGGCAGCGCCGAGGACATCTGCCGGGTGCATGCGACATTGCAGGCCGACGCGGTGAACCAAGCCGCGCCGGTCCGCAAAATACTGTCCGCCGTGTCAGGTATCCAGCTGGATCGCAACGACTGGCCGTACATCGGTGCGAAAGCCGGTGGCCTGCCGGGCGACCTGACGTTCAGCTGGTACGCCGTCGACAAGACACAACAGCCGTGGGTGATCAGCTTTCAGCTGAACTGGCCCCGCGATCACGGGCCGACCGTGACCGGCTGGATGTTAAAGGTCGCCAAGCAGGTTTTCGCTCTGGTGACCCCGCAGTAGCTAGAGGTACCCGTCCCACGGGGGTATCTGTCCGAGGTCAGCGAATGCCGCTCCCTCAGCGGTCGTGAGGAGCGAGAGTGCTGTCACGCTGGGTTGGCCGACGTTGACATGCAATCCCGGGTCCAGCACTGGGAGATACGGGTAGGCGCTGGGGAACTCGGACTGCGGCAGCCAGCCGTTGTCCACCCCAAACGCGTTCAGCCCCTGCACTGTGCCGGTAATCAGGTCGTGCCCGATGACCGGCAAGTCAGGGATCGCAAGCAACGAAGCCGGAGTCGGGATATTGGCGTACTCGCCGCTGCCGTAGCCCATGTCCACAATCACCCGCAGGTCGGGCTGGACGAGATCGGCCACCGCGTTTCCGAAGGTCCCCATCGCGCGCAGCGGTTGGAGCAGCGGCAGCGTGTTGTCCAACGACATGTAGTAGGTCGTGTGCCCGGTGTAGTCGGGTGAGGTGGGCAGCTGATAGTAGGTTCGCGCGTTGGTGTACGCATGCTGACCGTTGAACGCGCCCACGATGGCGTTGAGGTCCGACACAACGTTCAGCGGGTAGCGGGGAAAGTTGCTGATGGCGTCGTACTGGTTGGTGTAGACGGCGGTCGTATAGGGGCTGTCCGGAGGTGTTGCGCCGTTGGCGAGAAGGTCCAGCACCGGGATGTATCCTCCGGTAAAGCGTTCCAGGACACCGCCGTTCGGGTTGTTCGGGTCGCCGGTCAGGATGAACGACAACTTGCCCACGTCCGGTGATCCGGCGGCCATCA
>Ga0335073_10007289_pt1 | contig 15506 bp, 13 predicted proteins | sample Lox_Sample_22_FD_207093 | JGI IMG/M metagenome (GOLD analysis project Ga0335073, IMG submission 207093) | Soil microbial communities from Loxahatchee National Wildlife Refuge, Florida, United States - Lox_Sample_2.2 | ecosystem: Environmental > Terrestrial > Soil > Wetlands | place: USA... | reverse complement strand
TGCAGGACGTGAGACTGTTGCGATCGGCGGACAAGACTTCGTATCAGGATGCCATGAATACGATCGAGGGATGGAGTTTTATGCCGGGTAGGTGCAACGGCGAACCGATGACGATGCCTTACACGGCAGAAGTTCCGGTACGCTGATCGTGTCACTGAGACTTATCTTTTTACTCGCACCTGGACGCGAGTTCCTTCCGGCAGTTTGCCGATGGTCAGTTCGATGGTTCCATTGCGGACAACGCCTTCAAACTCGCGCCGGGTATCCGATAGCAGATCCACACCCGCATCGAGCCTGGAGGAGGCAACCTCCTGTGATTTCTCGCGTGGCGCGCGTCCCATACCTTTATCCATAGCCGCGTTGGCGAGACGGTCGGCTTCCTGATTGTGCTGCCGCAGCGCGTGTCCGATTGAGAACCAATCGAGTTGCGCGATCAATTCTTTAGCACGTGCGTGCAGATCCTGCAGCGTTGGATTCTTGACCTTGTAAATGCCCTTGATCTGGCGCACGAGCAATTCGGAATCGCTGGTGATCTTCAGCGCCTTCGGGCCGTGCTCAAGCGCGTACTCCAGCGCGGCGATGAGTCCCTGATATTCCGCACAATTGTTGGTCTGGTGCCCGAGATATTCGCTCAATGCGGCAACTTTACGCCCGGTTTCATTTTTGATCACAACGCCATATCCAGCCGGGCCAGGATTACCGCGCGCCCCGCCGTCGGTATAGGCAATCAGATAATGCGCGGGAGGATTCTCGGGTTGCGTAGCGAACATGGTTTGAGTTTACAACGACGCCTCTGTGCGACTCTGTGCCCTTTGTAGTGATCTCGTCAAAACGCTGAACCACGGAGAACACAGAGCGGCGCCGAGTGCTACCGGCCCGACGCCAGGCGCGTCGCGAGCCGCGGCGGAAGATTCGCGTTGAAGATGCGATCCTGTGCGGCTTTCAAGTTGTAAGGCGTGCGATGAAAATGAACCACCCGTGCATGGCTGTCGAACAGAGCGAAAGCGGCGCGCCAGTCGCCATCCCGCGGCTGACCCACCGAGCCGGGATTAATCATGTAACGCGTCGACTCTTTCAATTGAAGCGCGACCGACTCCGGCTGGCCCACGGTGCGGTATTCGGGATGAAAACCATCCGCAGCGGCGCCATTGGCGAAAAATCCGCCCTGCATGTGGGTGTGGCCGAAAAAAGTCAGCGGCACAGTGAGCGTAATCAGCGGAGCGAGCGCGTCGCCCAGGGAAACTACGTACTCATCTTCGTCAATTGGCGAGCCGTGAACCAGTTGTATGTCCGGAAATTCCGGCAAAGAAACCGGGCCATGGGGCAGGACACGAAGCCACTCGAGATGTTCGGAGGTGAGTTCATCCCGCGTCCAGACGGCGGCAGCGGCGGCCATGGGATTGAAATCGTCCAGATCGATCAGTCCAGTCACAGCTTTGTCGTGATTTCCGCGAACGAAAACCTTGCCCAGCGTGCGCGAACGATCGATCACCTCGTTCGGGCTGGCACCGTATCCGACAATATCGCCTAGATTGACTACGACATCGTGCGGAGGAGCCGCAGCGAGGCAGGCGTCAAGCGCTTCCAAGTTGGCGTGAATATCGCTGAGCAGGAGTATGCGCAAGAAGACACCGGGGCAAGTTCGGGATTATAGACGAAACTGGCCGGACTTCCCCACCCTCCTCGCGTTTTGTGCGGCTGGGTAGGGCCTTTGACTTTCGTACGCAGCTTTGCGAACGTTCGCGGGAGCAGTGGAAGACGTTCGGTCGTTTCTCTTAACTGATCTCTATCGGTTCACCACCGGGCAGCGCGCCCAATGTCCGGCCGACACTTCGACGAGCGCCGGCAACGCCCTCGAACACTCCTCAATGCGGAAGCCGCAGCGTGGTTCGAATGCGCATCCCGGCGGCAGAGCCCGGAGCGGAGGAACCGTGCCCGCAATGGTTTCGAGCGGACGGTTGCGGTCGGTCGTGAGGTCAGGAACGGCATGCAGCAGGCCTCGCGTGTAAGGATGCGCGGGGTGGCTGAAGACTTCATGCTTGGTGCCAACTTCCACCAAGGTCCCGGCATACATGACTGCAACGCGGTCGGCAACCTGCGACACCACGGCGAAATCATGTGAGATAAACAGCATGGCCAGCTTGAATTTCTGGCGCAATTCCGCGAGCAGATCGAGGATCTGCGCCTGAATCGTCACATCGAGCGCGGTCGTGGGCTCATCGGCGATGAGCAGTAGCGGGCGATTCACAATCGCCATGGCGATCATGACGCGTTGCCGCATGCCCCCAGAGAGCTGATGAGGATAGTCGCGCGCGCGGCGTGCGGCATCGGGAATGGCAACATCATTCATTGCTTCCACTGCACGCTCGCGCGCTTCGCGCTTAGAGATCGGTTGATGCGCCAGCAGAGCTTCGGCGATCTGATCGCCCACGCGCATGACCGGATTGAGCGCAGTCATCGGCTCCTGAAAAATCATGGCGATCTGCGAGCCGCGAAGCTGGCGCATGGAATCGTCCTTCAGGGTGGGAAGATTGCGCGATGCGCCATTCGTCGAGAGAAGAATTTCTCCGGAGACCAGTGCTTGCGGCGGCAGCAGACGCATGATGGCAAGAGAAGTCAAAGATTTTCCCGAGCCGGATTCGCCGACGAGCCCGAGAACCTCACCCGCAGTGATCGAGAAGCTGAGATCGCGAACGGCATGCACGCCCGGCGGCTTTTCTCTGGCATCCGCGTTAGACGCGGGAAATGAGACGTTGAGATAGCGTACCTCAAGCAGCGGAGCCACGCTTCATGGTAGCAATTCGAGCGCTGTCTATGCCAAATCGCACGGTGCGCTTACCGGATGAGCCAGCCCACCGCGATAGCGGCAATCGCGAGCTTGACGAGCCAGCCCGTAGCATAGGACGCCACAAAAACGCGGTGCAGCTTCATAAATGCCGCGTTGGTCAGGATCAGGGGCAACGGCGCTATCAGCCAGATCACGAGCGCCAGCTTGAGCGTATCTGCCACGGAGTGAAGATGGATGACTGCGCAAAGATATGCAAAAACAGCGCAAGTCAGAAACGGCAGCGGACCGGTAAGCGCGATGGCTCTGCCTTCATTTCCTTTGCGCCAGACCTCCGGATAGGTGAATCGTCGATGCAGCCAGTCGCCGGCAAAAAACCAGTCTGTCAGCGACGAGACAACGCCGGCAGCAATCGTGATCAGAACGAGCCGAGTCCAATTCATCGGAGCGTTCCTCCGTTCGAGCAAGGTTTACCGCTGGCCTGGCCAAATAATCTTGGCGAGATTCTAGGACCAACGAAATAAGCCGGAGAAGTGATCGGGAGGGAACTTGGCAGGTCGGATGCCGCCAGTAGGTATCCCATCTCGGCCAGTCGAGCCCTGAATCTTGCCTGATAGGCGCCGCATCTCTTACATTACATTTATGAGCAAGATTCACATTCCTACGCCGTTACGGCAGTATGTCGGCAAGCAAGCAGCGGTCGAGGTCAGGGGCGCGACTGTGGGCGACGCCATGAATGCGCTGGTCGCGCAGCATCCGGATTTGCGCAAACATCTCTACACGGAAGAGGGCAAGTTGCGCGCCTTTGTGAACCTCTACGTAAATGACGAGGACATCCGCTATTTGCAGAAGGAAGCGACCGCACTGAAGGATGGCGACCAGATTTCGATCGTGCCGTCGATCGCCGGCGGCGCCACGACAACAGAAATTCCCGTCACGCTGAACAAAGATGAAATTCTGCGCTACTCGCGGCATCTGATCATGCCCGAGGTCGGCATGGAGGGCCAGCAGAAGCTCAAGGCCGCGCGGGTGCTGTGCATCGGCACGGGCGGACTGGGATCGCCGCTGGCCTTGTATCTTGCCGCCGCGGGCGTGGGCACGCTCGGCCTGGTCGATTTCGATGTGGTCGACTATACCAACTTGCAGCGCCAGATCATCCATTCCACCGCCGATGTTGGCCGCAAAAAGCTGGATTCGGCGGCAGAGAAGCTGAAAGGCATCAATCCATTTCTGAATTTGAAAACGTTCGATGTCAAGCTCACGAGTGAGAACGCGCTGGAACTGTTTCGTGACTTCGACATCATCGCTGACGGGACCGATAATTTCCCGACCCGCTATCTCGTCAACGACGCGTGCGTGCTGACCGGCAAGCCGAACGTCTACGGATCGATTTTCCGCTTTGAGGGCCAGGCGAGCGTCTTCGCGACCGAAGAAGGTCCGTGCTATCGCTGCCTGTATCCCGAGCCGCCTCCGCCGGGGTTAGTTCCATCATGCGCTGAAGGTGGGGTACTCGGGATCCTGCCCGGTCTGGTTGGAGTGATGCAGGCCACCGAAGTCATCAAGCTGATTCTCGGCGTGGGCGAGCCGCTGATCGGCAGATTGCTGCTGGTGGACGCGCTCGGCATGAAGTTCCGCGAACTTAAGCTGCGCAAGAATCCGGATTGCCCCGCTTGCGGCACCCATCCGACCGTCACGAAGCTGATAGACTACAACGAATTCTGCGGCATTCGTGGAGAGGAGAAGCCAGTGTCGAACAGTGTTCCCGAAATTCAAGTCGAAGAACTAAAGCGGCGGCTTGACGAGAAACAAGATTTGTTCGTGCTCGACGTGCGCGAGCCCCACGAATACCAGATCTGCAACATTGGCGGATACCTCATTCCGCTGAACGACCTACCCAAGCGCATCAATGAACTCGATTCCAGCCGAGAAATTGTCGTCCATTGCAAAATGGGCGGACGCAGCGCCAAGGCCGTGGCGTTCCTGCAACAATCCGGCTTCAAGAAAGTACTCAATCTCGCCGGCGGGATTACGGCGTGGTCGGATCGCGTCGATCCGAAGGTGCCGAAATACTGAGCTCTGCCGATTCAAGAGAAACGAATCGAAACCACCGCTGGGCGCCCCATGTCTCGCCGCCTTTGCGAGACCGCAGCTTCGTGGAGCAATCCGCCGAAGATCCCACTTCTCGCAGAAGCAGCTACGGGCAGGGCTCCCATTTTTATTTTTTGCCGAATAGACGCACGGCAGCGCAGGCAATTTGTTGCTGGGTCATGGCCCGCGACTCAGGACGCGGGACTCAGTCTCGCTAATGCCCGGCGCGGGCGGGCGAGAAAGTCAGGCGACCGGCCGCGGGCTTCTTCGCGGCGACGCGATCGTGGGCATAGATCAGATCCGGGCCACTTTCGCCACTAGATGACGCTTCGGCCAGCGCCGCTGCCAGCGCCTTGTAGGATCGGCTGATCTCGAGGTTTTCCTGCAGAACAATCGGCGTTCCGTGATCAATGGCGGGCGAGACCGAATGAAACGCATTCGGTACTTTCCACAGAACTTTGCAGTTGGTCGCGTGCTCGACGTCTTCGTCGGTGAATCCTGGAATTTTCTTGTAGCGGTTCAGAAGCACTCGCAGGCGGTCGCGGTCGCTGCCATCTTCCAAGAATGAATGAATACGTCCCACGCTCCAGAGCGAGACAACATCGGTTTGCGCCACCACTAACACCGCATTCGACAAGTCGGAGAGCAAGCGTGTTGTCGGATCCAGACGGCTGGATGCATCCACTACAACGAAGCGGTAATGGTTCACTAACAGATCGAAAAGCCGAGCCAGTTCGCCCGGAGTGGGTTCGGTAGGATAGGGCTGCTGCGGTCCGGCCAGCAGATGCAAGCCCTCTTTCGTCGGCGTCATCAAACCTTCGAGCAGCGAAACGTCCATGCGGTGCAGACTTTGCAGCGCGTCGAGCACTCCGAATTGCGGCCGCAAATTCAAATGCAGGGCAGCGTGACCGATAGGAGCGAAATCAACCAGAACAACGTCACCATGCGACTGCTGCAGAGCCACGGCTGTGTTTACCGCGGCCGTGGTGCATCCCGCGCCGCCCTTCGCGCTGAGAAATGTGAACACACGCGCTTTGCCAGCCACGCCCGGCGCCCGCGTTCTAAGAGCAGAAAAGCGGGTCAGCGCTTCCGACAGCGCAGCCGATCCTCCTGCGTTATCGATGTATTCGCCCGCTCCGGCTCGCATGCTGGCCACAATGTTGGCCGGGGTCGTCATTTCGCCGTTGGCAAAGATCGCGATCTGCTGGGTGGTTGAGCGAATGAGTTCAATCGCCCGCACGGCGCGATTCGGATCGTGCGCAGCAACGTCCACGATCACCACTTCAGCGCGCGATTCCTGGATCTGCCGCAGGATCGCGTCAGTGGCAGTCAGGGGATAACCGAGATGACTGAACACCGCTCGTCCCAGACGAGTTGCTTCCAGGCGGGTCTGCAGCGCAGATAAATGTTCCCGGTCCTCAGTCAAGAGGGCGACCGCAATGCCATGCATAGCGAGGTCCTCGCTGATTTCTCTCGGTGTCTGCATGTTAGAAAGAGATGGCAACTCCCGCTAGTGACCTAAGTAACCTTACCCCAGCAGCAGTGTTCTCGCGCACTAACGTCCGGAGTGCTTTCGTGAGGGGCCCGTTGGGGGGAAACAAAATTTGAAGAATCAGAAGCCTTCGCCTCCGATGCACGCAATTGTATGCGAAGACCCCCTGCTTGGGAAGGCTCGAAAGAGCCATTTTAGGAAAAAATTTTGGGTGCAAAAAATGAGACTGTCAGCCTTGCACGCCGCGCGTATGGGCAGGCTGGGTGGGATTTCTTTCGTCTTCATTGGGGTGAAGTGCGGCAACGCGGGTGGTGCGGGCGTGCGACTCGACCAGTTCTGGCAGATATTCATAACTGTCGAAGCGAACCGCAATGCCGAGCCGCGGCCCAACCAGATCCCGGCCCGGTGAGTTTTGCACCGCCGAGGGCTGCACGACTCGCAATACACGGCCACGGCAGCGGACACGCATGCTTTCGCCCAAAGTGATCTCCGACGGCATGCGCAACGTGAGTTCGATCTCCGCGCCTTCGGTCAGTGGCGCGTCCGTAATCAGGAATACGCCGCGGGAACTGAGGTCCTGAGTGAAGCCGGCGCCCTGAGTTCCGCCCGAGCACTCGCGTAGAGAAACTGGTAGGAGGAAGGAAAATCTCTGCCCAACACGACGTTCAACCCGGACTGGAGGAGTGGTCATTCGAGGCCTCACCTCTACGGAGTTGCTACCTGCGTGCGAACCGATACTCTAGCGCATCCCAGACGGCAAGGAAAGCGGGAAATTTACCGGAGGCAGTGCAGCTCCGAAGTGGCGGAATACGTTAGCCCAGCGCCTGAGCGCTGGGTAGATTTGGTAAGCGAAAGAGCCCCGAAGGGACGAAACGTCTTCTCACGCAACTTCTTTAGAAACTCTTTTCCAGCAGCACCACAGCGTGCGCCACTGCAGCGTGATCAAGGTTCAATCCTTCCGGCGTTTTCGCCTTCAGTCCAACGCACTCGCACGCGATGCCGAGCAGTTCCGCGACCCGCGTACGGATCGCGGCGGCATGCGGACCGATTTTCGGAGCGGCTAAGATCAGGCTGGCGTCGACATTGCCGACCGAGTAACCGGCATCATGCACGCGTTTCAGCGCTTCGCGCAAAAAGACGACAGAATCCGCCCCTTTCCACTTTGGATCGGAAGGAGGAAACAACGCGCCGATATCGGGCGCCGCGATCGCGCCGAGCAGAGCGTCGGTGATGGCGTGCAGCAGCACATCGCCATCGGAGTGGCCGCCGAGGCCTTGATCGTAATCAAGCGTGACGCCGCCGATTTTCAGGGGAATGCCGGGGCGGAATTCGTGCGAGTCGAAACCGTAACCAATGCGAGTCGCGGGTCGTCGGTCGTTGGTCGTTGCTATCGCCTTCGCTGTCCCAGGTTTCCTGCGCTGCTGTTTCATTTATTATGTAGATAGAACTCCGCTAATTCCATGTCAGACGGGGTCGTGATCTTTATGTTTTTTGGCGATCCCATGACAACCGCGACCTCATTGCCTGCGCGCTCGGCGAGGGATGCTTCATCCGTTCCCATGAATCCATCGGCGGCGGCATCGTCAAATGCTTTCTTGATCACGCGGTAACGAAATCCCTGCGGAGTCTGGGCCAGAACGATGCCGGCGCGCGGAATTGTCGCCTTGATGATTGCGCCTTCGGCGGTGCGTTCCACTTGCTTGACCGTATCCACCGCGGGCATTCCGGCGATGGCTGCGCCATATTTTTGAGCAGCCTCGATGACTTCGCGAATGATCTCCGTTGTCACGAAAGGCCGGACAGCGTCGTGGACAATCACGACGTCATCGGGTTCCGCTTGAATCTGGTTGAGCGCGTTCTGCACCGACTGCTGACGGTGTTCGCCGCCAACCACAAATTCGACTGGCCTCGCTCGCAGATCGGGAAATTCGCGAGACAGGCGCTCGCGGAATCCCTGGATTTCGTTTTCCCGCAGCGCCACCCACATTTCACTGACCTCGTCGACACCAACAAATCTCCGCAAGGTGTGAACCAGGATTGGCGTGCCTCCGAGTTCAGTGAACTGCTTGGAGGGCTGCGGCTTTTTTTCCCTTGCATCCTTGCCGCTCGCGCCTAGGGCGCTAGGCACCGGCGCCATGCGCGTCCCGAGACCGGCTGCGGGAATGATGACGATGACCTTCATTCCGGGCTGCCAGTATACGAGCGCGAAACGAAAGAGTTCAAATGGACCGGTTGCGTGGTACGCCCCGTTGTAGTTGTCATCCCGAGCAAGCGGTTTCTGCGCGGCGAGGGATATGGGCGAGCCGCGCGAAGCGCTTTTGAGCCTGCCCTGAGCAAAGCGAAGCACGTCGGAGGGCCGTTTTTGCGACGCCACAATCGCGCGTTTGGCTCGCTTCCTTATACTTTCAGCGATTCCCATTTCCATTGCGCGACGCAAAAATCACCGATCCCAGCACGCCCGCCGCGATGCCCACCCCGATCGCAAGCGTCCCGCGATGCAGATCGGCCCAAAGCTGATAGCTGCGCGAATGCGAACGGTTGTCGAAATGGCCGTGGGCGCCAAAGTCCTCGCTGGAATGCTCCCGGCAGCTGAAGCCGTCGGCGATCACGATCTCGTTCATCCCCGCCTGCCGCACATGCGGCAACAACGCTCGCTCGCCGACCTTCGCCGAGACATCGTAGTGTTCGCTCTCGAAACCGAACGATCCCGCCATGCCGCAGCAGCCATCCGAAAGAACGCTGACTTTCATCTGCATCTGTTCCAGAAGTTTCTCTTCGTGCTCCGCGCCTTTGATCATGGCCTTGTGATGACAGTGGCCGTGCATCACGGCTTCCCGGTTCATCCGCGGCGGATGGTATTTGGCTTTTTCCACCAGGAACTCCGGCAGCAAAAACGTGTTTTGCATGATCTGGCGCGCTTCTTTCCGTTCGGGAAACAAGCCGTGAATTTCGTCGCGCAGAACGCTCCAGCAGCTCGGTTCGAGCACGACAATCGGAATGCTTTTTCCGTCATATGGCGTCAGCAGGTCAAAAATGCGCTCCAGATACTGCTTCGCCATATCGAGAAAACCGTAGTCATACAACGGCCGCCCGCAGCAGACGTGCCCCTGCGGAACTTCGACGTCGTAACCCGCGTGCTCCAGAACTCCCACCGCAGCCTTCGCGGGCGGGGGAAGAAATGATTGTTGAAGGTGTCGGGAAACAGCAGCACCTTCTGCCTTCCCGATTTATGATTTTTGCGTTTGGAAAACCACGACTGGAAAGTCTGCGGCGCGAACTCCGGAATGCGCCGGTGAGTCGACATGCCCACCGCCGCCTTCGAGCAAATTCTTGTAGCTTCGCCCGGTGTCTTATGTTATGGTGCGCCCGACTCGAGCGCTCTCCCCCGAATGCCGCTACTGCCGGGAGCGCTTCATGGAGCGTCTCCGCAGTAGCGGCTCGCCAGAAGTTCTGATATAACGTTGCACCACGATGTGCCCGCGTCCCTCCATTGCAGACCGTTACAGTTCGTTGCGCAAGGCCAGCGAACTCGCCTTGACGAAGTCCACCGCCGAAGCTGTTTTCCAGGGAATCTGCGGGCTTCTTAAGGAATTCGTACCCTACGACCGCGCTGGGCTCAGTCTTTACGATCCTGATCAGGATTGCTTGAAAATTGTCGATATCTATGGCCCGCATGAAAACAGTATCTTTCGCGTGGGGCATTTGCTGGGCCGGAAAACCTGCCAGACCGGCTGGGTGTTTGAGAATCAACAAACGCTGTTTCGCCGCGATCTTGCCGCCGACACGAAATTCCCCAGCGACCGAAGAATAATCGACGAAGGCTATCGTTCCATCTGTTCCGTTCCGCTGGTGATCAGAGGGAGCAGCATCGGAGTGCTTACCGTCATTGGATCGCGGGAAAATCAGTTAGCCATCGATCATGCCGAAATGGTGGAAGAAGTCTCCTGGCAGGTCTCCCTCGCCCTCGCCTCCATCGTTCCCCGCTGCCCGACTCATGCCCATACGAAAGTGATTTGCCCGCGCTGCATCGGCGCAGCTGGCGGCAAAACCACAGCTTCCAAACACCGGGAAGATTTATCGCACTGGGGACGCAAAGGCGGCCGCGGTCGCAAAAGTATTTCAGTTGAATAAGCGCAGCCGGTGATTCACAATGTTGCGCAGTGGCGCAAGTCCATCGAAATCCCCACTGTCCGATCCACAAAGACACTGAATTGATTTGTCCCCGGTGCATCGGCAGCCGCGGCGGCAAGACCACCACCAGGAAGCATCGCAGGAAGCTTTCCAGTTGGGGCAAGTCAGGCGGACGTCCTCGAATCAAATGAACGCGGATTTGCAAGGAGCTAGCTCAAGCCTTCTGAAGAAAGACTCTTATTGCCAAAATCGGGAGGGACACGAGTTTCACTCGTGCCGTTGGGCCGTTGAGAAGCTATGTCCGTGATTTAGCGCCTGAGGCCGGCTTGCTCCGGACCTATGAGTTTTCAATGAGCTAGCCGCTCGCGCCTTTTCTTTTTTCCAATGCGCGGTAGATCGCCTGATCGGTGCAGATCTCATAGTAGTGGCGATCGGTCCATCCCTTCACCGAAAAATCCACGGCATTAATGCGTGGGATGCGGCTTTCTCGTACGACGATTTTGCGAAAAATATCGTGATCAATGGGCACCGTCGCGCTGAAGAGATGGTATTCGCTCTTGTCCGATGGCAGATTGGAGGGTAGCTTCACCTTGAGCGGCTCCAGCGTGATCTCCTGCTTCAGCTTGCGAAATGCGGCTTCGTTCATGCGGATGCCGCTCAGATTGAAACTCAAAATGACATCCTCGGGATTTGCCGCCGGGTCAGCGTCCGCGGCCTGAAAAGCATAAACATGGAACGGCCCGGCGATGGATTCCATGATCTTGCGCACGTGCTTGTTGCACGACGACAGCCGGTCGCTCTCGTTCAAGGCCTCAGAAATCATGATCTGGTGCTCACCATCCATCAGATAAAGCGGAGCCGATTCCTGTAGCGTGATTCCTAGCCCGAGTTCGAGCTGCGGCATTCCGGAACGCTGCATCAGTTCGTTGTATCCGCGCACGATTTCGACGATCTCGCGGGCCAGCACGCACATGCGGCTGACCGCCAGGCCCGGTTCGCCTTCGCGCTCCAGAATGGCAAGAATGATCGCATCGCCCTCCAGAAATACTTTTTGCGCGCCATATTTCTCGAGCAGCTTGTTCACCGGATCATAGAAATTCAGGCTGAAAAACGAAGCCGGGTTCAGGCCTTTCTCCATCATCATGCGCGTCAAACGCGTCGAGTCGCGGACATCGGCTTTCAGCACGACATGGCGCAAAACGCGATCCGACTCGCCCACTTCCTGCTCCTCGGGCAATAAAAATTCATACAGCGTCCCGTTGACGCGCGAGAGTTCCTGCAACCGTTCGTTCGGAACCAGATTTACGGAATCCAGCGCGCCGTTCAAAACCTCCAATCGTCGCAAGTCGCGATGATAATGAAAGAAATCTGCCAAGAATCGCGCCGCGACTTTGGCCCGCTCGGCGCCCCGGCATGAGGCCACTTTCGCCACCGCAGCATATAGGCTGTTCGGCGAAATCTTGCCGTGTTCCTGGATCAGCCGTTCCACCCGGTCGCACTCCGCCCGGTCGACCAAAGCGCTCTTCAACTGCTGCGGATTGATGCGCGGTGCGTATTCGCTGAGCAGCGGAACGACGTAGTACGACGCGATCACGTTTTCCATCACGTGCTCGTCTTCCAGCAGTCGCACCCAGGCCGCAAGCCGCTCCTGCTGTGCAAGCCCTTCGTCGGAATCTTCCGGAGTCCCTGTCCCCACCAGCGAGCGGGCATTATCGGGGACGTTCATCCAGGCATCGATGGTTTCGGCGCTGTTCTGTTCGCCGTAGAGAGATCGCAAATACCCCGAGGCCGCTTCGCGCAAGCGGCCATAACGGTCGGGATCGCGATCCCAATTGCCCAGCATGACGTAATGCTCGGCGCAGATGTAGTCGTCGCGGCCATCCTCAGAAAACAGCAGACGGTTTACGAAGAGCGGATAGGTGAAATAACTCTGGGCGATGGTTTCTTCGCCGAACAGCGATCGCCGCGTGCGCGCCAGCGTGCTTTTTTCGACCTCGCGCAGAGTCTCGAAAATGTCCAGTCCGGCCTTCCGCAGAATGATTTTCTTCCGCACCTGAAATGCGGCCAGCCGCTCCCGGTATTCGTGGGCCCTCTGCTGGCCCACATTATCGTAATTCTTGAGCATCAACCGGCAACGCTCCAGCACCTGCGCAAACTGCAGGTTCATTTCCGTGCGCAGAAATTTCGTGATTGCCAACCGCGCCAGGATATCGAGCGATAACTTATTGTCCTTCTTGGCGCGATTCAGAGACGCAACCTGCAGTTCGGTCAGCAGCGATTTCCAGTCGGACGAATCATTCCGCGGCTTGACCGCTTTGCTGGCCAGATTTCTAAGCCAGGAAGGGCCTTGCGAAGGTTGCGGAGCCTCGGCCGAGAGCAATCCCTCGAGTTCGCCATGGCGCGCGATGAGCCGCGCAATATGCGCACGTGCGGCATCTGCCAGGCGCGGGCTGAGCAGCACATCATGCCGCAGATTGTCGACGCCGACAGCGAGTCCTTCGAGTGAGAGGAACGGCGTGGACGCAGCCAGCTTCGGCGGCGCAGGTTTCTCCGGCGCTCCGCCCAGGCGAAAGATGGGAATGCGGGGCATTTCTGGCTAAATTTCGTTTGGAAGTTGCTGATTCCAAACGCACATAACGAGGCTAGCACGCAGGCTGGGACGGCAAAAGTTACCGAGGTTACCGGAGGCCCAGCTCTCCGGCTGCCCCAGCCATCTCGATTTTCGATCGGTGGGGGATGTACGCGAAAAAACGGGACGAAAACACGGGGACAGACGGGACGAACCCCTTTTCCTTTCCCGGCGGGTGGCCCACCCAAGCCGGTTTTGCTTGGGGTGGGGATTTTTGGCTGCACCAGCGACAGAATTCGGATCAGAGTGGGTGCCCCATCCTAGCCGCTTTTTTGGCGATTAGGGTGGGGAAGTTGTCCCTCGCCACAGTTACCGGCAACGGCGTACTGGCGACTGAATGCTGACTTATTGCTGGCTTTTGATTCGGGCGGGCTCGAATTCATCGCCATGCTGCCAACCGATCAGATTGGGCAAACTGGCGGCCTCCCATCCGAGAGCGAAACCGAAGCGAGCCATGGCGGAATCGCCGGTGAAGTCCATTTCCGGATGGTATTCGTCGCTGGGCTGATGATAGTGCTTCTCGACGTACTCGCGTTCCTGCTCCATCCCCCAGGATTCGGGATGGCCCTTGTATTTCATTCCTTCATTGATCGAGAACGAAGGCACGCCTACGCGCGCCAGGCTGAAATGATCGGAACGATAGAAATGTCCGGCTTCCGGCAGCGCATCGGGACGAATCGCCAGCCGGAATTCCTTAGCCATGGCTTGAACTTCAGGGTAGAACGTCGTGCGCTCGGCTCCGGAAACTTCGACTTCCTCCGGCGCACCCAAGGGCATGACATTGTCATAGTTCAAATCGAGTGTGATTTTTCCCGCCGGGATCGGCGGATGCTTGCCCAGATATTCCGACCCGAGCAATCCCTGCTCTTCCGCCGTGACGGCGGCGAACAGAATCGACCGTCGCGGACGTCCCGCCGCCGCGCCGTAAGCACGCGCCAGTTCCAGCAGAATGCCGCAGCCGGTGGCGTTATCGCTCGCGCCATGGAAAATGTTGTTGCCCGGCATATCGGGACGAATGCCGAAATGATCGTAATGCGCGGTGTAGAGCACGGCCTCACCGGCGGCTTTGCGATCGGAACCGGGCAGGATCGCCAGCACATTATTCGATTCGAAGTTGCGGATCTTGCTCACCATGTGGGCTTTCAAACGCGCTCCGAGATCCACGGGATGGAAGTTGCGCGATTGCGCATCCTGCATCATCTTCTCAAGGTTCATGCCGGAGGCGCGCGCCAGGCGCGTTGCGACATCATAGTGAATCCACGAGGCGACCTTGAGCGCCGGCCCCTCCAGCTTCAATGCGGCTTTTTCACCCGAGTTCGAGTTCCGCACCACTTCCCACGGATAGCTCGCCATTTCAGTCTGATGAACCAGAATCACGCCCACTGCGCCCTTGCGTGCGGCTTCTTCGTACTTGTAGGTCCAGCGCCCGTAGTAGGTCAGCGCCTTGCCCTTGAAGAAAGCGGGATCGTTGGAGGGCGGCTCGTTGACTAGCATCAGCAGAACTTTGCCGCGTACATCGACGTTTTTGTAGTCGTCCCAGTTGTACTCGGGAGCCTCGATGCCATAACCGACAAACACGATCGGTGCGTCGACGTCGGATTGCGGTTGTTGCGTCTGGTCGTATGCGACGTACTCGTCGAGCGGCTTCAGGTTCATGGTCTCGCCCCGCTTGGGAATGAGCGAGAATTCGGTGTCCGGCAGGGTGGTGATTCCAACCAGCGGAACTTTCTGCATATAGGTTCCGTGATCGCCGGCAGGTTTCAATCCATATTCAGCAAATTGCGTGGCGATGTATTCGGCAGCAATGTCGCCGCCACGCTGGCCCGTGCCGCGGCCCTCCAGCAGATCGTGCGACAGGAAGCGCACGTGCCAACGGATGTGGTCGGGAGAAATCGACTCCAACGCGGCAAAGGCCGCGCTCGGCAAGTGGACCGACGCGGTGTCGTGCTTTATCCGAGCCGGCGGAACTGGAACGCCAAGTCCTCCTTCGCTCCAGAGCGGAAGACTCAGGCATGCGGCGAGGCACGTGCAAATGACGGTTTTCAGGCGGCGCATCGACAGCTCTCTCCCCCAAATTACGAGGCTATCCTGCAGTTATCGTTATTCGTTTTCTGCTGAAATGCTAGGACGATTGTAACGGAGCGCGCTCCGCCTATCTCATTAAGAAGCGCAGAGCCGCCGCACGAGAGTGCAACGACTGGCGGGAAGGCGCACGCAGTCGTGTGTGTACAGAGGTGTACTGGCGGGTTGAGGGGTGGGTTTGGAGAGTCAAAATCCCCGCCCTGTCCGCGCAAAAAGCGCGAAAGGGTTGATTGGATAAGAGCGAAGGCTCGATTGGACCCGGTAGTCTTGGTTTGAGGATCAAGGCGCTGGGAAGAAAG
>Ga0335073_10007287_pt1 | contig 15507 bp, 14 predicted proteins | sample Lox_Sample_22_FD_207093 | JGI IMG/M metagenome (GOLD analysis project Ga0335073, IMG submission 207093) | Soil microbial communities from Loxahatchee National Wildlife Refuge, Florida, United States - Lox_Sample_2.2 | ecosystem: Environmental > Terrestrial > Soil > Wetlands | place: USA... | reverse complement strand
TGGTTCGGCTGGCGGCGGCGCGCAATGCCGCCGTTTCGCAGGCCGAACGGACCAAACGCATTCAGAGTTTTATGTTCAACCTGTTCGACGGCGGCGATAAGGAGTCCGGACCGGCGGAGGACTTGCGGGTGGTGGCATTGATCGATCGCGGTGTCGAGGAAGCGCAGTCATTGAAGGCCGATCCGGCGGTGCAGGCGGAACTCTACGAGACGCTGGGCGTGGAATACCAGAACCTCGGCAAATTCGACCAGGCCAACAGCCTGCTGGAAGCGGCACGCGACCAAAGGCAGAGGCTGGTGGCCGGCAAGGCCCCCGACGTGACCCGTGTGGACGTGGCCGAAAGCCAGATCGCGCTGGGGCTGCTGCGTCTGGACCAGGCGAAGCTGGATGAAGCGCTTCAATTGGTCCGCGGCGGTTTGGACGCGATTGCCAAGGAGTTACGGCCGGGCGATCCGCAGAGGCTCAAAGCGGTAACCGCTTTCGGCAAGGTGCTCGAAGTGCGCGGCGAATATGCCACGGCGATCGCCGCCATGGAGAGCGCGGTGAATTCCCGCGAAGTGTCCGGCAAAGACTCGCCCGAACTGGCCGACGCGCTCGGCGAACTGGCGAGCAATCATTTTTACTCCGGCCACTGGGATATCTGCGACACTCTTTTTCACCGCGCCATGGACATGCATCGGCAGTTTTACGGGGAAGGCCATCCGACAGTGGCCCAGGATGCGATCAATTTGGGCGCGACGCAGATGGAGCGAGGAAACTACCGGGACTCCGAAAAATACGATCGCCAGGCGGTGGCAATCGACGAGAAGTTCTACGGGCCGGACCATCCGGAGACGGCGTCGGCGCTCACGCAGTTGGGCCGGTCCCTCTACTATGAGAAGCACTACGATGAAGCCGGCGCGCTGTTGCGGCGGGCCCTGGCGATTCAGGAACGCGTGCACGGCCCGGTTCACCCAGCCGTGGCGTCGGCACTCAATGAATTAGGCAACATCGCGGCGTCCAGCGGGCATTACGCGGATGCCGAGGCTGCCTTCCAGCGCATCGTGGAAATCTACCGGGCGGTTTACCACGACCGCCATTATCTGATCGGGACGGCGGAGTCCAATCTGGCAACCGTGTACGCGGGCGAAAAACAATACCAGCGCGCGGAGGCGGTATATCGCGACGCCATCCGGCGATTCAACGATACTCTTCCGGCGAACCACACCAGCATCGGGATCGCGCGCATCAAGCTCGGGCGGGTGCTGCTATTGCAGAAACGGTACGCCGAGGCGGAACCGGAGACCATGGCCGGGTATCGCATTCTGAACGGACAGATGAAGCCGTCCACCAGTTGGCTGGTGAACGCGCGCAAAGATCTTCGCGCCATTTATACCTCTCTGGGCCATCCGGAACGCGCCGGCGAATTTGCCGACCCACCAGACGCGCGGTAAGTAAATCGGCCGGCCAGCGCTTGGCGGCTTGCGGCCAGCCTACGCTGCCGGGCAAGGCTGGAACGCCGCCCAGTCGATTTGCCGCTGGAATTCCTCGTCGGGTTGGAAGACCGTTTTGAAGGTGAACGCGAACTGGGTCGGGCCGTGCCGCTCCAGGTGCGCCAGCCGCTTTTTCGCTTCGTCGATGCCCGGAATATGGCCCGCCGGCACCCACCATAATGCCGTATAGGTTCCCGCGAAGGGTTCAAACCAGAGATGGCGCAGCCGCAGCAGTTCGACGTGCGTGCTCTGATAGACATAACCGCGCAGGGTCTCCACCGATTCCCAAACCGACATATTCACCAGGATGCGATCGTCATCGTACGGGCGGTAGTAAGTGGCGTTTCCCTGAGTGGTTTGCAGGCGCCAGATAAATCCGGGGGCTTGATCGGCAAGCGCGTTGATTTCGTCGAGGCGGTTGGTGAACCCGGCCATGATCGGGTCTTCGACCGGAGCTTTCACGCGGCCGATGTTCACTTGCGCGAGGTGATACGTGGTCATGTTCGTAACAGTATACATAGGGTCGCGGCGACTGATTCCCGCTACCATAATCTGGTGCCCTCCCGTAAGCCGAAGCGTTCCCAGCCTGGCGCCGTTCCACCGCTCATCGAGCGGCGGGCGGGGCGGTTCGCCATTCTGCTGGTGCTGATCGCTTCGGGCCGTATTGTCGCCACCTACGCGGTCTTCAATCACACCACCGACGAGCCGGCGCACATCGCCGCCGGAATGGAGTGGCTGGATCGCGGCGTCTATCGCTACGAGCCGCAACATCCGCCGCTGGCGCGGGTGGCGGCTGCACTGGGGCCGTATTTGCTGGGCATACGGTCGCAGGGCACACCGGGGACGGGGTTCGCGGCGGAGTCGCTGGAAGGCGCCAAAATTCTGTATAGCGGCCATCGTTACGATCTCACGCTGGCTGCGGCGCGCCTGGGAATCCTGCCGTTCTTCTGGATCGCGTGCGCGGCGGTGTATTTTTGGGGGGCGCGCGCATACGGCCGGACGGCGGCCGTCCTCGCGCTTTTCTTCTTCACGTTTCTGCCGCCAGTCCTGGCGCATGCCGGCCTGGCGACCACCGATATGGCGCTTACCGCCTTTCTGGGAGCGGCGTTTCTTGCGGGATGGCAGTGGGCGGACCGTCCCACGTGGAAAAATGGCCTATGGTTCGGCGCGGCGACCGGGCTGGCCGCCATTTCCAAATTCTCCAGCCTGGCCTTTTTCCCGGCGGCCGCGGCGCTGGCGCTGGCCGGATATTTCTTCTGCGAGCGGCCTTCGCTCTCCCCGCTTTTCGCGAGGGTGAAGGGGCGCCTGCCATCGTTCTGCCTGGCCGTCGCCACGGGAGCTTTGATCCTCGCGGCGATTTACCGCTTCTCGCTGTCGGCGTTCTTCGCGGGTATTCAGGCGGTGGCGGCGCATAATGCCGAAGGGCACATCGCCTACCTTCTCGGGCGGCGGAGCACCAGCGGATTCTGGTACTTTTATCCGGTGGTGCTGGCGGTGAAAACTCCCCTGGCGCTGCTGGCGCTGGCCACCACGGCGCTGGTTTGGATTTTCGGCGATTCCGCGCGCCTCCGGCGTCACTGGCCGGCGCTGGCGTTCACTGCCGGAATCCTGCTCATCGCGCTTTTCGGCCGCATCAATATCGGGGTGCGCCACATTCTGCCGGTTTATTTCGGAGTCTCGCTGTTGACCGCCGGCGCCGTCGCGGAGTGGTTCGAGCGGCCGCCGCGCGCGTGGACCCGGCCGGCGACCGGCGTGCTCGCGCTCTGGTTCGCCGGCTCCTCGCTCTTTTGCCATCCCGATTATCTGGCTTACACCAACCTGCTGGCCGGAAGCTCTCCCGAAAAAATCCTCGCCGATTCCGATCTCGATTGGGGCCAGGACATGAAGCGCCTCTCTGCCCGCCTGCGCGAGGTGGGCGCGAAGGAAGTGGCGTTCTCACCCATCGTCCTGGCCGATTTCGAGGGCGACATGGGTTTTCCGAGGATGACCGAATCAAACCCCGTGGCGCCCGCGCCCGGATGGAATGCAGTCAGCCTCTCGTACTGGAAAGTGCGGCGGCTCGGCCTGCTGGAGACTCACCCGGAGGTCACTTTATGGCCGGATCGCGTGGCTCCCGGCGAGCGGGTGGGCAAGGGCGTGATGCTGTGGTATTTTCCACCCCCCACTGGAGCTCCGAAGTGACGTACAGTGGGACTGTTCTATGCAGATTCTCATCGTCCACATCCACATCAAGCAGGACCGCATCGCGGCGTTCCAAGCGGCCACCCTGGAGAACGGCCGCAACAGCCGGCAAGAGCCGGGGGTGATACGCTTCGATTTCTTACAGCAGAACGACGACCCGGCGCGGTTCGTCCTGGTCGAGGTCTACCGCGACCAGGCGGCGGTGGCCGCGCACAAGGAAAGCGCGCACTACCACGCCTGGATTGCAGCGGTGGACGACATGTTCGCCGAACCGCGCACGCGCGCGTTCTACACGAACGTGTCGCCCTGGGACTAGCGGCCATGCCGTTCGAGTTCGCGGCAGCCGGGCGGATCGTCTTCGGCGAGGGAACGCTGCGCGAAGCAGCGCCCGCGGCCGCCTCCCTGGGCAGCCGCGCGCTGGTGGTCACGGGGGCGAACCCGGGACGCGCCGGGAACCTGGCCGCCGCGCTCGAAGCGGCGGGAGTGAGCTGTGTCAGGTTCGCGGTGCCCGGGGAACCAACGATCGACCTGGTCCGCGAGGGCTCGCGGTTGGCTCGCGAGGAACACTGCGACGTGGTCGTGGCCATCGGCGGTGGCAGCGCGCTCGATGCCGGCAAAGCGCTGGCGGCGCTCCTCACCAATACCGGCGACCCGCTGGATTATCTCGAAGTCATCGGACGCGGACGGCCGCTCGAGCACACGCCGGCGCCGACGATCGCCATCCCGACCACGGCAGGCACGGGGTCGGAGGTCACTCGCAACGCCGTGCTGGCGTCGCCGGTGGATCGCGTGAAGGCCAGCCTGCGGAGCGCTTCCATGCTGCCGCGCCTGGCGGTGATCGATCCCGAACTCACTTGGGAGTTGCCGCCTGGAATCACTGCGTCGACTGGACTCGACGCCCTCACTCAACTGATCGAACCTTACGTGTGCAGGCGCGCGAACCCCATGACCGATCTCTACTGCCGGGAGGGTATGCGGTCGGCGGCCGCGGCGCTATCGAAAGTTTACCTGAATGGCGCCGATCGGGCCGCGCGCCGCGATATGGCGTGGGCGAGCCTTCTGGGCGGCCTCTCGCTGGCGAATGCAGGGCTGGGGGCGGTGCACGGTTTTGCGGCGCCGGTCGGCGGCATGTTTCCGGCCCCGCATGGCGCGGTTTGCGCGGCGGTGCTGCCGCACGCCATCGACGTGAATATCCGCGCTCTGCGCGAGCGCGCGCCGCAAAGCGACGCGCTCAGGCGCTATGACGAGGCCGGCCGCCTGCTCACCGGAAATCCGCAAGCCACCGCCGCGGACGCCGTGACTTGGACGGCCGAGATTTGCCGGCGCTTGCAAATTCCACCATTGCGCACCTACGGCGTGCGCCCACAGGATTTCGGCGAGCTCGCGCAGAAGGCCGCGAAGGCCAGCAGCATGAAAGCCAACCCGATCGAACTGACGCCCGGCGAACTGATGGAGATCATTACGCGGGCGGCGTAGGAAATTCCCGGGTCAGGAAATTAAAGCCGCCGCAGGCAGGGCAGCGATACGCCGGCACCAGCCCCAGCGCCCGGTGGAAGGCTACGTGTTTCCGCAAATACAGCTCCGAATGGCCGGCGCCGCAGCGAACGCACACGTTCACCCAGGGTTCTTCCGTGGAGCCCGCGACGTTGCCAAACCGGAACGACCACCCGTAGTGGCTCAGCCTGGTGCCGCACCGGCGGTCGAGACCGCGCAGCATCCAGATGGCGATGGTTAGAAAAATCTCGTTACCGAAAGCAAACAATGCGATCCGGCGGGGCGGGCGAGTTACGAAATTGTGACGATTCAGAAATGCCAGCGAGCTGAATAAGACCGTCGTGCTGCGCAAGGGCAAGGCGGTGAGCGTGGTGACCATAGCAGCCACTTCACCGGGCGAGCGAAAGGGATTTACGTGTCCGCCGCCGCGTCCCAGCCAGCGATAGATGCGGTCGGACAGCGTCGAGGCATCGGGTACGGAGACGTACAGTACGCCGTCCGGCTTTATGACGCGGCCGATCTCGCGCAGGGTGGCTTTCAGCTCGACGAAGTGTTCCAGGCTGTGATTGCTGACGATGAGGTCGAAGGATGCAGTTCGAAACGGCATGCGGGCGGCATCGGCCAGCACATAGGCGCCGTCTCCGAGGGAGTGGGGCCTCTCCAGGTCCAGCCTGACTACCCGCAGGCCGGGCCGTTCGCTGGGAAAACTACCAGTACCGGCTCCCAGATCGAGCACGCGCGCGCGGTCCGGCAGGTTGCGGATGAGATCGAGCATAGACCCGATTCGATCATACCGTGCAAAATATGTATCCTTTTATGAGCGGGCCGCGTCATAAGAGTCGGGGCAGTTTCAGGCCTGATTTCTGTCTCCGAACGCACTCAAGGACCCGTTTTACCTCGTTTGTTAGCTCAATAACGCAGGAAATCTGGGGCTTGCACCGCCCATCCGGTTCATTTTAAGATAACGGAGTAACGTTACTCCGAAACTTCCGGGAGAATCAGAATGATTTATTCTCGATCGGCCGAATATGCCATCCGAGCATTCGTGCACTTAGCGCAGGTGAACGAAGGCAAGTACGCCATGGTGAAGAACATCGCGGAGCAGGAAGACATTCCGGCTCACTTCCTGGCGAAAATCCTACAGCAACTGGCTCGCAAGGGTCTCCTTCGTTCGAGCAAAGGGCCCACCGGCGGCTTTGCCCTCCGCGTGGACCCCAGCGAGATTCGCCTTCTCGACATCGTCGAAGCCCTCGACGGTCTGGCACCCTATCAGCAATGCGCCAGCGGACTCTCCGAGTGCAACGACGACATGCCGTGCTCCATGCACGATAGCTGGGTGGCCCTCCGAGGGCGTATCATGGATTATCTGGGGCGGAATACAATTTTGGACCTGGCAAAGGCGCTGGACCAGAAAAAGAAGGCCATCGCTTCGGCCAAGCAACGCAAACCCAAACGTGCTGTTACCGCCAAACGGGCCTAAAAAACCGTACTCTATCAGTAGTCCGGAGGGAAGATGGGATCAGTCCTGGTCCCCATGGTGGTCGAGCAGACTTCCAGGGGCGAACGCGCATACGACATCTATTCACGGCTGTTAAAAGAGAACATTATTTTCCTGGGCACTCCGATTGACGATCAGGTCGCCAATTTGATCATCGCCCAATTGCTTTTTCTGGAGGCCGAAGATCCGGAAAAAGACGTTTCGATTTATATCAATTCACCGGGAGGGTCGATCACAGCGGGTCTGGCCATCCTGGACACGATGGCATTCATTCGTCCCGACATTGTGACCATCTGCGTAGGGCAGGCGGCGTCGATGGCGGCGGTTCTGCTGGCGAAGGGCACCAAGGGCAAACGGTTCAGCCTGCCGAATTCCCGTATCATGATCCACCAGCCCTCCATGCAGGGCCTGGCCGGGCAGGCGGCGGACATCGACATCTACGCCCGCGAAATCCTGCGGATGCGGGAGACGCTCAATCAGATGCTGGCGGACGCCACGGGACAGTCCATGGACCGCGTGGCGAAGGACGTAGATCGCGATTACATCATGGATCCCGATGCCGCGGTGCAGTACGGCATGATCGATCGCGTCATCACCAGCCGCGATCTGGCGCCGGTAGCGATTAAGGGCTAGGCAAAGATATTTTGAAATTTTGATTCCACCGGCCGACTGGCCGACGATCGGGTTGTCGGGACAAGATCGGGGTTCAGACGACCGGTGGAATTGTTCACCGCTGTTTACTGCTTCGCGCCGGCAACTGGCAGGTGTTATTCCGACGGTCTACGCGCCGACTTTCGCCGGCAATTCCTTAATCAGCTCCGTGACGAACGCCTTGGCGTCGCCGAAGAGCATCAGCGTTTTATCCATGTAATAGAGGTCGTTGTCGATGCCCGCGAAGCCGGGATTCATGGACCGCTTGATCACCATGACGGTGCGCGCTTTATCGACATCCAGAATCGGCATGCCGTAAATCGGGCTCGACTTGTCGGTGCGCGCGGCGGGATTGGTGACATCGTTGGCACCGATCACGAGCGCCACGTCGCATTGCGCGAATTCGCCGTTAATGTCGTCCATCTCCCAGAGGCGATCGTAGGGGATATCGGCTTCGGCCAGCAGGACGTTCATGTGGCCCGGCATGCGGCCGGCGACGGGGTGAATGGCAAATTTCACGTCTACGCCGCGGCGCATCAGACTGTCGTACAGTTCGCGGATTTTGTGCTGCGCCTGGGCCACCGCCAGTCCATATCCCGGCACGATGATGACGCTCGACGCCGATTCCAGAATCGACGCCGCTTCTTCCGCGCTGGCGCTGCGGTAGCTCCGCTGCTGCGTCTGCGCGTGCGACGTCTGAATCTGCCCGAAGGCGCCGAACAGCACGTTGGTGAAGGAGCGATTCATGGCCTTGCACATGATGATGGAAAGAATCAGGCCCGACGATCCATCGAGCGCGCCCGCCACCACCAGCAGATTGTTGCCGAGCGCGAATCCCATGGCGCAGGCCGACAACCCAGCGTAGGAGTTCAGCAGGGCGATCACCGTGGGCATGTCGGCGCCTCCGATGGGGATGATCAGCAGGACGCCGAACACCAGCGCCAGGCCGGCGTAGATGGGAAAGATCCAGGTATCGCTCGGAACAAAGATCAGGCGCACGCCGAGCGCGGCGGCGATGGCGAAGAGAGTGAAGTTGACGGCGTTCTGATTGCGGTAGGTAATGGGCCGCTGCGGCAACACCTCCTGCAACTTGCCCATGGCCATCAAGCTTCCGGTGAAGGTGAGAAAGCCGAGCAGAGTTTCCAGCACCAAGGCCACCATGGCGAAGGTTTGCAGCGGTTCGTGCAGATAGTTCGACCGGTAATACTCCGCCGTGCCGACGAGCGCCGCGGCCAGCGCGCCGCACGCGTGGGACAGCGCGGTCCGCTGCGGGACGGCGGTCATCGGCATGATGTAGGCGATGGGGATGCCGACAGCCGTGCCGATGAAGAACGCGGCGATAATCCATTCCCAATTGAAGATGTGATTGACCACCACGGTGGCGACGATGGCGATGACCATGCCGATTTCCCCGGCGAAGACGCCGCGGCGCGCGGTGGACGGCGTGTTCATCCATTTCAACGACAGGATAAACAGGGCCGCCGAGACGATGTAAAGGTAGATGCCGGGGTGAGGGTGCGGAGCCATTACTTCTTCTCCTCGCGCTTCTTGAACATCTTCAGCATGCGGTCGGTAATCAGGAATCCGCTGACGATGTTGGTGACCGCGGAGGTAATGGCGACGAAGCCGAGTATCTTGCTGAGCATGGTGGCGCCGTGTGCCCCGGTGATCAGGATCGCGCCCACCACCGAGATGGCCGATATCGCATTGGTGAGCGACATCAAAGGCGTGTGCAGCAGCGGAGAAACTTTGCGGATAACTTCCAGGCCGACGAAAGTCGCCAGCATGAATACGAACAGTCCGATGGAAAGATCCATTTACTCCCTCTCGAAAAGCACCTGCCGGCGGCCGCGGCTCAGACAGCCTGCGGCGCGGCGAGGCCCATGAGTTCCCGCACCTTGGCGTGGACCACTTCGCCCCCGTGCGTCACCAGGGTTTCGCGCACGATTTCGTCCCCGCGGTCGAGCGCCAGATTCCCGTCCTTGCCGATGAGATACTTCAAAAACGTGGCAATATTTTTGGCGTACATCTGGCTGGCGTGATACGGCACGGCGGACGGCAAATTGACGGGCCCGACAATGCTCACGCCCTTATGTAACACGGTTTCGCCGGGTTTGGTGAGATCGCAGTTGCCGCCGCGTTCGGCGGCGATGTCCACCACTACCGAGCCGGGCGCCATGCGCTCCACCATTTCGCGAGTAATCAGAATGGGCGCCTTCTTACCCGGCACGGCGGCGGTGGCGATCACTACGTTCTGTTCGGCGAGCACGCTGCCCATGGCCTCGCGCTGCCGGCGATAGAAATCCTCGCCCATGGCTTTGGCGTACCCGCCTTTGTCTTCCGCGCCGCCGGCATCCACGTTGAGCACCACGAAGCGCGCACCGAGGCTTTCCACCTGCTCCTTGACCGCCGCGCGGATATCGTACCCGCTGACCAGCGCGCCGAGGCGGCGCGCGGTGGCGATGGCCTGCAATCCGGCGACACCCGCGCCCAGCACCAGCACGCGCGCCGGCGCGACGGTGCCGGCCGCGGTCATCAGCATGGGGAACATGCGCGGGAGGGTATCGGCAGCAATCAGCACGGCTTTATAGCCGGCGATGGTCGCCATCGAAGAAAGGGCGTCCATGCTTTGCGCGCGCGTGATGCGCGGCATCAACTCCATGGCGAGGAAACTGACGCCGCGTTCGGCCAACGCGCGCGCCGCCTCGAAGGCGGTGAGCGGTTCGCCGAAACCGATGGCCACCTGACCGCGGCGCATGGCGGCAATATCGCGGCCGCCGGTCTCCGGATTGGATCCCGGACCGCGAACCTGGAGCACGACATCCGCGGCGCCGAAAATCTCGTCGCGGCCGGCGATGCGCACACCTTTGGCGGCGAATTCGGAATCGGGAAAGCCGGCGCGTTCGCCCGCGCCGGCTTCCAACATCAACTCCGCGCCGGTCTTATTGAGAACCGCGAGCGCGCCGGGAACCATCGCCACGCGCAGTTCTCCCGGCGCTCGCTCCGCGACTATGCCAACTTTGACTCCCATGTTGCCTACCCAGGCTCCCTCTGAGTCTCGTGGGGCAATCTTTCAGGCTGCCGATCCGCTTTGCAGCGGGTCGAGCCGGCTGGAAAGCCGGCTACAGGCGGGATTGCCTGCCCCACGCGCTAAACCAAATCCGCGGTGCTGAAAAAGAACCGGAGCTCCTGTTCCGCGGTTTCGGGAGCATCCGACCCATGTATGCAGTTGCGCTCGATATTCTCGGCGAACCGCTTGCGAATGGTGCCTTCGGCGGCCTTTTCGGGATTGGTCGCCCCCATCACCTCGCGTAGACCCTTAATCGCATCTTCGCGCTCGAGCGCCATCACGACGATGGGCCCTTCGGTCATGAACTTCACCAACCCGCCGAAAAACGGCCTCTCGCGGTGCACGGCGTAAAAGCCCCGCGCCTGCGCCTCGCTCAGGCGCGTCATGCGCAGGCCCAGAATCTTGAATCCGGCCTTCTGAATCATGGCCAGGATCTCTCCCGCCTGGCCATGTGCTACGGCGTCAGGTTTGATAATCGAAAACGTGCGTTCCACACTCATAAGCGGCTTTTAATTTTCTCTCCAATTTCGGCGGGCGAAGAGCAGACCGTAATTCCCGCGTCCTGCATTGCCTGGATCTTGTCGGATGCCTTGCCCGATCCTCCGGCGATGATCGCACCGGCATGTCCCATGCGCCGCCCCGGGGGCGCGGTCTGGCCGGCCACGAATCCGACGACCGGCTTTTTCACGTGGGCTTTCACATACGCCGCCGCGGTCTCCTCGGCGTTGCCGCCGATCTCGCCGATCATGACGATGGCGTGCGTCTCGGGATCTTGATTGAAAAGCTGGAGCGCGTCGAGGAAGTTGGTGCCGATGATCGGGTCGCCGCCGATTCCGATGCAGGTGGACTGTCCGATGCCGAGGCCGGTCAACTGGCCCACGGCTTCATAGGTGAGGGTGCCCGAGCGCGAGACCACGCCAACGTGCCCCTCCAGGTGGATCTTGCCCGGCATAATTCCAATTTTGCACTTGCCGGGCGAAATGATCCCTGGGCAATTCGGGCCAATCAGGCGGGTTTTCTTACCTTTCAGGAACGCCCAGGCCTTCACCATGTCGAGCGTGGGAATGCCTTCGGAAATGCAGACCGCAAGCGGCAAACCGGCGTCGGCGGCTTCCATGATGGCGTCGGCGGCGAATGGCGGCGGGACGAAAATCACCGTCGCGTTGGCGCCGGTGGCCTTCACTGCCTGCTCCACGGTGTCGAACACGGGGCGGTCGAGATGTGTGGTGCCGCCCTTTCCAGGGGTGACGCCGCCTACTATCTGGGTGCCATATTCGATGGCCTGCCCGGCGTGAAACGAGCCTTCGCGGCCGGTGAATCCCTGCACGATCAGTCGGGTATTACGATCTACCAGTACGCTCATGATTTTCCGTTATGCCGCCAGCTTGACTACTTTTTCGGCCGCGTCGCGCATGTCCGCCCCGACGGTGAAATTAAGGCCCGACTCCAGCAGAATCTGGCGCCCCAGTTCCACGTTGGTGCCTTCCATGCGGACCACGATCGGCACCTGGATATTGAGATCGCGCGCCGCCGCAACCACTCCGTTGGCCAGCCGGTCGCAGCGCAGAATCCCGCCGAAAATATTGATCAGCACGGCCTTCACGTTTTTGTCGGAGAGCAGGATGCGGAAAGCGTTCTTCACCTGCTCGGCGGTGGCGCCGCCGCCCACGTCGAGGAAGTTCGCGGGGCTGCCGCCGGCGTATTTAATGATGTCCATGGTAGCCATCGCGAGGCCGGCGCCGTTCACCATGCAGCCCACGGTGCCATCGAGCTTGATGTAATTCAAGCCGAAGCGGGAGGCTTCCACTTCCAGCGGATCTTCTTCGTTCAGGTCCCGCAGGTCCATCAGTTCCTTGTGGCGGTAGAGGGCGTTGTCGTCGAAATTGACCTTAGCGTCGAGCGCGTAGACTTTCCCGTCGCGGGTGAGGATGAAGGGATTGATTTCCGCCAGCGACATGTCCATGGCCGCGTACGCCTTGGCCAGCGCGCCCATGGCGGCAGCCGCGGCGTTCACACTCGCGGGCGGGATGCCGATGCCGAATGCCAGCTTGCGGGCCTGGTAGCTCGAGAGTCCGAAGCCGGGTTCGAGCGTTTCTTTGAGGATCAGTTGGGGCGTTTTGGCGGCAACTTCCTCGATCTCCATGCCGCCCGCCGCGGACGCCATGAACACGGGCTTGCCCTGCACGCGATCGAGCACGATGCCCAAATACAATTCGCGCTCGATGGGCAGCGTCTCTTCGATCAACAAGCGCTGCACGATGCGGCCTTCGGGTCCGGTCTGGTGGGTGACGAGACGCATACCCAGAATCTGGCGCGCGAGTTCGACCGCGGAGTTGAGATCTTTCGCCACCTTCACGCCGCCGCCTTTCCCGCGTCCTCCGGCGTGAATCTGCGCCTTCACTACCACGCTTCCGCCGATCTTTTTCGCGGCCGCTTCGGCCTCTTCCGGCGTGAACGCCACCTCGCCGCGGGGCACAGGAACGTGGTACTGGGCCAGAATGGCCTTAGCCTGATACTCGTGAATTTTCATTGGAGAAACAGCCTGTGTTAGCCTGAGATTGCACTCGAACTTCCCAATATATCATGTCCCTTCTCCCCTACCTGGAAGCGGTTGCCGAGAAGCAGAATCTCAGTGCGGAACAGGCGCGCGAGGCCATGCTGGTGATTCTCGGAGGGCAATCGAGCCAGCCGCAACTGGCGGCTTTCCTGATGGCCATGCGGATGAAGGGCGAGACCACCGACGAGCTGGTGGGGTTCGCGCGCGCCATGCGGGAAATGGCCGAGCCGATCGATCACGGCATCAGGGATGGCACGCTGCTCGATACCTGCGGTACCGGCGGCGACCATGCGGGGACATTCAACATTTCCACCATTGCCGCGTTCGTAGTTGCCGGTGCGGGAGTTCACGTGGCGAAGCACGGCAACCGTTCGGTCAGCAATCGCAGCGCCTGCGGCAGCGCCGATTTGCTGGAGGGGATGGGCATCGAAATCATGCTTCCGCCCGCCGAATCGGCGAGGGCCATTCGCGAAGTGGGTATCGGATTTCTGTTCGCGCCGCACGTACACACCGCCATGAAACACGCCGCGCCGGTGCGCAGCGATCTCAAGATGAGAACGTTCTTCAATTTATTGGGGCCGCTCACCAACCCCGCGGGCGCGAGCGCGCAGCTTGCCGGAGTCCCGTCGGAGCGGGCGGGCGAATTGATTTCGGGAGCGCTCGCGGCGCTGGGGCTGGCGCACGGATTCGTGGTTCACGGCTCGGACGGACTCGACGAAATTACCACCACGGGCGCGACGCTGGTATTCGAAATTCGCGATGGCAAAGTCGAGCGACGCACAGTCGAGCCCGGAGACTTCGCGGTCCATCCCGCTTCGCCGGAGGACCTGAAAGGCGGCGATCAGGCGCGTAATCTCGAGATTGCCCGCCAAGTGCTCGGCGGTGAGCGCGGACCTCACCGCGACATCGTGCTAGTGAACGCGGCGGCGGCGCTGGTAGCGGCGGGCGCGGTGGATACGTTCCTGGAAGGCATGGCGATCGGGACGGTATCGATCGATAGCGGCGCGGCGAGAAGGAAAGCAGCGGATCTGGCGGCGTTCACGAAACGGCTGGCGGCCTAAGACAAGGGTTTTACGTTCGGGCAAGTCCGCTGAGCGTGCTGCCGATTCCAGGTGGCAAGCCGATTGGCCTGAATATAGTCCACTTGGTTGAAGTTACCGATGCCGGTGATTCCGAACCGCGCCGGGAGGGTCGCCGCATGGAATTTCTGCTGGAGATAAGACTGAAACGCGGACATGGTTACGCTGTCGAATGACCCTGAAGCCTCCGGCGCCTGTTCGATTGCGAGCAAATGCCGCGGCGAAGAACCTCCCGCGATTTATAGAATACCGGGAGCGCTCGCTTTGGCGCGGCATTCCGTTCGGTCTATTTGCTCTAAGCCCGGTTCGGGAATTTCGAAATGACCTAATATATGGCGATCGTGACGGTATTGCTCATGGCGCCTCCCGTTGATATCGCGAGAGTCTGCGCCCCGGCTGGGGTACCGGCCGGAATTTGCAGGTTGACCTGATAGAGGCCGGCGAATCCCGGCGCCAGGCCTGCGTAGGTGACCGTCGCTGGAGCGCCGCCGACGGAGGCAGTGACCGGCAGCACAGTTTGCGGCGGCGGAAGCGAGGGCGCGTTGCCAGTCGCCGCGGGCGGACTTACCGCGCCGAGCCCAGTGCAATAGACGGCGACGATCTCGCCGGCGGTGGCGGGATTGGAATCGGTCACCAACTGGAGTGAGACGCCGTGTTCGATGGCGCCGGCTCCCGTGCCAAGCGAGTTCACCGTGAAGATGGCGGGCGCGGCGGCCGCCACCGGCACGTTCAAATGAGCGCTCCCGGCGCTGGAGTTGACTTGAACATCGGCGGTGCCCAAAGCGGTTTCGAAGGGAATCTGGGCATTGATCTGAAACGGCGATACATAGTACAGAGGCGCTGCGACTCCGTTGACGGTGACTTTCAGGTCGGAAAGCTGTAGCGGCAGGGGCGGCGCACCCGATGCGGCCGGCGTCACCGCCATGTCCTTTCCGAAGATGCTGACGATCTCGCCCGGCGAGACGGTGGACGTGTAGCTGGCGGCGTTGGTCGCGCCGGCAAGGGAAATCGCGGGGCCAACGGCGCCAGGCGCGATCTTGGCCAGGAAAGCGTCCTGCCTCGCGAAGGTGTACTGGTAGGCGTACTTGCGTGGAAAATCGGGCGACCCTGTATAGCCGGTCACGTACGCGTTACCGGCGGCATCGGCCGCGATCGAGTTCACCACATCGGCGCCGCCGCCGAGATAGGTGGCATATTGCAGGGCGCCGGTCTGGCCATTCCAGGAAGCCACAAATCCGTTTTGGGCTCCCGCCAGCGACGATTGAATGGCATTGAGCGTGGGCATGTCCTTGGACTCAGTGTTGCCACCGGCGTAAGTATTGCCGGCGGCATCGGCAGCCACCGACCATGCCGCGTCGTATTGGCTTCCGCCGAAATACGTGGAGAAGATGAGCGAAGATCCGTCTCCCTTCAGTTTCGCGGCGAAGCTGCCGGCGGGGCGCGTCTGCGAAGCCTGCTGGAGCGGGAAATTCGGCGAGGATGTCCAGCCAGCCAGGTGCACACTG
>Ga0335073_10007286_pt1 | contig 15508 bp, 17 predicted proteins | sample Lox_Sample_22_FD_207093 | JGI IMG/M metagenome (GOLD analysis project Ga0335073, IMG submission 207093) | Soil microbial communities from Loxahatchee National Wildlife Refuge, Florida, United States - Lox_Sample_2.2 | ecosystem: Environmental > Terrestrial > Soil > Wetlands | place: USA... | reverse complement strand
GGCCCGGCCCGCTCTGCTCGGCTTTGCCCCTTAATGCGCGTCGGTGTAGGTGACGAACGAGGCGTTGACCTTGGGCTTGCCGGCCGGGGTCCAGCAGACGACATCCCTGACGATGACGGTGCTGACCCCGGAGGCCGGAGTCGCCCAAAGCGTGTTCAGGTTACAGAAGCCGGCCCCGATCTTGGCCGCGCTGACCTGCACGGTGTTCGGCATCAGGCCGACCTTGGGGAACTGGATCAGTGCGAACGGGCCGCCGTTTTGTATCTTGTTGACCCCTCCCGCCGAGTTGAAGTTGACCGGCGGCGGAACCGGGACGTAGGGTCCTGGGTTCGCTGGCTGGTTGTTAAAGGTGTAAGCGAACAGCTTCGGCTGGCCGCCGGTGATCGAGCGGCCACGCTCGTAGCTGAGCGACCATCCGGTCTTGACCGGTGTGGTCCCGCCGTTATAGCAGCGGACCAGGAACTTCTGTGCCGCCGGGCCCGGTGACCAGGCCGCGATCTCGCACTTGGCCGCACCGCTCGGGTCGGCGGCGGTGACCTGCACGTTGCCAGACAAGGCCGGCGTGCCAAGACCAGGCAGCCGCACGACCCACTGGCCGGTCGGCCCGGCGGTTACGGTGTTGGCCGCGCCGCTCGAGTTGAAGCTGGCCACAATCCCAGACGGCGGCTGCAGGTGCACGTAGCCGTAAGCACGGCCCGCCGGGATCGGGCTGGCGGTGCTTTCTGTGTACAAGACAGTGAACGGCGAGAAGACCGGCACGCCTCCTGGTTTGTAGCAGCGGACCGCGACGACCTCGCTGGCGCCTGCGGGTGCCCATTTCTGTGCCTGGCACCAGATCGGTGACTGATTGACGGCCGTGACGTGAACCACGCCGTTCTTGGATGCTAGTTGCGGGAACACCACGAAAACCTGACCGGTGGCACCCGGCGTTGTGTGGGCATGCAAAGGCGCCGCCCAGCTACCGGCCTGATGACCCAGGTCAGGTACACCCGCGACGGCCGGCTTGCTGACGAAAGCGAAGCCCCACTTGTTTGGTACGGCGGCTTGCGCGACTCCTGCGGTCGCGCTGACAAGGCCGGCGGCGACGCCGATCACGGTAGCCGCCGCGGCCAATCGTCTGGTGATGCTTGCGGACGCGCTCATGGACGCCCCTTTCTGGCCACTGCCTTCGTGACCGCTTACCACTGGGTGCAGCTAACCGCGCAGGTCAGGATGGGCGCGAAGGTCCGCTTGGTATTCCCAGCCGATTCCCAGACGAGTACGAGCGCACCGTTCAGTTCTGCTTGTTGTCACCGGTAATGAGGCCGAGCAGCCAGCTCACGATGCCGACGAGCAGCGCCCCGAGCAGTGCGGCCACGAAGCCGTGCACGTGGAACGGCAGGTCGATGCGGTGGGCCAGGTAGCCGACAAGCAGAAATAGCAAGGCATTGACCACAAGCGCGATCAAGCCAAGGGTAAGGATATAAAAGGCACAGCCGATCGCCTTGATAATCGGCTTCAAGACCGCGTTAACGATTCCGAAAATTACCGCAACGGCGAGCAGGGTGCCAACTTTACCGGCAGTCGTGTGCGCGGTAACGCCAATACCGTGAATGAACACCGTCGCCACCCAGACGGCGAGCGCGGTGATGATCACATGGATGACAATCTTCATGGCGCCATCCTGCCATCCAAGTCGGGTCGAAGCGGTGAATCTGGCGCGAAACGCCGCCTGACCGGGCTGGACTAACCGGTTCGCGGCTGGCAGCATCGGCGTGGGGGTACGGGGAAGCTGCCTGGTCAGGCGGAGATTCGGGGGGATCTTTGATGCTTCTGGCATGGTTGCTGCCCGACGCCAACTCTGAGCGCCTGTCCGAGGGCTGGACCAGGACCGCCTACCAGCCCAAACACGTCCGGCCTTCGCTCATAACGCGATTCGGCAGCCGGTTCAGTCGGTGGTGCAACTGGGTGCTGGCGGTTGGTAATGTGGCCGAATGACGGCGGGCCAGATTGATTACGTCTCGGTTTTTCAGCACCTTCCTACGCCGGCGCTGATCATGACTTGCGATTTCGTCATCCTGGATGTCAACCAGGCTTATGAGCGGATAACTGGCCGGCGATGCGGAGATCTCATAAACAAAAGCATCTTTGCTGCGTTTCCCAGCAATCCCGCTGAACCGGGCATTTCAGGACCTGTTCTGCTCAGGGACTCTCTGGACCGGGTCATCAGGACCGGGCGGGCCGAGACGCTGCCTCTCCAGCGCTATGACGTCAGGACCCCTGGCGATCGCGGTGAGTACAAGGAGCGCTACTGGTGCCCGATGAACATACCGGTCACAGGCCCTGACGGCGAGGTCGCCCTCATCCTGCATGTCGTCGAGGAAGTACCTGAGTTGATCCGCAGGTTCGTCGATGCCGAAGCCGCCGACGCGTGAGTCCTCGCTCCGGGCCGCGCTGAGGCGCGCTCAGGTTCCAGCCGGGCACTCCGCCTGGGCATACAGCATCGCTGGCTTCCTGTTGTCGTTGGAGGGCCGGAGCCGGGGACATCGGTGGCCACCTGATGTTGTTCCTGCAACATCGCGGGGCCACCGATGTTGTTCGCGCCGGACCGGGTTGCGGCATCGGTGGCTCCGCGATGCTGTTACGGGACCGCCGGAGCGGGTGCGCCGACGCGGGACGTTGCTGTTGCCGGAACCTAGCGCGAGTTCTTGTCGCGGCCGAAGACGGTACCTACGCCTCCGGTGATGCCGTATGCGATCGCACCATGCCAGAGCGCGGTGAAAACGTCGCCGAACAGTCCGCTGCCAAAGATCACCGAGAGCACGAACACGACCGCGGCGGTCGCGACGCCCGGAACCAGGGCGAATTGCCATGGATGCTGACGCGCCCAGCGGACGGCACGACTCGCGCGGTCATGACGCAGCATGAGCCCGGCACCGGCTACCGCGAACAGCGCGACGATCGCCGCGGACGCGGAGTTGCCGATGGCGGAAAGGCCCCAGTGGAACGTGGTGAGGTGCAGCACGAGATCAGCGCCGCCCACGATGACCCCGGCCGCGGCCGCGGTCTTCCAGGGCACCTCAGACATGGCCGCGGTAGAGACGGTGAGACCGTCCCTCGTGCTCAGGCTGTCATTCGCCGACATCTCGACTCCCGTACTAGATCAGGTAGACACTCTCAAGATATATCGCTTTTTGCCCGCGCGCCAACCTTGCCTGCGCGAAAGACGCCGGGGGCCGCGCGCCACCCCACCGCCACCACCCCACGGCACCGTGGCCAGCCGCTCCCCTAGAATTTTCACGTGAGAATTTATACGAAATTTGCGGCGTTTTATGATGAGTTGATGGGTGATCGGTCGGACACGATCGATCAGATCCGCAAGTACCTGACCAAGCACTTGCCCACCGCGACATCGCTGCTTGAACTCGGCTGCGGCACCGGTGCACTGCTCGCCGGGTTCGCGGGCCACCTGAGCTTGACCGGGATCGATCAGTCACCTGAGATGCTCGCGTTCGCGGCGAAGCGGGTGCCTGACGCCACGCTGGTCCCTGGCGACATGACCAGATTCTCTCTCGGCCAGCGGTTTGACGTAGTGATTTGCATGTTCGACACGCTTAACCACGTACCCAGGTTCGAGGACTGGACTGAGGTGTTCAAGCGCGCGCATGAACATCTGGTCGAAGGCGGGCTGTTTATCTTCGACGTCAACACGATCGGCCGCCTGCGCGGGCTTGGCAGGCAGCATCCTTACGTCGAGGAGTTCGGCGGCAACACGCTCATCATGGATATCACGCCGACCGACACCGAGGTGTTCATCTGGGAAGTCAAGATCTTCGAGCACCTGCAAGAGGACGTTTTCCGGCTGCACCACGAGACGATACTTCAGCTTGGAGTGCCGCTCGCGCAGATAAGGGCCGCGCTTGAGCCGTACTTCGATGTACTTGAAGAGGATGACCAGGACGGCCACCTGGTCGGCGACGAGGCTGAGAGGATTTTCTTCGCTTGCAGAGCACGGGGTTGAAGGTAACCGACCTGGCGAGGCGGTTCGCCGACGAGGTGCTTGTGCCCGGTGCGATGGAGACCGAACGCAACGGGCGGATCCCTTCCGCCCAACTCGACGCCCTCGCCGCCATGGGCTTTTACGGCCTCACCGGCCCGTCGGAGTACGGCGGCATCGGAGCCGACCCGGCGACCTCGCATCTGGTGCTTGAGATACTGGCCAGCGGGTGCCTTTCGACCAGCTTCGTGCTCCTGCAGCATGCCGGCGCCGTGCGGTCGATCGCCGGTTACGGCAATGAGAAGATACGCGACAGGTGGCTGCGACCGCTCTGCGCGGGCGAGCGCCGTGCCGGGCTTGCCCTGGCGGGCGCGGTACCTGGACCGCCCATGCTGCGGGCCATGCCGATCACAGGTGGTTATGTATTTGACGGGTTCTCCCCGTGGGTGACCGGCTGGGGCATGATCGACACGCTGTACACGGCGGCCAGGGACGAGGACGACAACGTCATCTGGGCACTGCTCGACGCGGACGCCGACGAGCTTTCTGTCGAGCCGCTTGAGCTCGCCGCCGTCATGGCGAGCCGTACGGTGCAAGCTTATTGGCAGAAAATGTTTGTGCCTTCTGACCGTATCGTGCACCAGATGCGCCTCACGGAGTGGCAGCAGGTGGACGCGGGGTCCTTGCGGAGCAACGGGTCGCTCGCGCTCGGCGTGGCGGCGCGGTGCTGCACGCTGATCGGCCCGAGCCCGCTCGATGACGAACTGGTCAGGGCGCGCGAGCGCCTTGACACGGCGACGCCACGGGCGATGCCGGACGCCAGGGCCGCGGCTTCCGAACTGGCGATGCGAGCGGCGACCGCACTGGTCGTGGCCAAGGGCAGTTCCTCTGTCCTGTCAGGGTCCGACCCGCAGCGGCTGGCCAGGGAAGCCATGTTCCTGCTGGTCTTCGGTTCACGGCCGGCTATCAAGGCCAGCCTGTACAGCCGGCTGGCTTCTGGGGACATCGACGGGCAGCGCGCGTGCTAGCCGACGTCGGCCGTGCACTGGCCCTGGCCGGGTCGATGACGTGGGAAATCGCGTGGTCGCTGATACTCGGTTTCACGCTGTCCGCGATCGTGCAGGCGGTCGTGCGCCGCGAGACCGTGACCAGGCTGCTCGGCGGTGAAGGGCCGAAGACGCTGGCGCTCGCCGCCGGCCTCGGCGCCGCCTCGTCCTCATGTTCCTACGCGGCTGTGGCGCTGGCCAGGACCTTGTTCAGGCGAGGAGCCAGCTTCGTCGCGGCCATGGCCTTCGAGATCGCGAGCACGAACCTGGTCATCGAACTCGGGATAATCCTCGCTCTGCTCATCGCCTGGCAGTTCACGGTCGCTGAACTCGTCGGCGGCCCCATCATGATCGTGCTGGTCGCGCTCGGGTTCAGGCTTTTCGTCAGCCAGCGGCTCACCCAAGACGCTCTCGCCCAGGCGAACCGTGGCCTTTCCGGGTCCATGGAAGGCCACGCGGCGATGGACATGAGCATCAAATCCGAGGGAAGCTTCTGGCAGCGCCTGTTCAGCGGCGACGGGTACACCTCGGTCAGCCACATCTTCGTCATGGAGTGGGCGGCTGTGATCAAGGACGTGGCCGGGGGCCTGCTGATCGCCGGGGCCGTCGGGGCCTGGGTGCCCGACAGTTTCTGGCGGCACTTGTTCCTGACCGGGCATCCGCTCGCGGCCAAGCTCTGGGGGCCGGTGATCGGGCCGGTGATCTCCTTGCTGAGCTCCGTCTGCTCGATCGGCAACGTGCCGCTGGCCGGGGTGCTGTGGAATGGAGGGATCAGCTTCGGCGGTGTCGTCGCCTTTATCCTGGCGGACCTCATCATCGTGCCGATCCTGCTTATTTACCGCAAGTATTACGGCACCCGGATGATGCTGGTGATTCTCGGGATCTTTTACGTGACGATGGTCGTCACGGGGTATGTGATCGAGTTCTTGTTCGGCGGGCTCGGGCTGGTTCCCGTGACCCGAGCCGCGAAGGTGGCGGATACCGGCGTGCACTGGAACTACACCACGGTGCTAAACATCATCTTTTTGCTACTGGCGCTGGCACTAGTGGTGCGGTTTATCAGGACCGGGGGCGCGCGGATGCTGAGGATGATGAACGGCTGAGCTTACGCCAGGTCACAAGATCCAGCCGAGCCCGAACGAGAACAGCCCGACGAAGAAGTAGAAAATAAACCCGACGACCGCGCAGATGATCCCGGCTATCGCGACGCCCTTGAGCGGCGTGCCGATCGCGAGCGAGACGCCGCCGAGCACGACACCGAGAAGCACCTCGAACAAGGTGATCAGGCCCAGCCAGCAGAACAGGATGCTGATGATCCCGCCGATAAGGCTGCACACCGCCAGCCATTGACCGGCGGCGCTGTTGCCCTGGCTGGGCTGCTGCCCGTAGCCGACCTGAGAGTAGCCGACCTGCGGGGCTCCGAACTGCGGATACCCGTACTGCTGATAGGCCTGCGGCTGCCCGTAAGGCTGCGGGTACCCCTGCTGTCCGCCGTACCCCTGCTGTCCGCCGTAACCCTGCGGCGGGCCGTAGCCCTGCGGCTGTTGCTGCACCTGGTCCTGGGCACCACCGTACGGGGCTCCCTGACCCCAGCCCTGCTGTCCCGCGTCGCCGCTTCCCGGCGCGGGGTCCGATGGCCAGCTTGTCATATTTCCCCCCAGCTACCTTGACCCTTTATTGAATGTCATCATAGTGGCAATCCAGGCTCAATCCCTCGTTCGTCTCACCGCGAATTCAGGCGGCGCTTCCCGCGCCGACGTAGGCGGCCAGGTGCTCGCCCGTAAGGGTGGAACGGGAGGCGACCAGGTCGGCTGGCGGTCCCTCGAAGATGACGCGCCCGCCGTCGTGGCCGGCGCCAGGGCCAAGATCGATGATCCAGTCGGCGTGCGCCATGACGGCCTGGTGGTGCTCGATGACAATGACCGACTTGCCGGCATCGACGAGGCGGTCAAGCAGGGCGAGCAGTTGCTGGATGTCCGCGAGGTGAAGGCCGGTCGTCGGCTCGTCGAGGACGTAAACGCGGCCCTTTTCTGCCATGCGGGCCGCCAGCTTGAGTCGCTGCCGCTCCCCGCCAGACAAGGTTGTGAGCGGCTGGCCCAGGCTGAGATAGCCGAGCCCGACGTCGGCGAGCCGCGTGAGTATGGCGTGCGCGGCCGGGTTCTTTCCTTCGCCCGCACCGAAGAACTCCCTGGCTTCCGCGACCGGCATAGCCAGGACCTCGCTGATGTTCCTGCCGCCGAACTGATAGCCGAGCACCTCTGACTGGAAGCGCTTGCCTTCGCACTCCTCGCACGTGGTGGTGATTCCCGCCATCATCCCAAGGTCGGTGTAAACAACGCCCGCACCGTTGCAGACCGGACAGGCGCCCTCCGAGTTGGCGCTGAAGAGGGCCGGCTTGACCCCGTTTGCCTTCGCGAAGGCGTTGCGGATCGGATCGAGCAGTCCGGTATAGGTCGCCGGATTGCTGCGGCGCGAGCCGCGGATCGGCGCCTGGTCGACGACTATCACCTCGTCGCGCCCGGACACCGAGCCGTGGATCAGCGAGCTCTTGCCCGATCCGGCGACCCCGGTGATGACGGTCAGCACGCCGAGCGGAAGGTCGACATCGACGTCCTGAAGGTTATGAGTGTTCGCGCCGCGCACTTCGAGCACGCCAGAAGGCGTCCGCACCGACGGCTTAAGCGAAGCGCGGTCATCCAGGTGCCGGCCCGTGAGCGTCCCGCTGGCCCGCAGTCCCTTGACCGTGCCTTCGAAGCAGACCGCGCCGCCTGCCGTGCCCGCACCAGGCCCGAGGTCGACGACGTGGTCCGCGATCTCGATTGCCTCTGGCTTGTGCTCGACCACGAGTACCGTGTTGCCCTTGTCGCGCAGCCGCAGCAGCAAGTCGTTCATGCGCTGGATGTCGTGGGGATGCATGCCGATCGTCGGCTCGTCGAACACGTAAGTGACATCGGTGAGCGAGGACCCGAGGTGGCGGATCATCTTCGTACGCTGCGCCTCGCCGCCAGAAAGCGTGCCTGACGGGCGATCAAGGCTCAGGTAACCAAGCCCGATCTCCGTGAACGAGTCAAGCGTGTCGAGCAGCGCGGAGAGCAGCGGCGCCACAGAAGGCTCGTCCAAGTCGCGCACCCAGCCGGCCAGATCGCTGATCTGCATCGCGCAGGCGTCGGCGATGCTGATCCCCTTGATCTTCGACGACCTTGCCGCCTCGCTGAGCCTGGTGCCTCCGCACTCCTGGCACGAAGTGAAGGTGACCGCCCGGTCAACGAACGCGCGAATGTGCGGCTGCATCGCCTCGGCGTCCTTGGACAGCATCGACTTCTGCACCCTGGGGATCAGGCCCTCGTAGGTCATGTTGATGCCGGCGATCTTCATCCTGACCGGCTCATGGTGCAAGAAGTCGTGCAGTTCTTTCTTCGTGAACTCGCGGAGCGGCTTGTCAGGGTCGTAGAAGCCGGACTCGATGTACAGGCGGGAGTTCCAGCCGCCCCCGGTATAGCCGGGAACGGTGATCGCGCCATCTCGCAGCGACTTCGACTCGTCAAAGAGCTGGGTCAGGTCGATGTCGGAGACCGTGCCGCGGCCTTCGCAGCGCGGGCACATGCCGCCGAGGCGGTTGAAGGTCGCCTTGACGGTCTTGCTGTTACCGCGCTCGACCGTAATCGCGCCGCTGGCCCGCACCGAGGGCACGTTGAAGGAAAAGGCGTTCGGCGAGCCGATGTGCGGCTGCCCGAGCCGGCTGAACAGGATGCGAAGCATCGCGTTGGCGTCGGTTGCCGTGCCGACCGTGGAACGGGGGTCGGAACCCATCCGCTGCTGGTCGACGATGATCGCTGTTGTCAGCCCTTCGAGCACGTCGACCTCGGGACGCGCCAGTGTTGGCATGAAGCCCTGCAAGAAGGCGCTGTAGGTCTCATTGATCAGCCGCTGGGACTCCGCCGCGATCGTGTCGAACACCAGGGAACTCTTGCCCGAGCCAGAAACGCCGGTGAACACGGTCAGCCGGCGTTTCTGTATCTCGATGCTGACGTCCTTGAGGTTGTTCTCCCTGGCGCCGACTACCCTGATCAGGTCGTGGCTGTCTGCCTGGCTGGAACTGGCGCTCATCGGTCCTGTAGCAGGCCGAGCACGTTGCCGTCGACGTCGGTGACGGTGGCCACCAGGCGGCCGCCGCCGACATCACGCACCTGGTCCTTGACGGTGGCGCCAGCGGCGGTCACCTCGGCAAGCTTGGCCTCGATGTCGGCGACGTGCCAGTAGGCCACCGGTGAGGTCATGCCCTGCGGTCCGCCGTTCGGCACCAGCCCGATGTGCTGCCCTGCGGCCTCGAAGCCGACATAGTAAGGCGCGTCGTGCTGGGGTTCCATGCCCAGCAGGGCCGCGTAGACAGGCTTGGCCTTAGCCAGGTCGGACACCGGGTGAAGTATGGTCTTGACGCCTTCGGTCTCGCTCATGGTTTGCTCCCTAGCTGATTGATTCGGATCAGGTTGCCCGCCGGGTCGCGGATCGCGCAGTCCCTGATCCCGTACGGCTGATCAATCGGCTCTTGCACGATCTCGGCCCCGCTGGCCTGCAGCTCAGCGAACGCGTCATCGAGGTCGTTGGTGGCAAGGACGATGATGCCGTAGGTCCCCTTGGCCATCATCTCGGCGATCATCTTGCGTTCCTCGTCGGTGATGCCCGGATCGGCGGCCGGCGGGTGCAGGACGATGGACGTGCCTGGCTGGCCCTTCGGGCCGACGGTGATCCAGCGCATCCCCGCGTAGCCGACATCGTTGCGAATCTCGAAACCGAGGATGTCGCGGTAGAAGGCCAGCGCGACATCCGGGTCATCCTGCGGCAGGAACGCCGTGTGAATGGTCAGGTCCATGTCTGTCACGTTAGCTAAGGCTAGGAACCGGCGCTTCTCGATTCCTGATCGGTCTGGTCACCTGCTTCACCACGCACGACGGCATCCCCGCCGTCGCCTGCGCGGCCTCCCGCCGCGCCGCGCGCCGGTATACGCTCGGCGGCACTCCGACCAGTTCGGTAAAGCGGGTGCTGAACGTGCCAAGCGATGAGCAGCCGACAGCGAAGCACACCTCGGTGACGCTGAGGTCACCCCGCCGCAGCAAAGCCATCGCACGCTCGATCCGCCGCGTCATCAGGTACCCGTAAGGCGACTCGCCATAAGCCTGCCTGAACTCGCGGCTGAAGTGCCCCGCCGACATGTGCACACCGCGAGCAAGCGCCTCCACGTCAAGCGGCTGCGCGTACTCCCGATCCATGCGGTCCTTGACCCGGCGCAGCAGCGCCAGATCACGCAGTCGCTGCTCCTCACCCGATCTGCTGGTCACCTGTGCATGCTACCCACCTGTTGCCACCGACGCCGTGCCCGCGAGGCCCGACGTCGCTCCGCCTTAGGTGCTCCGCGTGCCTGTCCCCGCCCGCATGAACCAGTTCTAGCCCGGCAAACCCACCGCGCCAAGCCATTTTCCCCGGTCCGCGGGGGTTCAGGTGACTTTTAGTGCGAGGGTTTGGGTGGCCTTCTTGCCGACGCCATTCGATGCCATGATCTTGATCTTGTAGGTCTTGCCCTTACCTGAGGCCGCCGGCGTCCCACTGATGACGGCGCTGCCCGCGCTGATTTTGATCGTGAGACCCTTCGGCAGCTTGCCTGCCACACTGACGGCCGGGACCGGGAACCCGGTCGTCTTGACCGTAAAGCTGCCCTTCTTGCCGTGCTTGAAAGTGGCCGTGTCCGGCGAGGTGATTCTCGGAGCCCGTCCGGGAGCAAACTTCAGCGTGAAGATGCTGCTCACTGGCTGGTCGTAGGCCTGGGTAACGGCGTTGCTCATGAGAACGGTAAACCTGGCCGGTGACTTGGTGCCCTTGCTCGGAGTGCCAGCCAGCAGCCCTGACTTACTCAAGGTGAAGCCGGCCGGCAGACCGGAGCCCCGGAACGTGACGGGCGCGGGGGTGCCTGTCGCCTGAAGCTGGACTGAGTTCCTGACGCCGTAGGCGAAGGTCGCCGATCCGGTCTTGAGGACCGGGTCGGAGCCGGCGTGCGCGGTGAATGACTGCTCGGCCGGGCTGCCGGTGCCGTTGCTCGCGACGACCTTGATGGCGGCTGAGCCTGGCTTCGAGTGAGCGGTCAGCTTGGCCGTGAGCACGCCGCGATCCGCGTTAATGCTCAGCCAGGACGGGGCGCCGGAGAGCGAGTAACTGGCGGGCGGGAAGCCGGTGGCGAGGACCTGGAAGGACCGCTGTGCCGGGTTATTCACGGCGAACCAAGTCGAATCGAGCGAGGTGATCTGCGGTGCCGAGGGAACGAACGAGACCACGTTGTCGGTGCCTGTGACGTTCTCGGTCGCCCAGAGCTGGCCGTTGCTGACGTCGAGCGCGAGCCCATTGACCTCACCGGACACGGTCAGTTTGGCGGCGACCAATGGCGGCGAGGCCGCGCCGTCGATGTCGTAGATGGCCCCTGACTTGGTGCCGACCCAGACCCGGTTGTTCGTCACGTCGAGCTCGATTGACGCCGGGGCGCTGCCGAGGGTCAGCGTCCGCACCGACGTGGGAATCGACTCCTTGAACTCGGAGACCATGCCATCAGCGGCGCCGACCCATACGACTCCTCGCGCCGAATCAATGGCGATCTGACCGGGGTCGTCGCCGACCGCCGCCGCCGGGTTTCCGCTCGGGTCGCCGGTCCGCTCGCTGAACGAGACGACCTGGTTGTTCGTGCTGTCGAGTACCCAGATCGTCCCGGTGCTGTTGTCGACGGCAATACCGGTCGCGGCGGTGAGCGAGCCAGTGATCAGCAGAGACGGCGGGTTCGTCGGGTGGGCCTCGTCGATGGTATAGACGTCCCCGGCCTGGTCGAGAACGAAGACCACCCGTTCTGTCTCGTCGATGGTGAGCGCGGTCAAGCTGGTAGCTGACGGGATGGTGATCGTGGTCACGGCGTTGTTGTATTCGTTGACATAGCTGACGGTGTGGACAGATCCGTCGCTGCTGTTGCTGATGGTCCACACCAGCCCGGTAATCGGGTCGGCCACGATCGCGCTGACAGCTGAAGGGACGCTGAACGGTGTGATCGTGTCGCCGGTCTCGGTGACTTCACTGACGACGTCGCTGGGCTGGTCGGCGTCATGCTCGGCGACCCACATCGTCTGCGTATCCGCGTCAGCGGCGATGCCCGCCGGCTGACCGGCGACCATCAGGCCCGGTGCACTGCCAGCCGCAGGCCGGGCGGACGGGGCGGACGCCAGCGCCGGGGCGGCCAGGGCGCCAGCCGCGCATATCGCCGCGATCAGGACGCCGATCCGGCGCCTGGGTCCCTGCTGCTCGCCCATGTAACACTCCCCGCCTCGCAGTCAGCCATCTTTCCGGCAGATCTCACCGTCCGGCCGACCTGCTTACCGAATAAGCCGCCGGCAAACCCCGCTAGGCCCGAGCGACTGCTGGCGTCCGCGCTCGGAGTTGCGCAAAGCGCGGGATCTGGTCCAGGACGGTCGCGGTCAGGACAAGGCCGCATCGGGGGGTTCTGCTGATACTAGCGGGTAGGCGGGCAGCGGCTGCGCGCAGTTCGTGTACCGCGGCTCGGGCTGCTGCGAGTGTTCAGATTCGGTCCCCAGGGCTAAGCCGTGCATGCGCCTGGTGCGCGCGGGCGATCCCACGTGCTTCGGTATATTCCCGCACCATGTCATACGTCTTCCACCCGGTGATGTGCATGAGGTCGTCAGTCGACCCGCCGGCCTCTAGCCACTTGTCGGCGAACGAGCGGCGGAACCGGTGCGGGTGGACGTTCTGAATCCCTGCCTGTTCCCCACGTCGCCCGACCATGTCCCGTATACCAGAGTCAGTCATCCGCGCAGTGTTGTGCCCCTGCACGCCCAGCCACAGCCACGGCGACGACGCGTGCTCGTGACGCGCACGCGCCCGGATGTACCGGTCCATCGCCATCGCGGCCTTCTTGCCGATCGGTATCCACGTTTCGTTGCCGCCCTTAAGGCGGATACGCAGCCGACGCTGCGTCAGAAATACGTCGTTCCGATCGTCGTCGTCCGGGTCGTACCGCAGGTTGGCGAGACCGGACACGCGAAGGCCGGTGTCGATCAGCACTCGCATTAGAGCCGTATCCCGACGATCAGCGAACGAGGAACCGCTACATGTCTTCAGCAGCCTGGCCAGCTCGTCGTCATCAAAGAACGGCTTGGCCTTCTTGGTGACCTTCGGAGCTTCGACCCGATCCATCGGGTTCGGGTTGACACGCTCACCCTCGCGCGCCAGCCAGCCGAAGAACACCCGCAGGTTCCTGAAGTGCACCGCAGCGGAGGCAGCCGACGTGCGCCGTTCCTCAGACAGCAGGAACGCGCGAAGGTGCTGGGCGTCCACACCTTCCACGTCGGCAGGCATGCCCTGAGCGACCAGGAAGGTATGGAACGCCCTAACAGAGTCGAGGTAGGAGCGCACAGTACGCGGACTCTTGGCGGCCGCTTCGAGCGCGAGCTGCCAGGACGTGACGAAGGCGTTCAGGGGCGGGCCGTCCTTCGCGGCTGCCCGGTTGCGCCATGCCTCTCCCATGCTGGTGACGGACATCTTGGCTTCCTCCCGCCGACCAGTGCGACCAGCGCTCTCCGATGCCCTACCCTTATGGGGGTACTGCGGGATACCTAAGAGCGACGGATCAGATGCTCTATCACCGCTGTGCTTATGTGGTATCGTACCAGGTGCCTGCAAAACCGCAGGTAGACAACTTAAGACAAGCGCTCGTAGCTCAACGGATAGAGCATCTGACTACGGATCAGAAGGTTGGGGGTTCGAGTCCCTCCGAGCGCGCAACATGTATCCGCAGGTCGAGGTCACATCGTAGGCAGTATGAGACGCCTAACGGCGCTTGCCGAGCATCCTGCGGCCCTGGTCGAGTTGCGTGAGGCTGTAAGCCGGATGCTACTACATATCGGCTAACTACTTATATTGACAGGGCGAGTAACCGGCTCGGCTAGAAAACAAATAGGTGGCCAGGCCGGTGCCTGTCTATGATCCTCATTCGTGATCTATCAGGACCCGCTGGCCTATCTGCTTGGCCTCGAGGGCATCGCGCTGCTGGACGCCTGGGCAGGGGACCACGACCGCGCGTTCACTGAGGCCCGGCTGGCCGAGATCAGGCGGCTGCTGGATGACGAGCGGCTGAGGGACCGCGGCGTGCTGGTTGAGCAGGTCAGCGCCGCCACCGTCTACGAGCAGGTGTCGGTCGGCTACGACGCGGAGGCCGGCGGCGGGCTGTTCGCAGCCGACGAACCAGTCGTCGCTGACTACCTCGCTGGCCGGGAGCCTGGCGTGGCACTAGACGCCGCCTGCGGGACGGGGCGTTTCGCCGGGATCCTGGCCGGGCGCGGGCACCGGGTCATCGGCGTCGATAGCTCACCTGACATGCTCGCCCGCGCGCGGCGGCGTGTCCCCGAGGCCGAGTTTCACCTCGCCGAGCTTGACCGGTTGCCGCTGCCGGATGACTGCGTGGACGTCATCGTTTGCGCACTAGCGCTCGAGCACGTCCCCTGCCTCGATCCGGTGCTGGCCGAGTTCGCTCGCGTACTGCGCCCAGGCGGCGACCTCGTCATCTCAGATGTTCACCACGAACTGATCACCCGCGGCTCGGTGATGACCGCACGCGGCCCGGCGGGCGAGCCGTGCATCGCGCCAACTTACCGGCATCAGGTCGGAGACTACCTGCGGGCTGCGCTCCGACAAGGCCTGCAGGTAAGAAGGTGCGAGGAGCCACGCGTGGTCCAAACGGAAGAACCGTCGGCCGAGCCCGCAGCCGAGATCGGCGACTGGCAGGACTGGCCGTTTTCGCTGACGGACTACCTGCCATCGGCAAAGCAGGCCTCAGGCGGTCGCCCGCACCTGGTCATCTGGCACTTCCAGCTCCCCGCTGGCCGCGACAATCAGACCGACAGTCAGACCGACGATCAGACCAGGGTGCCGTTCTGATCGATTCTGGCCAGCGTCACGCGCAACTCGTCGGCATCGTTACCGATGACGTGGTAACGGCGCTGGGGCTCGCGCGCAGCGTCGAGGACATACCCAGAACACCGCCCGGTGCCAGGGCCGCGGATCTGGCGTCTGGCGACATGCCAGCGACCCCGGTGCTCAGCGTTCAGCGCGACGACCTCATCTTCGTTATCCATGGCACGGCCACGGTTAGATGCGGGCCATGTCAACGAAACGGCTGTAGTGGCCTTGGAAAGCCACGGTTACCGTCGTCGTCGGGCCGTTCCTGTGCTTAGCCACGATGAAGTCCGCCTCTCCCGCCCTCGGCGATTCCCGTTCGTACGCGTCTTCCCGATGCAAAAGGATGACCACGTCGGCATCTTGTTCGATGCTGCCCGATTCGCGAAGATCGGACAGCATCGGGCGCTTATCGGTCCTTTGCTCGGGTCCGCGGTTGAGCTGGGCAACCGCGATGACGGGGACGTTGAGTTCCTTGGCGAGGAGCTTG
>Ga0335073_10007285_pt1 | contig 15508 bp, 11 predicted proteins | sample Lox_Sample_22_FD_207093 | JGI IMG/M metagenome (GOLD analysis project Ga0335073, IMG submission 207093) | Soil microbial communities from Loxahatchee National Wildlife Refuge, Florida, United States - Lox_Sample_2.2 | ecosystem: Environmental > Terrestrial > Soil > Wetlands | place: USA... | reverse complement strand
CACGGTGCCGCATGGTTATCGCAGGATCGGAGCGAAGCGCACTACAGCGCTGGTAGTGACCACGAATGTCGAGAAAGCCATGCGGCCCGGTTAAACGCGCCACTCGTACCAAGGTGAGCGGCGCGCCAGCCTCGATCCGAGCCGCCCAGACGGCCGGAGCTTTCCGCAAGACCGCTTACCGACCTCGATGCCGCTTCTTCCGCTGACGCTGCTTGCCGGAATTCCTGCCGCGACAAGGATGCGCGGCGGCTACTGGAGCGGAACCGCAAGCGCCTCCAGGCGATGGAGAAGTCCGCCGGTGTTCGACTGGAAGTCCTCGAAGCCGAGACGTAGACCCCGGTCTGGCCGGGGTTTCGGCTGGAAGCCCTCAGGGGTAGTAGGAAAGGGCAGCACAGCACTCGAATCCATGATCCGTACCGCATCTGTTTCAGGTGGCGGGACGGGGATGCCCACGACGTGGAGATCGTCGGCTCTCACCAAGAGGGGATTGATATGGCCGCGGGTAGTAGTTGGGCCGTTCGCAGGTATTCGGATTAGAATGGGGAAATCATGAAAGCGATTGCATTCGCGTCCGCGACGGCGCGTTTGATTGGGGCCGCATGCCTCGTCTGCATGTCGGCGTCCGCCCAGCAGCGCGACTATCCGGTGAAGCCGGTGCCCTTCACCGCGGTCCACGTCACCGACAACTTCTGGGCGCCCAAGATCGAGACCAATCGCGCGGTCACCATTCCGTTCGCCTTCAAACAGGACGAAGACACCGGCCGCATCAACAATTTTGTGCGCGCGGCCGAGGCGCTGCACGGCGTGCCGTTCGAGGATCATCGCCCGCCCGGATATCCATTCGACGACACGGACATCTACAAGGTGATCGAAGGCGCTTCGTACACGCTGAGCGTACATCCCGATCCGAAGCTGGATGCCTACCTCGACGATTTGATCGCCAAGATCGCCGCCGCGCAGGAGCCGGACGGCTATCTGTACACCGCCCGCACCATCGATCCGGCGCATCCGCATCCGTGGTCGGGCAACGAGCGGTGGGTATTGGAAGGCGTGAACAGCCACGAACTCTACGACCTCGGCCATCTCTACGAAGCGGCTGTCGCGCACTACCAGGCCACCGGCAAGCGGACGCTGCTCGACATCGCGCTACGCACCGCCAATCTGCTCGACCGGACGTTCGGCCCGGGCAAGCGCGAAATCTGGCCGGGGCACCAGATCGTGGAAATGGGATTGGCGAAACTGTATCGCGTGACCGGCGAGGAACGCTATCTGAATCTGGCGAAATTCATGCTCGATGTGCGCGGTCCGCAAAGCAAAGAACAGGGCGCGGGCAATCGCTATGTCGAAGCGGACCGGCGCGTGGTGGATCAGGATACTGCGGTTACCGGCGGACACGCGGTGCGCGCGATGTACATGTACTCGGGAATGGCTGACGTAGCGGCGCTGACGGGCGACACGTCTTATGTGAACGCGCTCGACAAGATCTGGGACAACGTGGCGTCGCGGAAGCTGCATGTGACCGGCGGCGTCGGGGCGCGCGCGGCCGGAGAGGCGTTCGGCGCGGATTATGAACTGCCCAACATGAGCGCCTACAACGAGACGTGCGCGGCCGTGGGCAACGATTATTGGAACCAGCGGCTGTTTCTGCTGCATGCCGACGCCAAGTACATCGACGTGATGGAGCGGACGCTGTACAACGGCCTGATCTCAGGCGTATCGCTCGACGGGACGACATTCTTCTATGAAAATCCGCTGGAGGCCACGGGCAAAGCGGCAAAAGACCAGCGGCGGCCGTGGTTCGGCGTGGCCTGCTGCCCCGGCAATATCACGCGTTTCATGGCGTCGGTGCCGGGATATGTGTACGCGCAGCGCGGCGATGCGCTGTGGGTCAACCTTTATATGGCCAACAACGCCGAAATCAAGATGGATAACGGCCGTACGGTGAAGATGGCGCAGGCCACGAAATATCCGTGGGATGGCGATGTGAAGATGACGGTGACGCCGGATCAAGCGGCGCGGATGACCATCAATGTGCGGATTCCGGGCTGGGCGCGCAATCAGCCGATCGCGAGCGACCTGTATCGATTCACCGACGACTCGAAGGAGCGCGTCGCCATCAAAGTAAATGGCGCCGCGGTACCGATCACGGTCGACAAAGGGTACGTGGCAATCACGCGAACGTGGAAGAGCGGCGACACCATCGAGCTGAATCTGCCGATGCCGGTGCGGCGGGTCATCGCCAACGACAACGTGGTGGCCGACCGCGGACGCGTCGCCATCGAGCGCGGGCCCATCATGTATGCCGCGGAGTGGGTGGACAATCCCAACGGCAAGGTGCGCAACCTGATGCTGCCCGACAGTTCCGTGCTCACTGCGGAATACAAGCCAGACCTGCTGAAGGGCGTGACGATCGTCAAGGGCAAGGCGATCGCGCTGGCTAGCGACAAGGACGGCAAGGTGGTCAAGACCGAGCAGGCGTTCACGGCGATTCCGTATTATGCGTGGGCCAACCGGGGACGCGGCGAGATGATCGTGTGGCTGCCGACGTCGGAAGCCAGCGCGAAACCGACGCCATTTCCGACGCTGATCTCGTCGGCGAAGGTTACGGCATCGCTGCCGCCACAGGGAGGCAATACGGCGCTTGGATACTTGCAGGACGGTGAAGAGCCGTCGTCGACCGATCCGGGGACGCATTTCGATTGGTGGCCGGCCAAGGGTCAGACGGTTTGGGTGCAGTACGATTTCGAAAAGCCGGCGACCGTTTCGCAAAGCCAGGTCTTCTGGTTCGACGACACGGGGCGCGGCGAGTGCAAGGTACCGGCGTCGTGGAGGCTGCTGTACAAGGACGGCGACGAATGGAAGCCCGTCGACACGCAAGCCAGGTACACGGTCGAGCGCGGCGCTTACAACCAGGTGGGTTTCAAAGCGGTTACTACTTCGGCTATTCGGCTAGAATTGACGATGCAGCCGAACTGGTCTGCGGGGGTACATAAATGGCACATCGAGTAGGTTTGTCGCGCGGGCATTCGTGCCCGCCGAGTCGGCAGTCATGCCGGCGCGCTGTGCTGCGGGCGTCCACCAGCGCCGAGATGAGTCCGGGCGCGGCACGCAAGAGTGCTTGCGCCACGATTCTGGCCGCACTACTACTTAGCGGGTCCGCATTCGCCCAGCCCAAACGTCCTCCCATCGTCGGTGTGGCGCACGTCAGCCTGAAGGTCGCCGACATCACCCAGGCGCGGAACTTCTACGGCGCGGGCCTGGGGCTGGCGGAAGCGTTTCAAGTGACGCAGTCCACCTACTTCAAGGTCAACGACCACCAGTACATCCAAATCACTCCCAACCTGAAGGACGATTCCGAAGACCGCCTGGACCACGTGGCGTTCGAAACGACCAACGTCCGACAACTGCGCGACTACCTGGCGAGCAAAGGCGTCACGGTGCCAGCCAAGGCTACGCCCAACGCCGAGGGTGATTTGAGCGTGACCGTCCGCGATCCGGAAGGGCGCGAAGTCGAATTCGTGGAGTACACGAAAGGATCTCTGGCCACCCGCAACATCGGCCGGTTCCTGGCGCCGACGCGCATCTCCGAGCGGATCATTCATTGCGGATTTATCGTGCAGGATCGCGCCGCGGAGAACAAATTCTGGCAGGACATTCTGGAATTCCACGAGATGTGGTACGGCGGCATGACCGACGACCGCGCCGATTGGATCGACATGCGCGTTCCGGAGGGGAAGGACTGGCTGGAGTACATGTGCAACCAGCCGCATCCGTCAACGCGGACGCGCGGCGTCATGAATCATCTGGCTCTGGGCGTACCCAACGTGCAGAAGGCGTACGATGCGCTGATGGCGCGCAACGGTCCGGCCAAGGAAAAGCCCAAAATCGGCCGCGACGGGAAGTGGCAGTTGAATCTGTACGACGCGGATCTGACGCGGGTCGAACTGATGGAGCCGGCGCCGGTGCAGAAGCCCTGCTGCTCAGAATTCAAATAGGCGAGGCTCAAGCCTCGCGCGGACCGAAGCCGGCCCTTCCTGTGGCATAATGTAAGCGTTTACCGCAATTGAAACGTTTCATCTTTCCGCGAAGAGAGGTGCTTATGTCTCATTCCGTCACCAGGCGCGGGTTCGGCGCCGTTCTGGCAGCATCGGGAGCCGCTTTGGCCCAACAGCAAACCGGCGCGCCCAATCCCAACACCGCCATCCAGCAGGAACAGCAGGCTCGTGGACGAGGCCAGCGTCCGGCCGATGTGCCTCCATTCGATCTGCCCATCGAATTCACGCGCGCCGATCAGCCTCTAATGGCTGAACCATTCCCCATGAAGCAGGTCAAGGTGACAGGAGGCATCTACAAAGACGCCGCCGACTGGAATCGCGGCTATATGAACCGGCTCGCCGCCGACCGCCTGCTCTACAATTTCCGCGCCAATGCCGGCCTGCCCACCGGCGACGCCAAGCCGCTCTACGAACCGGACGCCCATCAGGGCACGTCATGGGAGCATCCGGACGATGGCACTCGAGGGACCGAACTGCGCGGCCACTTCACCGGCCATTTCCTGTCGGCGCTGGCGCAGCTTGCGGCTTCGGGCGATGCCGAAGCCAAGTCCAAAGGCGATTACATGGTCGCCGAGTTGGCCAAGTGCCAGGCGAAGCTGGGAGGCGGGTATCTGAGCGCGTTTCCGATGGAATTGTTCGACCGGCTCGATCGCCTTTCGGGCGTGCCTCGCGACCCGGCCGCCCCGCGCGATAACACCGGCAAGGGGATGCCATGGGCGCCGTTTTATACGATTCACAAAATCTTCGCCGGGATGCTCGACCAATACCGGCTGGCCGGCAATCAGCAGGCGCTGGAGGTCGCCAGGGGAATGGGCGACTGGGCCGATGCGTGGACCGCGTCCAAGACTCCGCAGCATATGCAGGACATCCTGATGGATGAGTATGGCGGCATGGCGGAATCGCTCTACAACCTGGCCGCCATCACCAACAATCCGAAATATGCCGTCGCCGGAGACCGCTTCACCAAGAAGTGGTTCTTCAACATGCTCGGCATGCGTCAGGATCTGCTGCATCGCAACCCCCACGATGGCGGCCGGATGCACGTGAACACGCACATCCCGCAGGTGATCGGCGCCGCGCGGCGCTACGAAATTTCGGGCGACGAGCGCTTCCACGATGTCGCCGATTACTTCTTCCATGAAGTGGTGGATGCGCGCAGCTATGTCACCACCGGCACCAGCAACGGCGAGTCCTGGAACATGGAGCCGCGGCAACTGGCCAAGGAACTGCGCGCCGGCGGTCCCTCGACGGCCGAATGCTGCTGCTCGTACAACATGCTCAAGCTGGCGCGCCACCTGTATGGCTGGACAGCCGATCCGCGCTACTTCGATTATTACGAGCGGTCGCTGCTCAACATGCGCATTGGCACGATCCAGCCTGAGACCGGCCACACCCAGTACTACCTGTCGCTGGTTCCGGGCGCGTACAAGACGTTTAACAGCGAGGACAACAGCTTCTGGTGCTGCACCGGGTCGGGCGTCGAGGAGTATTCGAAACTCAACGACAGCATTTACTGGCGCGATGCGGACGGTATTTTTGTCAACCTGTTTATCCCATCGGAGCTGAACTGGGCCGAGAGAGGATTCCGGCTGCGGCAGGATACGAAATTCCCCGAACAGCCGGGCACGGCGCTGACGGTCGGCGCGGATAAACCGGTGAAGATGGCGATGCGGCTGCGCATTCCAGGATGGCTCAAGACCGGGCCGGCGGTGAAGATCAATGGCGCGGTTCTGGAAGCCTCCGCATCGCCTGGAAGCTACCTGGTGATCAACCGGATGTGGAAGAACGGCGACAAGGTGGAGATGGAACTGCCGATGCACCTGACGGTCGAGAAGATGCCGGACGATCACACCATGCAGGCGTTTCTTTACGGTCCGCTGGTGCTGGCGGGCGACTTCGGCGGCGAAGGGCTGACGAAGGAGATGACGGTGGGGGTCAATTCGCCGAGGATTCAAAACCCGAACTTCCCGGGGCGTGGGCGTGGGGGATTTACCCCTGTGCCGCCACTGGCGGTGCCTACATTCAAGGCAGCCGGCGCCGATCCATCCACCTGGATCAAGCCGGCCGATAAGCCGCTGACGTTCCGGACGGTGGGTCAGACCAAGGACGTGACGCTGGCGCCGATCAATTCGCTCTTCGACAAGCGCTACGTCGTCTATTGGACAGTGGCGTAAGGAGCCGGCGGCGCCGCCCTCAGGATGCGGCGCCGGACCGGTGTTTGCGCTTCTCGACGGACGGCTTCAGCGAGCAACTGCGACATTCGTTCCATACGCTTTCGCCGCGCCCTGCGCCGCCGCACATAGAGCAGGACGGCCAGATCGGCGGCGGCCAGGAGCGCGAACAGGAGTGCGTCCCACATGTCCATGGATTCGATTGCACCATGAGTTGGCTCATCCGAGAAGTGCCTTCGGTAATGCTGGCGTAATGGAACTTTTCGGGCATGTGAAGGCGGTACTTTTCTGAGAATTTTCGCCCGCCGCGGCCACATAGGTCTCCTGCGCTATAATCCGTGCCATCATGTTCCGCTTGCTTTTTACGGGTTTACTAGCCATCGCGGCCCTGGCACAGCCGCGCATCGATCCCGCACGCGTCACCCGGCTGCTGGACCGCGCCGTGATTGTCGATCTGCACGACGACACCACGCAAATGATTGTCGACGAGCACTACAACCTCGCCGACCGCCACGACTACGGCCAGGTCGATATTCCGCGCATGCGCGCCGGGCACGTAACGGGCATCTTCTTCTCCATCTGGACGGATTCCGAGAAATACACTCCGACCGAAGCCATCCGCCGTTCGCTCGAGCAGATCGAAGCCGTGCGGCGGGAGGTCGCGCGCCATCCCAAGGATATTGTGATGGCTACGACGGCGGCGGACATTCTCGCGGCGAAGAAGCAAGGCCGTATCGCCGCCCTGATGGGTGTCGAAGGCGGCCACGCCATCGATTCGGACCTGGCCGTGTTGCGGACGTATTTTGACCTGGGCGCGCGATACATGACGCTGACCCACACCACGGCGACGCCCTGGGCGGGCTCGTCGGGCAAGGCGGCCGATCATGACGGGCTCAACGACTTCGGCCGCGAAGTGGTGCACGAGATGAACCGGCTGGGGATGATGGTGGACATCTCGCACGTGTCGGACAAGACGTTTTATGACGCGCTGGAGGCCTCGTCGGCGCCGGTGATCGCATCGCACTCTTCGTGCCGCGCTCTGTGCAGTGCGCCGCGCAACATGACCGACGATATGCTGCGCTCGTTGGCGAAGAAGGGCGGCGTGGTACACATTAACTATTACGAAGGTTTCCTGGACCCGGACTTTGAGAAGCGGTCGGACGGGTTGAAGGATCTGGAGGCGGAATCGGGGGCGCTCGACGCCCGTGCGCCCAAATTCGGCGATCGCAGCTTTGTCGGTCCGGAAGAGCGCAAGATCAACGACCAGCGGGTCGCCAAGCTGGGAAGGATTCCGCTGAGCCGCCTGCTCGATCATTTTGATCACGCCATCAAGGTCGCGGGGATCGACCATGTGGGTTTGGGGTCGGATTTCGATGGCGTATCGGGCCAGTTGCCCGAGGGCATGGAGGATATTTCGAAGATTCCGAACCTGGTCCGCGGCCTGATGGAGCGGGGATATACGGACGAGGACATTCTGAAGGTGCTGGGCGGGAATACGGTGCGGGTGATGGGAGAAGTCGAGCGCGCGGCCGGGAAATGACCGCTGCTCCCCCAGTCTGGTGAGCCGGTTTTGCCGACTTCTTTGGGCGACAGGGGCTTTTGAATGGCGAGTACTTTAGGTTGAGGCAGTTTCAAAGCCGGAGTGCCGCCGCCCAGGCCGACTGCCAGTCGGCCGCAGGCTGCCAGCCTGCCCGACGAAACCAATCAGCCGGCGAAGTCTACGCATTCGCCGTAGGGCGTTAGCGCGCGATCGGCCGTGAGTAAGGTAAACCCCTCCGAGGCCGCCTGGGCAACCAGCATGCGATCGAAAGGATCGCGATGATGCCACGGCAGGCCTGCGATCCCACACGTATGGGCCGCGGTAACCGGTAACGACTCAAACGATCCGCCGGACAACGCTGCCTCGAAACCGGAGGGCAGCGAGAGCTTGCCCAGACTCTGCTTCAGGCGGATTTCCCACAAGGTGGCGGCGCTTATGAAGATCGTATTGGCGGGATTGGCGATGATTTCCCGTGCCCGGGCGGACAGATTGTCCGAGTCGTTCAGCCACCAGAGCAGGAGGTGAGTGTCCAGGAGGATATTCAAGACTCCTCGCCCGTCATGCCGAACGCCCCGGCAATATCGTCGGGGAGGGTGTCGAAATCATCTGCAATCCGGATTTTGCCGGCCAGGGCACCGGGCACCCGTGGCTGCGCGGAACCATTGAAAGCAATCAACTTAGCAACGGGCTTGCCAGCCTTGGCGATGATCACCTCATCGCCCTTCAGCACCTGCTCGATCAGCGCCGAGAGTTCGGCTTTGGCTTCGGAAATGTTCCGGACCTTCATGAGATCAGGATAGCATAGGTGGGAAGGTCTGGTCTGGTCTGGTCTGGTCTTAGATTTTCTAATTTGGTCATCGGCCCAACCACTTAGAGTGCAGGAAATCGCGATTCATTCTCGCGATTACATCCAGCTTGATCTCCTTGGGGCAGACGGCTTCACATTCGCCGATATTGGTGCAGCTACCGAATAGCTCCTGCGTGGCCTGCGCCACCATGGCCACCACGCGGCTGTCGCGTTCGGGCTGGCCCTGCGGCAACAGCCCTAAGTGCGCGATCTTGGCGCCCATGAACAGGCTGGCCGAAGCATTGGGACACATCGCGACGCAGGCGCCGCAGCCGATGCATGCGGCCGCATCCATCGAGCGGTCGGCGCTCTCTTTGGGCACCAGCACGGCATTGCCATCGGGCGCGCTGCCCGTGGAAGCGGAGATGAATCCTCCGGCCGCGATCAGCCGGTCGAACGCGCTGCGATCCACCACCAGGTCGCGGACTACGGGAAAGGCCTTGGCGCGCCACGGCTCCAGGTACAGCTCATCGCCGTCCTTGAAATGGCGCATGTGAAGCTGGCAGAGAGTCGTACCCGGCAGGGGGCCGTGGGCCACGCCATTCACCATGCAGCCGCACATGCCGCAGATGCCTTCGCGGCAATCGTGATCGAACGCCACGGGCTCTTCGTTCTTGGCGATCAGGTCCTCATTGAGCACGTCGAGCATTTCGAGGAAGGACATGTGCTCGTTTACATTGGGGACTTCGTAGCGGACCATCTTGCCGCTGTCATTGGCATTGCGCTGGCGCCAGATATGAAGAATGATCCGCATTATTTGTAGCTCCGTTGCGTGGGGTGCACGTATTCGAACTCGAGAGGCTCTTTGTGAAGCGCGGGGGCGGCGCCCACGCCTTTGAACTCCCATGCCGCGCCGTAGGAGAACTTGTCGTCATCGCGCTGGGCTTCGCCCTCGGGAGTCTGGTATTCCTCGCGGAAATGGCCGCCGCAGCTTTCGTTGCGCTCGAGCGCATCCAGGCACATGAGTTCGGCGAGCTCGAAGAAATCGGCCACGCGTCCGGCCTTTTCGAGCGATTGATTCAGCTCTTCGCCAGTGCCGAGGACGCGGACTTCGCGCCAGAACCGCTCGCGCATTTCCGGAATTTGCGAAAGCGCTTTTTTGAGCCCACCGGCCGTGCGCGACATGCCGCATTCGTCCCACATCAGCTTGCCGAGCTCGCGATGGCAGGCATCCACCGTCCGCGAGCCTTTGGTTTCCAGAAGCTTCCTGGTGATGGCGTTGACGTTGGATTCCGCCTCCTTCACCGCCGCATGGGAGGTGTCGGCCTTTTCGAACCTGGTGGAGGCCAGATAGTCGTTGATGGTGTTCGGCAGGACGAAGTAGCCGTCGGCAAGACCCTGCATGAGCGCGCTGGCGCCCAGGCGATTGGCTCCGTGGTCGGAGAAATTGGCTTCGCCGATCACGTACAGCCCGGGGATGGTGGACATCAGGTTGTAATCCACCCAGAGCCCACCCATGGTGTAGTGGATGGCCGGGAAGATGCGCATCGGCAACGAGTAGGGATCGTCGCCGGTGATGCGCTCGTACATGTCGAACAGATTGCCATAGCGCTCCTTGATGACGGGCGCACCGAGCCGATTGATGGCGTCGCGGAAATCGAGGAATACGGCCAGGCCGGTTTCGCCGACGCCGCGGCCGTCGTCGCAGACCTGTTTGGCGTTGCGGGACGCCACGTCGCGCGGGACGAGATTGCCGAAGCTGGGGTATTTGCGCTCCAGGTAATAGTCGCGCTCTTCTTCGGGGATGGCCGATGGCGACCGCTTATCGCCCTGCTTTGCCGGCACCCACACGCGTCCATCGTTGCGCAGCGATTCGCTCATCAGGGTGAGCTTCGACTGATACTCGCCGGACACGGGAATGCAGGTCGGATGGATCTGCGTAAAGCAGGGATTGGCGAAGAGCGCGCCGCGTTTATGAGCGCGCCAGATGGCGGTGGTATTCGAGCCTTTGGCGTTGGTAGAGAGATAGTAAACGTTGCCGTAGCCGCCGGTTCCCAGGACCACGCAATCGGCGAGGTGTGATTCGACCTTGCCGGTCATCAGGTTGCGCGTGACGATGCCGCGCGCGCGTCCGTCGATGACGATCAGGTCGAGCATTTCCGAGCGCGGGAACATGGTCACCTGGCCGCCGCCGATCTGCCGTTCGAGGGCCTGGTAGGCGCCCAGCAGAAGCTGCTGGCCCGTCTGTCCGCGGGCGTAGAACGTGCGGGACACCTGCGCGCCGCCGAAGCTGCGGTTGTCGAGATAGCCGGAATATTCGCGCGCGAACGGCACGCCCTGCGATACGCACTGATCGATGATATTCAGCGAGATCTGCGCCAGGCGGTAGACGTTGGACTCGCGGGCGCGGAAGTCGCCGCCCTTGACCGTGTCGTAAAACAGGCGATAGACGCTGTCGCCATCGTTGTGATAGTTCTTGGCGGCGTTGATGCCGCCCTGCGCGGCGATGGAATGGGCGCGGCGTGGAGAATCCTGGAAGCAGAAGCACTTCACGTTGTAGCCCAGTTCGCCGAGCGTGGCTGCCGCGGCGCCGCCCGCCAGGCCGGTCCCCACGACGATGATGGTGTGCTTGCGCTTGTTGGCCGGGTTGACCAACTTCAGGGAGAAGCGATGGCGATCCCATCGCGTTTCGATCGGCCCGGTGGGGCATTTGGAATCAAGTTGCATGGCGGGTCCTTTATTTCGACAGGGTCAGAAATCCGGCCATCACGGCGATGGGAATGGAACAATTGCCGACGCAAATCAGCAGAGCGATGATCGTGGAGGCTTTTTTGATCAGCGGCGTGTAGCGCGGATGGCTGAAGCCCAAAGACTGCACCAGGCTCCACAAGCCGTGGCTGAGGTGCATGCACAGCAGGATCATCGCCAGAATGTAGAAGCCGGAGATGTAGTAATTCTGAAACCCGGTGATGACGTTATAGCGGACGTTCGGCTCATTTTCCGCGATGTCCTTGATCGGCAGAACCGCGCCGACCGTCAGATGGAGCACGTGGAAGATGATGAACGCCGCGACGATGGGGCCGCTCCAGAGCATGGTCCGGGCCGCGTAGGAAGTCGAGGCGTCGTCCTTTTTCTTATAGGCAATGGGGCGGGCGGCGCGGTTGAGGTTCCAGAGCTGGATCGACGCGGTGATGTGGACGATGACAGCGCCCAAGAGAAACGCACGAATCGCCCAGAGCGGCACGACATTGGCCGGACTGTGCAGAAAGGCGGCGTACCGGTTGATCTGGTTGGGATCGGAAGCGTAGATCTGGAGATTGCCGATGAGGTGACCCACGACATAGCCGAACAGGATGACACCGGTGATGGCCATCATGACCTTTTTGCCGATGGCCGCCTCGTAAAAGCGGATAACGCGTTGAATCGGTAAAGCGACTGTACTCATGCGGATGTCCTGAGGGCGAGAGGCTCTCGCCGGAAATGGTCCGTAACGCCACAAACGAGCGCGCTACGAAAAACTGGGGCGGGCAAACTCCCATTATACTCACCGTTATACTCACGGTGACGAAAAAGTCTGCATCGGCCGGCTGGATGTTGGTGGCAGCACAGGCGCCGGGATGAGTCCAGGCGCGGCAAGCCGAGAGATTGCGCACTCTACGATTCAGGGCCTACGGGTTCGTTCGGACGCCTTGCAGCCGCCGGGACGATAGTCAAATTCAATCGCTCGGGCCGATTCGCCGGGTTCGAACTTCCATTTGCGGGCGGTTTCGAGCGAGATGCGATCGAAATAGCGGCCACCGGAAGTGGCGATTTCCGCCCTGGACACAGTGCCCGCGGAGTCCACCTGGACGCGCACCACAATCCGCACGGACCCGTGGATTGTCGCCAGATACTGCGGGGGGACAACCGGCTGCGGCCGCTCGGTGGCGCCGGTTTCGGCGGGCTGGGTTTGCGGCAGCGGAACTGGTGTGGGAGTGGGGGCCGGTAAGACCTCTCCGGTCTTCTGTTCATTGGATGGGGGAACCACCGCGGGGGATTCCGGGGACCGCCGCTCGGCGGACGGTTGATCGGGGAAAGGAGCGGGTTTCGGGTCCGAAACGGCCGGCGCCGGCGAAGGAGTGACGGTGGCGGCGACTACCGGCGGCGGTGGCGCCGGCGGAGAGGAGTGGCGGCTCAGGATGGCGCCGATCAGGACAACGCCCGCGATTACGCCGGCCGCCAGCCACGCCATCTTTCCGCGCGGCGGGCGAACCGCTACGGGTTGCGGTTCGGGGCGGGGGACCGGAGGAGCAGTGGCAGCCTTCTTCGGAGAATCCAGATCGCGTTGGACGTCAGCGAGCGAGCAGCGACGCCGCGGGTCCACGCGAAGACATCGCAGCGCGATGTCGCGGTAGGGGGCAGGCATGGAAGCGGGCACTTCCGGGTCGCCGGCGCGATCCCAAGCGGGCGGTTCCCGGGTCAACATCTCGACCAGAGCCATCCCAAGAGACCAGACGTCGGAGGCTTCCGTCATGCCGTGAGCGCTTTCGGGCGCTCCCAAGGGTGATACGGATCCCTCGAACGGCTCTCCGATCCGCAGCAAGCTGTCGCTGGAAAGTTTGATGCGGTCACCCAGTGCAAGGATATTCGCGGGGGTGAGCCTACCGTGGACGAAACCCTGACTGTGCAGATACGTCAGGGTTTCCGTGATGGACCGGAGCACGTCCCGGGCCTCGGCTGGATCGAGGGCGCGCGAAGGGATGACGAGAGACAGATCCTCGTCGGCGTATTCCATGACGGCGAAAACCAGGCCTTCGCCGTCGATTTCGCAGCGCCCGAACTCCAGCAACCGGAGCAAGCCAGGGTGGGAAAGGTGGCTGGCCAGTTCGCGGCGCAACAGCCAGGCTTCGGCGGCGCCGGAATCGAGGGGGATAAGCTTGATGGCGGCTTTGGCGCCGTCGCCGGCCGCGGTCAGATACACGGCGCCGCGGGATGTTCCGCCGAGACAGCGGCGCAACGGGAATCGTTCGCCCACCATTCGGCCTTCCCACTGTTTCCAGTCCACGATCGCCTTCTCCCTGAGGACCTATTGTAGTTCCTATGCGCGGTTGCCCTTGGTCAACGTCGTGTTCAGTCCCAGTCCTTAATCTTAGGCCAGAGCTGGCCGAGCGGCAGCTTGATCCCCTGGCAGTAGAAGACGTCGAAATGCTCGTAGGGCATCGAGTATGGGTGTTCCACGCGGGCGACCTTCTGAACGTTTCGGAAGACTTGTTCCAGCCGCTCCTGACGGTCGTCCATGACGATCATGCTGTCGCCCGAGTAGCCGTGCGTGCCCCAGAGAAAATAGCTTTGGTGGGGGCTGATGGCAGGCGGCAATCCATATTTCGGACCGAACAGATCGATGGCGCCGGCCTGTCCGTAACTCTGCCCGAGGATGGCGGTCTTTGCACGGATATCCGGCGGGAGGCTGTTGTAGACTCCGGCTACGGTGGCGGCCATTTCCTGCCAGCCGAACTGGTCGGCGAATAACTGCGGCAGCGGTCCGAGTTTGTGCATCTCGAGACGCGGCTGCTGCAGGTGGGTGGCCTCGGCGTAGCGGATGTACGTTTCCGGAGGGAGCAGCGGGATCAGCGTGGGCGCCAGCAGGGCCGCGAGTACGATCATAAGTCCGGCGTATGCCAGGCCAACGCGGCGCCACAGCGGAGTGCGGAGCCAACGGTCCCAGAGGATGGCGCCGCCAGCGAACAGAATCGGGTAGGCCGGGAAGAGATAGTAGATCCGCGGGCTCATGGCGATGATGACGGCGGCCGTCACCAGCCAGGCCCATCCCAGCACGCGCAACGCCTTGCCTTCGCGATCGAAGAAGAAATACCACAGGCCCGCCAGCCAGACCGGCACACTGAGCGGCAGCATCGACAGCGCTTCTTCGGCCATGAACTTCCAGGGCGAGAGGGGCACGTCGCGGCCGCTGCGGCGGATATTCTCCTGCAATTCGATGAATGGAAAGTGGTGCTGTATGTTCCACCAGAGGTTGGGGAGAAACAGCAGGCAGGCAATCATCCCGCCGGCCCACAGCCAGGGCGACCGCAGCCAGCGGCGCTCGCGCGTCAGCACCAGACCCACGACGATCCCAAAGCCGAAGATCAGCATGGAGTGTTTGTTCTCGAGCCCGATGCCGGCCAGCAGGCCGAACCAGAGCCAGAGCCTGCCATTTCCGGTGCGGATGATGCGGATGAGCAGATACGCGCAGCCCATCCAGAAGAGCGGCTCAAAGGCGTTCATGCTGATGAAGTGGTCGATGGCCAGCATGCCGGGGGCGAGCAGGACACAGAGCGCAGCGACAGCCTGGGCAACCCGGCTGCCGCCGAGTTCGCGCGTGATGGCGCCGGTGAGCAGCACCAATCCGGCGGCGGCCAGCGCGGCCGGCAGACGAATGGCCCAGAGCGCCTGCCCCAGAGTCAGCTGAACGATTCGCACCACCAGCGCGATCAGCGGCGGCTGATCGACATAGCCCCAATCGAGGTGGCGGGCGCAGGCCAGGTAATACAACTCGTCGACGAAATATCCGTAAGAGCGGCCGGCGTAGAGATGGATCATGAGCTTGATCAGCGCCAAGATGGTTACGGCCAGGCCGGCGCCGATAAGCCAGGGACGCGAACGGCCGGAGGGCGATGTGACTCGAGTGCCGGAAGCGGTTTCCACAGATTGTATTCTGACGCGATTTCCGGTTCCCGGGGGCCGAGATGAGTCTCGGCCCGGCAGGCAGAAGTGCCTGCGCCACGGCTCAGTTGTCCGTCGGCACTTTTTCGGCGTGGTCGACTACCAGGACGTCGACCGGCGCTTTCTTCGACTCCAGCTTCAGGCCGAGCTGCGATTCCAGCGCGGATGCCAAACTGATTCCGGGATCGGCGGCGCCATCGCCAGAGGTGGGCGAGGAAACAGCGGCCGACCACCTCACATCGATGTCGTAGTCTCC
>Ga0335073_10007284_pt1 | contig 15509 bp, 13 predicted proteins | sample Lox_Sample_22_FD_207093 | JGI IMG/M metagenome (GOLD analysis project Ga0335073, IMG submission 207093) | Soil microbial communities from Loxahatchee National Wildlife Refuge, Florida, United States - Lox_Sample_2.2 | ecosystem: Environmental > Terrestrial > Soil > Wetlands | place: USA... | reverse complement strand
GAGCCGGTTATCCGGGCCCGCCGCTTCCTATTCCGACGGTATACGGAAACGGCGTAACGGGCCTTGGGAAGGCGCGGGCGGACGAGACGGAGCCGCGGAACGTTCGGGATGACCGGTCCTTGATCTAGGGACACGGAGGGGTGGCGGGCTGTGTGCCGGGCCGGGCGGAGCGGGCCGGGCGGCCCTATTATCGGGGGGACATAGCACGCGTGCGTGCCGGGTCGGCGCGCGATATCCGGCGGAGCGGCGGATGGCGGAGATCAGGCAGCCCAGACACTGCCGGCACTGCCTGGGCGACTGCAGCGGTGACTGCCTGCTGAGCGACGGGCAGTGCATCCACGGCTGGAACGGGAAGCGCCCGGCGTACTCGTGGCGGGTGCTGCTGACCCGCCGGTGGTGGCACCAGGTGTTCTGGGGCGTGCACTGAACGGCGTCATCCGTTCGTGCGGGCCGGGACCGCGAGCCGGGCGAGTACCAGATCGGTGACCGGCTCCGCGGCCCGTGCGGCCGCGTCCACGCCGGCCGTGTCCGCGTGCAGGATGAACTCGGTGACCAGGCGGTATGCCAGGGCGCGGCCGAGCAGCTCGGCGGCTTCAGGTACCTCCCCGAGGTGCCTGAGCACCTCGGGGCTGGCCCGGTGCCACATCAGCGTGTCCACCGCCAGGATGGCGAGCGGCAGCCCGGCGGGACGTTCCAGCGGCGAGAAGTCGATGACGGCGGGCGGCAGCCCGTCGGCGAACAGCACGTTTCCCGCCAGGTCCGCGTGTACCAGCTGGTTCGGCAGGTCAACCGGCCCCAGCGCGTCAAGCAGCCGCTGCACCTGCCCGCCGAGCGGGGCCGCCGCCATGCCGGGCAGCGTGCCCGGGTCGCGCTCCCCCCACGCCACCTCGTCGCCGATCGTCCACGGGTTCTGCACCGTGGCCCGCCACGGCGGCACGGGAACGTCGGCAAGCGCGGCATGCAGCGCGCGGCTTACCGCGACCATCTCCGGCCAGCGCGGCGAGACGCCCGACCAGTCCGCCGCGGTGCCGGGCACCCAGCGGTAGCACGTCCATCCGTGCGCCACCCAGTCGCCGGTCAGGGCCCGCACCGGCCGCGGTACCCGGAAGCCGGGACTATTCAGCGTGTCGTAGACCTCGGCGAACCAGCGTCCGGCCTGCACCGAGTCGGCGGGCTTGAGTACCGCCGGCCCCGCGCGCCAGGCGGTTCCCTGCCCTCCGGTCAGCCGCACCGGGACGGCGCCGGCTATCCCGAACGCCGCAAGCACTCCCTCAGGCACGCCACCCGGACGTTCAGAACCCGTCACCCAGGCACGGTAAAGGACCCTGGGCGCTCAGGCAACAGGTTTACCGCGGCCGCCGGCGCTGCCGGCTGCCCGGTGCGTGCCCGGGCGTCCTTGTCCGTGACATCCGCGGTTTTCCGGTGACCTTCGCGTTCCGTAAGCTTCGCGGGTGAGCACGCTGAGCCTGCGCGCGCTGAACCGCGCAACGCTGGACCGCCAGCTCCTGTCGCGCCGTCATTTCCTGACGGCGCAACAGGCGGTCCGGCACCTGGCCGGGTTGCAGGGGCAGGCGCCGCTGGCTCCCTACGTCGGGCTGTGGACGAGGCTTTCCACGTTCGCCCCGCAGGAGCTGTCGGATCTGCTTGCCGGACGCGCCGTCGTCCGGGCGGCCGTGATGCGGGGCACGGTGCATGCGATGGACACGGCGGATTTCACCGCGTTCCGGCCGCTGTTCAGCCCGCTGCTGGCCGCCGCCCTGGTGGCCAACTTCAGCCGTGGCCTGGCCGGGGCTGATGTTGACGAGCTGGCGCGGCGGGCCAGGGAACTGCTTGCCGAGCGGCCGCTCACCCGCGCCGAGATCGGGCGGGCGCTCGCACCGCGCTGGCCCGGCGCCGACCCCACGGCGCTTGCTTATGCAGTGACCCACCTGGTTCCCGTCGTCCAGGTGCCGCCGCGCGGCATCTGGGGCAAGTCCGCCCAGGCGACGTGGGCGACCGCCGAATCCTGGCTCGGCTGGCCGGCCGCCGGCGCCAAGCCGGATGCGGTTTCCCGGCTGGTGCTGCGCTACCTCGCCGCGTTCGGCCCGGCCACCGTCGCGGACATCCAAACCTGGTCGGGTCTGACCCGGCTGCGCGAGGTCGCCGACCGCCTGGAGCTGCGCCGCCTGCGCGGACCAGACGGCATTGAACTGCTCGACCTGCCGGATGCCTCGCTGCCAGGCGAGGACAGTCCCGCACCGTCAAGGTTCCTGCCCGAGTACGACAACCTGCTGCTTTCGCACGCTGACCGGCGCCGCGTGATCCCGCATAGCCGGCAGCCGCCACTGTGGCCGGGCAACGGCGCGACCCAGGGCACCCTTCTCATTGACGGCCTGTGGAACGCACTCTGGAAGATCACCCGGGGTCAGGGCAGCGCCGTGCTGACGGTCACCCCCTTGCGCGCGCTGACGGCGCCGGAAAAGGCTGACATAACGGCGGAAGGCGCCCGCCTGCTCGCGTTCACGTCCCCCGGCCAGACCCACGACGTCCGGCTCGCCGCGCCCGTCTAGCACCGCCGCCGCCCGTCCAGGGTGGCGCAGACGGAGAGGGCATCCCCACCTCTCCACTTTCAATCTATAGCGCACCCCGGGGCTTGCGGCAAGACCCGGGTAATGCCGCATAATCGCTGGCCGGGGCCAGAAACCTAAGGAACGGGGTGGCGAAATGCGCGTGCCGCTTGTCCGCGGCCCGGCGCACAGCACCCGCAAAGGCCGTCGCGGCCGCCCTGACGCCCTCCGCACCCGGCGGCCGGATGTGACCTCAGATCGGAGCTCATCACGTGAACCCCCTGACCGCCAGCGCGTTCAGCCTTCCCGGCCATCTCGCCGCCAAGGCCGACCCGACGCTGATCGCCGGCGACGAGCAGCATTTCGCGGCCATCGCGGACAACCTTCAGCAGTCGATCGCCGACCTGTCAGGCCGCCTCGAGGCCGAACGCAAGGCACCAGGCGGCATCGGCCAGAAGGCACTGGACCGGGACACGGAGATCCACCGGCTGACCGCCCGGCTGCGCGTGCTGCGCCGCTTCGGTCTGGACCTGTGCCTTGGACGCATCGTCCGCGCGGACGATCCCGAGCCCGTGTACATCGGGCGGCTCGGGCTCACCGACACCGCGGGACGCCGGCTGCTGATCGACTGGCGTTCCCCCGCGGCTGAGCCGTTCTTCGGGGCGACCCACGCCAGTCCAATGGGCCTGGAAAGCCGGCGCAGGTACCGGTGGACCCGCGGCCAGATCAGTGACTACTGGGACGAGGTGTTCACGCCGGAGGGGTTCGAAGGGCACGCCGCGGCGCTTGACGACCAGTCCGCCTTCATCGCGAGCCTGGGCGGCAGCCGGTCGGCCCGGATGCGAGACGTGCTCGGCACCATCGCCGCCGACCAGGACGCCATCATCCGCGCTGGATCGCGCGGCGCGCTGGTCGTCGACGGCGGGCCGGGCACCGGGAAGACCGTCGTCGCCCTGCACCGCGCCGCCTACCTCCTTTACTCCGATCCTCGCCTCGGTCACCGGCGCGGCGGCGTGCTGTTCGTCGGTCCGCACCAGCCTTACCTGGCCTACGTCTCCGACGTGCTGCCGAGCCTCGGCGAGGAGGGCGTGCGGACCTGCACCCTGCGGGACCTCGTCCCGCAGGGAGCCGCGGCCACGACCGAGGCCGACCCGGCCGTGGCCCGGCTGAAGTCGTCCGCGGACCTGGTGAAGGCGATCGAGGCGGCGGTGCGGTTCTACGAGCAGCCGCCCGCCAAGGGGATGACGGTCGAGACCCACTGGTCCGACATCTGGCTGAGCGCCGACGACTGGGCCGAGGCGTGCCAGGCGGCAGAGCCAGGCACGCCGCACAACGAGGCACACGGTCAGATCTGGGAGGAATTGCTCACCATCTTGACGGACAAGCATGACGGTGACGTCCCGGCCGGCCTGCTCCGCAGGTCGCTGCGGCAGAACAGGGAACTGCGCCTGGCCTTCCACCGGGCGTGGCCGCTGATTGAACCAGCTGACCTCGTCGCTGACCTGTGGTCGGTACCGGCTTACCTGCGCAAGTGCGCTCCCTGGCTCACCCCCGGTCAGGTCGCGCTGCTGCAGCGGCCCGGTGCAAAGGCCTGGACGGTGTCCGACCTGCCGCTCCTGGACGCGGCACGCCAGCGGCTCGGCGACCCGGAAGCGCCACGACGCAAGCGCCTGCATGACGCCGCGATCGCCGCCGAACGAGAGCGGATGACACACATCGTGGACACCCTCATCGAGGCGGCCGACGACGAGTACGGCTTCGGCCTGGTGACCATGCTGCGCGGCGAGGACTTCCAGGACGCCCTGGTCGACGAGGCCGGGCTGCCGGCCGCCGGCCCCGATCAGCTGGCCGGCCCGTTCGCGCACATCGTCGTGGACGAGGCCCAGGAACTGACCGACGCGGAATGGCAGATGCTGCTGCTGCGCTGCCCGTCGCGGAGTTTCACCATCGTCGGGGACCGCGCCCAGGCCAGGCACGGGTTCACCGAACCGTGGCGGGAACGGCTCGAGCGGATCGGGCTTGACCAGATCAAGCTGGCCTCCCTGAACATCAACTACCGGACGCCGGCCGAGGTCATGGCCGAAGCCGAGCCGGTGATCCACGCCGTGCTCCCGGACGCCAACGTGCCGGCCTCCATCCGCAGCAGCGGCGAACCCGTCGTATACGGATCGGCGGCGGAGCTGGGCTCGATCCTCGGCACCTGGCTCGCCGCGCACGCCGAAGGGACCGCCTGTGTCGTCGGCGATCCCGCCTTCCCCGCCACGTCCCGCGTCCGGTCGCTGACCCCGGAACTGGCGAAGGGGCTCGAGTTCGACCTGGTCGTCCTGGTCAACCCGGAGGCGTTCGGCGAGGGCATCGACGGAGCGGTTGACCGGTATGTCGCGATGACCCGCGCGACCCGGCAGCTTGTCATCCTGACCAGCCCCTGACGCAGGCCGGCGCGACGTGACCGGCGCCCGGCGCTTACGAGGGCCGCTGCCTGGGTAGCGGGCAGTAGCGGGGAAAGGGCGCTGCACCCGACGACCGGCGCACCCGGACGACTCGTGCTGGCGCCTGCCGGAAGAGTTCCCGTATGCCGGTCAGCCGACTACTGGCGATGGCTACGTCATCCGAAATTCCGATGGCGTTTCCTAATCGTTAACTTTCCGGAAATGTGCTGTTATGTAAGGCGCAGGCATTACGGAGGCGGTGATGACGGTGCGTGCCAAGCCGTCGCCAAAGGGGATGTACGACTGGGCGGCCGCCGTGCCGGCGGCGCTGCTGTGCGCCGTCGTGATCGGCGGGTGCAGCGGCAGCGGTGCTGCCGCACCTTCGCCAAGCGCCAAGTCGCGGGCGCCCGGCGCGTCCAGTTCGCCGGGTGCCTGCTCGCCGTGGGCGGGCCTGGATGACCTGCTTTCCGCCGTGACCTGGCTGCGTCAGCTGATCGGCGACGAGGTGATATTCGGCGCCGGCACCGAGCAGGCCAAAAGAGACGGCATGGCAGTCATCGTCTATGCGGAGTCACTCAGCGGCCTTTCCGCGAAGCTTCCACCGCAGTACGCCCGCGAGCTGCGGGTCTCGGTCCTGCCGGTAGCCGCCAGCCCTTACAAGGAAACTCCGGAGCAGCTTAATACGGCCGCCAACGATGCCGAGAGCCTTGCGACACAGATCAGCCAGCTGTGCTTCTAGCCCGTGCACGTTTTCCGGAGCGAGCGCTTCCGCGTTGAGCCCGAGGCCTGCCGGCCCCAGAAATGACAATCGCTACACCAGACACGCTCGCTGGTAAACAAGCACCGCCGGGACCAAACTGCTGATTGGCGCACAACCCTCCAGTCCCGCGCGGGAACTCGCAGAAGCAGCCGTTAACCTGGCGTCCATGATCGAACGGGTGAAAGTCGCAGTCGTCGGGGTCGGCAACAACATTTCCGCACTGGTGCAAGGGATAGCCCTGCACCGTGCCACGGGAAGCCTGGTCGGGGTCCGCCGGCCGGTTCTTGACGGACTGGGCGTCGGCGATATCGACGTCGTCGCGGCCTTCGCCATCTCTCCGGAGAAAACCGGGAAGGATCTGGCCGAGGCGATCTTCTTGCCGCCCAATAACTTTCCGCGGCTCATCCGCGAACTGCCGCTGTCAGGCGTCACGGTGCGCCGCGGCCTCACCGATGCCACCGAGGTGGAACGCGTGGCCGGGGAACTTGCCGGGGCTGAGGTGGTGCTCTACGCGGCGCCGAGCGGCCGGCCGGAGACGGCACAGGCCTATGCCGGCGCGGCGCTGCGGGCGGGGGCGGCGTTTATCAACACCACCTCGGACGCGGTGGCCCGCGATCCGCAGTGGCTGGACCGGTTCGCCGCGGCTGGACTGCCCCTGCTGGGTGACGACCTGGCCAGCCAGTTCGGCACGTCGGTGGTGCACCACGCCCTGCTGCGGCTGCTGGAGGAGCGGGGACTCACCCTGATCAGCTCCTACCAGGTCAATCTGGGAGGAACCGAAGACTTCAGGAACCTGGTCGAGAACAGCAACACCAAGCTGCAGTCCAAACTCAACGCCCTTACCGCTGACCGGTCCACGGCCGGCCGGGTGCAGGTGGCTCCGCTCGGCTACCTGCCGCACCTGAAGTCCCGCAAGGTGGCGCACATTAACATCGAGGCGCAGGCCTGGGGCGGGACCGCGGTAAGCCTGGACGTGAAGTTGCAGGTGCACGATCCGAGCGGCGCCGCCGGCGTGACCGTCGACCTGATCCGCATGGCGGCTGGTGCCTTGCGGCAGCACCGCGCCGGCTATCTCGCCGAGGCAGCGCCACTGCTCAAGTCCCCTCCCGGCACTTCCATATAAGGTGCGGAGAAGCTTCCGCCCGCGCCTGTCACTAATCACCGCTGCCGTCGCTCTGGAATCCTGGCCGCGCAGCGGCAGTCGCCGCTGCGCGGGGCAAGGCGTGGGAGCTGGTGAAACGAGAAGGTCATCCGGCGGCTGCCGGCAGTGGCCGGCGGATGAGATGGCTGTCCGGGCCGTCTCCGTCCGCCGTCGCCGAGGCGTTGCGGGCGGCCGCGCCGGAGCTGAGCGGGCTTGCGGTCGACGTCCCGGACCTGAGCGGCCAGGACGACCCGCCCGCAGATCCGGGGGAGAGAAACGCCACAATGCCGTGCGCACTCCCGCGATGGCACAATCGGCTGGTGGACGCTGCATTCGTGAAGGCCTTCGGCCTCGACCCGGACGTCCTGCACCTCAATCACGGCGCGTTCGGCGTCGCGCCGGTCGCCGTCCGGCAGGCTGCCGCGGCATGGCGGGAGCGGGCGGAACGCAACCCGCAGCGGTTCAACCGGGTGGAGGTCCGCCCGCTGGTGGCGGCGGCGCGGGAGCGCGCGGCCGCGTTCCTGGGCATCGACCCGTCCCGCGCCGCCTGGGTACGGAACGTGTCCGAGGGGGTGTCCGCGCTGCTCGGCTCGCTGGAACTGCGGGCCGGCGATGAGCTGGTGATCGGCACGCACGGCTACGGCGCGGTCCGCATGGCGCTTGACCACCACGCGGCGCGTTCCGGGGCACGGGTCGTTGAGGCGGCCTTCCCGGTCGGCGCTGAGGACGACGTGATCGTTTCGGCCTACGCGGCCGCCTGCTCGACGCGCACGCGGCTTGTCGTGGTCGACCGCATCACCTCGCCGACCGCGACCGTCGTCCCTGTCGCGGCCGTGACCGCCGCGATCGCGACGGCCTGCGGCGCTGGCGCCCGCGTGCTCGTCGACGCGGCGCACGCGCCTGGCCAGCTGGACGACGACATCGCGGCGTTCGGCGCCAGCCACTGGATCGGCAACCTGCACAAGTGGGCCTACACGCCGCGCGGCAGCGCCATCATGTGGAGCAGGCCGGGCGCCGAGGTGACGCCGACCGTGCTCAGCTGGCATCTCGGGGACGGGTACGCCGCCTCGTTCGACTATCCCGGCACCTGGGACTACGCCGGCTGGCTGGCCGCTGCGGACGGACTGTCGTACTGGGAAGCGCTAGGCGGCTGGGACGCCGTCGGCCGGCTCGCCGACCTGGTGACCGACGGGCAGAAGCGGGTGGCCGAGGCCCTCGGCGTCAGCCTTGACCGGCTCCCGGTCACCCCCGCGCCCGCGATGCGGCTGGTCCCGCTGCCCGTCGGGGTCCTTACGTCGGCCGAACGGGTCGAGGAGTGCTACGAGGCCCTCTCGCGGCAGCGCGTCGAGGTCGCGCCGATTAGCTTCGACGGAGCCGGCTACCTGCGCATCGCCGCGGCTCCTTACAACACCCCCGACGACTACGACCGGCTGGCCGGCGCCGTCCGGGAACTACTGGCGAGGTAAGCGGCCCTGCTACCGCGTTCGTGTTCCCGCGAGGGGCATGTCCGGTCCGACGGTCAGCCGGATCCGTTCGGATGATCTCTAGGTCGCCGGCGGGCGTGAGGGCGTATCCGGTTCAGCCGAGTCCGGGGAAGAACACCTGGGCCGCGTGCCGCGTGTCGGTGTACTCGCGCACGGATGGGCGACGCCCCGCGCAGCAGAGCGCCAACCTCGGCCTCAGCCACCTGCTTGGCGAGATTCGCGAGACCCGCGGCGCTTCTGCCTGCTGCCCGCGGACCTCGGCATTTCCGGTGACCCGGGCCTGCGGTCAATCCCGGTCACCGGCCCGACGCCGCTGTACGCCTGGTCACTGGTCTGGCACGGGCAGCCGGACCATCCGGCGCTCGCCGCGCATGCCGGGCGCGCGCGCCGGTGGCTTGCCTTCGATCAGGACCGAGACTGGCTTCCCGGTGACGACCTCAGGCAGCTTCGCCGCCAGTCCAGCGCGGCCGGCCGGCCGGGCAGGTGGCCGCGGCGCCGGGCGTCAGCTGCGGCCCGGCAGCGTCGCGGCGGAGGGCGCCTGCGGGCGGTAGGCGCTGACGATCGCGTCCAGCACGCCGGGGAAGCGTGCTTCCAGGTCGTCGTAGCGCAGTGTGGTCCAGCGGCGGGTGCCGTCTTCGCGCTGCCGGATGACCCCGGCTTCCCTGAGCACCCGGAAATGGTGGCTGAGCGTCGACGGCGCGACCTCCACCGGGAACGTCCCGCAGGCCTTTTCCGGCTCTGCCAGCAGCGTCCGCACGATCGTCATGCGGGTCGGGTCAGACAGCGCATGCAGCACGTCGAGCAGGTCAAGCTGCGACGTGTCGGGATGCGCGATCTGCGACCTGCCGCGGACTGATCGGGGCATCGGTCACCTCTCTTTCGATGATCATCGTACATCACTGTATATTCGATGTACGTCGAACATCGAATAAGAGGGAGCAGAAGATGACTCAGCCAACCGGGCTTCCCGCGCCCGGCGCCGCCCCGACGGCCGGACGCCGGGCGCGGATCCTGGCCGTGATCCTGGCGGCCATGTTCATGGCCCAGTTCGACCTGTACGTGGTCAACGTCGCGATCACGTCCCTGCAGCGACAGCTGCACGCATCCCCGGCGGCCCTGCAGCTGGTCGTCGCCGGGTACGGCTTCACCTACGCCAGCGGCCTGATCAGCGGCGGCCGTCTGGGGGACATCTTCGGCGCGCGGCGCACGTTCCTGGCCGGCACCCTGGCCTTCGCGGCCGCGTCGCTGCTGTGCGGCCTCGCCCCTTCGGCGGCCTGGCTGGTGGCGGCCCGGCTGATCCAGGGACTGGCCGGCGCGGTGATGGTCCCGCAGGTGCTCGCGCTTATCACCGCGATCTTCCCCGGAGCGGGCCGGCGCCGGGCGCTGGCGTGGTTCGGGGTCACGGTCGGCGTCGGCGCGGTGGCCGGCCAGGTCCTCGGCGGCCTCCTGCTGGACGCGGACGTGCTCGGGCTCGGCTGGCGGACGATCTTCCTGGTGAACGTGCCCGTCGGGGTCACGACCGCGGTCCTGGCGGCCCGGCTGCTGCCCGCGGCGCGCCCGGCCGCGGGCCCGCGGCTGGACGCGGCCGGGGCCGCGGCGATCGCGGCGTCCCTGGCCCTGCTGCTCGTGCCCCTCGTGCTCGGACCCGGCGAGGGCTGGCCGTCGTGGACCGCTGGCTGCCTTGGCGCGTTCGTGCCGGCGACGGCGGGCACCCTGGCCTGGGAGCGCCGGCTCGCCGCCCGGGCCGGCCGGCCGGCGCTGGACCTCGCGCTGCTGCGGAACCCGGCCTTCGCCGCCGGCCTAGCGGTGAACGTGGCCGTATTCGCCGCTTTCTTCAGCTTCATGTTCGGGCTGAGCTTGCTGCTGCAGGACGGCCTCGGACTGAGCCCGCTCAAGGCGGGGCTCGCCTTCACCCCGCTCGGCCTGGCATTCTCCGCTGCTTCCATCGCCTCCCAGCGGATGGTGGCGCGCCGCGGCGCCGGGATGGTGACCGCGGGTGCCGCGGTCGCGGCAGCCGGCCTGATCGCGCTCCTCGCTGACCTGTCGCTGTCCGGCGGGGCGATCAGCCTGTCCCGGCTGATCGCGCCCATGGTCGTGATCGGGCTCGGGAACGGCCTGGCCGTGCCGGCCCTCACCGGCGCCGTCCTGGCAGGCGCACGCCCGCGCGACGCCGGCGCGGCCGCCGGGATCCTCACCACCTCCCAGCAGTTCGCCAGCGCCGCCGGGGTGGCGGCGCTCGGCACCGTGTTCTTCGCCGCGGTCGGGACCAGACACGACACGGCCGCCTACGCCGCGGCGCTGGGCTGGGTCAGCGGCGCCGCCTTGGTGCTGGTGCTGGTAGCGGCAGCGGCGAGCCTGCTGCTGCCGAGGCCGCCCGCGACCGAGCGCCCGGATCGAATGCGTTCTGCAGGAGGTGTCAGCTCCTGGGCGTCTTCCGCCCGTGCACGCAGGCGTACTCGGCCGGCGGCCACGGCCCGGTGTCGCCGATGAGCATCGTCGGCACCGAACGGTCCGCGGACAACTGGCAGGGCCATTCACGGACTTTGTGCTGCGCGTTCACGTAGGTGAAGCTGCCTGGACAAACTCCTGATGAACGGTGGAGGCGTGAACAGGGTCCGTTGCCTCGAAACCGCGGGAATGCTCGCCTCAGACCGTCCCCCGTCGCCGTCGGCCGCCCGCTCGCGGATCGTGGTCAGCGGGTTCACGGCGCTGCCAGCCGCCGGGAGGCGGGAACGGTGAACAGCCGGATGATTACCTGGCCGGTGCCCGATCCGGTGCTGCCCGCGACGGTCAACGCGGTGCTCGCCGAAGCCGCCCGCTCGGCGACGGCAGCGTTCCGGGCCGCACGCGAGCGGTTCGACCGGGAGCAGCTGGCGGAGAAAGTGCAGATGGGCGCGGACGGCACCGCCACCACCCGGCTGGACATCTTGGTTGACACGGCGATCGCCGAGGCTGTCAACCGGCACCGGGTCAACTTGCTCAGCGAGGAGATCGGCGTCATCGACAACGGCTCAGCTACCACGCTGGTCATCGACCCGGTGGACGGGACCGCGAACGCCACCGCTGGAGTGCCGCTCTCCGCGTTCGCCGGAGCCGTATGCCGCGACGGAGTACTCACAGAGTCGCTGACCTGCTGGCTAGAGACTGGCCGGTGCTGGCACGCGGTCGCCGGGGAGCCCGTGCCCTACCGGACAACCGGCCGTACCGACCTGAAGGGCGCCGCGGTCAGCATGCTGCGGCCGCACGGCACGGACTCTGAGGCATGGTGGCGGGTGGCCGGCGAAGCCGCCCGGGTGCGCATCCTGTCGAGCTCGTGCCTGGAGGCCGCCCTCGTCGCAGAGGGATCGACCGATGCCTTCGCCGACGTGGGCAGTGACACCCACCGGATCGTTGACCTCGCGGCCGCGATGGTCCTGGTGCCCATGGCCGGGGGGGCGGTGATCGACGCGCTGGGCCGGCCGATCGAGATCGACAATGACCTGTCTCGTCGCTGGTCGGGTGTGGTGGCCGCGTCGCCGGCGCTGGCTGAGGAGCTAGCCGCCGTCATCCGCGGGTCGTAGCCGAAGGCACTGGAGGAAGCATGATGCTGACTAGCGACGAGCTGGCAGAGCTGATCGAAGGGCTCGCCGGGCTTCCCTACGGCGGGGAGGCGGTGGACCAGCGCCGCCATGCGCTGCAGTGCGCGGGGCATGCCGTTGCCGCCGGATCCGACGATGAACTAGTGCTGGCCGCGGCACTGCACGACATCGGCCGGGCCGAGCCGGTGCGCGCGGAGTTTCCCGGGCTCCCCCACGAGCAGGCGGGGGAGGCCTTCGCCCGTGACCGTGTCGGCGCGGTGGTGGCCTGGCTGATCGGTCAGCACGTCCCGGCGAAGCGCTACCTGGTCGCCGTGGACCAGGCGTACTTCGGGCAGCTCAGCCCGGCGTCGGTGCGCTCGCTTGAACGGCAGGGCGGCCCGATGAACCCGGCCGAAGTGGAACAGTTCAGGTCGCATCCCCGAGCCGGGGGGACGAAGCGGCGAAGGACGCGCAAGACCCCGGCCTGCCCATGGCGGAATTGCTCCGCGTATTCGACCGCTACCGGATGGCCCGGAGCCACTCGTAGCCGCCGGGCGGCGGGGGAGCCGCGGGGACCCGTCCCGGTCCTGCCAGCCTTGCTACGGCACCGGTCCCAGTCTTCGCTTGCCGGCTCACCCGGCACGTCGCTGGTCCGGTGCGCGGGTTGCGAGGCCGTCGAAGACGACGGCGAGCAGCCGCGTCCTCGCCTCCTCATCGAGGCGGCCGCGGGCGGCGGCGTGCGAAAGGCCGGCGAGCAGGGCGTGGACCCCGGGCAGTTCGACGTCGTCGCGGACGGCTCCGGCCTGCTGGGCACGCCGGAGCAGCGCGCCGACGGCCCGGCGCAGCCCTTCCGATGCCCGCACGACGCCGCCGTCGCGGTCGCCGCCCGCGTCGAGCAGGGCCCCGGTTATGGCCATCTTCGTGCTCCGCGTCCGCGACGGCGAGATCGTCAGCTCCCGCGACTACCACGACCATCTCGCGTCGGCCCGGGTCGGCGGCCGGCTCGGCGAGCTCTTCGCGGCTCTCGGCGCTCAGGATGCTGCTCCCGCGGAGAGGGCGGTCTCTCAAGCTAGGCGAGGCTTACCGGGTCGCCCTCGCCGACGTGACCGGGGTTCACAACCGTGGCGTAGACGCCCGCGCAGGGCTCCGGATGGCTGTCGCCCACTGGGACCACGCGGTTGTGATTCGCCAGGACTCGCAAAGCCCAGGGGTCGCGGGGGAGCAGTCCGTGCTGGAGGGTCGGGATCGCGCAGCGTTGCGTGCGGGCCACTACCCGGATCACCAGGTCTGCGCCAATCCGCAGGTCGCGGTCGTACCAGTCGTTCTCGGTGAAGCCCGGCGCGGCCGTGTCGATGACGAGATTGGGGCGGTAGCGTTCCGCGTGGGCAGCGCCCGACGGGCTGTACGCGGCTATCTCGGCCAGGGTCGAGCTGGTGATCACATGCAGGGGAGCGAAGTCGAAAAAAGTACCGGCAGGCGCGAGGCCGCCGATGCTGATGGTCCTGACGGGGACGTCGGCGGTGACGCCCGCGCGGAGCACTTCCTCGGGGACCGCCCGGTCTAGCGCGGCGTCCCGCGGCGGCGTGCTGGTGAGCGTCACCGGCTGATCGAGGAACGCGGACAGCGCGTCGTCGGCGCCGGGGTCGGCGGCCAGGACCGATGTGCCGTCGGGGAACGCGATGCGGACCGTAGTGCCCTGCACTTGCGCGGACAGGGTCGGCAGGGCGCGCCACGTTCTCGGGTTCTTCGCGCTCGCCACCTTGCCGGTAGCCGTGTTTATCAGCGCGAGGCGGCGGTCGTGGGTGAGCCCGGCCGCATCGACGTCGCTGTCCGGCACGTCCTCGCCGAGCATTGACTTAACTGGGTATCTGCGCAGGCGCATGACCGTTCCGAGCACCCCACTAGTTTCGCACCTCACCGGTTAGCAGGCTGAGCATCCGCCGCGGTGGCCGGCCGGCGTTGGCAGTGTGCCGCTCGGTGGGCCCTGGTTCAGGCGGCGGTCCCCCGATGGGTACTGATAGGAGATAAGACCGAGGAGGCGAGCTGTAATGACCGAACCCAACGAAGTGCCCCGGCCGCGCGACTATGCCCTGCAGGAGGAACTGGACTCACTGCGCGCGCAGGAGCGGAAAGGGCATCTGACGCCTGCGGAGCAGCGCCGCGCCGAGCACCTGGAGCGCCTGCTGCGCACCGATGAGCACGAAGCTGAGGTGCAAGATCGTGAGACGCGGGTGCGGCACGAGACCCGCGAGCAGCGCGCACGGCATCGTCGATGAGCTAGCCGAAGTGTCCTGGTCTTCAGCCGCTGCCTGGCGCTGCAGGCGCCGGGGCTTCGGCCGCGAGGAGCGCGGCAATGGCGGCTTCGGCTTCTCCGGCGGCCGGGAGCACGGCCGGTAGCAGCGGGATCGTGGGCAGCCGCCCGTCGGACTCGTAGCGGCTGATCAAGGCGGGGTGGATGTACGACGCACGGGCCACGGCCGGCGTGTCGCCGAGCCAGCCCGCCACCTCGCGGACACTGGCGGCTACGACGCTCTTGCGGCCGCGTCCCGGCGATGACGGTTTCGCGTTCGCGAGCTGCAGCGCCATTAGCACGGTGGCGTTCCACGTGCGGAATTCCTTAGCCGTGAAGTGGCCGTCAGCATGCTCGGCTATGTAGCTGGTCACCTCGCTTGAGCGAAGAGGCTGCCACGAGTCACCGTGCTCCCAGCAGAACAGCGACCCGTGGCCGTTGTCGCTGCGGGCCAAGGCGCGGACGGTCGACAGCGCTGCGCTGTCGGTGACGGTGACCTCCCGGCGCTTGCCCTCCTTGGCGATGTAGTCAAATCGCATGCCGCCGTCACGGGTTAGGCGTACGTGCCTCTTCTCCAGCGTCGTGGCGCCGTAATGATGATCCAGTTCGGCGTACCGCTCCCCGCCGATGCGGAACAACCCGAGGTCGATCAGCCGGACGGCACAGGCCGCCACGCGGTCCCGGCTAAGGCCGTGGCGCCGTAGGTCACGCACGGTAGCGGCACGCAAGACGGGCAGGGCCGCCGCGAACCGGAGCATGTGGGTGAACTTCTGCGCGTCACGCTGCTCTCGCCAGAGCTCGTGGTAACGGTACTGGGTCCGGCCCCGGCCGTCGACGCCGGTCGCCTGAATGTGACCGAGCGGGTCGGGCGAGATCCAGACACTTTCCCATGCGGGGGGAATGGCCAGGCCTGCAATGCGGTGCAGGACCCGCGGGTCGGTGATGACCGTCCCCGACGGGTCGTAGTAACGCTGCCCGCCTGAGCGGACCAGCCGGGTGATTCCGGGGCTGTGCGGGTCGCTGCGCGTCAGCCCGGGAACCGCCGCCTGTGACGAAGGGATCGTGTTCATGCAGTTGCCCTTCCCTCGCCGGCTGGCTGCGTACCACCGCTCGCAGAGCCTGAGCTTCTGGACTGGCCCGCCAGCCCGCTCCGGTGTGCGACCGCGGCGGCCACGGTAAAGGGAGCTGACGCCGAGCTTCGCCACGATGTCGGACACGTGGTTCACCGAGTCGGCAGAGGTCCGGTACACGCACGGCGGCCGGTCGTACACCGTCACCTTCCCGCAGTCGGTGACCCTCCCG
>Ga0335073_10007283_pt1 | contig 15511 bp, 12 predicted proteins | sample Lox_Sample_22_FD_207093 | JGI IMG/M metagenome (GOLD analysis project Ga0335073, IMG submission 207093) | Soil microbial communities from Loxahatchee National Wildlife Refuge, Florida, United States - Lox_Sample_2.2 | ecosystem: Environmental > Terrestrial > Soil > Wetlands | place: USA... | reverse complement strand
GGTGCACCTCGGCGATGACCGCTATCGCGCGCTCCACGCCGATGCCGTAACTGCCCATGATGGGGATGATGGGCGTCCCGTCCGGGCCGAGCACGGACACGCCCAGCGTGGTGGTGTACTTGCGGCCCAGCTTGAAGATGTGCCCGACCTCGATGGCCTGGATGATCTCCAGCGGGGTGCCGCACCGCGGGCACGGCTCGCCCGCCCGCACCTCGCGCAGGTCCGCCCAGCGGCCGACCGGGATGTCGCGCTCCACGTCCACGCCGGTCAGGTGTACATCGTCGGTGTTGGCGCCGGTGGTCATGTTCCGCCGGCCGCGCAGCGCCAGGTCGGCGATGACCGGCAGCCCGGTGACCCCGACCGCGCCGAGGCTGCCCGGTGACGCGCCGAGCGCGTCGCGGATCTCGTCGGGGTGGGCGGGCCGCAGGTCGCCGGCGCCAGTGGCGTCGGCCAGCTTCTGCTCGGCCAGCGGATGATCACCGCGCAGCAGGACCAGGGTGGGCTCGCCGCCGATCACGTAGACCAGCGTCTTGACCTGCCGGTCGGCGGGCTTGCCGTACTGCTGGGCCAGGTCGTCGATGGTGCGCACGCCCGGGGTCGGCAGCCGCTCGGGCGCGGCCGGGCCGGGCTCGTCCTCGATCGGGGGCAGCGTCGAGGTCGCCTTCTCCAGGTTGGCGGCGTAACCGCAGTCGCCGTCGCCGCACCGCGCGACCAGGTCCTCGCCCGCGTCCGACGGGCACATGAACTCGATCGAGTCGTTGCCGCCCATGTTCCCGCTGGACGCTTCCACCGGGATGGCCGGGATGCCGAGCCGGGCGAATATCCGCTCGTACGCGCCGCGGTGCGCGGTGAACGAGGCGTCCAGCCCGGCCTCGTCAACGTCGAAGCTGTAGGAGTCCTTCATCGTGAACTCCCGCACCCGTAGCAGCCCGGCCTTCGGCCGCGGCTCGTCGCGGAACTTGGTCTGGAACTGGTACCAGAACTGCGGCAGCTCGCGGTAGGAGGACAGCTCGAGCGCGAGGTAGGCGAAGATCTCCTCGTGGGTCAGGCCCAGGACCATCTCGGCGCCCTTGCGGTCGGTGAGCCGGAACAGCTCCTCGCCGATCGCCGCGAGCCGCCCGGATTTCTCCCAGATCCAGGCCGGGTGCATGGTGGGCAGCAGGAACTCCTGCCCGCCGATCCGGTTCATCTCCTCCCGGATCACGTTGATGATCTTGGCCCGGACCCGCACGCCGAGCGGCAGCATGCTGTAGTGGCCGGCCATGAGCTGGCGGATGAACCCCGCGCGCAGCAGCAGCCGGTGACTCGCGGCGTCCGCGTCCGCCGGGTCCTCGCGCAGCGTGGGGATGTAGAGCTGTGACCAGCGCACGTGCGTCAGCGCCTTCTGTCGTCGTGGTGGGCAGGGGAAGTGGTGGGCAGGGGAAGTGGTGGGCGGGGGAAATTGCGTGTCGGCCAGAAGATACATGCTCCCGCCGGCACTCCCAATTTGATTACGCAACTCCAGGCCGCGGGGCTAGGTGGAAATGTCGGGGTAGGGCACGCTCCAGTGGCTCAGCCGGGCGGCGAACTCGCGCTGGAACGCCAGCGGTTCGGCGTAGTCGCGCTCGAACAGCGCGATGAACAGGGTCAGCAGCAGGAAGTTGTGCGCCCCCAGCTCGAACAGCGCGACGTAGTCGTGGGTGCCCAGGGCGTCGCGCTCGGGATCGGTGAACTCCAGCCAGGTGCTGGCCTCGGCCGGGGGCAGGTTCAGGATCAGGTTCGCCCGCTCGGACTCCCACCAGTCCACCGTGCCGCGGGGATCCTCGCGGTAGCGCTCGACCAGGTCCGGGTCGCGGTCGATCGTGTACAGGAACTTGTTGACCAGGTACTTGCTCATGCTCTGTCTCCCGCTCGCCGGAAAACCACCGGCTCGCTCATGAAGTACCGCCCGGGTACCAGGTGAAGTAGGCCTCCATCGTGTGGAACAGGTCGAGCGAGTCGGTGTAGTCGGCCGGAACGTTCTCCCCGGCCACGCCCATCATCAGCATGAAGTCCATGAAGCCGTGGGTGGCGTTGCCCGGCTCCCACAAGCTGTCCAGGCTGACCTCGGCCAGCGCCGACTTCAGGTCGGCCGTCGCGATCCACTCCACGGCCTTGCGGTCGAACTCGGGGTCGGGGCCGTGCGGGCCGAACTGGCGTGGCCCGCCGAGCTCCAGGGACAGGTGGCCGGTGCCGATGATCGCCACCCGCTGGTCGCTGGGCCAGGCCTCGACCAGCCGGCGGAGGGCCTGGCCGAGCTCGACGAACCGCTTCGGCTGCGGCATCGGCGGGGCGAAGATGTTCGTGTACACCGGCACGATCGGCAGGTCCGCCTGGGGGCGCAGCGTGATGATCGGGCAGGTGATGCTGTGGTCGACCCGCAGCTCGTTGCTGAAGGCCAGGTCGAAGCCCTCGTCGATCCCGCCGCGGAGCAGGTACGCGGACAGCTCCTCGTCACCGCGCAGGCCCATCCGGGGCAGGCCGAACTCGCGCTCCTCGTTGTAGTAGTTCGCGTCGTAGAACGGCGCCTTGCCGATCAGGAACTGCGGCATGTTGTCCAGCCACAGCTGGTGGAAGTGGTCGCTGCCCACCATGACCAGCACGTCGGGACGGGCGCGGGTGAGGGTCTCCCGGAAGGCCTCGATCTTGGCCACCCACTCGTCGGCGAACGGCGGCCGGTCCTCGCCGGTGGCCGTACTCGCCCGCAGGTAGAACGGGTGGTGGGTGGATGCGATGACGGCGGCGACGGTCGCCATGGGCGGCTCCCGGTGCTAGGGACCCGGCTCGGCCGGGTCTGGTGGTTCGGGAGGGTCGGGCGGGAGGTAATCAGCGTTGCGGTCGACAGTAAGGTACATGTCCATGCCCAGCGGGCGACGCTGCTCTTCGGCCAGGTGACCGAGCAGGCCGGCGGTCCGGGCGAGCAGCGCGAACCCGCGCAACAGGGCGGGCGGCAGGCCGAGGTCGGCCAGGGCGGCCCCGGAGGTGCCGGCCCCGTTGAGCGGCAGCCTGCGCCCGAGGACCTGGGGATGGACCCGGCCGACCGCCTCGAACAGCCGCAGGTGCGGCCCGCGCAGCCCCTCTTCCTCCGCGATCCGGATCAGCACCGGCGTGCGCGGGTCGGTGACCTTGTGCACGGGGTGGCCGAGCCCGGGGATGAGCCGCCCGCCGGCCCGCGCCTCCCGCACCGCGGCCAGCGCGAGCGCGTCCCAGCCCGCGTCGTCGGCAGGCAGTTCTCCCGCACCCCCGCCACCCTCGCCCTCCCGGCCCTTCGCGCCGGCCAGCGCGGCGGCCAGGAACCGGCCGGTGTCCTCGGTCACGCCGAGGAACCGGGACCCGCCGCCGAGCAGGCCCGCGGCGAGCGCGCCCTGCACCGAGTCCGGCGCGGACAGGTAGGTCAGCCGGGCCGCGATCGCGGTCGGGGTGAAGCCGTGATCGGCCAGCGCCACCAGCACCGCCTCGAACACCCGGACCTGCGCCGCGGTGGGCCGTTCCTGGGTGACCAGCCACAGCGCCAGCTCGCCGAAGGACACCTGGCCCATCAGGTCGGCGGCCAGGTCCTGGCCGAGCAGGGTGATGTGGTCGGCGTCCGAGACGCCGATCGAGGTCGGGAAGCGCGGCGGCACCGGCTCCGTCATCCGCTGGCCTCCTCCTCCGGCGGAGCCGCCAGCCAGCGGCGGATCTCCGCGCCGTGCTCGTCGAGCCCGGGCGGGGGGAGCTTATACCGCGGCGCGGTGGCCGAGAACCGCAGCGGGTGCCGGACCGTCGGCATCCCGGCCTCGCCCTCGCCCGCGATGGCCACCGGCTGCAGGCCGATCTCCTCGGCGAACTTGATGCCCTCGTCCACGGTGTTGATGGGGCCGCACGGCACGCCCGCCGCGACCAGCTCACGGAACCACTCCATCGACGGGCGCCGCTTGAGCCGCTCGACGAGCAGCGGGCGCAGCAGCTCCCGGTTCGCCGTGCGGTCGCCGGTCTTGGCGAACCGGGGGTCGTCGGCCAGCTCCGGCGCGCCAAGCACCTCACACAGCTTGCGGAACTGCACGTCGTTGCCGGCCGTGATGATCATGTCCCGGTCGCCGGTGGGCAGCGGCTCGTACGGGAACAGGCTGGGATGGGAGTTGCCCATCCGGAACGGGACCACCCCGCCGGCCACGTACGCGCTGGTCTGGTTCACCATCCCGGACAGGGCGGAGGACATCAGGTTGGCCTGCACGTGCTGGCCCTGGCCGGTGCGGTCGCGGTGGTGCAGGGCGGCCAGGATGCCGATGGTGGTGTGCAGGCCGGCCGTGACGTCGAAGGCGGAGATCCCCGCCCGGAAGGGCGGGCCGGCCGGGTCGCCGGTCAGGCTCATCAGGCCGGACATGGCCTGGACCACGAGGTCGTAGCCGGGTATGTCCTGGCCGCCCTCGGTGCCGAACCCGGTGATGGACGCGTAGACGATCGCCGGGTTGGCCGCGCTGACGGCCGGGTAGTCCAGGCCGAACCGGCGCAGCCCGCCCGGCTTGAAGTTCTCCACCATGATGTCGGCGCGGCGGGCCAGCTCGGCGGCGGCCGCCCGGTCGAGCTCGCGGCGCAGGTCGAGCGCGACCGACCGCTTGTTCCGGTTGATGGCCAGGAAGTACGTGGACACGCCGTCGCGCACCGGCGGGACCCAGCCCCGGGTGTCGTCGCCGCCCGGGCTCTCCACCTTGATCACGTCGGCGCCGAGGTCGCCCAGCAGCATCGTGCAGTAGGGGCCGGCCAGGACGCGGGAGAAGTCGGCCACGAGCAGGCCAGACAGCGGCCCGCCAGGCTGGGCTTCCGAGGACCCGCGGGCCACCACCGGTCTAGTCTATCCGGGACACTCGGCTCACGAAGAGGTGGAGAGGCCATGACCGCAGCAGAGGACCTGACGCCGGGCCGGCCGGTGGTGTTCCGCAACGCCACGGTCCTGACCATGGACGCGGCCCATCGGATCCTGCACGGCGCCGACGTCCTGGTCACCGGCGAGCGCATCGAGGCGGTCGGCCCCGGCCTGCCGGTGCCCGATGCCGCGGTCGAGATCGACGCGGTCGGCGGCATCCTGATGCCGGGCATGATCGACACCCACCGGCACATGTGGCAGACCGCGATGCGCGGCTACGGCGCCGACTGGACCCTGACCCAGTACTTCGTCTGGTACTACCTGAACTGGGGCAAGGTGTTCCGGCCGCAGGATGTCTACGCCGGCAACCTGCTGTCGGCGATCGAGTCGGTCGACGCCGGGGTCACCACCACGGTCGACTGGTCGCACGGGCTGCAGACGACCGATCACGCGGAAGCCGCGACGGACGCGCTGGAGGAGGTCCCCGGCCGGTTCGTGCTCGCCTACGGCAACATCCAGCAGGGCCCGTGGGAGTGGTCGGCCACGCCCGAGTTCCGCGACTTCTACCGCCGCCGGTTCGACGGCAAGGGCGACATGCTCGGCTTCCAGATGGCGTTCGACGTCACCGGGGACCCGGAGTTCCCGGAGAAGGCGGCGTTCGAGGTCGCGCGGGACCTCGGCGTGCCGGTCACCACCCACGCCGGGGTCTGGGCCGTGACCAAGGACGACAGCATCCGGATGATGCACGAGCACGGGTTCATGACCCCGTCCTCGATCTACGTGCACGCCGCCTCGCTGAGCCCGGATTCCTACCACCGGATCGCGGCCACCGGCGGGTCGGTGTCGGTCGCCACCGAGAGCGAGCAGAGCGCGGGCCAGGGCTACCCGCCCACCTGGCAGATGCGGGAGTACGGCATCCCGGTCTCGCTGTCCATGGACACCAGCGTGTGGTGGAGCGGTGACCTGTTCTCGGCCATGCGCACCACGCTGGGCGCCGACCGCGCCCGATCGCACCTGGAGGCGCACGGCCGGCAGGACACCGTGACCAACCATCACCTGCGCGCCGAGCAGGTCGTCGACTGGGCCACCCGAGGCGGGGCCCGCGCGCTCGGCCTCGACTCCGCTGTCGGCAGCATCGAGCCGGGGAAGAAGGCGGACCTCGTGCTGATCAAGAACGACGCGTCGCCCGCCATGTTCCCCGTGCTCAACCCCTACGGCCACGTGGCCTTCCAGGCCCAGCGCGGCGACGTGCACACGGTCCTGGTCAACGGCCGCGTGGTCAAGCACGATCACCGGCTCGTGGGCGTCGACCTGGAGAAGGCGAAGCAGGCGGTGGGGCAGACGGTGGACTACCTCCAGGGCGAGCTCGGAACCGAGGCCTGGACCGACGGCATGAACCCCGAGATCCCCGAGACGCGGGTGCTCGACAACCCCTACACGTACACCGGCTCCGGCCAGTGGAAGCCACGGGAGGACGCCTAGGCGGAAGGCGGTCAGCCGCCGTACCATTTGCGCTCGCCGCAGGTCCCGGGCCCCGTCTCCCGCGACCCACGGGTAACTTCTGCACAACCTCTTTCTCTGGCACCGTTCATCAGTAACCTACCGCTGTCAGTCGGAGCGGGCTGGAACAGCGGAGCAGCGGATGACCACGGGCCAGTACGGATCTTCCCGGGGGGTGCACCCCGAGCCCGCGCCGTTGCCGTCGGCCCTGAGGATGGCGGCGCACCGCCCGTCCGCGGGCGGCGCCGTGCTGGTCCTCGACGCCGGCGGCCAGAGCGTGGTCGTGGTCCTCGGCGAGGAGGAAGGCGACGCCGGGCGGATCTGGGCCTTCATTCAGCAGCAGCTGACTGGCCGGAAGACGGTGCGGATGTGACCACCCCATGATCCACATCAGGCGCGTCCGGCTGCCGCAGAGCCTGCAGGCGTTCGCGCGCCGCGAGAACGGCGCCGTCATCGTCTACGTTTCCGCCGGGCTGTCGGCGGGCGAGCGGACGGCCGCGATCCGGCGGGCGCTGCGCGCCGCCCCGGAGGCGGGCTGGCGCTCGCCGCGCAGCCCGGTGGAGCTCCCGGCCCTGGCGGGCGGCGCGGGCCTGCGGCTTGCCCCGGATGGCCTCTGGGCCTACCTGGCCCTGCTCGCGGCGGCCGTGGCCGCGCTGATCGCGGTGATCACGGCGGTGGCGCTGTCCGGCGGGGCGCCTGGCGCGACGCCCTCCTCCGCGGCGCTGCGCCCCGCCGCCTCGCTAGCCGACCGGGTCGACGCCCGGCTGCGTCACGATGCCGGGCGTCACGATCTGCCGGTAGCCCCTGGCTCGCCGGGGGTCCCGGGCTCCGGGTCGACCAGGTCGATGATCGGCTTCACCCCGGCCGTGCCCCGGCGCAGCCGCCAGAACAGAGCGGCCACGTACCAGAGCAGCGCTAGGCCGAAGCCGTACACCACGAACTTGTCCGAGCCGTGGAACGGCGCCGGCACGGACAGGATGAACATGATCAGCACGGTGTAGAGCAGCACGAAGATGATCACCGGCCAGGCCCACCGCCCGAGCGAGAACGTCCCGGGGACGCTGTCCAGCGTGCGCCGCTTGTAGGCGTAGCCCACCGTGATCAGGAAGTAGATGATGTACGGGATGATCGAGGTCGCCCCGACCAGCGTGAGGAACGCGCTGGTCTGGAAGTAGCCGTAGATCATCACGCCGATGTCGATGACCGCGAAGACCAGCAGCGCGATGATCGGCGTCTGGGTCCGCGGGTTGACCTTCCGCAGGAAGCCGGAGAACGGGAGCATGTTGTCCCGGGACAACGAGTAGGCCAGCCGCGCCTGCGCCCCGGCCCCGACCACCAGGATCGCGAACATCGAGAAGATGACGAACGCTACGAACACCTTGACCAGCCAGGACGGCAGCCAGTAGCCGGCGATGGTCAGCAGCGGCAGCGGCGAGGCCTCCACCGCCTTGATGCTGGGGATCGCCACCGTGAAGCCGATCAGCGCGATCATGCCGAGCACGGTCGAGGCGGCCACGGCCCAGATCACCCCGCGCGGCACGCTGCGCCGCGGGTTGACGGCGTCCTCCGACATGTCGGCGGCGAGCTCGAACCCGACCAGGGTGAACACGCCGATCAGGCTGGCCAGCGCGACGGAGTAAACGAGCCCGTTGTGGTACACGGACGTGGTGTTGAACAGGATGCCCGCGCCGTAGGGCGAGGGCTTGGACTTCACCCCCCAGAGCACGAACAGCAGCACGCCGAAGACCACGGTCCCGATGATCTCGGTGAACACCGCGATGTTGTTGACCCGCGCGGCGACCTGGATGCTGATGATGTTGATCACCACCGGCAGCAGCATCAGCACGATCGCCACCGAGAGCACCAGGTGCGGGCTGGGCGTGGTGTCGTTGAACTCGCTGAGCAGCAGCGGCGCGGCGACGGTCAGCATGATGGCGCCGCCGCCGACGGCCATGTACAGCAGCCCGGCGAAGCCGACGAACCAGCCGTAGGTCGAGTTCACCAGCCGCGCGCTCCACTGGTAGGCGTATCCGGCCAGCGGGATCCTGGTACCGAGTTCGGCCACCACCAGGGCGATCATCAGGTTGCCGACCCCTACCACCGGCCAGGTCCAGATCGACGCCGGGCCCCAGTAGGACAGGCCGAAGCCGTAGTTGAGGAAGATGCCGGTCGTGATCGAGATGATCGAGAACGCGATCGCGAACATCGAGAAGAAGCGCAGCGAGCGGCGCAGTTCCGGCTTGTAGCCGGCCCGCTCGACGATCGCTGCCTCCGAGCCGGCCAGGGTCCCGGGCACGGCCGCCGCAGGCGTGAGGCCGCCGGGCGCGGGGCCGGCGGGTTCGGCTGGGGTACTAGACATATCGGCCCCTCCTTGTGGTGCTTGCGCAGCATCGCCGCGCTGCGGCCGTCCAGGACCGCCGCCGCAGCGTGCGCCCGGTGAGCGGGCCTGAACCTGATATACCCCGTCGAGATGCTGGACGCGCTCCCGGCAGCTTCCGGGTCCGGCCAGCGTGACTCGGGTACTGTGTTGCGAGTCATCAGCGACCGGAAACAGCGGGGGCCAGCAGCCAGGATGAGTTCCGTAACGCGCCCGGCCACGGGCACGGAGGCGCCACGCCCGGACCAGGCCGCCGCGGCCAGGGCCCGGCTGACCCGGGTCCTCGCCTGGGCCGCGGTCGCCGGGATCGGCAGCTCGATCCTGATCATGATCGTGGCCTCGGCGGTCCGGCACAGCCCGGCCGTGCCGCTGATGCGATGGCCGCCGGGCTGGCCGCCGCTGGAGCTGGCCGGCCGCCTGCCGGTGGCCGCGACGTACGCCGCGCTGTGGGCCGCGGTGATCCTGGGCGGCGGCGGCGTCATCGCCGGGCTGGCCGCGGTTGCGCGCGGCGCGCGGGTCCCCGCCCGGCTGCTGATCACGACGGCCATCGTCGCGGTCGCGGCGTTCGCGATGCTGCCGCCCGCCGGGTCCACCGACACGCTCAACTACGCCACGTTCGGCCGGATCGCGGTGCTCGGCCACGACCCGTACGTGATGACCCCCGACGAGCTGCAGCGCACCGGCGATCCCGTCGGGCGGCTGGCCCCCCAGATATGGCACCGCCACGGGTCGCTGTACGGGCCGATGGCGACCGCGGAGCAGTGGGCCGCCGCCGAGCTCGGCGGCACCTCGCCCGTGCGGATCATCTTCTGGCTGAAGCTGTGGAACGCGATCATCTTCCTGAGCGTGGTGGCCGGCCTGGACCGGATGCTGCGCTCCGACCCGGCCCGGCGGGCCCGGGCCCACCTGCTCTGGTCGGTGAACCCGCTGGTGCTCTGGGGGCTGGTGGCCAGTGGTCACCTGGACGTGTTCGCCGCCGCGGCGAGCTTCTTCGGGCTGGCCATGGTGCGCTCGCGCCAGGCCGACGGGGAACCCGGGTCGGCGGAGCCACGGCGGCTGGGGCCCGGGCCGCTCGTCGCGCTGGCCGCCGGCGCCCTGGTCGGGGTGGCCGCGGACTTCATGCTCACGTACCTGCTGATCGCCGTGGCGCTAGCCTGGGCGCTGCGGCGGTGGCCCGCCGCGCTGCTGGCCGCCGCGGCCGGCTTCTGCGTGGTCTTCGTGCCCGGGTACCTGTGGGTGGGCCGCCCGCTGCTGCACAACCTGCTGCTGCGCCGGGGCAAGCTCTCCGCCGACAGCTTCTACCAGCTGTTGTCGTCGGCGTACAAGACGCACCTGCCGTCCGGGCCCGACGTGGCGGTCGTGCTCTTGTTGGGGGCCCTGGCCCTGCTGCTGCTGTGGCGGCTGCCCGACGTCGTGCCCGACCTGCCCGCCATCCAGCCTGCCCTGGCCATCGCGATCGCCTGGTTGTTCGTGTGGTACTACCAGTTGCCCTGGTACGACGTGATGATCATCGCGCTGCTGGCGCTGTACCCTGCCTCCCGGCTGGACTACGTGGTGATGGCCCAGCTCACCGCGGGCTCGTTCGTGATGATGCCCGGGGGTAGCGGGCTCGAGCCGCCGCTGGGCTGGCTGCGGACGTTCGCCCACGCGGTCTGGTTCGCGTGGGTGCCGCTGGTGCTGATCGGCTGTGTGGTCGCGGTCGTCGCGCTGTGCGCGACCGGGGCCTGGAAGATTGGCCCGCCGCTGCGCAGAGCCGTGGGCCAGGGCGGGTGACGCCGGGCTGATCCCGGGAATGATGCCGGGATGACAACGTTCGACATCGCGGCCGTTCGCGCCAGGTTCTCGTCGCTAGGCGGCGACTTCATCTTCCTCGACGCACCCGGCGGAACCCAGACGCCCGACGAGGTGGCCGCGGCGGTCGCCCGCGTCTACGCCGAGGCCAGCGGCAACTCCGGCGCGCCCTACGCCACCAGCCGGCGCATCGAGGCCGTGGTCGAGCAGGCCCGCACGGCCTCGGCGCGGTTCCTGGGCTGCGACCCGGACGAGGTCATCTTCGGCGGCAGCATGACCGCGCTGAACTTCACGCTGTCCCGCACGCTCGGCCGGACGCTGCGGCCGGGCGACGAGGTGGTGGTGACCCGGCTCGACCACGACGCCAACGTGGCGCCGTGGCTGGAGCTGGCCCGTGACGCCGGGATCGTGGTCCGCCAGGCCGACGTCCACGCCGACACCACGCTCGACGTGTCCGACCTGGAGCGCCAGCTCGGGCCGCGCACCCGCGTGGTGGCCTTCCCGTGGGCGTCGAACGCGGTGGGGACCACGGTGGACGCCCGCGCGGTGTGCCACCTCGCGCACCAAGCCGGCGCGCTGGCCTGGATCGACGCGGTGCAGTACGCCCCGCACGAGCCGGTCGACGTCCGCGCGGTCGGCGCCGACGTGCTGCTTTGCTCGGCCTACAAGTTCTGCGGGCCGCACCTGGGCATCGCCTTCGGCCGGCGCGAGCTGCTCGAATCGTGGCGGCCCTACAAGCCCAGGCCTGCGCCGATGCAGCCGGTGGGCCACCGCTTCGAGACCGGTACCCTGCCCTACGAGCTGCTCGCCGGGCTGGTGGCGGCGCTCGGCTACGCCGACAGCCTGGGCGGGGCCGGGCAGGTCACCGCCTGGGAGCGCAGGCTGGGCGAGCGGCTGCTGGCCGGGCTGCCGCCCGGAGCCCGGCTGTACGGCCTGCCCACCATGACCGGCCGGGTTCCGACTTTCCTGATCAACTTCCCCGGCGTGCCGTCTGCGGCGCTGTCCGCCGCCCTGGCCGACCGGGGCTTCGGCGTGTGGAGCGGCGACAGTTACTACGCGCCCGGGCTGCACGAGCGGATCGCCTGGGGCGAGGCGCTGCGCATCGGACTGGCCCACTACAACACCCTCGACGAGGTGGACCGGTTCAACGAGGTCCTGGCCTCGCTGGTGGCCGAGCACGCTGCGGGCGCGCTGCATCCGTCGGGACGGTGACGATGGCAGGCGTCACGGGCGCGGCCGGCACCGCGGCGACCGCCCGCCCGGCCCTGGTCCGGCGGCTGGTCAGCGTGGCCTCGCGATCGCGGTTCGCGGGAACCGCCGGGTCCGGCGGGGAGCTGTGGTTCGTGATCGCGGGCAGCGGCCGGCTGGACGCCAGCGGGCGGCACGGCGTGACGGTGGGCCGGGACACCGGGATATGGGTGCCGCCCCGCTGCGGCTACCGGCTCGACGCCGACCAGGACGTGCTGCTGGACGCGGTCGCACTGCCGGGCGAGCAAGCGTGGCCCGGGGCCGGCCCGCCGCGGGTATCCAGGCTGGCCGACTGCGAGGTCGAGCGGACCGGTGACCGCCGGTTCCGGGTCCTGCTCGGTCCCGGCCGCGGATGCGAGGCGGCGACCCAGTTCGTAGGCGAGATCCCTCCCGGCCGGGCGCCCGAGCACAGCCACCCCTACGACGAGCTGGTCCTGGTGCTCGAGGGCGAGGGCGTGGCGCACGTGCGGGGCGCCGGCCGGCCGCTGGCCCCCGGGTCCCGGCTGCACCTGCCGCCGGGGCAGCCGCACTGCCTGGAGAACACCGGGCCCGGGATCCTCGTGGTCCTGGGCGTGTTCCACCCCGGCGGCAGCCCCGCGCAGAAGGCCGCCCGGTAGGGTCGGCATGATCTTCACCAGCATCGCCGTGGTGTCGGACGGCACCTGGGCGCTGGCCGCCGGGACCGCCCGGGCCTGGCTGGGCCGCTCCCCCCGGCGCCTGGAGCTGATCGGCGGCACCGGCGGCCTGGTCATGATCGGCATCGGCGCCAGCCTGGCCGTCACCGGCCGCAAGGACTGACGCGGCTCAGGTCTGCAGCGGCAGCATCTCGCTGACGAACTGGTCCAGGAACCGGCCGGCCGCGGGCACGGCGCCCGCGGGCCGGACGACGAACTTGGTCAGCCCCGCGGCCACGTACCCCTCGATCATCCGCCGCGCGTCCGGCCAGCTCGCGGCGATCAGGCTGGCCGGGTCGGCGCCCGGCCTCCGCTCCGCCACGGAAGCGATCAGCTCGGCGGGGATGCCCTCGGTCGCGACCGCCAGGCTGATCCCGTAGTGATCCGGCTCCACCTCGCGGCCTGCCGCCGCCGCGGCTTCCTCGATGGCCGCCCGCCCGGCGCCGGCCTCGGCCGGGGTGATCAGGCTGGCCAGCCAGCCGTCGCCGAGCCTGCCGACCCGCCGCAGCGCCCCGGGGGCGGTCCCGCCCAGCCAGATGTCCAGCGGCTTGGCCGGGCGCGGCCCCACGCTCGCGCCCTCGACCGTGAAGAACTCCCCGGTGAACGACACGGTGTCCTGGCGCAGCAGCAGCCGCAGCAGCTCCAGGGACTCGTCGAACACCGCCGCGCGGGGCCCGGGCACGCCGAACAGGGCCCGCTCGTTGCGGCGGGCCGGCCGCAGGCCGAAGACCGGCAGCACCCGTCCCGGCGCGAGGCCGGCCAGCGAGGCGAGCTGCTTGGCGACCAGGACCGGATGGCGTCCGGGCAGCACCGACACCCCGGTGCCGACCTTCAGCCGCGCCGTCCGGGACAGCGCGTACGCCATCCCGGTGAACGGATCGACCAGCGGGCCGTACACCATCTCCGGCAGCCACAGCGAGTCGATGCCCGCCTGCTCCAGGTCATCGACGGCCGCGGCGAACTCGCCGGGGACGCCGGCCGATCCCAGCGCGATCCCGATCCGGACCTTCACTCGTCCATCTCATCACGGCCCGCTTTGCCCTGCCTCATCCGGTGCGGCGGGTCGCGGCGATTCCGGTTTAGCCCTACGGGCCTGGCCGAATGTCACTATGGTGGGAAACCGGCTGTGGTCTCCAGCCTGCCAGCAGGGGCTGGCTGGTCCCCGATCCCGTACAGCCTGATGGTGCGCACATGAGCCGCGAGACGGATCCGGTCCTGTCCGGTATGTCAGGCAGAATCGCCGATTACCGGCTGGACGGGTATATCGGCCAGGGTGCGGCCGCGGTCGTCTACCTCGCACAGGACGAGCGCTCGGGCCAGAACGTGGCGCTGAAGGTCCTGAACCCGGAGCTGGCGGGCGACGACGCCTTCCGGGCCCAGTTCCTGCACGAGGCACGGGCGGCGGCCGCCGTGGACCACCCGCACATCATCCCGGTCTACGCCTCGGGCGAGGCCGACGGGACCCTGTACCTGGCCATGCGCTACGTCCAGGGCGGCGATGCCCGGTCGCTGCTCAACCGGTTCGGGCCGCTCCCTGTCACCTCGGCCTGGACCATCATCGCCCAGGTCGCCTCGGCGCTGGACGCCGCGCACGCCCACGGCCTGATCCACCGCGACGTCAAGCCCAGCAACATGCTGCTCGACACCGCTCCCGCGGCGGCCGGGGGCCTGGCCCGCCGGATCGACGGCGACTTCGACCACGTCTACCTGTCTGACTTCGGGATGAGCACGAACGCGCCGCCGGGTGAGGTCCCCGCGACCGGCCAGTTCGCCGGGGCGCTCGATTACGTGGCGCCCGAGCAGATCGAGGGCCGCGCGGTCGACGGGCGCGCCGATCTCTACGCTCTGGCCAGCGCCGGGTTCGAGCTGCTGTGCGGCACGCCGCCGTTCGGGCAGGACCAGGGCCTGACCGTGATGTACGCGCAGCTGTACGCGCCGCCGCCGTCGGCCGCGGCGCGGCGCGGCGACCTTCCGGCCGCGGTCGACCAGGTGCTGGCCGCGGCGCTGGCGAAGAACCCGGCCGACCGCTACGCCACCTGCGGCCAGTTCGCCGACGACCTGCACGCGGCGCTGGGATTCCGGCCCGGCGAGGCGGAGCCGGCCGGGAACAACGCCGCAGCGGCCGGGTACGAAACCAGGCCGGCCGGGAACAACGCCGCAGCGGCCCGGTACGAAACCCGGCCGGCCGGGAACAACGCCGCAGCGGCCCGGTACGAAACCCGGCCGGCCGTGATAGGCGCCGCAGCGGCCGCGCTCGACGCCGGGCCCGCCGGGCCCGAACCCGGACCCGGCGAAACGGCCGTGCTCGACGCCGGGGCGGCCGGACCCGCCGGACACGGACCCGGACCCGGCGAAACGGCCGTGCTCGACGCGGGGACGGCCTCGTTCGACGCCGGGCCCGCCGGACACGGACCGGGGCCCGCCGGACACGGACCCGGGCCCGCCGGGCCGACCGGAGGGTACGACATCGGGCCGGCCCAGTATGACCTCGGGTCCGCCGGGTACGACCCCCGTCCGGCCGGGTACGACCCCGAGCCCGCCCAGACGCGCGAATCCCGGTATGCCCCAGCCCCGGCCCCGGCGCCGGCCCCGCCCGGGCCCGGGCCGGGCTGGCCGTCCCCCGCCGAGCAGCCCGCCGGCGGAGCCGGCCCGGTCGGCGCGGACCCGATGGACTGGCCGGAGTCACTGTTCCGCCCGCCGCCCGCGCCGCCGCGGACCCGGCGCCCCGGCCGGCGGCTCATCCTGGCCGTGGCCGCGGGGACCATCGTGGTGGTCTTGATCATCGTTGGCGTGCTCCTGTTGCAGGGGCCGTCATCGAGCCACCCGGCCGGGGCTTCGTCCCCCAGGCCTTCGCCCTCCGCGCCCGCCGCCACGGCGGCCACCCGGCAGGCGACCGCCGTGAACGTGCTGCTGGGTTCCAGCACGGCCGCCCGGAAAAACCTGGTCGGCGCCGTCGCGAACATCCGTAGCTGCACGAACGTGGCCGCCGCGGTCAGCCAGATCCAGCAGGTCGTGAACCAGCGCAGCACCGAGTACAGCCGGGCTTCGGCCCTGTCCATG
>Ga0335073_10007282_pt1 | contig 15512 bp, 10 predicted proteins | sample Lox_Sample_22_FD_207093 | JGI IMG/M metagenome (GOLD analysis project Ga0335073, IMG submission 207093) | Soil microbial communities from Loxahatchee National Wildlife Refuge, Florida, United States - Lox_Sample_2.2 | ecosystem: Environmental > Terrestrial > Soil > Wetlands | place: USA... | reverse complement strand
CTCGGACGGCAAGCGCGCCAGGGGTCACATTGCCCGGCAAGGACCCCCGGTACTGCGGTGGGCGCTGTATGAGGCGGCGCTGTACGCATCCCGTCCGGCACCCCGGTCTGCCAGGCCCGGGACGCCATCATCGCCCGCCGCGGCCCCCAGGCGCGCAACATCGCCAAGGTCGCCGCGGCCCGCAAGCTGCTCACCTACGTCTTCTACGCGATGCGCGACGGGCACGTCTGGGCACTGGACACCCCCGCCGCAGAGCACGAGGCCCGGTGAGCAGGCCCGGCCGCGGGCAGCGCGTGATCGCCTCCGTGTCTGGCCCCGACCCGCGCGGCGGCCGTCCTCCTGATTGATCCCGCTGCCCGCGCGGACCAGCCCCATGCCCCGCGGCCGCGTGCCGCGGGCCACCCGAAGGGATGACCGCAGCCAGGCGCGCCAGCACCGGAGCTGCCCATGGGCCCGCAGCCACCACAACCGCACACCCGCCTGTTCCCCGCCGCCCGATTATCGGCTCGCGGCCCGCAGCGTCCAGGACGCCTGACGGCGCCGGCTTCGCCGGCCGGGCTCCGCCCGGTCCTTGACCCGCACGGGGCCGCTCACCCGGACCGGCAGCAGCCGGGAACAAGGCAGACCACGGCCCCAGGCTGACCAGCAGGGCCCGCGGGCCAGTCCGGCACGCCCTCGAAAGCCCGAAACACGGGCAAAAGACCTGTAAAACCCCGCTTGACACGGCCCCGCTCCTTCAGGGATGACATAGGGATAAAGATCGTGCAGGGGTGGGCTTGACTTCGTAGCGCAGGATGAGTCCGGTGCCGGGGTAGCGGGTGTGGGCCTGGGTGAGCTGATCGCAGAGTGCTGCGAGGGCCTGGGTCCGGCGCGGGGCGGTGAGCGGGTCGAGCCGGATGAGCAGTTCGCCGTGGCCGGGGATGATGTCGCCGGAGCCGGTGAGCGCTTCGCGGATGAGGGCGTAGGCCTCCTCGCCGGCGCGGGCGTAGTGCCCGTCCAGGCCAACGCCATCTTGCTCCGCCTCAATCTCGCTCCGCCTCAATCTCGCGCTCCTGTTCTTCGTGTCGGTGCTGCCGTTCCCCACCCACATGCTCGCGGAGTACCTGCCCAACGAGGCCGACGAGCGGATCGCGGTCACGGTCTACGGGCTCAGCCTCCTGGCCATCAGCGGCTTCATCGCCATCGTCTGGCACTATGCGCTCTGGCAGCAGCTGGTCACGAAGGACAACTCCGAAGACGACGTGCGGGCCCTCACCTCGAAGCTCGGCCCCAGCCTGGCGTCCTACGCGGTCGTGATCGGCCTCGGACTCTGGCAGCCCAAGGTCGCGGTCGTCCTCTACTTTGCCATCGCCCTGTTCATGGTCATTCCCTTCCGGACCGTGCTCCGGGAGGCCCGGCGCAAGAGAAGGTCGTGACCTCCGGCCAGCCCGGCGGACCCGGCAGCGACACGAGGTTTTCACCCGAACGACGAAGTCTTGGTCGCAAGGTTCACGCGTTCAACGAAGCCTTCACCTGAACAGGGCAGCCGGTCTCACAGCGGGTTACGCGCAGAACTTATGGATACGCGCCAAGCCGCTCGGCGATTCCGACGATCCCTGCTTGGTCTCGCCTCAATGCAGATATTCATTTCCGAGGCGCGCTGCTAGTTGGTGCGAATGCAACCGGCGTCAAGAAGACGCTGTCCTGGGAGCCGACTTATCCAAGGTTCTCATGCCAGCAGATGACGGGCTTTGACCAGTCAACCCGTTGCGCTTGATAGTCGCTGATTGTTGGCTGCGCGGGCGGCGTGCGGTCCCGCAGTTCCATGCGAAGTTCCATGTCTGCGGTCTCTATGAGTGCCTTCGCGGTGGGAGAGATCGCATCTCGGACGGCAAAGTGGAATTCGTGCACCTCGCCCTGCCGGATCGCTTCCTTGATGCCCGCCAGCTCGGCCTTCAGGTCTGGCGACGCGAAGGGACGGCTGTATGCCTTCGAGTCGACACCGATCTTATAGCCGTCCGGTCGCACGACCAGGACATCGGCCTCGACGTGCCTCCGGTCGGGACCTGCGGGCAACTTCGGCCCGAAGAGCAACTCGTCCTGGCCCTTGGTGATATACAAGGGATTGCCGCCATTGCCGGGCGTCCGGGCCTGGTCAATGAACCTGGCCGCGGCCAGGACCTCGTATGCGAAACCGGATGCCTGGCCGCGCGAAGTAACCGTCTTTGCCCATAGTGTGCCTAGAGGAGATGCGCGGCCGATGGTCAGTCCGGCAATTTCCTCAGTCGCGATTCCGGGAGCATGCGCCGATACTTCCTGGACTTTCCGCATGGCGTCAGGCAATTCGTCTTTGATTTTCTGGGCAATGACCGGGTTGGCGAGCGCGTCCCGCAGCAGCCCTTGAACGTCGGGCGGGACCGCCAGAGCCTGCAGTACCGCGTCGATCGGCGACGGCGCGGACACCACCCCCAGGCGCGCTGGGCTGAGCCGGCCGGACTCCGCCGCACTGGCGTGCGCCGCTCGTTGCCGGTCACGCTCCGCAGCGGCGGACTGATCGGCCCGCGCCGCTTCACCCTTGACCAGATTGAACTTGCGCTCGAGTTCACGCACCAGAGCAGCACGTTCCTTGGCCGGACCCCGCATCCGGCGGGCTTCGTCGAGGGCGCGGCGCGCGTCCTTGACCGCACCGGCGGCGGCAGCGGGCGTCGTCGCGGCGGCCGCCCGGCGCTCGGCCTGGTCCATGGCGGCCCGGGTCTGCTGCTGCACGGCGGCGACCCGTTCCGGGCTGGGCTGGGGCTGAGCGAACGCGGGCCCGGCTGGCATGGCTATGGAAACCGGGGCGCTCTGCAGGCCTGACCTGGAGACCATGTTGTTACCGCAGGCCATTAGGCGCTCGCCTCACTCATCAACGACCAGGAGCCTGAGCCCCGTTGCCGGATCTCGTGCCGATACGTGCACAAGGACGGTTATGATACATGGTCAGCGACTGCCGTAGCCGGGGAGGGGCATTTGTCGGCACTCCAGGAGTGGGGCTTTCTTACCGACCGTGGCTTGGCACCTGCTGGCAACCTCAGCAAGATCTGGAATACCACTTTCAAAGGGATTTTGGGAGAACTGGTTCTCCTGCCGACCGCTCAGCCCGGTGGCCGCGATATCGAGTGGGCGGAGTCGGTGATCAACGGCAGCGACTGGCCGTTGCTGCCCAACCTGGTGCCGCTGATGCCCGTCGACGAGCGCTCGTTCGCCTGCGTCGTGCTTTCTGACCTCGATGAGCCTGCTCTGCCCGGCGAGGGCGCGGTGGTGCGGTGGCACCTCGACGTCAAGGACGAGCGGTACCAGGCCGCGCTGCTCGACACGGACTGCGTCCGCTACGTGGAGTCTGTCGGGGCGGAGCTGCGGACCCGGGAGGAGGGCCTGGCGCGTGTCCTCGACGAGGTCGGCCCCGCCTACCAGCAGGCCTTTCTCGACCACGACAAGCGGCCGCGTGACTTCGTGGTCCGGCCGGTCCGGATCGCCTGCCAGAACGTGATCGTGGCGCTCGCCGCGTTCGCGCAGGACTCGGCGTTCGACGGGCTCAGCGTGGTGGCCTGGCAGACCTGCGAGGTGCCGCATGTGGCCACGCACGAGGCCAACCGGGCGCTGGCCGCGCTGATGCTGTGCGACGCGTTCAAGAGCGGAGGGACGATGGAGATACGCTTCGACCGTCCGGCCCAGGTGCAGGTCGGCGACTCGGTCAAGAAGTACGAGGGGCATCCGGAGCACCGGGTGCCCGCGAGCCTGCGCCGCTTCGGGCGGACGGTCGGCGTGGACCTCGGGGCGGCGGACCCGGCGGCCATCAGCCCGGCTGAGGCCCGTGACCTGTTCCGCGCGGTCACGCCGATGCCGGACGGCCTGCGCGGCCGGGTCGACTTCGCCACCGCTAACGAGGGCATCGCACCGGAGCGGCTGTACTTCGCGCTCATGACCGGAACGTGGCATCCGCTGGAGCTTGACTTCATGCTGGCCACGACGGACCGCACGGCCTCAGTCGTCTCCGGCGGGTCGAGCTGGCAGGACCGGCAGGCCCGCCAGGCCGAGAGCGAGGTGTGCCGCGCCGGCGTCATGGCGAGCATGCTGTTCAATCGGCTCAACAACCGGGATTCGGCCGCGGGCGCGGGCGGCGCCCGCGTGCTCGAGGACAACCGGCAGGGCGTGGCGTGGCAGGTCGACGGCGACGCCGCGGCCATCGATTACACGAACCTGGACGCGGCGCAGCCGCTGCCGTGGTGCGGCTACGGACCGGCGGCGGCGGTCCGGGTGTTCCCGCGGGCGATCGTGACGGCCTCGGCCATCGCCGCCGTCCGCGACGCCCAGCAGCACGGTCCCGCCGCGCTGCTCATCCCGCTGGACTGCGACATCGAGGTGCCCGCCGACATCGTCGTCATGCGCTGCCCGGACCGGCTCGCTGACCTGGACAAGGCTATCGAGGCCAAGCTGCTGGCATCGAGGATTGCCCGCGCATGAGCCAGGTTCGGACCATCGGGGTGCGGCTCGGCCTCACCCCGCAGATTCAGACGCTGCTCGCCGACATCACGTCGGCGCACCGCCGGGCCGCTGGCAGCGAGCCCGGCGAGCGAACCGAGATCGTGCACTACGAAGCCCTGTGCGCGTCGCTGGAAGCCAAAGCCGGCGCCGCTCTCGCGGCCGACGCCAGCGCACTGACCTCGCCGCCGGACCCGGCCACCGCCACGGCCGCGCTCTTCTCGCGGACCGGACTGGCGGTGGTGGTGGCACTGCGGCTGCCGCTCGAGCCGGGAGCGGTCGTGCGGGCCAGCGCTGGGATCGCGGCGCCGGAACCCGCGTCGGCGGTCGAGATCCGCGACGATATCCGCGGCCGGGACCTGGTCACGGCCCGCTTCCGCGAGCAGCTCGAGGCCGCCCTCGCGGAGCCGGGCAAGGACCGGTCCTCGGCGCTGTCGCCGAGCGGCATCCACAACCGCGTGCTCACCGAAGTCCTGCGCCGCTACGTCGACCGGCAGGGCCATGATCCGGTATCGGTCCCGGTCGTCTACCGGGACGGCTCCAAGGCCGAGGCCGACTTCCCGTTTCGCTGCCTGGACCTGACCGACCGGCTGCGCGACCGGTCGGAGCTGGACCTCGAGCTCCGGCTGACGCTGCTGTCGATCCGGCACACTGAGATGGACCCGGTCGTGGACGGCGCCTGGCTGCGCAACGCCGAGGTGTCGAGGCCCCGCCCCGCGGCCCAGACCGACGACTTCGTCTACCACACCAGCGGCAGCCAGCTTGAGGTGCTGACCAACGGGGGAACTCGCACGGTCCGGCTGCACATCTTCCAGACCGGCCTAGAGACGGCGGTGGTCGGCTTCTTCCGGGCGGTCACCGAGTTCCTGGTCCGGCATCCGGGCCGCCTGGAAGTCGTGCCGAGGTTCTACGCGGCCAGCCCGAGCAAGCCGCCCACCGTCGAAGACGAGTTCGCGGGATTCGAAGCGGGCCAGGCATGGGCGACCAGAGGAGAGTGAGCCGTGGGTAACCCGCAGGCCCCACGGGGGAACTCCAACAGCCAGATGATGCAGGCGGTCTGCAAGGACTGCCTGCGTGAGGAACGGGCGGCCCAGCTCGGCCTGTCGGTCGAGGCCCTCGCCGAAGACTTCGACAAGGAATTCGCCTACAACGAGCGCGCCATGCAGGTGAAGCTCAACCGCGGCGAGACCCGGTCGGACCGCTGCAAACGGCACCGCGCGCGGCACCGGGTCAACATCCAGGGCATGGCCGTTCCCTACATCGACCTGCAGACCATCGGGGAGGCCATCGGGGCACACGACGAGACCGGCCCCACCGGACCGTTCGGCGGCCTGGGGCCGATGCCGGAGGCACACAAGCCGACCGCGGCGGACCCGGTCGACCTGGGCAAGTTCGGCTTCGGCATGAACGAGGACGACGTCCGGAAGATCCTTAGCTACCTGCAGAACCCGAAGACCCGGGTCTGCGTCGTGAAGGCCGGGACCGGCACGGGCAAGTCGACCTACATGCCGTACCGGCTGCTCGACCCGCCGGATGGCGCCGCCATCCGGCTCGCCGACCTGGGCCCGATCATCGTGACAGAACCGCGCGTGCAGGCGACCACCGGCGTGGCGGGCTTCGTCGGGAGCGTCATGTCCGGGGCGGGCGGCGTCGGCCCCGGCTACCCGGTCGGCTTCCAGGTCAGCGGCAACCGCGCCCACGACGACTCGTGCCAGCTCGTCTACGTCACCGACGGCACGATGATCAACTGGCTGCGGGAGGGGCGGCTCAGCACCATTGGCATGGTCATCGTGGACGAGGCCCACGAGCGCTCCACCAACATCGACTTCATCATGGGTTACCTCAAGAAGGCGATCCACCGGTACCCCCACCTGCGCGTGATCATTACCTCGGCCACCTTCGACGAGCGGTTCTACCAGGAGTACTTCGGCGGCAAGGACCAGGTTGAGATCGTCAACGTGCCGGCCGTCAAGTCGATCGGCTACGGGTTCCCGCTGTTCCCCGATCTGGACGCCGCGGTGGCCGGCGGTGAGTCACTGGCCGAAACATGGTCCCGCGTCTTCCCGAACGAACTCCCGCTCCGGCCGGTCGCCGACCCGGGCGACCGGGAGTTCGTCACCACGCACTTCCAGGAGCTGGCGCCGCCGCTCAAGGACTCCGAGGTGGCCAAGGGCCACGAGGCCGACATCGGCTGGGTGGAGAACCTGCACGACGTGACTGCCAAGCTGGTCCCGCTGCGCTTCCAGGGCTTCGTGCCGGAGCAGCAGTGGAAGGACAAGATGCCCCAGGTGCTGGGCGAGTACATCGTCAAGCTGGTCAAGGGCCTGGACCAGGCGGGCATCTTCGGCGACATCCTCGGTTTCCTGCCCACCGGCAAGAGCATCGAAGAGGCCGTCGCGATCATCAAAGACGGCCTCGGCATCCGGGACGAGCCAGACGACCCGGCTACCGTCTACGCGCTGCTATCCAGCCTGGAGGGCGAGGAGAAGCGCAAGGCCTTGGCCGCCCAAGGCAAGGGCGACAAGCGGAAGATCGTCATCTCGACCAACCTGGCCGAGACGTCCCTGACCGTCGAGGGCGTCAGGTTCGTGGTCGACTCGGGCCTCATCGCCCAGGAACAGTGGGATCCGGCCGTCGCGCAGCGCGGCATCCCGACCATCGCGCACAGCCAGGCCGGCGTCCGCCAGCGCTGGGGGCGGGTGGGCCGCAAGGCCCCCGGCTGGGTCTTCCCGCTGTACACCAAGACGCAGTTCCTCGCGCTGCGTCAGGACACGCCGCCGGGATCGGCCCGGTCCAACCTTGAGCAGCTGATCATGACGGCCAAGCTCGGCGGCATCGACGACGTGGTCAACTTCGACTGGCCCGCCAAGTTCGTGCCGGACGAGGATTCCGGCGTCACGCTCGACCAGTCGGCCCTGCAGGCGCGGGAGATCTTCCTGGCCGAAATGCAGCGCGCCGATGCGGCGCTGCGCAGTTCGGGAGCGATCGACCCCGAACACGGCGACCCGACGCCGTTCGGCAAGGAACTGTCCCGCTCCCCCGGTCTCGGCACGACGGCGAGCACCATCGCGATCATGCACGCCGACCGCCTGGCCTGCGTGCCCGAGGTCGTGACGGTCCTGGCCCTGCTGGAGAACACCACCTTGATCGGTCCGAACGGCCTGCTGCTGGACGGCGCGGACTGGCCCGACGAGTGGCGTCTGGAGGCGGCCGAACGGCACCGGGCGCTCGCTGCCGCCTGCCAGGACGACGCCGAACTGGTGCTGCAGGTGATGGCCGTCTGGGAACGCACCGCGCCGGGTGTTCCGCCGTGGGAGCCGTCCGCGGACCGGGAGCGGTGGGCCCGCCGGTGGTGGATCAACCACGCCGCGCTCATCGCCTGCGCCGCGGCCCGGCGGGAGGTGCTCTCCGGGCTGTCGCCCGCGATGAAGGAAGAGGTCAAGCGCTTCGTCGAGCCCGCGCTGGTCAAGCGGGCCCGGGGGGCCATCACCCGGGCGATGGCCTCGCTGGAGTACCGGCTCGAAGGGGACGGTATCTACCGCGCCTCCACGGGCGACGGGGACGCGGCGCCCACCGGCGAGCTCGGCCACGCCAGCATGTTCCGGCACGCACCGGGCCGGATGATCCCGCTCAAGCGCACCAAGCTGGAGAGCAGGGAGCATGCCTTCCTGTCGAACATCGTCACGCTGGAGGAGTGGGCGCTCCCGGCGCGCGCCGCGGCGGGCGAACCGGTCACCAGCGCGGCCGGCGCCATGGATCTGCTGGTCCGGGCGGCTCGGGAGGCCCGCCCGGAGACCAGACGGGACACCCTCAGCCAGCTCCAGCATGTCTGGCCCGCCGGGCTGCGGGTCCAGCTCGCGTTCGAGCGGCGCGGCGCGGACGTCTTCATCGCCGGACCGCCGGCCAGGTCGGTCAACCCCGCGTCCCAGCCGGCCGCGGCGGCCGCCGAGAGCGACGACGCGGACGACGTCCCGGAAGAGGTGTCAGAAGAGGAGTCGCCGGCCGGCGCGGCCACCCCCGAAGACGCCAGCCCCGAGCTCGACACGAGCTGGCCTGCCCCGGTCGCCCTGGAACCCGACCCGGAGATGGCCGCCGACCACGAGGTCATCGACGTCGAGGAGCACGAGAGCGCGCTGCTGGCCTGCCAGGTATGCGAGCAGTGCCGGCAGGGGAACCTGGATGCGTGCCTGGACCCGCTCGAGCCGGTCGCCCCGGAGCAGGCGGTAGACGAGCTGGCCAGCTGGCGGGAACGGGCGTCACGCTATCTGAGCGTCGAGGCGCCGCGGGCGGAGTTCGAGGCGGGCGGCCCGGAGAACGGCGGCTGGTACGAGGTCACCGGGTACGACGTCGACGCCCCGGCGCCGACGGTCCGGCTGCGCCCCGACTGGCGTCCGGCCGGCATCGAATGGGTGCCGGGCGTGCACCGCGGCATCGAGCCCGGCCGGGTGCTCGAGGTCGAAGTCGGCCCGGTGGTCACCGACCATCGCGGGGACCTGCGGATCTTCCACCGGACCGACGGCGGCGGCCGTTTCGTCCTGCGGGAGGCGCACCGCAAGACCGACCAGCAGGAGAAGAACCACCAGCTCGCGCTGTCGCTGAGCCGGACGGCGACGGGCCTGCTCGAGCGCCTGGTGCCCGGGACGCGCCTGCTCGGGCACGCCATCCCCCGCCGCCAGCGGGACTGCGTGACGATCACCTTCCTCGGCCTGCTCCGCGGTCACTGGGACTCCGGCGCCAACCGGCCGGACAGCGACAGGTTCCACCGCGGGATCGCCGTCGAGGCACCCAACCGGGCCGGTTGGTCAACGGTGGCGAGCGCGCTGCGGGATCCGGAACGGGGCGTGGAACACCGGTTCGGCGTCCGCGTCTTCGATCCCCGAGCCGAAGACTCCGCGGCGCCGGCGGCTCCCGTGCGCGGCGGCGATCCGGTCAGCTTCCGCGTCCGCTGGGAGACCGCCCGGCTGGCGGCTGGCGGGCTGCCCGCGGCCCAGCTCCGGGAGGTCCTGGACACCTACCCGGACGCGTTCCATCCCGTGGGTCCGCTGCGGGACCGGGCGAGCGGACCCGGCGACGGCGCGGCGGATCCTCAACAGGATCTCGCCCAGCTCGAAACGGTGCCGAACGGCTGGTATCTCCCGGCCCGTGGAGCCGTGTCAGTGCGCGCCGCGCGGCGGCTCGCGGCCCTGCGGCCGGACTCTCGCGAGTGGCTGTCGGACTGCTGGTACTTCTGGGCCCGGAGCCGGCACCTGCGGGCTTCGGTGAACGACGGGCTCCGGCCCGCGGCGGACGGCTCGCGGATCGACGTTGCGGCGGATGCCTCTTTGCTGCCCGCTCAGGAAACCGGGGACCCGACTCCGGTGACGGTCGCGTGCGTGGCTCCGGCGCACTGGGCCAACCTGATCCGGTTCCAGGGGGACGAGGTCGCCGCCCTTTTCGGGGCCACCTCGGTCACTGCTGACGGGCGCGAGGTGATCGCGGCCTTCCAGGACGCGGCGGCCGCGGACGCGGCCCAGCCCGTGATGGCCCGCGTCCTGCGCTCGCCGGCCGCTCTCATCGAGTACCCGCAGGGCAACAGGAACTCGCGCGACCGCGGGGAACATGCCCTGGAGCCGATGACCGTGCCCGGGATGTACATCGCCAACCATGACTGGCGGAAGGGCCGGGTCACCGTGGTGGGCGACATCACGGTCTTCGCCCAGTGCGTCGATGAGATAGCGCGCCGCTTCGGCCTGACCGAGGGCTGGCTGCAGGTGCCCGAGCCGCGCAACAACGGCAGGCTGATCGGCGGCGGCGACACCATCAAGGGCCTGCGGGCCTCGTCGGGCTGCACGTATGCCCAGAATGAGCCGCGCGGCACGGTCGACTGGAAGCTGGCCGGCCCGGCTCCGGCGAACATCGACGCGTTCATCAGGCTCGCGCAGGAGATCGTCCCCGGAGTCACCGGCGGCGTTACCGAGACCGCGGCCGCGGTGGTCACCGACCTGAACGGACAGCAGCGGGCTCAGGATCCGCGCACCCATCCGTGGGCGAACTATGCGGAGCGGTCACCGCGAACGGAAGTCCGCGACCCGGTCGGTGCTGACGAAGACAAAGCCGACGACGACACGGCAACGACAGACGACCTGCTGCGCAGCGTGGTCGCCGCCGTCCGCGAGGGCCAGACGGCGAGCGTGGACCCGGCCAAGATGAGCGATCTTCCGCTGGACTGCGTGCTGTCCTTCCTGGCCGGGCTGGCCAGCAGCCGGCCCGGTACCCGCCTGCGGGATCGCGGCGCCGCGGGATTCGAGATCATCGCCCCGGCCAGCCCTCGGGGACCGCAGCGCATCCCGACCGGCGGCGTCCGCCGCTACTCGCTCACCAGCGCCGATACCGCGCTGCACGCTCCCACGACCATGCTCCTCCTGGGTGACGCGGCGGTCATCGACACCTCCGCCGCGAGTGCGGCGGAAGCGGCCCGGATTACCTATTATTTCGCCGGGCTGTCGGCCGGGCTCGGCGTTTCATACCGGTCGTCCGCCGCTCACCTGCTGGCGATCGGTTAAGAAGGGCAGTCAAGAGTCGAGAATGCAGAATGAAACACCGGCTCCCGGCAGAGCCGTTCCGGCCGTGGTGCGCGGCCCGTTCAACCCGGTCGCCTACGTGCTCATAGACGGGCACCTGCTGCTGCCCGCCATCTGGCCGGACAGCGCCGGCCCGGCGCCGGCCGCCGGCGAGGTGGTGACCGTACGGCTCCCGGACGGCAGGCCGACCCCGCAGATGCTGCCGCTCACGGCCTGGCGGGAACCGCCGGAACCCGCACCTCCGGCCGCGGCGCCGCCCGACGACCCGGTCCAAGCCGCGGCCGCGATCCCCGAACCGGCAGCGATCCCCGAACAGGCGGCGGAGCAGCCCGATAGTGCTCAGCAACCAGAATCGCAGGAGGCAAGCTGATGTCCGATTTCTTCCAGCCTGAAGGGGCCCAAGACGATGAATTCGATCTCATCCGCTTCAGCAACGGCGCGCAGAAGCGGACCACGCTGATCTTCCTGCTGGACACGTCCGGCTCGATGAACGGCGCCAAGGACGCCTCGCTGCCGCGGCCCATCGACGAGCTCAACGACGCGGTCGAGAAATGGGCCGCCCACCTCAACAGCTCGCCGGACCTGCGCTACCGCGCGGAACTGGCCCTGGTCACCTTCGGCGACGGCGGCGTGCGCGTGCACGACGGGAAGGACGGGTCCCCCTTCTCTCCGGCCGCTCTGTTCACCGCGCCGAAGCTGAGCGCGGGCGGCGTGACGCCCATGTTCGAGGCCATCCGGACCGCCATCGACCTGTCCGAACGCCGCAAGCGCGAGCTGGACGAGCAGGGCATTCAGCGGTTTCGGCCGCTGATCTTCATGCTTTCCGACGGCGGCCCGACCGATTCCCAGGGCATGCTGCTGTCCAAGGACGAGTGGCGGGCCATGGCCGCCCAGCTAGCCGATCTCGAGGCCCGGCGCAGGTTCGCCTTCTTCGCGGTCGGCGTCTCCAACGCCGACCGCGGCTGCCTGGCCACCCTCGCACCCGACAGCAACTGGCCGATCGATCACGACGCGCTCGCCACGTTCCTCATCGAGGCGTCGAACAGCGCGGCCGACGATGACGACCCGATCAAGGTCGCCCGGCAGCGGATGCAGCAGATGGGCAAGAACAGGGATGCCTGAGCAGGCCGGCCCGCACTGGCCGGACTGGCGGGTCGTCTGTACATCGGTCATCGGCCGGGGCCACCTGGAGATCTACCGGGAGGGCCAGGACGCGTTCCGCTGCAACTACGCGGCGCTGGTCGATCCGCGGACCCGGTCCAACGGCCGGCCGCCGGGCCCGCTGATCACGGCCATCAGCGACGGCCTCGGCTCGGCGCCCAACTCGGCGATCGGCGCGAACCTGGCCGCCGGCCTGGCCCAGGCGGTGACGCAGGACGCGTTCAGCGGCATCGACTGGCCGACGGCGCCCCCGGCGGACCTGGCCCGCACGCTGCGCACCGCGCTGGAGGCCGCACTCGCCGAGCTGAGCGCGTCGGTGGCGGCGATCCGCGCGAGCACCCGGCAGGAGTGGCGGAACTCATCCTTCAACGCGACGCTCCTCATCGTGGTCTTCCGGCCGCCCTGGCTGCTGACCGCCAACGTCGGTGACGGCTTCGTCATCGCGCAGCGCGAGGGCGGCCAGCTGCTGCTGGTCGAACGCCCGTACGTGAGCGCGTCCGACGCCAGCGCGGTCGTCACCGCACTGCAGGCCACGGCGCTGGAGCGGGCCCAGGTGTCCTGCCTGTACGATCCGTTCCTCACCGGATTCGCGGCCTCCACCGACGGCCTGAAGGAGATATCCCTGGACTGGCAGCGCACGCTGCCCGAAGCGCCGCACGAGGAGTTCTTCGCACCGCTGCTGGCCGGCCTCGCGGACGGCACGCTGACCAGTACCTCGATCACCCGTTTCCTGCATCAGGACCGGATCGGCGCGCACGCCGCCGATGACCTGACGCTGGTGGCCGCGGCCCGCGCTGCCCGGGCGGACCGCGGTTGAAGGTCTACACCCGGCCGCCGGACGGCACCAGGATCGAGTGGGCCCTGGGCGCGATCATCGGCAGCGGCAAGGAAGGCGACGTCTACCTGGTCAAGGAAGACCCGACGCTGTGCGCGAAGATTTACCGCGAGCCGCGTGCTGACCTGCGGGAGCATCTCGGCGCGCTGATGAACCTCGATGCCGCCCAGTGGTACATCCGGGAAGAACGGCACCTCGAGGTAGCCCTGCCGGTCGAGGTCGGCGAGGACGCTGACGGCCAGGCGATCGGGTTCTTCATGAACACGCTGTCCGACCGCCACCTGCTCACCCGTGACTTGTTCTCCGCCGCGGTACGCGCCAAAAAACCCTCGCTGAACTGGGGCTGTCACGTCGCCATCGCCGCCGACCTGGCCAGGATGGTGGTGAAACTGCACGCGGCGGGAATCCTGGTCGGCGACCTCGCACTGGACAACCTGGCGGTCACACCCTCGGGCCGCGTGGTCCTGCTCGACTGCGATTCTTTCGTCATCAGGTCCAGCGCCGGAAAATTCGGCGGAACGACCTGGCGGCAGGACAACAGCCCGCCGGAAGGCGGCTCGGGCCGCCATACCAGGCAAACCGACTTCTTCTCGCTGGCGGTCGTGATCTGCCAGCTGCTGCTGGAGGAATTCCACCCGTTCTTCGGTATCGACGTCTCCATCGACAGCGACGACGAGCGCGGCCCGGCGGTGAACATCGCCCGGGGCCGGTCCTGGCTGTTCTGCCCCGACATCCGTATCCCCGCCCGGTACCCGGATCCGAACCTGCTCCCCGCACCCCTGCGCGATCTGGTCCGCACCGCCTTCGAGAAGGGTGCGAAGGACCCCGCAGCGCGGCCGACCGCGCAGGCATGGTTCCAGGGCCTGGCCCGGATCGCCCGGGGGCTGCGGCACTGCGGCATTTCTCCCCAGCACGTGTTCTTCGCCGAGGAGTGGGACTGGTGCCCGTGGTGCATGCGAAAGTACCTGCAAGGGGGCCAGGATCCGTTCCCCGCGCCGCAATTCGCGCCCGCTACTCCCGCCTGGCTCCTGACCCTCCCGTCTCCCAGTTCGCAGCACTGCCATGACCGCGATCAGGTGGGGACGCGGTCCGAACACGGGTACACCTGGGCCGGCCTCCAGGAGATCTACGACGCGGACGGCAGCGTCACGGGGACCGCGACCGCCGTCGTCAAAGGCGGCCTGCGGATCAGCCTGGGCGAGCGCGGATTCCTGCCCGCCTCTCTGGTCAACATCGGATCAGCCGGCGACCTGAAGGCCTATATTGGTCAGGAGATCACCGCCAAGATCATCCACATGGACGAGGCCCATCGCAGCGTGGTGCTCTCCCGGAAGGCCTGGCTGGAAGAGAACGCGCCGCTGCCCGATGAGCGCCCGCCACCGCACTCGCCGCTGCAGGCCGGGCAGATTGTGCGCGGCCGGGTGACCGAGTTGCGGCCGTACGCGGCCGTCGTCGACGTCGGCGGAGTAGAGGGCATGCTGCACCTCAAGGAGCTGTCCCGCAACCGGATCAGCCATCCGGGCGAGGTGGTCAGGGTCGGTCAGGAGATCTCCGCCAAGGTCTTGTGGGTAAGCGCGGACCACGACCTCGCCGAGCTGTCACTGACCGCCACGCAGGAAGATCCCGTGGCGGAGTTCGCAAGTACCCACGTACCGGGCGAGATCGTCAGCGGCCGGGTGAAGAACCTGCAACACTACGGGGCGTTCGTCGATCTAGGCGGCGTCGATGGCATGATTCACATATCCGAGCTGTCCTGGGAGGACGTGGGCCATCCCGGCGAGGTCGTCACCGTCGGCGATCAGGTCATGGTCCGGATCTTGGATATCGAAGTAGAGCGGCGCCGGATCCGCCTATCGCTCCGTCTAACCTGACTTTTATCAGGTTAGTGGGCACCTCCTGGCTACTTGACGCGCGCGAGGGTTGCATGGGTCGGACGGGAGGGGCTTCGACGGCTATTGCCCTACCGCAGCCGCCGCTGCGCTCGCGTAGCAGGTTGGCGTGCCCGCAGTGATGGGCTTGTGGCCATAACACTCCGACATCGCGCGGGTCTTGGAAGCTGGCGATCAGCCAGCGGTCGAACCGGGCCAGGCAGGTGATCGCTTCCTGCAGGCCGTCGTGATACCGCTGCTCCCGGGTCCGGGTGTCCTCCGCGCCCATCGGCGCCGACAGCGACTCCAGCACCGCCGTCACCACCGCCGCGCACTCCGGCGTCAGATCACCCGACATCACCCCGGCGCCGGCGAACGTGGTCTCCACCCGCACCTTGCGGTCCTCGAACACCTCATCCGGCCGGTCACCGTCCTCGCCGGGATCGGGCAGGGACCGGGCGTACATCTCCGCGGCCGGCTGCACCAGATCCGGCAGCTCCGCCCCGGCCGCCGCGGCCGCGACCAGGATCGCATCGGCCGCATCCCGGCAATCCGGCGGCAGCTTGTCACTCCACTGGCAGATGGTGA